>Ga0181612_152223_pt1 | contig 29017 bp, 13 predicted proteins | sample HoacroProtozoa21_FD_119630 | JGI IMG/M metagenome (GOLD analysis project Ga0181612, IMG submission 119630) | Hoatzin crop microbial communities from Cojedes, Venezuel. Combined Assembly of Gp0051906, Gp0051904, Gp0051908 | reverse complement strand
GCTGTGGGTGACCCTGTTTCGGCAGGGGGCTTGGCTAGATGACCCACAGAGGGCCCTTCCAACCCCGAACATTCTGTGATTCTGTGATCTATCTGTGCAGTGTTAGAATAGATACTGCAGCTAGGTCACAGTCACATCATATCAGCCTGCATATTGATGACATGCAAATAACAACTATATTTTTTGGCCATGCTTCTCTTGAAGATTTTGAAACACAACCACACTCTTTAGGCTGTTCACATGTACCTCGCTTTCCTTCTCAGCAACTCCAGTTGTCTCCTTATCCTCTGCCTTGACACTGTCCTGTATAAAGAGGAAACACGGTCATCACCTTACTCCTGCTGAGGCAATGGATGCAGAGAAATTGGTACTAATCAAGCTTAATGGAAGCACAGCATGTATGGGATGCAATGAAATGAATGGCTAGAACTAAATGGTATCGTACATAGCAAGCAGAAAGATTCTTGCTGTCACCTATAATCTGAAATCAAATTACTTCTAGGCTAAAACCTTTTATGTATGTCATCATCATCACACCGTAAGATCTAAGGACAATTTTATTGATTTTTATTATCAGTATTCTCACAATAGCACCAGCTTTGAAGAATTTTTTAGTAGGCCACAACTCACAACACTGCTGACCTTGCAGTTTCCAGCAAGCTCAAATTTCTCCTACCCAAGACTCAAACCATTCACATTATAACCTGCTGCTGCCTCTGTAACTCCTCAGTTTCAAAGTAAACTTTCTAAAACACTTACTTCTTCGACTCATGTTGGACTGCAACTCATTTAAAGGGGCTGTTCAAAAGAGGTGGCTCACAAAGTTCACCATTTTTTCACAGAATCACCTTTTTCTACGTCCGTATTCAGTGGTACATGCAGCAGGTGCCTGACATTTAAAAAATATGTCAGTGGTTTTCCAGATCTGACACTCGTTTAGGTGTTCAAGGGATCGCATGCACTGAACAGCATTGGGCTCCCCCCCAACAGTTCTTTTTACAGCACAGACACCATCTAACACCAGATCCTTCTCTACAGAAGGTCAACAGTCAAAATCGTAAAAATTCAGGCCTGGTTCAGAACATTTGGAAGTGCTTTTTTTCTATTTAGGTTTGAGTCCCTGCAGACCCAAGATATTTCTAAAGATGTTCTTCTGAGGAAAAGCAAATCAAAGACCTATTATGGAAATCCACTTTGCTAATAAATTTTGAGGCTGCTTTGCAAACACAGGTAGGTCAGATTTTTCTAAAGAGGGTAAGCATGAAGACAAGTTATGCAAACCTCTATGAGGGCACGGTAGCTTGGACTGTCATCTTTAGCAATCAGAAACTAGGAGAGCTCAAGTGCTCAGGCTCCAGCTAACTGCCTTCACACACCCACAGCTGTCACTCCAAAACTTCTACAAGCTTCAGCTGAAATGGTTGTGTGTTTCTTTTTTAATAAAAGGATGCTGAGTTATATCCAAACTTCCTATTACTCATGTTTTTTCTAATCTAATTTTCCAGTATTGCCTGCAGTCACCTCATAAGCCCCAAACATGTCCAGATGCCAGGGCAAGGCAGCTGCTGACAGCAGCGTTACCATAGAAACCTCTTACAGCTTTATCCCATTAAAATTACAGTGTTATATAACCTTTTTTTATGATTAATTTTGCTTTCTTTTTTTTTGGAGCTGCCAAGCGTCTGCCATGCAGTTCTCATTTGTATAATAAGTTTGAGGAGACTGTAGATGGTCTTAAATAGAAAAAACAAGTATTAACTGCAAAATACAATTATTCCTTACCCTAGCAATATGCATCCATGCCCACAGCCACCCACAGAAGTCTTTTTTTTCCACACAGAAGATAAATACACAAATGTTTCTGTTGCTCATAAAAGCTGTATGTCCAACTGCAAGTCAGTAGATAGATGCCTTCCCTACTTTTACTATTAAAAAGTGCTGAATTTCTGCCATCACCTGTATTTACAAGTCAATTTGCCTTCAGAAATGAGCATCATCCTGCACTTTATGGTCAGCAATGCGCCAGCCTCTGCCCTTCTCTTAATAATACCCTGGCAATACCCTCTGGTAAAAATCCCACCAGTCCAGCTTTGGGCCTCTTCTCAGAAGAATCTAATATATATGTATTTTTAAATGAGGACTGTTTTCCAGGCTAATGGAAAGCACAGTTTTAGTGGGAAAGGGGAAAGTATGGAAAGCTCCCCTTGCTTCCCAAAGCTTGGGACTTCCTAAAGCCAAGCTGACTATTCTGCACTAGTCAAATTAGTAGCATTTTTCTTTTGCATTTTTGATTAGCTGGAAGCTGGGAATGGTGGGGTTTGAGAAGAGAGGCATGGTAGCATGAACTGTACCATTTTTAGGGCACGAAAGCCTAGTAAAAAGGATGACCAAAGTAACATTTGAGTAAAGTAACACCTCAATTCCATAAACAGAGAAAAAAATCTGCTTCTGCAGAGTTCAACAGAATGACACTATTCTGCATCAGTTCTCTCCTGTATGTGAGTGCCATATATTTTTAATGGCCTCACTGCACCTGCACTTGGCTGCACACTCAGAATTCGGACACAGTTGACCGCTCCTCCATATCTAACCATTGTATTACTCTCACAAATTACACGCTCCGTGATTTGGGCACCATGAATTCTACCTACAGTGGGATTCAACCGCAATTAGATACCCTTAAAGCTGCAGGCTGTTTCCTGACCTCTGCTGCACTTGCTCAGTGTCTGCAAAGAGCTTAACAGGAGGTAGTTTCATATATGCGTATACACAGCTTTGAAAACCACAGTATTTAGCTGAGTGTCTGACTGCTTTAATGGGAGAACATCAGAGTCCAGGCAGGCATCAGACCCAAAGCACAGAAAGGCTCTTTCCAAACTAACAAGCGTAATGTAGGTCAAAAAGCTGATCTCTGCGCAGTGCTCTCAGCTTCAAGCTTTATGTCTCGTATGCAGGAGAAGAAGAAAGGGAAATAACAAGATTTCCTAAGATTTCACTTCATGTCATCTTTGACTGAACGTGAAAAAATGATGTGGTGAGAGGCATAGACTTATTTGAAAAGGAAATAAATCAGCAGTTAATGCATTATATCCTTTGGATTTTACAGCTGCCTTTGGGGATGCTATGGAAACAGGGAAACGACTCTCTTGGTGTGGCAAAGTCCATGCAAGCAATTTTTGCCATGGTTAGCGTCATTTCTGTAGGTGAACATGGTCATTCTGTCCCTTTAATTACCAAACATTTTATCCTCTCCCCCAAAAGGATCAACTGTTCACAGCTACTCATAAAAACTTTCTTTGTTCTATGGCATTTAAGACCCGAAGGACCAAGATAAAAACACGTAATGAGATCCCAGGCAGCAATTCCGATGAGCTCTTGTAATGAAGTCTTGGCAATCTTGTTCAGGCAGACTACGAAATAGCAAGCAACTGAATCCAAAACTGCCTGAGCGGCAAGCGGTACCCTGTTTCCCAGACCATTCTCTCCCTAACATAAATGAAAGCCGTACCAGAAAATTTACTGTGAAGCTCCTACAATGAAGCACGCATGTCATCAATTTTCTGGATGAATGGGATGTGACAGGAAACTTACCACAGAAAAATTAAACTGATTAGTGGCTGTCACTCCAAACTGGAAGCTACTAAACTCGATGAAAGATTCCCAATAAGAAAGTATCTATCAATATTTTACAATTCCACTTTTAAAGTAAACTGTCACTCATAAAGCAAATGCATGCAGAACTGCTGTCGAGAAATGACATGTTTTCATCTCTTGCAACTCAGTGTACTTTTCCTTAGCTTTGATCATATTTGTCATTAATCCTAATCTTCAAAACTCTTCTTTGCAAGTCCTAGAAAGCCATTCCTAAAATAACAACCCCGCACAGCCAAATTCAGAACGACTCCAATTCGGACATTTTTAAAATCAACACTTACATCTTCTTTTCCCAAATTAGCAAGGCCAACTTCGTATTCAAAAAGCAACAAAAACCCAAGCAGAAATCTAATCAAAACTGTTCAACTTCTATTTAATGCCTACAGTCTTCCTCCCTGATTGCTCTTCAGTTGCCTGGCTCTTGCCCTGTGTTTGTCTCTGCCCCTCTCCCAGCAGCTCTGCAGTGCTGTGCCTCAGCTAGAGCAGCTGCTGACAGACCATGGACCCAGAACTCCTCATGGACAGTCAGGCAGCAAAACAGATCATCTGAAAAGGTCACGACAGCCAACGAGTGGATGCGTGATGCTGCAGCCACAGCCTGTCATTTAATTAGCACTTAAGACATGGAACAGGCTTCAGAGCATTGCTTTGTCTTAGTGTGAGGCAAAGAGGAGCTGGCTTCCTTTTAGAAAAATGAACTTCTTTTAGAATTCTTTCCTTCGTTAAGTCTCTGCAGATAGTCAAAACAACCTTTTCAGCTTCATTAATATCTGTTCTTCCACATTATTCCCTGCCATTCACTCACAGGAAGGGGAGAGCTCCACACCAATCACTGATTTCCCGTTCTTCCTCTCTCCACCTTCCCTCCCTCCTCCTTTATTCCAAACTATCAAATTTACTCTGACTAGACGTGAAGCATTCTGGACATGAGTTTGACAAAACAATGTGCCTCAGACAGGCAATTTCATTGCTTGCCTTACTATAGGGTTGACAAGTTATTACTTACTGTGATTTATATCAACTCAAAAGAAAACACACAGAAGGGGAAGAGCCTGATCTCCACAGACCGTGGGGCTTTCTTAGCTCAGTTATGCTATTGCAAGGGGATGATCCTGAAGTCACTTGCTCCAGTGTGTACCATGGAACCAAACAAAAAGTGAATTTAAAAAACATGAAATAACTACTCAAAACTCATACAAGTGTAATCAGATTTAAACGCCATAGTTCTGGGCAACACACCAGGACTGGTTCCCTCCATAGCTGCAACACCGCTAAGAGTCCACGGAGAACAGGCAGGGTTGGACAGAGACAGGGATTATTTTCCCTTTCCCCCAGACTCCTCCGGAACAGCCCACCCAGCACTGCACTCCTTTCCTTCCACAATGAATTATTTTTCCTCTCTTAGGAAGATGGCAGTAAGGAAGGAATGATGACTAGGCAGATGCAACAGCTAAAGCTCAACTTGCCTCTTTGTATCATTCACGCTGGATACCATTTTCTTAATCCCATGGCACACACAGCTGGAATCACCCAGGCAAACTCATAAAACTGTCCTTAAGAAGGTCTTTAATTAAACTACATTTGTCCTCCACAGCCTTGCACACCAACACTAGTACTTCCTTCTTTCCGGTGAAGACATCTTGTGCAGTATCACCTGTGGCTTTTCCATGGGTCTAACGCTGCCAGCAGACAACCAGCCTGTCCCTGGCCAGTAGAGCTAGTGGGCCTAATGTTAATGACACTACCCAAACTGGAGTCATCCATAAATGTCACTTCTAGGCTTGTCGTGTCTGAGCCATTGCCATTAATAAGCATGTTAAACAAGATCAGCTCCAGAGACAGATCCACGAGACGCTACAGTAGGTGCATGTCTGGTACGTTTTCTGTCCATGCCCTGCACTGCCACATCTATAGGTGTACATCTACTTCCACTTTCTTCAGCTAATTTGCATCTACATCAGCTTAATATTGCTTCCCATGTGGTAGTGTATCAAACGTTTCCTGAAAAACAGCTAATTTTATGATGAATTGGGTATCATCATCCCCTACTTAGCAGATCAAGATACACAGGGACTCACCCAAGGCCAAGAGCAGTTCAACAAGCCAAACCTTGTTCTTCCCAGAACACTTACAGCATCAAACTGTACTTGATGGTCAGAAAGCACAGCTGTAAAGCTTCCACTGGCTTCTGTGGCAGAGGAACTCACCCACCAAACAACTCCTTTTTCTGTCCAGTTTTTCAATAGTAATCTGCATATTCTAACAGTGACAAACACTCATTAGAGACTTTGACCATGTTACTGTCTCGAGGAAAGCATGAAAACTGTCAGCCTACAAAAACAGATGCATTTTTCCTCCAGGGTTTCTCAGCTTATGGGTATCACCCACCGCCAAGAACTTCTGACAGTAGTATGTAGAAGAGGAACCTCAGTTGGATAAAAAGGACTTTCACTGAGATACCCATTATAAAAAGGGATGCTAGTCAGCAGAAACCCCCCACACCTATTGTCTCAGACCACCTCCTAATTTGTAGTGATATTGGGTGCCCTGCTTTGCTCTTCTTGCAGAGCTGTCATTTCTTCTCTTCCCACTGTTTCCTGAAAGCTGACATGTAAAAATCTCCAAACTGGTGCTTGGTGTTCCCTCTTCAGCTCATGCCTGGCTTCTAAAACCATAAACCTTGTAGACATTTATATTACAATTACTTTTTTCTGGCATTATCATGCTCTAGCAAGGACCATACAAGATGTACATTGGCTTACTTCTTACAGCTCAACTTGAAATGAAATGAGAAACCTGCTAATAAAGTAATTTAAAAATGGCATGAACTCTTTCTCCTTCTGAAGTTCACCTGGAATCAAATAATCTGTGAAACCACAATCACTCAGCTGAACTTCAGTCTAAAATGCCAAACACAGGAGGAATGACATTTTAGGGCTGAAAGGAGGACGCGTGCTGGAGAGGCATGCTGTGACACAGCCGGGCACTGGGGAAACCGGCCATGGACGGATGGTGATGATGGAAAGGATGGCTGAAATGCAGCAGGCACGTTCACCACAATGAAAGGCAGCTCGGATGAGGCCCGGGGGACAGGTCACTCACCGCAGCCTGCTCTGCTGGCTCGGCAGCCTCAGCAGGGATGGCCTCCTTTTCCGCAACAGCAGCAGCAGGGGTTTCCTCGACCTTGGGTTCCTCAGGTGGAGCTTCTTCGACCTCAGTCTTTTGTTTTATTGATTTTTAAGTAGACAGTGGAAAAATTGTTGAGGAGCACATGACAGCGGGGAGAGAGGAGGGGAATGGGAACTGTGCCTGGCACAGTGCTGCTTCAGGCTCAACCTTGCCAGGTCTTGCCGGGGAGAGGACAGCAGTGCATGGCCTTACATGGCTAGCATCTAAAGGGCATTTTCATCCGCAATGTTCTATGGATAAACTGAGCCAGTCCTACATCCCTCCCTCACAAGGAAAGCAAGCATCAGCTTCCTGAGTTACAGAAAGGGGCAACGGAAGCAAGGGGAAGGCACTCTGTTTGCTCCAGAAACTGATGGCAAGCCCAGGAGTTGAAACCGGCACTCGTGTATACCAACCCTGGGCTTCAAATACAAGTTCTTAAAATTAGAGAGTTCTGTCTGTTCTCAGACAACATAGTCCCTTCTTCAGTGAAAGTAAGAAGCAATTAGCAGAGACTCAAGTGGTTTTTCTGTGCGCAGGGCAACCACTGACTGCTGGAATTCTAGCAGTGTCAAAACCATTCCTGGTTCCTCATTAAAATGCATTCCCTCTTGAGCTCTCAATAACCTACAAGGCCTCCACTTGTCAACCCACTACTAGGATTTCCACCCTTTTAAATTTGGGCCTAAGCTTGTTTTTTAGCAAAAGGATCTAGTAAATATCACCAGCTCTGCAACACGTTTAGTCTTGTGGCAAAGTAGCTCACAGCAGAAGCGTCATCTCCAATGAAGACATCACTTTGCAAATGCACGCACACACAGGGGAAGAGCTGCAAGCTGTGCTCAGCATATTCCATTTATCAAGATGGCTGACTCAACCAGATAAAATAGGCCCAGAAGATTAATTTGCCATGAACAAATTGCTCAGCATAATACGAAGCTCAAAAGCTATTTAGCTGCTTCACAGTTGATAACAGGCAGCTGGCTAGCAGGTCTCCTATGATGAAGAGACAGCTTCCATGAAATTCTTAAAGATACTAAAATCTTCTCCTCCATGATATTTTTCACGAAAAACAACATAGCCTCTAACTTCTTTTCTCACATCTTTCTTAAGCAGACTGATTTTTAACGAGGTACAGAGAAGCCTGCCTAAGCGAGACCTTCAGGATTTGGCACAGCATAAAGAAACATTCATTATATTATACGATGCTGTGCAGAAATCTCTGTGTATTGTGTTAATGCCAGCTCTAGGGAATTTCACAAAGAGGAAATATGACTGAAATGAGAAACAAAGTAGATTTATCCCAGGTAAGGTGTCTAATGAGTTTCCTGATGTTTAACACCAGAAGAAACTTTCAGGCTTAAAATCACAGGTAACATGTTACAATGCAGATTGCGCTGATGTGCTTCCAGTCAGTTGTTAGCAAGCAGTCTTCAGACTAGTTACCACATTTCAGCTTTAAGTAAAAATACTCTCACGGTATTCAGTAACCATTTTGAACACAAGCACCACCAGAGGCATTATACAAAAGCCACATTAAATAACGTCGAGTATCACTCTGCTGCTGTTAAGTAGCTATAGGACTCATCCAGCAGTGTTGCTATTCTACATCCTTACTCCAGGCTAACCAAGGACTATAAGAGAAACTAAGAAAACTGCCCAAGTATGATCACTTCCAAAAAGATGCTCTGCTCCTTAGAAGTAGACTGTGCCTACTATTCATGTGTGGAGAGTGGATAAAACTACAGCAATACTGGAGACATTTAAACAGCCATCATGTACTATCACTTGCTTGCTGTACACTGGACCACTCTTCTCATTTCTTAAATGCAATAAATGAACACCTTGTTTGACTACACCTTTGAAAAGTAAACATATCTTAGAATATCCTGGTTTTCTTTTCTTTCTCTCTGTGCAATCCTTGTGAAAGACTGTTTCAGTGAGTAAAGATTTACAACTACAACGACATCATCCACCAACTCTTGCAGATTAAGGTTTTGTGATTTAGAAGGTGGAAAACACAAAAAAGAAGAAAATATCTTTGCACAAAGGAAAACTGGTGCCATTTTTTCCAGGCATCTAAAAAGGAAGCAAAAGCCACCACTTACCAAAGCCTCTGTCACATTCTCATTTGATTGCACTGCAAATGCAGAGGTATCCTAGATACAGAAATTAAAAACAATGACATGAAAATATTTGAGATGGGATGTTAGCAGGTGTCTATCAAAGACCTGATTTTTTAATGGTTTGTTCAGGTAAAGGCATAAGTAAATTCACATAGAATAAGACGACAAATAGGTAATCTGAATAGGTATTAGTAATTATTAGTTAAGCACTATTAATATTAAAGACATTCCTTTTTCAATTACATATTCTATGCTTCTAAACCATGGGATGTTATTCAAGGCAGTGAAACACCCTTCATTAAATACATGTGAATTGCAAGGGTTTTGTTTCAGGCAAAATGCGCTAACGAGCTGTGAAACTCGGAATCTTTTCTGCAGGCTACACATGCCCTTGCCTGAGGAGTACACTAGCTCTAAGCTACTTTCACACCCTCTTGATTCTGGGCTTTTATTTGAATAGCAACTATAGTGATTACAGATCGAAAATTTCACATGCATTAAGAAAGTACAAAAATTCAGATGTTTTGCAACATCTTACTCATTCAGAACCAGTTAACTTGCAAAATATTGATGGGCCAAATCCTGTTCCTCCTGCAGTGGGGGCATCAAATTTTGACTTCTTGGGGCAAACATTTTGCCTTCATTATTAGAGGTGGTAGCCTTGTGCTTTGCTCCTTCCTTCTGGATCCTTTACTAATTTAAACATCCTGCAGCAGAATGGTTAAGCACTGGAAGATTCATTTCCATCCTTGTATAAGCTCAGCTTTTTTAGGTGCTTTTAAAAAATGGTGTACAGGGCGTGCTGTGGATGAGCCAGTCTCTAAAACCATGTTGGAAATTCATGAGGCCCCAGGTTATCCACCTGAAATTTGGGATCTGGGCACAGCCCTGGAATTTAAAAGCATAAACACGGTATCTTCATGTGCTGTATCTCTGTGATGCCTAACACAGAGCCTCACCATCAGCACAGCAGCAAACAAATCATTTAAATTTCAGATTAGAATATGTCTTAAATGGAAGTAAATACGCAGAAACAAATAAAGCTCATTTTATGTACATATATACACACACAGAGCAACTGAAAGTATGTGAAACTGAGGGAACCCCATTTTAAAGGATTTTGAGATTGTCCACAAAAGAGCACAATAAAAAAGCTAAAGCAGTCCTTATAGAAGGAAAAAATCAGTCCCACTAAGGTAGTCAGATTTTTGCTATTAAATTCAGTCAGGCCAAGAGTACCAAGAGTATTAGCATCATGCTAGTAACAGTTAGGAATAATTTCTGAGAACAGACAAGGTTTGTGTTTGAGTCAGTATGAAATGTTGTGCAGCTCGTCTGTAGAACAGATTCCCTGATATTGCACAGCCAGTCCTAATCTCAGAAAAACAACAGCTCAGAAAAAAAAAAAATAAAAAATCTCAAAACTTGTTTCTTTCTTACCTGTGCAAATCCATTAAATGCTGTGCTGGATGCCTAAGTAGAAGTGAAGATCAGAACAAATTATCATTCGTTTACTAAATCAGAACGTGAGTCAAAATATTTTGATTTGCAAAATAAAAATATAGGCCAGACATTTAAAAAAGGAAAAAAATAATAACATGAAGGGTAAGGCAGCAAGAAATTTGATGACAGTGCTATTTAATAACAGGTGTCACAGGCTTAAAGAAAAGAACAAAAACAAAAATCCAACTATGTATTTTTGTAAAATAATAATAATAAAAAAGACTAGATGCATTTAAAATTATACATACAAAAAACACAAAATCTGCGAGACTCAGTCTTCACAGTTCAAAGATTCATTCACCCTTTTGAAACACATTTTCGTCAGCCTGCTTCATTACACGGCTGAAGGGCACCACACTATGAACAGTTGCATGGCAATTTTTCAAAAAAAGAATAGCACGGGCTCAGGAGGGGCAGTGGGGAAACACACAAATGGATTGTTTTTAAACAACAAGGTTATGCATGGCCTAAGGAACTCTGTCTAAGACTAGGCTACACACTGGGGTAGGTACCTCTTCTTTATCAGCCTCAATTTCCTGGTACAACAATCCATATCTCCGGTTAGCAATTTCATCTTCAGATAAATCTGAGTTGTTGGTCTCATTGTCTTTGGGACTAGTTGAACTCTCGGTGCTAGCATTTCTGGAATTTCCCAGTTGAAACAGAGTCAAGGGCCTAGCTATCTCCTTGCTCGGTCCAGGATTGCCAATGCCTGCCTGCTCCCCAGGCGAGCCTTGTTTTACTGGTGCCTCCTGACTTCTATTGCTTGTGCTCGCACCTACTTCTCCCCAGCTGTTATCAGTCACTCCTAGGTGTTGTGTAGACCATTTATCGCTAATGCCTAACCAAACATTTTCCATCTTACTTTCCTCTGAGTCTTGCTGCTTGGGGAAAAAGGGCCAATTATCCAGTCCATTGGCTTGGCCATCTGACAGATTAGAAAAACCCCAGGAATCATTAGTAACTGTGGGATCCCAGTTCGCCAGCCAAGGGTCTGTTTCGAAGGCTTCAGGAACACCAATGCTACTAGGACGTTCTTCAGAGACTGCTGCTGCCACCCTACCTGTCACTTGGTCTTCTGCACCAGCTAGGCAAGGATTACCACAGCTTGTGCTAGCAGCGTCAGCTGTCTCGGGCAGCAGTGCCCACTCTTTCTCAGCAGCAGCTTGACCTTCAGCAGCAGCACTACCATTTGGGAGGAGGCTGATGCTATTGTCTTCGGTTCCTTCACCAGACTCTTCTGCACTGAATAATTCAGCATCACACAGAACGTTTCCAGCACCTGTAGGGTCCTTTTCTGTGTGGTCAGTTACCTCTGGGTCAACATGGGTCGTCATGCTTATACACTCCATGGATGTACTCTCTCCAGTACCACTGTCAGTTTGGTCTAAGCCACCCTCAAATGTCCTTTCACGGTCCTGATCCAAGATACCAAAGATTCTCTCGGGTTCAGCACCAGTGCTTTCTATAGTTTTATAGTTGTCCACTACTATTTCGTCCCCACCTTCTAACCCTGTACTCAACAATGGTATTTCTCTATCTGCCTCCTCAACGACACTGACCCATTTGAATTCTTCTTCCCTAGAGTTTTCTAGGTTAGAATCACTAGACCTCCCAACATCCCCATCCTTATCTTCCAACTCCTGTAAATTTTCTACCTCTGTGCTGACTAAAATTTCAAGATCTGATTTTGCTAAACCATTATGAAGTTCTGCCTCCCTGTTTCCTTGGGTTTTGCAACCTCGCTCTTCCAGTTCCTCTGTACCTTCTACCTCCGTGCAGTTAACACCTCTGGTTTCTACCTGTTCACTTGGCTTGACACCTGCCCACTCGTCTTCCTCCCGTTCTTCCTCTGCCTTTTGCACATCATATTGGAGAGGTTCATCCAACAGGACGGGTATCTCAAAACTGGTTATGTTCTCTAAAGGTTGATTGGTCACCACATCTTCCCATGGGACATTTTGGGCATCCAGCTGGTCCTCCATTGAAGTCCTCTGGTTTTCCTTTACAGAAGCTGACCCTCGTGCAGCATCTTCCCGCTCACCTACAGCAGGCCAAACACTAGCAGGCAGAGTACCCGTGGATTCGCTTGAGGTCTGCTCTGCCCCAGGGAAAAGTAAAGAACTGCCTGCAGTAATTTCCTGGCTGACACTGGGAGTGCTAAGATCTAGGCCCCAGTTGAGTGAACCTAGATCAGTTTGAGATCTGTTAACATCTTCTGATGACCCACTGTTTGGGGTTTCCTCCATGACCAGGTTACACAGGGAAAGACTTTTTGAAGAATCAGGCTTTAGGCAGACAGAAAAGCAAAGAAAAAACACAAGATGAAAAAGATAAAGGCGGACTTGATGAGAAAACACAAAACTTACATTTTACTTGAGCAATTTTAATTTAAAGAATGAAAGTGACTAAATTAAGCCATTTAAGGAAAAGCTATGCGGTTTGCAACATTTGGAGGCAATAGATTGCAATGTAAGAGAGCAGCACTGATACTCAAAACCAGAAAACTATACATTACTCCACACTGATTACAGCATGTCTCTAGAGTGGTCGTGATTTTGGGGGGAGGTTTGCTTACCGGCTGCACCAATTCGCTGCTTGTCTGTATAGAAGAAAATCATACATATAAAACACAGAAAATAAGAACATAATGTACCTTGTTATAGCGGCAGTTTATTAATTTGCAGTTTTCTAACCAGCAGCAGTTACTAAGTGGTAGGAGAGGACCAAATGGGTCCTCTCCTGCCACTCCACAGAAGACTAATCCCAGGCCCCTGAATTCAAGCCACGCTTCCAGCCTCTGCATTACATTATAAAAGAAGTTCTACATGTATGTTGACTATTTGTCACACCTTGCTTTCCTCTATGAACCACTGACATTTCTATCGCAGGAACCCCATTACATCGCAGCTGAGAAGACGGGTTGCTCTGGGAGACAGCGACCAAGCAAGGAAACTACGCAAGCAGCAGTGGGGCTTACTTGTATTTACACTAAGGCATCACTGCATCACGCAGGCAGCGCAGAGGGCCCTAAGCGTGCAGCTTCTGTTCTCCACCACCCTGTGCTGTGCAGAGGCATTTACATCCACACAGAGTAAGGCATCAAGTCACAAAGCCTGCTGTCTACACTGCCACTTTGAGCAGATACAAACGCCGCGAGGAAGATCAGCAACTACTCTGCACTCAACTTATTAAGAGAAACTCAAAGGTTGAGTATCTTAGCTTACTACAGGGCAAAGAGGAAAATAATTATAATAGAGAATACATATACATTATTAACAAGCTGCAAATAAAACTGCGTGAAAGGAAGCCATCTAATATAAGCTTTGAGCAATAAATTAGAAATATTTCTGGGTTATTTTCACCGGCCTATATATTGGCAGCCTTGAAATTTTGGCTAGCCTACTTACATGACTGTTTTTTCAGCCTTTATTTAACCTTTCCCAATAGAAAGAAATGAGCATTTAATACACATTACACATGCCATGTGCTCACAAAACAGTGCTGCAAATCTGAATGCACAAGAAGCATCCACAGATTTCTGTGCTGGTTGAAGCTGCAAATGATCAAAAATGAAAGTACCAGGCTCCACGTCAAGTCAATCCAGCTACCTCCACAACACAATGTCAAAAGAAAGCTCACAAAAATGAGTTCTTTTCTTCCCACAGATCATTATATCTGACCTGGCACCGGGAGGAAGAAAGAAGGATTCATGCAGTTTCTGAAAGTAGCAGCTTCTTTTGTGAATAACTCCAGCTACCCTCTAACAGCTGTAATTCAGACATGAGAATAAAAGCAACACACACTTAGCTGTAATGATTGTGAATCTCATTACCCTAGATTTCTGACATCATTTTGCTTTTGTAGGCCAAGCAACAGAGATTATGTTTTGTTGGTGGTGGTTTTAAAAGATCCCTAGTGGCTTCACATACTTGAAAGTATTTGTCACGGTCTGTAAATTCTTTATCTTGGCTTTTGGTAAAAGCGTTGTAAATCTGAGTTTAGGGTGTTACAAAATCAGAGGCACAGAAATATCCCAATTCACAATGATAAATTACTTACCGTCCAGAGATCCCATGGCAATGTCTGAAAAAAGGAGTGGAAAAAAGGGGGTCTTAGAAATATACTGTTCATATACTGTATGTTCAACATGCTACATAACTGTGTGCATTAACTAACAAGAAAGAACTTTTTTACATGCATATTTATAATACATATATATTTTCTATATTAGCGTGTGTGGGCTCGTGTGTGTGGATACATATCTGCGTAATAGGCTTTTTGGTTAAATAAGATGGGCAGTATGCAATGGATTGTGGTATTTCCCCACTTCAAAGCAGTTGTTGCTTTCCAGCAAACTCATACTGCCGTGAGCTTGAGTAACAGCCAGATTCTGATCTGGTGGCTGAACGACTTTCAACAGGTACAGGAGTCTTTGCAAAGTGTAAGCTTTAAAGAGCTTGCATACACCAGGCTTTTTACACAGTTAAAAACTGATCCAGCTATCCACTGAGAACAAGTGGGTTTTTTCAGAACTCCGACACCAAGAAGGAAAATGGCATGCTTTTTGGGAAAGAAAACAAGAAAGTTGACCAATATTTTAATTTTCTTGTCCAAGCTGTTAAGCAATAAATGTTAGTGACCTCTCAGCAGAATAGCTGAATGGACAATGAAAGCAAAGCAGCAGACTATATGCCAAATATTAGTAGCCCACCACATGCGAAGGAACTCAGCTGGTTGGTCCCAAAAGCTGCCTGAGATGCTTCGAAACCTATCTATCTACTGTATTCACACCTAGGATACAGTCCATGAAAAATAAAAACTAAAGATGTTCACAAAGTAAAATGTAAAACTCAAATATTGGCAAGTGTTATATGTGACATCTAACATTCGCCTGAGGGAAAGGATTGCTACATTTAACTTCTTTTCTTGCCTGCTTCTTATTTTATAAAGACAGAATGGCACTCTGAACAACTTCTGCTTTCATGAACAAAAGACACAGTAACCACTCACTACTCAGATTTACAGCAAATTAACATCAACAGCCATTTCTCAATCAGCTTAATTTGATTCAAGTCCAGGTACGCGCTTCTCCTGTGGATGTAATTCACAAGTATACCTGCTTACTCCGCTGTCACATTATTAGCTGAGCATTTTAGCTCCACAGAAAAATGATAGTTCTGTTCTTATAGCACTAACCCACACAAACCCTGGATGTCCTACTGACTTCCAGGGAAGGAGAGACTGCTCATTTTTCATCTTTTTGTTTGCCTTTCATTGCTCACAAGACCTTTAGCACGAGGGGGAAAGAACAAATTGAGGGAAAGGTGAGACAGACCACAGTCAGCAAACAGGCAAGGGCCAGGTGCGTTTAGAAAGGCCACTTCTGAAGCAGCCATCGAAAGAGAAAAGCAGCTGAGGAAGGGCAGACCGGGGCTCACTCACTGTGGTCTGATCCCCCTGGCAGAGCAGTAGGGAGGTAATTCATTAAATGATCAATAAGGAAGTCATGCCAGGCCTCCCGAGGCATCATGGCACAGATGCCTACTCCTGTCTTCACATCACTACTTCAGCAGTTTGCTGAGGGGACAATACCCGTGACCGAGGCCAAAACCATACACCTACAGAAAGACCACTTCAGGCTCTTTTCTTCATCTCCCTGCAAGGTAGCACTGGGCTCTCCAAAGACTCCAACCACAGGTTTCATTCTGTCTGTGCTGCCATAGCAATGGCCCTGCCACATGCAGGGAGACTGAGACCCAGACTGCAGGGCTGTCGTTCCTTCTAAAACCACAGTTCTCTGACTCCTCCACATGCTCTTGTGGATGTGGACCATCCTTTCTCATATACCTATGTTGGGAGGAAAGGCAAAAGGAGAGCAGAGACTGAAGGTGCTCAGTGAATGCTTCCTATGCACCTTGATGAAAACTTACAATGTACATTGTAATATACATGGAATTATATTCTCTATTTCAAGGTACAGTTGAATCTAAAACAACTCTTTTTCACTGAACTAATAAGCTCTTCTACAATCTGCACAATATTATATAAGGACAAGTGTGCCTGTCACAAAAGTTAAATGTCTTTGCCTGTCACACAAGTTAAACGTCATCTTTTTAATGATCGCACTGCTCTAATCAGCATTATTTACAACACAAGCTGAAAGGGTAGATAGAGTTAGCACAGCTACAGTTTTTTGTCACTGCTCAATGCCAAGGAATTTCCTTCCCCTTCTCCTTCCTCTTTCCTGTTTTGAGGGAGCAAGAAAAATAGCAAGAAAGATGCACAAAGCCTCTGCTCTAATTAAACATTTCTACTAGCAAACCACAATATGAAATTTCAGCTACTGTTCAGAGTGCTGACGATGCACTGTTTTTCTGACAGTGCATAATCCATCAGAGATCACTACAGATCTCATTACACAACTCGGACTGCACACCAGATAAGAAACTAATTAACCAAGGCAGAGATCAGCAGAGAGCCAGGACTATCTCAGCCTTAAAGCTTCTTGTCGCCTCACTCCCTTCCCCGTGCTGCATTCCTGAACAGCTGATTAGTCCTCTCATGTCTCACAGTACAGTCCAGGTTAGTGATAGCCACAGGGATAACAGGTTTTGCTAACAGCATGTTAATATTGTTTCCTCCTCCGTGTACAATGCAGAGCTCCAGCTCTGCTGGCCAGGAGAACTTCCATAGTGTACTATCAGCCCTACGGGTAGTGAGGGCGAGTTCTGGATCTTAAAATAGCAGGTCCCCTAGGGTAAGCCGATGAAAAACAGCAACTTGCTATATCAGCCTTCTTTTTTTCTTTTACTTTTCTTCTTTTTTTCATATTGCAGCAAGAAACTACCATGGCAAATATTACCATACAATACAGAACTTCTTTAACACAACATCCTGCAAGGAAACATCCTATTGCATCCTCTCATTTTCCTTGAGGTTAGGTCTAAAATAGATTTATAAAAGCAAAACCACTCAGATCACATCCACTGCTTGGTACAGAAACTCCATCACAGCAAAGCAATCGCATGCTGACTCCACGAGACCTAGTTCCCCTGAGGCATCCTTCCAGACATGAAAAGCCAAAGCCAGGTCAGGAAAAAAAGTCAGAAAAACAGGTGCTGGAGAATTACAAATACTCAGAGGTACGCTAAAGATGGAATATAACATCATGCTGCAGTCAAGGCCAAGGTACCAGCAACCATTCTCATTGGCAGGCATCTCATTTTACCACCTGACAATTTCCTCTCCTTCCCGTCCATCATCAAGCACAGAGTTAGTGAAGCGGAAAGATGGATGGCTGACTTGAGCTGCTCAGGAGGATGAAGTTTTTCAGACACTGCAGATACACTGCTCATTAGCACACAAGGCAAATCTTTGCTACCAAACACAGCACATTGCATTCATATGCTTTGCGTACCTCAAGGCAAAGAAATACCTGAGACATGGGTGAATGAGTAACTCCTGTTGATACAACATCTGGCTTGAAAGGGTCGAAGTCCAAATCTAGCAAAGATTCCTCTTTTTTAGCTTCAGGAACTTCGTTCTGTTACAAGAGAAACATAACTCTTGAAAAACTCACCTTTCAAAAGCTGCCCTGGGCAGCAAAACATTAAGAGGCCGAAGAAAAACAAAATTATATCACTGAGTTTCTAGCTGTGGTGCAAGTCAGAAGTGGTGGAAGCTCTGAAGGCTTCCCTAAGCTTTAGTGTAACTTCTAATTTTTTTTTTTTTATGAGCTTCACTCTTACAATGCCTTTGTTTTCTCAGTAGTGCAGCTTTGCCTTTTCAGCAGCCCTTTTTCAAAAGTGCTGAGTCTTCACCATTTGACTGTGAAGGCCCTTCTAAAGTGCTTTGAGACAGACACCAAAATTAAAATCTACATAGAATGTATGGACATTGGGTGCCATTTAATATGTGAATCTCTCTCCAAACACAAACATTCGTAAAAAGCCAATACAGAAGGACACAAATACATCTGAATTTAATTTCAATTCTGAACATGAATACTGATTTACATTTAATGCTGCCCTTAGCTCTAAACTTGAGGAAACACCTTGCAAAACAGTAACTACATCTTGCTACACTGATCTGCGCTTACAAAACTGGATTACATGGTAGATCCTTTTTTTGTTTGCAATTAATGAATTAGCCCAGGCCTCTCGGGTCACTATAAATATATGTATTGGTTCTATGGGCTACAGGTCTTTCCCGCTGTAAAGTGACACAAACAAATAATTAGCATGCTTCAACATAAAATTTTAATTGGTGTGAAACTGTAGCTGAGATTTAATTACCACTCATGATAAATATTCTAGGCAAGCATCTTGGTTTTGGCAACAAGGCTAGTACTGCCTACTGCTAGTTGTTCAGTTGCTATTAAATAGTGAGAGAAGCTTGTCTTTTGATGTACAGAACATGCAGATAGTAAAGTATTAATTAGAATCCTATTTTGAAAAGTGTTCAGATTGGAAATGGTACCATGGGAAATTATTTGTACACATACATTCACATATAATCTTAAATCTCAAAATAGCTCCTCAGCTCCCATGCTGGGAATGACAGAGTGACCTGGAACTCTTCAGTCTAGAAGAGGAGTTCTAGCGATGATGTGAGCAGGGCCTACACCAGCGTGAGAGTCACCAGGGTTTGGCTGCTCCACGACTCCTCCAAAGCAGGAAGGCAGGTGGCAGCGAAGTTTATGGATGCAGATGCAGAATAAAGAAGAGATGGTGGTGGTCCATGTGGCACAGAGTTCAGGCGGGGACCTCCTTGCAATTGGGTAGTGTGAATGCGAAAAATTTACACGTGCTGAAAGACCAAACAGATTTCTGGCAAAGTAGCCTGTTGAGGATTACTAAATAGGTAAAAATCGTGTTCAGGAAGCTCCTGAGCTGCAAGTGGCTGAAGGCTGGGAGACTATAGGAGAAAGGGGTGTAAGGAGTACCAACTTTATGTGCCTTGTTTTATATACTTCCCTTGCCCTCTGCTTTTGGCCACTGGTGATGATAGATAACTGGTCTGACACACTGAAGCCGGTGTTATGGTCTCTTACTTCAGAAAGTCAAAACCAGACCAGCCCTTCCCACCAGTAACCAGCATTACACTCTGTCATGCCTTTCATCTGATGTATTTAGATTCCATCACATATGCCCTTGAGGCAAGAGTACTCATATGGTTATACAGCTTGACGAAACAACACAGCATTAGCTAGCATATAATCAGAAACGGATGGAGATGGAAAAGTTAATTTTCAGTGAGGTTCGAGAATGAAGTTGTTACTTATGAGGACTGAATCAAATGAATAGGAGTCTCACTTAGGCCATGTGTACTGACAGCTAAGGTATCTGTAGTGACAGGGTACTGATTATTCACTGCAAAAATTGCCATTACCCATTAACCTCAGACCACAATGAGGAGAACACTTGTCAGAACTTGAGGACAAAGGGCAAAATAAACATACAGAGTAACTGAGATATCCTGCTAGATGGAGATTTAGGAGAAACAAGAACCTCAGGAAACTTCTCAATAAGGCACAAAGCTGTGACAGGAAGGCCTGGCAGTCATCCTGTGTTAATTCCACCATAGCAGGACAGCATGAATAAACGCCACATTTGAAAGAGGTGTCTGTGGCAGAAGCAAGGCTGTACCTCTCGGAGGACGTGTTTGCACAAGGGATGGAGAAGGCACAAGAAACCTGCAAGGACCATCAGAACTGTCACAGTCTGTGCAAGCCTTAAAACAGCCCTAAGATACGGGTTGGTCACTTCCAAGCTGTCGGACATACTCAGACATCCTAAGTACACAGAAGGGGCCTATTATAAAGGCCCACAAAGTCCAAGCTAGTAACCGGACATTAGGGAGCAATGTGATGTGAAGAAAACAAGAAGTAAAGCAGGGAACACTCATTTCAAAATGATCCTTTCATCCGGTCACCCAGATATCACATCTTCTCACCTCTTTCTTTTACTTAGCAGTAATTAAATCTATTTTTGACAATGAATAAACTGGAAGCATGAGCTGCTTTGTTGAATCATGGCCAAAATATTTAGCAGCATCACGCAGAACTGTCTTTCAGCATCTTGCGCAGCACCAAATGCATTAGTACTGCTTGGTAAAGAAAGATGAACGATAACAATTACAGGTTATTTGTGTTCCAGAGGAGAAGAGTTTGGCCTGTTCGTAATCCTCTCTGAAACATGGGATTAAAGCAGCAAAGCTTCATTCACCAGCCTGTGGGTTCTGTGTCTCTGAGTGAGCAGAGTGCCAGGGACACCAGCCCTGGTCCTTTGGGAAGTCCTGCACCATTAGAGGGCTCTGCAGGCTCCATAGCTTCCTCCATACTGCCCAGCAAGGGCTCTGGGCGTACAGGAGATGCTGTAAGCACCAGGAGGAAGAAGTCCATGTTTCCTGTGGATTTCATGCAATATATTTTCAACAACTGGTTCTCTTACAGAAGGATATAAAACCTATACATCACACTATTTGGGTATGCCTGTACATACTCAGAGATCTCAGATACAAGAAGGATGCTTTAGTGATGAGGGTAGGTTCTGTGGAGGTAGAAGTGCCAATGATTCACGAGAAGGTGGCCAGGAAATAGCTTAGGTCATTCCCAGGTCACTCACTGTGGAGGAGGGAGAGGCATAAATCACTCACTGAAGGGAGATCAATCTTTTCTTGAGAGAAAAGGTAAGGATTTCAGTTCTCAGGAGCACACCACACTTATATTATGCCATTCTATTTTTATACCAATCTCTCATGGAAAGGATTTAAAGATTCTGGAAATGTGACTTACTCATTTAAAGCCATATTCCAGTGTCAGCTCTTCATGTAAAAGCAAACCTCTTCCACTGCTGCTTCCCTGGCTGGCCTGACAGGTGAAGGTTAGGTGGATTGAGCATTTAATGCAAGGGGCCACGTCTAGCACAGGTTACACCGACTCCTACCACTGATGTCAAAGCTCATGCTGCCAGAGTGAGAATTCCCATGAAGTCAGGGTACAATGATGCAACGGACCCGCAATTTCCCTTCAGTAGGGGGGCCCAGCAGCAGCTGATTCTGGAAGCTGCCATTAATTCTTTAATTGCATGGGGACTTAACTATAAATAACTCTTTTCTCTTCCAAATAGATCCTTATGGACAGCAATGCTTTTTTCTCCCCTCGACAAGAAGGAAAAAAGAAACAAAAAATCACATGTTCAAATTCTCCAAAATACTTTTGGTTTTCATTGCTGGGCCTACATTCTCCTGTGTTGTCAAATTAATTAGCACAAAAACAATAATTCACATGAAAACAAAAATTCATAAACATTCTGCATAAGCTTCAGATTTGCATATTTCTCCCCAGTCTATCAGACACAGGCTCAGATTTCAGAGCTGTAATTACCATAATAGAAAGGGCCCACTATTGAACAACCAGCAGTCACCAAAACCGCATCAGTGCCGAATAACTGAACACAAATTATACAGACTTATTTTATGCAATCTGGCTTTTCTGTTTGTTATACGCAATTTTTAAAAATTTCATAATAATGAGATAAAAGTAATTTTGATCCCTTCTCTGCTGTATAACTAATGTTTCTATGAGTCAAAACCAAGTGAATGATTACCTAGCTGGAGCAGCCTTTTATACCTTCAAAGAATTGATTAAAACAGACAAGTTCCAATTTTTTATAAATCCCTCAAAGGAAAAAAAGGAATACTTTTTATGATTTTGATGGAAGAAATGTAAATAACCAAGGATCCCTGTAAAGTGTCACTTGAGATGCTTGGGATTAGAAATAAAGCATCTTAGATCAACTCTTAGCTTGTAATGAAATCTGGATTCAGGTAAATCTCAAATGTGGCTGTGCTTCACAGTATTTTTAGTCAGGCCTCTCAGGAAATCTCTCATTTGTTTCAATATATTAGCAATGCTAGCCTTCTTGAGTGATTATGAGTGACCAATTCAAACATAAAAGATCGAGTGCGTGACCCTTTCAAGATAATATAAAACGGTAATTGTGCCTCAGCTTTCTACCTGCACCCTCCTGCTCCCACCCCATGGAGACCAGACCTAAGGCACTCTCTTGGCCAACTCCGGGCGATTGCCAGTTGGACCCAGACACCATCCGCTGAAGCTTACCTGTGATGGGGTCGTCACATTGATCTCTGGGACAAAATTGTCATCAAAGAAGTTAATGATGTTCTCCTGTTGTAACTCCTTCGTGGGCGTGAGCTTAGGCAGCGGTGGGACTGGCGGACCTTTCCTCAGCTAGGCAGACAGCAAAAATGTCACAGACTAGTTCAGGGATAAAAGAAAGAGCTTTAAGCTAGGCCTAAACAATTTGTGTTCGGTTTTTATCTCTGCTGCTTCACCTTAAATGTGGGAAAAAGCCATGAGGCAGAAGTTTGGCTGCTCACCACGCAATGCCTTGAAATAAACGTTACAATAATAAACCAACACAATCCAACCCAAGGTTTAAGATTTCATACAAAAGCATTTTGTGGCTGATTTTTTTCTACTGTGATGGGCGCACAGTGCAAGTCACTTCCCTCTGCTATGAAGCCCACAGCTGAAATGGCGATACTGACCAGAACCAGGCCCCTGCAGCTTTTTGGATTCTTAAGTTCATTCCTATTTAGCTGTGGGATATTGTCCCCGCCCACCTGTTTAAAGACTACTTAATGCTAAGAGTATATAATCTCTGTGAACCACAGCATCTCCCAGGTGCTCAGGTTACCAATTCTCCCTGCTCTACAGAGATTCATGTAACTATAACAAACTAATTGCTTGGAATAATACCAAATACTATCGCATAATTCAAAAATCTGTCAAAATACCAAGAAAAAAAATCCACATAAAATCCTCAGGTGGTATATAGTGACATAACACTATTGGCACCAGTAAAACTAAACTGATTCATATCAGATGAATACTCAGGCCGCGAGATGTCACATTTTGGGAGGCCAGAGAAAACAAGTGTGATCACATGTAATCAAATGTAAAACCAGATTTCTCCTGACGTGTTCACCCATAGAAACAGCAACCAGCACAGAAGCTATCCCCCATTCTGAAACATCAGTCATGTCAACACGTCTTGTGTTTGATATGTTCATGCAGTATCATATGCAACTCTTATGCTGCAGATAAAGCCTTTCATGAAAATGATGCTTATTTCACCAGTACTGGTGAGAATAGAAATGACTCCAACAGTGTCAGACTTCTCAATTCAGTGTTAATAACAACCGACAAGCCTTTAATTATCAGTAATTATCACAGTGGCATTTAAGCTAGCTCTATTATTTACCATTTTAGAGGGAAATCCATGGTGGCCGACCAGTGACACTCACAAATTTGAAGATGAATGAAAAGCAGCAATATATAATGCACTGAAATTCATGAGGAGGTTTTAGAAATCGGTTTTTAAAACTGTCACTGCTAGGATACAGTTCCTTAGAGACTATGCTACTTTTTCAGAAGTGTTTTGCTCTGCCACCACAAGTGCCCCGCAGTTCACCAGGCACCTTTAATTTTCTTCACTCCCCCTTATATGAAAACCACTTTCCACCCATGCTCGTGACAGAGATGAGCAGCCAATGAACAGAACAGCGTGCAACAGAGCCAGTGGCCTCCTTGTCAGTTCTCAGTCACTGCCTAGATTAAAAATCCACCATCTACATCATCTCAGCTATCTTTTACTGCACAGCAGGCCAATTTCTCCCGTTGGGTTTCCGCTTACCTGTGTGGGTGACTTCGGCCGGGCTGGTGCCGGAGATGCTGGTGCCAGCATATGATTGGGACTAGCAGTAGGGCTAGGCAGGGGAGACACTTCCTCCGGTGGTGACGGTGTTTTCGCAATGCGGAGTGGACCTGAATCACTAGACAGAAGCAAAGCAGTGGTGAGGACATACATATTATGCTGACTTCTTACCTTGACAATTTGATGCAATAGCTGAACTGCATCCTGATGTAATGCCAGTGATCACAAAATGCAGTACACACTGGAGATGAAGTGAGCTATTGTATAACGACTAAACGTAAAACTGCCATTAAATTCAATCAAAATTTGGTGATCTAGAGTGTCTAAGGAAGTTTTAATTCTGAGTGATCTTGATTTTTGGAACTTCTGTTTACTTGATCATTATAACTTGAGGGAAACAGAGTACCTGCATTTTTTCAGATTCTGTATTTGAACTAATGTGTCATTTACAAGTTTGTAACTATTATAAAATGTCAGATGGAATTATTGTCTTCATTTCACAGATTTCTAGAATAAAAGTCTCCAAAGATAAACTCAGGGGAAGACACAACAGTAAGTAATGCAAATAATCTTAAAAGCTCAGCAATTTCAGAAAGGTTTCAATAAAATAAGACACAACCAAATTATTAGTAGGGTACCACTACTTAGAGGCACAACTCAGCACAACTATAGACAAGCAGTAGCCATGTGACTTGAACAGAGCTCTGCTGATACTAAGCAAAGATCTGGTGAAGTCCTGAGAAAGCATCTGCCCTTCCCATGAAAGGACCTGGTGCCAACACTGAGACATACTCAGCAACCTAGAAATGCTGAAAGCTTACAACTCGGGGAAGCTATAAACTACAGCACTCAACAACCACAGTACTCAGTAAGAGAAGAGCGACTCCTACACATCCTCAAGGAGAACCAAACGCGCTACCTGATTGAGGAGACCACACCATAAGCATATTCCTAAAGCTAACACAAGAAAAAATTTGTTCTTTGGAAAGGACAGACTTAGCTCACACTCACCACCTCTTTCTGTGGAAATATTAAAAAAGAAAAAACAAGCAGTTATTCAGAAACTTCTTTCCCAGGTACAGTATTTGCCTTCAGGACAGAGTATTCAGTAGCATACAAGTTTTTAAGACGTTTCTTTTTACACTGTTCTTTAAAGGAAAGATTAGATACTGGACTTGTCTAGTATCTATTTCTCATGCATCTAAAAAGGAAAGCTCTTTTATCTTACAAAGACCCATTCCTGAGCAGTCTTTTAGAGCACCATAACTAATAATGGAATTCACAATCTATCCAGATTTTCACACAGGCTCTGTGAACAGTACAGCAAAAAAGAGTAACATGGTAACTAAAAAAATGATGTATTTTTTAAAAGCGTTTTTAGAATAAGTTAAGAATTAACACTGCGTTAATCTACGTCTACTCATTTGCAGCAATAATTATTATTTCTCTCATTGATGGGATGAGCTATTCAGTGGGAATGAGCATGTGCAGGCTGGACATGGTCTAGGAGGCACAGCTGGACAAAATATGTTTGTTACGAAAACTGCTTGAAGTTTTCTAACACTACATTATTTTTCATGCCAGAAAAGTATTTTACAAATCCTTTATGGAAACACAGTCCAGCTTGCGAGTCCATCCTAAAGCAGGTGAAAGTGGTGATGCCTGAGCTAACAACTCTGGAGGCAGCGTGTAAATACATCTGAGCATAGATTAACACTGGACTAATCCAAACCAAACATTTTGGACACGTTCTTAATAAAGTAGTTCTGAATTTTGCATCAGGTCAGCAGGTTCAATGTTTCACTCCTTGTTCTTCCAAAGTGAGATCAAAACAAATGTAGAAATATCAGCCATATGTTTGAGGCAGATGCTACGTTGTTTCGTCAGTCTTAATTGTTGCTAATCTGAGCCCAGCTTGAGGGCAAATTACCAGTAGCGATAACATTGTTCTGTGCTTCTGATGAGCTGGGATTGGCTGGAAATTCAGGATTTATGTATTCACTCTAAATATCATTGCATTTTGAGAAGTCTCACTGCTTCGGAATTTCAACCTCTTCTGCTGATCACTATTACAGTACCAAGAGATCAAATCATGGCAGAAAGGCTGCATTTGTTGCAAGCGAAAAATCAGAGATACTGCACTGGCATCCACTGACCTTAAGGGAGTACCATCTGATTTTAAACTTTTTTGCTCTTGTTTTTATTTTAAGACAAGATTTCTCCTGAAAGTAATTAAAAATACGGCATTTTGTGACATTCGTTTTATTTCAGCTTTTCAGCTTTTTATGATGCACTCTCAGATCACATTTCATGACTTCTCCCCATCAGCAGTAAAGATAAAAGCTGACGTACAAAGGTTGGGATTCTCACCTAATCATATGCCTTTAGGAGCTAAAAACACATCTAAATGTTTCAAAGCTTTAAAAAAAATGGTGAGAGTTAGCAACATTGCTGTAAACTAAGCATCTAAGAATAAACAAGCTACATATTTAGCTGCTGCAAATTGGTGTAACAGTCTACAATGAACTAGGCTAAATTGCAATAGCTGAGAATCTGGCTTTTATTCTTTTTTTGAAAGGAAAAATAAGTGGGTGATGAAGGAAGTTTTGTACATTTACTCATGTTGAGAAGAACTTCGTCCAAGGTACCTTCATCTACCATCCTGAATGAACAGACCCAGTGACCATGTTGTGCAGCAATTGCTACACATGGTGTAGGTGATTTCTACACATGCTGAAACCCATAAAGCCTACAACAACGCAATTCATTAAAAAAAGCATCAAATTCACCTTGGTGCCCCTTGAATGGTGAAGGCCTTGTCTGCATGCTGATCCCCCAGCTTCGTCATCACTTCATACAGTTTGTGACATAACTGAGAAAACAAAACACTTGCCTGAGTTTATATGAAGGACTCTAGTCATGATTAAAAACACAGGTGATAAATCTGGTCTGATAACTGATAACCTGATAATATATGATCTGATAATTTTAAAATGGCATACAGATCCTTCCAAAAATACTCAGTGCCACGTACATATCAACAGCCTACGTGGAAATCTATCGGAATCCATAGAATCAAAGGTAACAGCAGTTCTTCAAAAACATAAGCGAGTTTTCAGATACCAAGTTTATAAGTGTGACTGGCTGCTACTTGATCTCTGATGAAGGAGATCGCCTGGTTTAAAGCAATGTGGGTTGCCGAAAAGATTCATGTTTTCCCCTCAAAAGCCTAATCCCAATTTACATGGGACTTCAGTTAAGCAAGTTCTCCAAACAATTTTGGTTCCTATTAGTAGGTTACTACAGATAATTCACTATCACTTAGAAAGGTACATTTAAAAGATCCTCACTGAAACTGCTCGATTTGCCTAACAGTCACAGACATAATGTTGCATTGCTGAAAATGTATATAGCAGTCTTGAAGGGAATGCTTGACATGCTTTTCTTGTACTGATTAAAGCAGTGAGACGCTTAGCAATTGGACATGGAAAAAATACTGAAGGAAAGAGTATGCTAAAAAGAACAGAGAAGTTATCAAAATAGAAAGTGAATTTAGTGCTACAACTGATAATGCACTGCAATCCTAAATTGTATGGGCTGCCCCTTCCTTAATTGTAAGCAGAAACAAATACAAAGGTTACACTACAAATCTGGATCTAGGGCAAGTTCTCATGTGTGCCTCTGCGAGATTTTTACTGCTGCATTATAAGACATTTCCTTGCTGTTACGCATATCACATAATCCGTTATACACGAGATACTCATTTTTACTCACTAAAGCTATCTCCTTGTGAAACTTGGCTTCGAGGCTGGATACATTTTTGAAGGTGTTCACATAGAAGCCAACTCGTCTACGGAGACGAAGAAAGGAAAAAGAGAATAAAAGATAGGGGTGGGAAGGCTACAAAGGCAAATTAATTTCTTTCCAGACTACAACAAACATTCTTGGCTATTATTCTCAGCAAAGCAAATAATTGGATCGAATGTCAACATTTCAGACTAGTTCATTCATTATTATTTCTGTTTGTGTTGAGAACCATCACATTTCACACAGCACAGAGTGAACCAGGTTGAGACTACTCCACAGCAGGGGGGCTTCAGCTTGTTTTAGAGACGGAGAAGGCTGGAAAAGGATTGGCACGAGTGCAGCACAAGCACATGAAAGGCAAGGTGCCCTGGGCACCCCATCTCCCACCGGACAGCAGGCAACCATTGACTGCAAGGAGAGAGGTACCACTCCGGCACTGCGAGCGCCTGCGCCAGAGATAATCTCACAGCACCTAGGTCATGCAGCTGTGTCTGGAGGCAGCCTAGGAGGTACGGTCTAGGGGTGGGTGTCCCATGCTCAGCCCTCCTTAAGGAAACGAGCCCTGAAATACATGCATATGTAAGAGAAAATAATTTCTAATATAGACTAGACATTTTTTCACGTCAGTGAAAAATCTGCTTGCTCGGAGTGAGTAATTAGATAGCTTTTGTACACTTTGAAAGCCAAAGGTCTTTTCTTAGATTTTGAATTATTCCTTTTCCTATTTTAAAGCCTGCATGTGCAATTTCTCCAAACTCAATTTATTAACAAAAATAATCTCTGGCATAAGAATAAGCCTGCAAAGTGTCAACTCATTTGATTATTTTCTTCCTGAAGAACTGTAATAACTAAAAAAAGGACTCTGAAAGCAATTGCTTTCTACACTATGCCTATCGGGGCAATGGGCACAAACTGAGGCATAGGAAGTTCCAGCTGAACATGAAGAAAAACTTCTTCACTCTGAGGGTGACAGAGCCCTGGAACTGGTTGCCCAGAGAGGCTGTGGATTCTCCT
>Ga0181612_162880_pt1 | contig 29022 bp, 17 predicted proteins | sample HoacroProtozoa21_FD_119630 | JGI IMG/M metagenome (GOLD analysis project Ga0181612, IMG submission 119630) | Hoatzin crop microbial communities from Cojedes, Venezuel. Combined Assembly of Gp0051906, Gp0051904, Gp0051908 | reverse complement strand
TATTTTATTAAGAGATAAATATAGCTGGATTCAATAAAATCTTTGAGTTTATAAGTTGTTACATATTGACCTTTAAAGTCATCAGTAGCCTATCTGTGTGATCATCTGTCTTCGCTCCTGAGGCACACTGACGTGTTTGATGGCTAAAGCAGATCGAGTTAGCTCCTTTTCATTATAAGAAAGAGAAGCAGCATGAAGGGATTTATCTGCATTTGTTTTTTAATTTTTTGATCCATTTCCAGCTGAAACATTTGAATGTAGTGATACCTGAGACATTCTTAAAAAAAAAAAAAAAGTTGTTTGATAGGATTGTGGGAGAAGGCAGGATATAAAGGGATTGAGGAGAGTAAATGGGGATTTCTGACATACTGAGTTATTTGTGAAAGTGATGCATTTGAGGTATTTTTGTGAGAAGTAAGGACACTGAGGGTATGATTCATCTGACCAAACATAGACAGCTGAAGTGTAGTAAAGGTCTATGTGTGAGGTAATCACTTTAGGTTTCCTTTATAGGTAATAAAGAGAAACTGAAAATGCCTAGTTGTGATTGACCTTGCCTAATGTAGAAAGCAAAATAGGTTAGATGAATCAGAAACGAAAATATCCTCCGTTGACTGTAAAAGTATTTTGGGAACTCACATACTTGACACTACACTTACACTGTGGTTAATCTAGGTTCATCGGATCAGAGACATCTAAAAATATACATTAAGTAGTTATGTTTATCCATTAAGAAATAATTTCACTGAAAGTAGGACAGTTGACGTGAGAGTCTCACACAGGCAAAACCCCAAACCAGACTGAGATACATTTTTGTATATATGTGTTTATTCCTTTCGCTTTTTATTTTGTGTTGGGAAGTCGATGGTAGATGCCACCACCAACAAGCTGGAATGGGCACTGACACAGTGAGACCGGGATGCTCAATCTGTCCTTCCAGGAGCTCTCTTGTTAGCTGAGGAAAACACGCTGCCTCCTCCCTTTCTCTCCACCTTCCCTCCACCTGACCATAGAAGGAGGTTTGGCTCGTGTGGCACACACAGAGCAGTGGGTTTGGTTTATTCTGATTCTGATGGCACTGGTCAAGCACAAGGCTACTGGGCAATTACCCCCCAACAGCGCCGACTGCACACCTTGTTGTCCTTTTTCCTGTTCCTTAACCACCTTTCTCCTTTCTTTATACTTCCCTATCTCCACCCCAGTCTCCTCTCAGGTTAATGACCAAATAATTACTTTTTCCCTGCTGGTCCCAGTTTTGCGACATCCATGATCATGTTTGAGGTTTTGATACTATTACGGAGGTCGTCTTGGCTATCAGTACTGCTGATATGGTTGCCTACGTACTGCTGGTCTTCAAAGACCATACTTTCAAAAAGGTCCTCAGTTCTGCCCTCGGGTGTCTGTGAACTCCAGCTGCTTCCCCTGTAACTTCCCCTTATCTTCCTGTGAAATCCAGCCATCCTTCCCATCTGACCCTTAATTTTGGTCAGCTTGTCACAGTGTTGTCTGTCACATTCACAAATTTTTTATATCATGTCCCATCGGTTCTCACGTCCTGTGCAGCTAGCTCGGCCTCAGGCCAGAGCCTCGTTAGGCATTTACCTGCAGTCCTAATATTTTCAACGGTTGTTATTGATAATGGACCAATAAAGGAGGGAGGGGATGACAAGTTTATTTCATCTTCCACTGAAACCTCTCTGTAATGGATATTGTTGGAATCTGTTGGTTTGAGTTCTCACTCTCTGATAAGGATAAAACAAATGTCGCAGCAGTCTTGGTGTTCTGCCATACATACATTTCTGTTGACATTTTCATTTTAAACTTCTCTAAAATTCTTTTTTTTTTTTTAATTAAAGATCAGTCTTATGACTTTCTAATTTTATCAACAGGAAAGGTTACAAAGTTTATGGTTTAACACTCTCCAGTTCATGTTAGGTTTTAAAGAAAAGCTTTCCTCCCCAAAGCAACCTTTTTTCTCTTTCTTGAGTGCTCTCCTGCAGTCACCAAATTCATATGTAGGTGTTGACAGATTCCAACCCTGTGATGCAAGATCCTGTCTTGCCATTATGACTTCTGGAATTTAAAGCATTTTATGAAGCAGTTATAAGCCCATCAGTGCTCTAGTCATGTGCTTGAAGTACCAGTACCAGTGTGAGTATAAATGCTTTGATGAAAACATTTGATCTTTATTTTGAAAATTCATTAAACACTAATTTGAATGTGTTATCAAAGGAAATGGTTGCTTTTCTGGACTGGGGTAGTTGGTAACATGACAACATAGTTGCTTCTGTTTTCCTCTTTTTCAAATAAATTATATTCAGGCTGCAATGCTGTGAGCTTTTAAAATAACAAAGTGGTCTCAAATAAGAATGAATCCATGAAGAGTTATGCTTTCTCGGGCCAACATTTTGGTACATTCACTACACAAGAAGTAGGCAGTTGTTTCATGGGTAGAGATGAATGCAGGAAAACAGAATTAGCAGGTGTAAGGGAAGCCGTGTGTTTGTTTGGAAGGAGCTTTGAAAGAGTTTGAAGAAGACAAAAATTGAAATGCAGGAAGCTGAAAGGCCGAATAGGTCCTGGAAAATAAGAAAAAGAGATTTTTCATGAATGTGTTTGATAGATATGCAAAAAATCAATAAATTTTTCTGGTACCTGTAAAAATAAAAGAAGACAGAGATAAGACCAGGTCTTTATAAGATTCAGATTGTTTTCATGTTTACAATCAAATCTCACCTATTCCACTAGTAAAAGCACATTTGTATAAAAAACTCATAGTTCTCCAGCGAGGTGTTTATACACTGGCAGGCAAAAGCTACTCTTACAGCTTTGTTGGGGGAAAATATGTATTTCAACTATGTTGTCCATTATCTCGCTACATGTCAGAAAGCGCTTCTACCGATAATCAAGGTATGGATAATTCCTCTCCTGATTTCTGTGGTATCATTTCTTATCCATCATCTACAGGGATACACACTTTTGGCAACCCTGCTGAACTTAGCAGCTGAAATACTTCCTTCTGATGTAGCTAGAAGGATGCCTTCTGAACTTCCTAGGTATCACAGCACCCTGATGGCACAGCACGCGTCTATTGTTCTTGTCACACAGAAGGAATTGGGCGTTCTCTTCATGCTCTACTAAGACTCATTAGGATAAAGTGCTTTGCGGACACCTCTGCTTAGTCTACTGAGGAAGAAGAAGTGAGCCTCCATTGCTGTCAGTTACCCACGCAGGGATTTAAAAAGTGACTTTATCAAAGCTTTGCCTTGTTTTACAGTAATACTAGCAGCATTTCCACATAGTATAAATTTATTATATAAGAGAATGAAGTGAAAAAATCATAATCAAAATATAGTATAGACAAATGTTTCCAAGGAGCAGACCCTGTCACCATTTCACTGATACATCCCATATGGAAATTCCTTTAAATATCCTTGCACTGTGCTTACAGCATAAACAAGGTTGCAAAATTCAAGTCCTCATCTTTCATTCTTAAGCAGTATAAAAGCGTACGTGCTTTTCAATCTGTGAAGCTGTTTTTCCACATCACAAGTATTGGCAATGATTAGACAAAAGCAGAAAATGTTTTTCTGGAATATAAAAGTCAGCGGTTTTGTGAGCTGCTGGTTCTTTTTAGTTAACTTCTGTTTTTCAAATCACATGGCATTGCTTCCAAAAATATGAAAAAGCCCTGTTGTACCTGACATTTTTAATTTCTTATGATTTCCATTCTTCGTAATTAGTCCTGAGATTTGAAACACCTTTAATGTCTTATAGATGAGCTTTTAAAGTTGTACTGAAAGCTTGTATGTTTAAATTAGAATGCCAGAAAATATTTTTTAATATACTTTTGGGCTGAATAGTCTCCGACTTGGAGTATGCATAAATAAAGGAAGGAAAAATTCTTTTTTAGGACTCAGGGTGTTTGGAGGGTGGTGAATTCTTGGAATTTTTGAGAAGAAATTAATTCAGTAACTGACAATGTGCTGCCTTGCTGCCTTTTTTACTCTTTGAGGAATCCCAGAGGACACTGATTCAATTTCAGAAGCCTCTGAGCATTGCATAGTTGTTTGTAATATGCATAAATGGGATATGAAGAAACCTCCTCATTTCTGCAACTTTCAGCTCTGAAAAGCTGTAAGAACATAAATATTTTGTATACTGGTTCAGAGGAGAGTCTTGTTTATCCCACTAGGTATGAATGGATGCCTATGAAAGGGTAGAAAAAGGCAAAAATATGTGAAACCTGCCCCCTGTAGTCTCCCAGACCCCGTCTGGTTTTAACTGAAGAATTTTCTGCAGCTTAATATGGTTTATATTTAGTATACAGGTATTTCATAGTCCTCAGTTCATCCTTTTCAGAAGTTCTTGTGAAGTCTCTGCTCAAACACACGACGATGTTTTGTATCCACTGCATCACAGGAGGATGTGTTTAAGGCTGGAGATTCCATAGGCCTACCTCTCATGACCCAAAGTCATACAACTTGGCAACACTGAACTGAGCTCATGCTCTCCTGACTGCCATAGTAAGAAAAGTAACAAAAAAGTGGAAGCATTTGCTATATGTGTTACTTAAAGGTAGTGATGCCAAGACAAATGGCATTTTCCCCATTCAATTCATTCAGTTTTTCTGCATTGTGTAGAAAAAAAAAAGAGCACACTGCAGAGGTAGTCAGTATTCTGAATCCAGATGTTACTAGCTTCTCTTGCCCCTCGTTAAAATTTCATAATTCAGTGCTTAAACAGTTGGAAGCATACTGTGATAATACAGAGTGAGCACTTGCATGGATGAAACTATTTCCTAAATTAATTTTATCTAGATAAGGGCATAACGTTTAGTGAAAAAGATCCAGTATTGATTCCATGACTGGAGTGCTGCAGTGAATGGATGGAGGCCCATTAGGAAGAAGGGACCAGGAATGTAAGGAGGGGGTGTTGCCCTTCACATGAGAAAGCAGCTGGGGATGGATGGTGGGACACGTGAGAGCTTATGCATCAGGGTTAATGAGTGACTGGTGCGGACGACACTGTTATGCATGTCTGCTACAGACTGCCTTGTCAGGAAGAAGTAGATGAGGCCTTCTTCAGATGACTTGAAAAAGCTGTGTGTTTGCAGGCCCTGGTTGTCATAGGTGGCTTTAATCATCCTGATATTTACTGGAAGTGCAAGGCAACAACAGCAGAGATCAAGCAACCCAGACTTCTGCAGTGCAGTGATAACAGCTTCCTAATACAGGTGCCTGAGGGGCTGGTGTAGGGAGGTGCTCTGCTAAACTTCAGGCTTTACAAACAGCTAGTGAGGGTTATGAAGGTCAGGGGCTGTCTCGGCTTCAGTAAACACAAGATGGCGTAGTTTGGAATACTCAGAGGAGAGAGTAAGACAAAAAGCAGGATCCCAAACCTGAACTTGGGAAGACCAGACTTTGGCTTGGTCTGCTTGGGCAGATCCTGTGGAATGTGGTCCTGGAGAGAAGAAGACTCCAGGAGAGCTGGTTGATTTTCAAGGAACACCTCCTCCAGGCTAAACGACAGCCTACCCTTGATAAGCAGGAAATCAGACAATGGTGGCAGGAGGCCTGCATGGATGAACAAGGAGCTCTTGGAAAAACTCATAAACAGAAAAAAAAAAAAGAAGACAATAGGAGGAAATGGGGCCAGGTGACTCAGGATGACTGCAAGGATGCTATTGGAGCATGCAGGTGTAGGCTAAGGAAAACCAGACCCTCCTAGAGTTTAGTCTGGAGTGAGCTAATGAAAACAAGAAAGACTTCTACAGGTACAACGGAAAGAAGCCTAGGCAAAAATGTGCGCCTGCTGGTGTGTGGGGCAGGGAACCTGGTGACAAAGGACGTGGAAAGAGCATAGATATCAAATGCCTTCCTCACCTAGCTAGCTAGAGTTCATAGAATCATAGAATCATAGCATGGTTTCGGTTGGAAGGGACCTTAAAGATCATCTAGTTCCAAACCCCCTGCCATGGGCAAGGACACCTTCCGCTAGAACACATTGCTCACAGCCCCATCCAGCCTGGCTTTGAACGCCTCCAGGGAGGGGGCAGCCACAGCTTCTCTAGGCAACCTGTGCCAGTGCCTCACCACACTCATCGTAAAGAATTTCCTTCTTATTCCTAAAGTTGATGGGAAGAAATCTCATTCTGATTCTTTAACATGTTTTATTTTTGTGTGATTTTTTTCAGTAAATTGCTTTTGCTTCTCTTCTATGTTTCTGTTAAATTTTAAATACATTGTAGTCAGGAAATTGTCTGTTAGAGCTGACATTATGCTTTGTTGTGTCAGACTGGGTCAATAAAATCTGTTGTTCTTGTTGCAGGTGTTTTTGTTTAGGATCCCTACAGAGAAAGCAAGTGTAAACAGTCTTGCCTGTGGTTTCCTTCTGATTTATCCAGAAATCTGAGCAATTTGTTAATCATGGGATATTATTTAATCAGCAGGGCAAATATTATGTGGGCGTTACATCTTTCTTGAACTGCACATAATTGATATGGGAAAAGCAAAGTAAAACATCGGCATTGCTGGATGGAATATTATTGGTTAGTGAATGGACGTGTCTTTTTTAAAGAATAAAAAAGACTGCTAAATAACAAGATCGGTTATGTGAAAACCCTTTTAAACCTGAAAAGGTTTAACCTGTCATGAATATACAAGGTTATCTTTATGAGCATATTTTTCACTGCCACTCTGATAATGAAATTTGTCTGTTCTTTAGTTTCCATTTTACTCCGTGACGAGACCAGCTTCTTAATGTGTAATGATGCAAAATCATAGAATTATAGAATCGTTTAGGTTAGAAAAGACCCGCAAGACCTTCAAGTGATTCTGTAAACCTAGCACTGCCAAGTCCACCACTAAACCATGTCCCTAAGCCCCACCTCTACACGTCTTTTAAATACCTCCGGGGATGGTGACTCCACCACTTCCCTGGGCAGCCTGGTCCAGGGCTTGACAACCCTTTCGGTGAAGAAGATGTGACAGGGATTGATGGGCTGACTTTAGGTCAAGAGGAATGATGGACAAATTAAATGAGACACTGAAGTTGTCTTTATTGCTGTTGTGGAAATTTTAAAGACGTTTTCCCTCCTGGCATGTGCAAGTGGCACACTTTTCAGAATGTAAATCATAGCTTAGTTTCCCTCATATTTTAATAACATTAATTCAAGAAGTGTTTCCATTTTAAAGGTAGTGATATTGAGCTAATAAAATTTCAATTGAAGTTCTTTTCAAAAGATCACTGCCTTGTGGAAGAGGGGAACTGTGGAGTTCCCTTTGTTATTTATTGGTATGCAGCAGTCTGAATCAGTCCTCTGCCACCTGATGTCAAGACATGGGAATACTGAAAGTGATCACAGACTAACACAGACATACATAAGATGTGCAGTCAGGACCCTCGTGGACTTGAGCATCGTAGCCATAAAAACTGTAGGCTTTGATTATACATTTTATATTAAAGAATATTAATTTCCAAAGCTTAACATGCTATTTGGAATAAATGTATCCAGTATATTAATTGTATTTAATTATTAGAATGTAAAAATGTAAATAAATACTATTTGTAAGTAAAAATAAAATTATGACTGTTACAAAACATAAGCATCTTATAAATTTGAGATTACGGACTTGTAGACTGATGGTTGCTATTTGTTGCATTGGTGATTTTCTCATTAAGGCTTTGCAGAAGAATCATTGCAGGATAAATAATATTGAAAAACTAGTTTTATAATTAGTTGGCTAAAGATATTTTCAGCAAAGAGTTTCTATGAATTGACTGTGGAGACTGAGTAGGTTTTTAGTGTGATCATCAGGAGATCTTGAATTCTGCAGTTCAGCTATGGCCAAGTAATTTATAGTATTCTGTGATCAGGTGTTGTCCTCATAACTACTCCATTGGCAGCTTCAGGCATTTAGCTTTTCATTTAACAATATAAATGTCACTTGGAGTGCCAATAAATACTGGCAAATCCCTGAAAAGGTCAGATTGGTTCTATAACTCAAATACCTGTCTAATGCTAATGGCTTCTCAAGGTTTTGTGTGAATGCTTTAAAATAAACAGCCTTCCATCAGGCTTCTGCAACTTTTTTTCTTTTAATATAAGGCTCTCAGAGATATATGTATATGTGTATGTGTGTATTGCTATTGCTTTACAGATGTTACAGTTTTTATTACACAATTAACAGGTGGGAAGATAGAATAGAAAGGGCTAAGCTAGCAAACTAGAAGCTGAATATCCCTTGCCCAGACAATCCCCTCTGCACTGCTGCAGAAATTATCTCTGATGTAGAGACATTCATACTTTCCTCCTGGCCCTGTGTTAGTCCTTCCACAATTATTATTAGTGTATGCTTCATGCTGGAAATAGGAAATAGCATTTTAAGGCTTCAACTTTAAATCCTCTTCTTGTCCTTCTCTGAATTGTGTACATTTTGGGTTTTTTGTTAATTACATCAGAAGAGAATAAATAGACATGCAGACACATTAAATATGAGTTAAATTGTATAAATATATATTACATATACTTATGATAAATATAAAATATAGTATGAGTCCTTAATCTGACCACCGCATGTATATAGAGAAATGAAAAAATAGTTTAAAGACAATAGGTAGCAACACAGTGTAAAACCAGCAGACATAATCTTCCTGGGTTTTCTTGCCCATCCCAACTGCACTCTTAAAAGGATGTATGGACACAGCTTTTAGTTAGTTTATAGTTACATTGGGAATAAATTTAAATTAGAAACTAAGATGCCAGCCTTAACACATTTCAAAAATTAGCCAGTAATTGCAATTCATGTTTTGTAAAAGATATCTTTTTCAAGGTATTTATAACTAAATCATCTCTTCACTTGGTACCTTTTTTTTAATTTAATCAATGATTACTCAGTTAGTGAGGATGCATCAATTCAGGAAAATAAATAGCTAATGAAAAGGATATTAGTTTCCACATTTTGTTCATTATGAATTTTGTTTCAGAGACTTAGCAGACCAGAAAGGACAGATGAAGTACCTGCAAGCATTCCCTTAATGTGTCAACACAGCTTCATCTACCCTGGGGAGAATAAAATCACTGAAACCTTGAGCTGATTCATTCACCGTATGATTTTCAGCAAGAAATATCAATTATATGTTATCCTTCAGGTTCTGAAAGTCTAACATTTCAGTTACAGAAGCTACAAGAACAGACTAAATATTCACTTAAACTGATTTAAACCTGGTATGATTTTGCTCCGCCCCAAGTACCTATGTAATGTCTACCAGAATTTTTGCAAATTACTTGAAAAGTGTTCCCTGCATTAGGTGATCTGAAGCCCTGTCTTCCTACAGCTCCTGTCTACTGAGCAGAGATTGTGGGTATTAAACTCACACTGACTGTTTGTGGATTTTTTTCAGTGATCATTTCTTACCTCTTACATATGGTTTTGGCATGTTGTCTTGCTGCTGAACTTTTATTTAAATTAACTTAGACTATTTAGAATATTTTTTTGGTCAGAACTAAGCAAAATACTAAATTTGAGAATTATTTTTCACACTCGTTCTCGTACTTTTTGCCTAATTGCCTATCTGGCCCAGTCAAGGTTTTTATAAACTTCTGTGTATTCTTTTCCATAGTATACCTTTTGAATATCTGCCCTATCTAAACCCATTTCTTACGCTTGCAGAGATTTAAATGGGGATGGTCTAGTCTTTACGGTTGTGGAGGGGAAATCTGCACGTGGGTCCGTGCTTCTGCCATGGAGACGGATCAGGTCAGGAAGCCCTGCAGTAGCATCTTCTTTCCCTTTTTGTTCCACCTTTTCAGAAGTCATACCGAAGTATGCCCTTTTTGACTCGTCACAGACAGACCAGAGATTAACTGTGGCTGAGAATCTGTATCAGAAATAGACTCTGTTGGAAAAAGGACTTTTGATAAACTTGTTTCAAATTATGACAAATTTTATCCTAGAAATAACACAGTAAAAACATTTTTCTTCAAAACTGACTTTCTTCAAAAAATTGTCTATGTTAATACTATATATTTCATACTGTTAGTATGTGTTGCTGCTACTGACTTACCATCCTACCACACTATTAATTGCAGAATGAAATCATTATTTTGCTTGTTAGAAACAATATGTATTTAATATTAGTCATAAAACTGTGGTAATGAAATACTGTTCTGAAAAACAAATAAGACATATGACCTGAAAAAGAAAAAAAGAAATGCTCCAGTCATTATTAAGATGTTTCTAATATTTCAGGTATCAAAATGCATCACCATAGACTTCTACTGAAATCACAAAACAGTGTGAAATATAAAAATAAAAAAACTCATAAATTGTGGAGCAAATGTCTAAAACGCTGATGATGTGGGGATCAGAAATCAATCTTATGAAATACAAACAATCAGCAGTTCATTCTGTGAGAAAGAAACATAAAGAGCAGTGGTTTTTTTCTGGGTTTGGAATAGTAAACAAATTCTAATTTTCCAGACAGTTCTACAAAATATATTTCAATTTTCTGTGTCTTCAGAAAATTTCAAATTCCTTTTTCATTACAGCAGTTTCATTATTAGAGTATTTGTAGATTAAGCCAAGGTTGTATGTTGCCTATAATCTGTTTGGATAAAGTGCACTTCCTGAAAAATACCCGTATTTTGAAATTTTTATATGACATTCAGCAGTGTTTTTCCTGAACTGAATTTATTAAAAAATAGTTCTGAAACCCAAATAAGTAATTTTTACCTATTTAAATCAGAAAAACACATAATGGCTCATAATTAAGTGGTAATCATTTTAAGCATTTATGAAGTAATAAATCATCTTACAGAATAATTCCGGGAGGAAGAAACTGCAGGTCCCCAGTTCAACCTCCTGCTCAAAGCACGGTTAACTATGGGGTCAGACAAGGTTTCTGAGGGTCCAGCTGCATCTTGAAAATTCCCCAGGATGAAGACCACACAACCTCTCTGCTCAACCAGTTTCAATGTGAAGCCTGTTGTGTTTTTTTTTTTCTTCAGTGACAAGTTATTGTATTTAAAATGCTGCCAATATCAACGTAAAAAAAAAAAAAAAAACAAAACAACTTAAGAAAAGCACCTACTTGTAGAATATCTGCATAGATATGTGAATTTTTGGGAAGTTAATTGGAATGAGTCTTTCTTATGTCCTAGAGACCCTTCTGATGCGCTAATAAAAGTTAGGTTTTTTTCGTTTTTCTCTTTCAACATGGAGCTAAACCATTCGTCTTGCAAATTTTATGACTCAACTGTTTCTTTAAAATGTTTTTCTCTTTATATTGACTTAGACAAGAACTTTCACTGACTGCCAGAATGAGATCAGCCCCTTATTGCTGCCTTATCATTATTCAACCCAGTGAATCTGAGCCTCGGTAAAAAAGGAAATACCAAAACAGTCAGGAAGTCTTAAAGGAGGTGGACTTTTTTTGACTGAAAATAAAGAAACTGTCATAAAATTGGCCTAATCTGTAGAACTGCTGACATAATTACGGCTTTGTTTTGTTTTAATACATTTGAAGTATAATAATATTGGAAAATAGCTAGTTTTATAGCATATAGTTAAAATCAAATCACAACATAGGAAAACACTGGTGCATTAGAGTTTTACTTACCCCTTATTGAATGAATAAGATAATGGATTTTTTTCTTATCCTTTTGTATACTTTTTTCATTCTTCTCAGTGACAGCCCTCAGGTGAAGGCCTTCTAATAAAACCTAATCAAGTGTGTGGAAACATGAGGAAAGTAACAAATATTTTAATATTTAAGCAGGATATTTTTAAAACTTCTTTTCCAAAGAAACTGCAACTAAATAAAACATTTTGGGGATGCAAGTATATAACATGAAAGGACTGGTTAGTTCTGTTCTTTTTTATGTTATACCTTTGAAATATTTGTGTAAATGCTTAGTAACAGAAGGACTTTTTTAAAAAATACAGTAGAATTGCAAGGTTTTCTGTGGAAAGTTTTTAAAAGATTGTAGACCTAACAACAGTTTTGTTCTCGTATCTATTTTATGTATATTTAAGAATCACTTTGACACATGATTTCTAATTCAGAAGACTGCAAATGAGAATTGTTTTGATTTAAAATATTTTAAGTATATTTGACATTTTAAACCACATTATGGCCAGATTATGGACTAAAATAGACAATTTCAGTCCAGCTGACAGAAACTAGATGGTTGTGCATTACCTCTTATCCAGCTTCTGTCAATACCAGCAAGTAGAAATGTGTTACCAACTGCTATAGATTGGATAGCTCATTTCTGCAGAATCTTTGTGTTCTTGCCTTTTTCACCAAAAAACTCCCTAGTCAGAGATGATAAAATCTATCTGCAAATTCTGTTATGCCATGCCAACAGAACTGCTTCAGTTTTATTAAATTTAGTAAATTTATCAGTACAGGAGAAGTTAACTGGAATTTTTTCCCCATTTAGAGGAAGTTTTTAAATAGAACCACTAGAAGGCCAGATTTAGGGGTTTGTATTTTTTTTACACTATATATTTTGTCTATGGTGAAATGCTCTAGTGGAAGGCATTCAACTCAAGTGTGTGTCATAGTGTGTCTTGTTGTTCCTCGACACAGGAATTACAGAAGTCAGAACAGGAAAGCAAAAGCAATTTTTAAAAAATTTAATAATATTGTATTATCATAACAACATTCAAATAAGTAACTGGAGACAGATATGGCTCGCATGCAAATATTTAGTTTTCATTTATCTCCATTTCCATTCATTTTGATTCTTTGTTTTGTTGTCAAAGAGTAAATCAAGGGCCTGCAGATGCTCCTTCCTTGTCTTCACTTACTCCTCCTATACCTAGGTTCTCCTGAGAGCAGTGAGATTTCCCGATATAGTTGCGAGGTACTTCTAAAAATATATGAAAACTTTTTAGTCTGTGTTTTTGAAAAAAGACATTTTTCAGTTTTTTGTAGAGTAGGAAGGAAAATAGTCTATCACCTTGTTTGTCTGCCTTCTTTTTCTTATTTTTTCTTCCTATTTTTCCTTACTGTTCATTTTCTAGCATATTTATGTGAATATGATGAGGGATGAGATGGAGGCACTAGTATGTGTGGGGTTTTTTTCATTACTTTGTTTATTCTCAGATAACAAGTTTTCATTGCATAAACTGCCCATTTGAGAAGATGAAGGGAGTATGGTTGATGTTCAGAATAAAGTAATGAACAGACATAGATTTGATGAAGACCTGTATAGTATCCAGGAATCAACTAGGTGAGTTTGGAAGAGCTGCTCTGAGCTCAGAGAGAGCAGTACGTGCCCTGATAATGTAATGATACAGAAGATTGGATGACAGTGCCTTGGGCCCCTGCTGCACTTTAGGTCCATACCTTAACTTACCATCTCATATTCTCACTGTTAAATTAAGTAGTCAAGGTGGAGCCTCAGAGACAACAGAATTGCTTTGGGATCAGAAATGCCTTTGCATGAGTCAGTACTTGCTAAAGGGACAAAGTTCCTTTAGCAAGGAATTCCACTTTCTGAAGAGCAAACCAGACCATTTAACATAATTTAGCTTAAGATGAAAAAGAAAAGTCAAATTTTAAAGCCCCTAAGATTTACCTTTGAAGTTCCTTATCAGATAAATAATCCTATGTAATTTTTTTTGTGCTATAAAGATAACAGATAATTAACATTGGAGGGCCATTTGAATAATATTTACAATTGAAAACTATTTAAAACCATAACTACGGGTATAACAGTTGGACTGTTCATTTTAAGTAACTGAATTGAAAAAAACCAAGGTTTTGTTTGTGAATTCCTATTAAAATAAACAAAAAAGAACCATATTAATGTTAGTATAATCAAAAACCTTACTGATGCAAAACTATTCCTCTCCCTTTTTGAAGAAATCTTAATGAAATAAAAATCAAAGTGCGTTTGACATTGAGATGCTCCTTTGCAAGCTGGACTGCACCTAAAGAATGAAGGATGAAATTCAGTATGCCACATGTTACTAGGGGTTGTATGTGCTCGTCCAAAACTCAGGCCCTAGAAACAGCCCTAGCTAATATATGACCACAGAAAACGTTAGACTCAACAGGTCTGAGCTGGCATATGCATATCTCTGGAAACCAACAGAATAATCAGGGTCTAGGTTTGAAGGGACAGGAGATTGTGACATTAGAGGAGAACACATTGTCAGTAGGACTCTGAATTTGGCAGTTTCTTGGAATTTGGAGTGAATTGGTAATGACAAAAAAAATATAGGAGATTCCATGGTCTCCATCTAGCTCCATTTCAGCCTTCTGGCTTTTAGTGTATATCATCATGTCATGACAAGTAGAGGAAACAGAAATACACCAGAGATTACATTTTTTTCATTGATGAATGAAGAGTTCTAACATGCTGGGCAGCCATTCTGTCAACTTTAGCACACAGGTTTTTTCTGCAAGTAAAGAAGGTAGTGTATATTTTTAAAAATTCCCTGGTAAACATTTCATTTGAAATTATATTTTAAATTTTTTTTTTTACTTTTTTTTTTGAACTTGAGTTTTCTAATGTGTTTAAAAGTTGATTAGTGTAGTCTACATCCAAAATAACCAAATATGCTGCAGTGCTTAGAAATGGTTGCAATCCGATTTGCACTGAAGTATGCTATTTTCATGCCTCTGCAATGGAAAGAAATGGTGAATGGACTGAAACACGTTTAGAAGAATGGAGTGATACTTTTTTCTTCCATTTCTCCTATGTGGGATCAGCCTTTCTTTGTTCTTTAATACACACCTTTCTTCATTTGCTAATTGTTGATATAAATTGCAGAACATCTTTAAGAAGACCTGGAAAATGGAAGAAGGCAAGGAACACGTGTTAAAAAATGATCTTGCACAAGGAATTTTTAACCCCAGTCTCTGTTTCACCAGGGTTGAGCGAAAATATTTCTGTCTGATTAAACCTGTACATTAAAATTGTCTCTAGAAGGGTCCAAGTGTCAAGAACTGAAAGGACATTATTCTGTTTCTCAGTAAAATTGCCTCAGGGTATTCTTTTCTGAACAGAAATATATTTAGATCAAAACCAAAACTGTTATTTCTTTATATAAAGAACAAAAAGATAGTTTCTTACTCTTTTAAGACATGGAGAAAGATCAAAATGATTCAGCTTAGGTTTAAAGATAGAAGTCCATTGAGGTGGTGGAAAACAGTCATCTTGCTGTTCTTCCACTATATATAATAATGCGCTGAATGTATGCTCTACTTTGAAGTATCATATTTTAGCAATTTCACATTTTTTTTTTACTTCAGTTGATTCAATGTGTACATTTAAAATAACAGTCTTGCTTAGATATGCAGTGTAATTATGAACCTTTTATCGTTGTGTTCTTGACTGCCAGGGTTAAAAGCTTGTATAGGTACCAGAGTTCAATGTAATCAGTTATTTCTGCATTTCCAGCATAACAACGCTTTGTGAAAGGCTAAATGAAAAATACTGCAAAAGCAAATGATCAAGGCTATTTCAGAAGCTGTTAGTATAATAGCTGGAAGTCTCTGTTCTTGTACTGATTACTTTGTAAGAGATACCATTTAATAATGAAAGAGTACTGAAACCTGACTGAAAAAAATGACAGAGAATGCAAGTGAAAGCTTGTGCTCTTCAGCATTAAGTGCAGCCAATAGTCAGGGGAAACTAAAGAATGAAGATCAGCTTTTGCCCATTGCACATGGAGCAGATGCTGCTTGTTACGGCCCTGACAACCTGCCGAATTAGCCCTGTTCACAACACCTGAATGACGTCCCGCTCAGTGGCAAAACCAATTTTTAAACCTTCTCATCCAGACTACAGAAACCTGTGAGCAGGTACCGTTGCTGCTGTCCTTTAGGCAGTCTGAGAATTTGCTGTGTAAAAACCCACTGCCTGAGAACTGGATGGTGGTACAGGGGTCAGTGCAGGAGTGATAGCCTTTCACGAGGCTGAGCACTGCTCTTTGATGTCCGAGACTAACATACATCCACCATCCTGCAGCTTGTGTATGCTTAGATCTTTTTAATGACCCTCTTTCTGCAAAATCTATTCATCTTAACACATCATGATATAGTACTCTACAATAGGAACGTACTTACTCTGCAAAAAAAAGGAAAGACTATCTCCCTCTATGTACCCCCACAAAGTATGCCTGTGTCTTGAAATGACAGATCATTTTCTACGTGTATTGAAATGGTTTGTGTGGTCAGTCACCTTTCGTCAACTATTTAATCCAGCTTACATTGTTTGTAACAAAATGTAAAACCAGCAGGATGTTCCTTGAATCTCTTACTGGAGTTATAAAAGCTGTGACTTTTGATGAGTGATTATAATTCCTGCTTGAAAGAAGAAATTACCTAGGAATTCTAGTCACACAATATTGTATCTGCTATGTAAAAATTAATATTCAAAAGCCAACTATTATCTTTGTTCAGTAAAAATTTAATTTCCTAGTTTCTGTTATATTTCCATTACTTAAACATATGAGAGCTTATCAATTACCTGTATGTCCTTGGGACTACAGTGTTGTTCTCCAAAAGACTTCTGCTAAATGACAACCCACGTGTTTGGAATAGGTAGCTAGCAGTGTGGGAGAAATGCTTTTTTTGGTCTGACCATTTTAATTTATTTATTTATATCAGAAGTAAGATGCTAATGGGTGTGAAAGGGAAATGATAAAATAATTTTATGTTTTAGTTTGATTCTTTATTTGAAATAATAACTTCAAAGAAGTAAACCTAAAAAATAGGTGGTGTTTTCTCTGAAATTTTAATAATCATATTAGATATTTAGCTGAGGTAGATACGGAGTTTCATGATTAGCGTTTGTTGTGTGTGTTGAAAGAGAGATGAAGTTGAAACTCTGTTTTCCTTGAAACAGGAACGTACCTATACTTCGAGAAGAATAAAAAGGAAATCATATTTTAAAAGAAAGTGAAAGACAGTATGTGTCCCAAGTCTTAGGTTTAGTAAATTGAAAATATTAATGTTTCCCATTAAAATTTTAATTGAACTATCACTTTTTAATGGGAAAAAACACATTTCTATTATATTGATTTTAGTGGATAATTTATAACAAAGCTTTTTCATGAAAAAATCTCTGAAAAAAGTGTAATTTCCTGCTACTAATTTAATTTCTGATTCATAATAGTTGCCTAATAGTTGATATTAAAAAAACATTTCTGGACTGGTTCTTATCAGCAGTTGTCTTAGCAGTTCGCATCCCAGAATTTCAATGAAATCCTAAGAGAGTTTGGACTGATGGAAAGTTCCTTTCTCTAAGATGGTTACAAACATAAAAATTATGAATGGAAGAGGTAGGTTAATAAAACATTCATCTATTAAAAGTTAAAATTAGTAATTTTTGAATGTGTGAATTTGTATGAAGTATGAATGCAAAACAGTGAATGCATCGTTTTTTTAATTTGTTTTAAAGAAAGGTTAGTGTGCAAAATGTTAGATCAGTTTCAAAACTGCTACCATATTTAAAAAATGTAAGAAAATCCTGATTGACCCCTTTTGGAATCTTTTAATGTGGATGTTGCAAAACATTCCAGGAGGAGAGTGTGTTTTTATAACGTAGAATTAGAAGTCATGTACTGAGCAGAGATCTGCACATTTTTTTGGATGATGTTCTAGCTGAAACCACTAGCTATGGTAGTTGTCACATTTCTCACAGGCTTGGAGAAGACAGAGTGTCATGAGACACAGTCTTATAAGCTTATGCTTTATTGTCTTAGGAATTTGCTGAAAAGTAACTTGAAAGTATATTGTTTTTCAAAGTCTGCATATGCAGCACTGAGATTTTAAACTGGCAAGTAATTCTGTATAGTAAGAGTTCTGTACATGAGAAATAGCAGTGCTAGATGACACCGAACTGCCCGTGAAAAGATTTCACATCACAAAGAACCACCTTAAGTTTAGCTGTACGCATCCCTTTCTTTCCAAATTCGCAGTTAAATTACACTGAAAACTAAGTTTCTCTAAAACTTTAATTTCTTCGGAATACAAAGTAGTGAAAAAGAAAAAGATCAAACTGTAAACAGGGAAAACCTGGAACTTATGGGTGAGGAGGATTAATTTTTGAGAACAAAACCTCTCCCTTTTTTTTTATCAAGACATCCTTCCGTACAGTACATCCTTTCAGCCCAGCATTCTTCAGTGATTTCTTGGATTGAAAAAATTCTTGAAAAAGAAAGTATTTCTTTTCCATCACCTTTAATATCTGCCCATGGGTCTCTGATCCTGTGACAGGCAGGTGTACTGCTTTTCCTAAGACATCTGTAGCTCCATGCAGCCTGCCTGTATAGTCTGGGATTCCCAGCTCTGGCCAACCTGAGCACCCTCAGTCTCCCCTTGAAAAGCTTACACTGTGACTCAGTATTTATAGACAATAAATATGTAGCCTTCTGCTATGCTTGGATTACCCAGCAAGCTGTTTAGCAGAACAAACCATCTACAATATTTGTACTGCAATTAAAGAACAAATTTTTCATTTTTAACATTTTTCATTTATCTTTTTTCCTCTCTCATTCCTGCCTGCCACTATAACTTTGAAGAAGAGAACAAGAGTTTGGAAAGTGTAAGAAAAATGAACCTGTAACCTGTCATGCATTTTATCAACTTACACCTCATCTCTTTGAACTGTTTCTGTGACATCTAACAAGTTCTATTCCCACATTAGAAAGTTGTTATGTCTTTATTTCATTAGTGTGCATCAAGGATTGTGGCAAAAAAACATGGAAGTAAACCAAAAAGTCAAGCTTATTTCAAGCTCTGTGGGGTACATTGATCCCTTTTCCACCCCCATATTTGACTGAATGAAAAAGGTGGAAGAGATGCTGGTTTTAAGTTTGATGGAAGTAGACAAAATGCTCAAACTCAAACTTCAGACAAGTGTATTAAAATAATGATAAAAAATGTGACTAAGTATTGCTTTCCATTATGTTGACCTAAGATTTCATCAGTCTTGGCAGAGTGAGCACAAACACCTAGCCTGGGACTGCGAGGCCAAAAATTGGAAAGCAGTGCATACAGCGTGTTTAATAGCTGGACATATATGAAATATACAAATATGATATATATGAAATATGTGAATAGCTATTATATGGGAGAATACTTAAAATTAGACAAAAGTGAGAATACTTCTGCAGACTCTTATTTTTGCCTGCATGTATGCAATGTTTACAGACAATTGTCTGGCTGTTACAGGGACTGGTTGATTTTCCACAGAAAACACAGTTCAAGTAACAAAACTTTGGATTAATTTGGAAGTGAAAGACATAGTTTTAATCCATCACTGTGGGACATGCTTTCATCAGAGAAGGTTTAAATCCAATTTTGCCAACCTGCAAGGCACAAATAGAAGAACACTTGTTAAAAAGTAGATCTCTGCTTATAGAGAAAGATCGGATCTTGTTACTTAGCTTAGAGTCTGAAATGTACGCCTTGCAGCAAAGTGGAAACCTGTTTAAGAACATTTTCACTAAAGAATTTTCATTGCCGTAACTAGATTTGTTTCAAATGAAACTATTCTTCAGCCCTGAGTGTAAGAGACTCCATGAAAGCAGCCGCAGTGGAACTTTAAATCAGTGACTCTTATAAAATGAGCAGTAAATGAGGTTGCTATTTCTCTTGGTCCTGACGTTTTTCCATGCTATTTAAAATCAATTAAGGAAGCTATATTACAATTTGAAGTAAACTAATTAAAATACTATCCTTTATTCACATCCACTCCTTTCCCAAAAGTGCAAGTTACAATAGAAAAACTTTTGTGCTGAAGAGCTGAAAGTGAAATAATAAGAGAGAAGTCATAGAGATACAGAATTTGTTTGGGTGAGTGAAGTCATTCATTGCTGCAAGATTTGTGTACTCAAGTGTAAAGTTTTTACGCAAGTTAGTTTTAAGAATTAAACAGAAGCAAATTCTAAAAGAATGAGAAATAGGAGCAGGACTTTTCTCAGCTGAATAAGCTGGTTATGTTTGTGGACTGAAAAGTCTTATACTGATATCTTTGAACCAGTAGGAGATATTTGGTTTCAACTTGTCAATGGCTAATGTTTTCAAAAACAAAACCAAGTTTTCACTCCGGTAACGGAGCTAGCAAGCAGGGCAGTAATGGCATTTTGTACGCTGGAATTGTCACGAACTTGTATTTCAGCTGTGACACTGCAGTTTTAACTATTGGATGATGTTAACTCCCTTTTCACTTATTTTGAATGTTTTCATGTATCCTGTACTCAATCAATCCAAACTGCTTCAGTTGCAAAATCTAGATTAAAACAGATCCTATAAAATGCAGTTTTATATCTTTCTGAATTTTTCACAGTCCACTTTACATATCTATATTTCTGCCCACTTGCTAGGAAAAAAGATTTTAAAACGGTTCTGGAGCTAATCATATTGGAAACCAAAGGGATTGCAAAGTTACATCGCATTTCAGAAGACACATAACCTTTGGGAAATATTGGGAAAAGAAGCAAACCCCCAAAAAACCCCAACAACAACATGGGAGAAAAAAAAATATGCAAATTGATATTTATTTTTTATTTCTGTTACATTTTAAATCTTTCTTCAGACAGATTCTGAAGAAAATAGATCTTACTTTAGTGGGGCTAAACACAAAGGATACTCCCTGTGGATCTCTGCTTTCCCAAAGTGGGACCTATATTGTTTTTTTTTCCAGTAAACGGATGGTCTAAATCTTTGCATGTAAGCCCCATGAACTTAAGGGGAAGCATCTGTAACAATTTTATATATATATATATATAAATCTGTACTTAATTAATTATTTTGAAGTTATCTATGAAAGTAGGTGTCTGGCGTAACCACACTGAGAAGGTAAATTAACCATGCTCATTATAATTAAATAAGAGGAAGGAAAAGGAAAAAGAAAAAGGAAAAAAATGAAAAAGAAAAAAAGAAAAAAGAAATCCACAGTATAATAATTTAGGAAAGCCACTAAAGTGGCGGGAAGCCCACTAAAACCTTAGCCTACTTGTTATAAAGCCCTTTTCCTCAGTGAGTAATGCTAATCAAAGGAAAACAAAACAGCTTAAAAGATACTATTTATAAAATTTGGCTTCAAAGGTGGTGGAGCTAGCTAGATTATTGTTACTAATTCTCATGCAGAAATAAACTCTTTAAGTTATCCTAAAAATACTTCAGGAACAGGAGAAGAGAAATTTGTCTTTGCATTTCCATTAACTTCAATTACTTTGCTATACTCTTCAATACAAATTATAATATTTTTAACTGGTTGTGGTTCTGAATGGTACTGAGATTGGGAAGTACAGAACCAAAATGAACATTATCAGAAAGAGTAGAAGAATTTTTAGCTATAGAACTAAACTAATTAAAAGTAAGATGAGAAACAACAACAAAAAATACTTATTAAGTAAGGATCTTACTGAGAGTTTATATATGACCTGGGAGATTAAACTACGTTTTTCTGTTTCATCGGACAGCGAGTATGGGCACAAATGCGAACAGGTTAATAAGAATGTGTAGGTGGAAATGGCTTTGAATTTTGCTTACTCTTCATACTGAATTTAATGTTCCCAAAGTAGGATGGGACAAGATAATCTCCATGCTACAATTATGCAGTGAAATCTCAGGTCAAGTAAAATGGATTTTTAATTAATCTGCTAACATGGGGATGAAACCATTAAGAATAAGAGGAAATGCAGTACCCATATTTAGGGGCAGGCACAGAAATGTTTTTAGTGATTATTGCTCCTGAGTCCAACCTCAATTGCGTGACACACATTGAAGGAAAACATTATCAAATACATTGGGTTCAAATAGAAAATAAAATTTTAAAAAAAGTGCAGCTTTACTGGAATATAAATCATATCACATTAAACAAAACACTTTGAGACAAAAGTCATCTCAAACCAGCATTCTGACCTTGCCTGACCTGAAGGCCAACATTTTTTTCCATTCCTTTTTAGTTTATGGTGGCTTCTGGTTTTAACTCTGCAAGTGGACACCATACACACATGGTGTATGTGCAGTAGACCCAGCAAATATGCTGCTTTAAAAAGGGAACTGTCTAGGATGTATGACTAGTGAAATTCCTCAAAGAACTTAAGCTTAAGCATGATCTTGCATATGAGTTTCAGTAAGGACCTTGGCACAAAATGCATCACTATGTTATTGAAATCTGTTCATGTTACAAAAATCAGGTGGTGTGTTAAAGCACTGGAATATCCAGATGAACCTAGATGAAGAATTACAGTATCTTGAAGACTGAACTAATATAAATGGGATAGTTTTAATAATACATGTTCAAGGTCACACACTTTATTAGCTACAAAGTGAAAATGGAAAACAACCATACAGAATAACATATTTGTATTATCAGTCACTAAGGGGTAGGATGCAGTGTGAATTAGGTTACCTAAATATGCCTGTCTACGTATTGTTTTTTCATAGGCAGGGTAGAAGTCTAGAGTCTTGTAGGTGATGGAGATCTTGGCTTGATTCAGTTGCTCCCAAGCTGAGCAGGTGCCTTGCACTATCGGAGATACGCTAGGGTATCCTGCTTGGTCTCCAGGTGCCACTGCACCACACGCTGGGTCTCTCCTAGATTCTTTGTAATACCCTGTCAGCCTCACGCATCTGACGCAGTGCTAGATGTCGATATTTACGTGACTGAACTAATCTGTAAAAGGAAGAAGGTTTCCTGTCAGAATTCTGTCAGATTTGGCAGACTACATGCCTATGTTGGTGCACCTAGAACATCATAAATGGATTGGACAGGTATGTTTCGTTGACTGAATCCTGCCCCAAATATCTGAAAAGGTCTGTAAGTACCAGTGACTGAGATTATTGCACATAGCAGAAATAAAAAACAAGAATGCAGGAAGATACCTGCCTGAGATATTTTAGCCTCAGAGCAAGTTTTATGTGGATGATGATGATCACAATTGTGATAGCCAGTGGAGAACCTGAATCACTGAAAAATGCATTGGTGACAGTCTAGAATGCATGGTGTATTTTGGTTCGCCCATGGTTAAGAAAAAGGAAGTGAAATTACTTCAGGGTGTTTCTTGCTATTTATTTCCAGAAGTTCTGGAAGGCTACTAGAGTGATCAAGGTGATAGAGCTTACCGGAGGATACTGAAAATGTAACCATAAATTATATTTTTTCTCTTTAAATACAGCAGAGAGAAAAACACCAAAAAGAGAAATAATCTATTTAACGCAAACCCTGCAGCCTATCAGAATCCGTGCGTAAGCATACCGTAATTAATTTATGCTTGGAAATCAGTGGAAGTTCTGGAGCCACTAAATAAAGCAAATACTGGAATATTAAAATAGTGAGAGGGAAAAAATTACTAGCTTTTGGACACAGACCGATTGACTTCAGAAAAGCTGAATACAGTTACCGGGGCAGAACTGAAAGCAAAATCTTTGGCACTGTATTTTGCATTTGCCTGAGGCAGTCTAGCAAGCACTATGAGTTGGAGAACGATTTTTTCCCTGGATAAAATCAGTCTGTGAATGTGTTTTATATTGACTCCTCCTTACAATTGCAGCAATATTAATGTAGAGGTGCTAGTCAACCTTTATACTCATTTGCGATATGCATGTCTAAGAGCTTTCTCCTACTGTTTTCTACCATGTTTCCGTGTTTTAGTAGTTTATTTTAAAAAGGAAGCACTGGTTTCTTAAAAAATATCTACACATTGCATCCAAACCTCCCTTTTTACAGCCTTCCACTTGAATGACTTGTAGAGCAGGAGGGGATTTTGAATTTGAGTTTCTGTTTTGTCACTAGAATTTAGACCAAGCCTTTTCAGACTGTTTGTTACACTGCATTAAAGCTAGCAGAAGAATTAGTATATAAATTTTACAAAAGCTGCTTAGAAAAATGTCTTTGCACCGCTTCCTTCTGAAAGCGCAGAATATACTGTTGTGTTCAATATTTACCATAACAAAACTAATTCAAATTGACATTTTCATGACGTTTTTGGCATGCAAACAGATAGATTAATAAAATAAAATGGTAAATCAGGAAATTCACCTATATTTATAAATCAAATAATCTAAATGATGAAACAATTTAAAACTGTGAAGAGGATTAAAAATTCTAATTTTAACAAGTAATTTTACAGACCAGCATGGATGAGGGTAAGACTTTTCTTGCAGTACATATGGACAAGTAATTTATTTTGAATCCTCCCCTCTAGATTTCCACAGTCCCATGATACAGGTGTTAAGTATTTTTCATTTTGATTACAAATGCCAAAAACATTCTGAATTCTGCGGTAAAGTGACAGATCAGAATGATGTGATGAGGAGACAGCTGAATGGCCATGTGGGACAAGTAGTGAATTTGTACATCACCCAAATTTACAGTTTATGTAGTGAAACATAGTGTGTCTACTTAATCTTTAAAGGTATATTTTTAGTCAGCATGTGAATATAAATTTGACCTTCCTGTATATGGCTTGACAACTGTATAAACAGTATTAAATTGAGCTAGTGCATAAAAATTTTAGGGTAAGCTAAAGCTTTCACATAACTAATAATTATATTTTGTATACATTTCCAATGGAATCTTATGCTCAAGGTTTATCAGCTAGCATTTATCTGTCCTTCTGTCCTGCAGAAGTGAAGGATCAATCACCTCACTCCTTCTTCGCTTTCTCTCCTGTTTCATACCTGTCAGCCACACTTTGCTTTCAAATGGTTGAAAGAATTGACACAGCATAGTTAAACTCAGGCTGGTTGCTTTTAATTTCTATGTAATATCAAATTCATTGCTTTTGAAGTAAAAAAAAAAAACCACAAGGTAAATATTCTATGTCGTTAAAGATATTATCTTTAATATACTTTATCTTGATTTATAACCTGAGTATCACGGTCATGACAATATTACCACTGTGTTTGCTGAGAACCTGTTCTGAGCTTCTGGACCAAACCAACAGAAACCATCCTCACTCTGTAAATACATTCCCCGTCAGAGCTTTCTCATATGGTCAGGAGCTTGAGTGATTAGTTCACTTCTTCTCCATACAGAAATATCACTTACATTGTAAATAGAAAGTTTAATCTTCAAATTTCTCATTATACACATAGAATGGATTTTTTACCAATTCCTACATATTCATCCATCCAAACAACTTGTCATATAAGAAATACAATGACTGATTTTGTTCTGTGGCTTTGATACAATTTTTCAAGATAGGATAAGGAGAGATGGAAACTAATATGTAAACAATATACTGCATTTTCATTTCAAGGAGTTAGAAATGGCTCACATGCTATAATAGTTAAACAAATGGCATGGTTGCCATTGCTTACTGTAATATTAAATGCACATGCTACATGCTGTAACGTTACGTGCTGCAGCATCATGTGCACATTGTATACTTATTGATAAAGACACACATGAAAATATCTGGTAAAAATTTGAGAATTATTTATTACTCTTCATGAACTGAGCTTACCCATTAGTACATTTAAGTATTAGTAAGGAAATTAAGCTAAATATTTTTTTTCTGCATCTTTTCCCTATGGTATTGAAAAATCTTTTAAAAATTGAAATACAAGAACCTGTAAGCTGTAAATTGAAACAGAAGAGCCTGAAAAGGGTCTACCTTTCAATCAGCACTTTTGCTATTTTTTGTCTGTACACATAACTATTACTTTGTCAGATATCCATGGTTGTGCTGTCCTGAATGACAAGCTAACAGAAACTACTGTTCAGATGTTTGCCCTTCTACCAATTTCACCAGAAAAATGACGTATACACAAAAATGAAAATGCTCTAGTAAAATTATTTATAGTACAGTGCAATTCTGTTATATGATTTCATCTGTGTTACCATTAGAACATTCTGACATTTCCTAATTAATGTTGTTATATATTCTAATTTTTGGTAAGAAGGGTCTAAAGAGCACAGCTGAGAACGTTCATTCTTGTTTGCATAATTGCTCTGAGCAGCTGTATACCTTATTTCTTCAATACAAAACAGTAAATACCAGTTAAGCCCGATAAAGATTTGCTAGTGCCATTTCCAATCAGTAGATGATTGAAATTACCATATATAAAAATACATTGTTTTTCTTAGGAGTTTGAATTGGTGTATCTTTATCGCATACATAACTTCAAATGCATGTCTTTTATATACCAAGAATCTGAAAACCCACTTACATTCCTATAGTTTTGCTATATAGAGTCATCAAGATGAAACTTAAGTGATAAGCAGTGTAACAAAGCATCACTGTGATTAATATTACAGTGGTAAGTTTACATATCCTGCAAGTTAATTCGGCTAATTTTGGTTAAACTATGTTCAGGATATCAAGATAGTGTGAAACGAGAAATAAAGATTGCATGAGCTGCGCACAGTTAAATGAAATGTACATTTTGCCACCTTTTCATGGGAAAGCTGCAATGTGATTTGCAGAAATAACGTTCCCTGTGCTAGGAAACAGCCTTTAGCGGGATTCCTGGTTACTTTTTAATGAGCAGCATTAATCAGGAAACCCCAATACTAACACACCCATGTTGGGACCCAGTTTCTCTTTGCGTGGCATGGGTGTGTTTGTAGGGGAGCAATGCAGGAAGGTTTCCTACCTGCTGGAAGGGGCCTGCCCGCCCATGGTCCCTCACCGAGATGGCCGGGGAGCCCGGGGGAGGGGTCTGCAGCCCACACAGGGGACCATGACGCAGGAGGGGGATGTGGCACCCTCTGCTCCCCCCTGCTCCATCGCCAAGTGGCAGCCTTCCCTGTTCCCGTTACTGCCAGTAGGCCTGACTTTGGAGAATTCTTGGTTTAAAATGCTAATTATAAAAGAATATTGCAGTCATAATTTATGCTGATTACTTGGCAGTCCAGAAAAATGTCTTGCCCCAGAAATTCTCAGAAATACCTCAAGTCTTCTCACCAGTTTGAAGATAAACATGTAAAAACACAGTATCCTGAGCATTAACCTACGCATTTCTGAATATTTTAGTATCTATCTATTCCTTTCCTAAAGATGAAATTATCTTCGAGATACAATGAAACAATGTACCATTTTTCTAGCTTGCATATATTTTTTTTTGTTGCTTGTTGTTTTTTTTTTCCCTGTGTTACAGTCTTTGTTGCCTTGCCTTACTATTCCATATGGCATGCCTTTGGCTAGCTCTAGGAAGTTCCACAGCTTCACTCTCTGTTAGTTTCGTGATATCATGCTACAATACCAATTCTGGCTAAAACAATTCTGTATTCTTTTTGTCAGGGATCATGCGAGAAAACTGATCTATTAATGTCTGATAGTAATGAAATGCTGGCACTTTAGACATCCATATAATCTGTGTATATATGTGATCTATTTAACACCCTCCTCAGAATAACTAAAAACAGTATTGAATTTTGTGGTAAAACAATGTGCACAGTTTGTCCCTCTTCTTTCTGATACATGTCTTCTAACGAAAACAGCCTCAGTGTCCAGACCTGCAAGAAGCCGCACACTTTCAATTCCCAGCAAAGTCTACCGCTGAGAACAAATTATGTCTTACAACTATTTACACGCTTAAGTCCTTATGAGCCTTATGCAGTATGTCTACATGTATGTGGACACAAATTGAAATTAGCTTGCAAAGTGTGCATGATCCCTCTCTTGTGCCTTGCTGTTGCTTGACTTCTCCCTGGTGCCCCATCCTGTGGGTGCAGCAGGTCACAGGGGAACCCCGCGAGGGACCTGGCGATGCCCTTGCCTACAGTCATCTTCAGCAGGACCACTGGGGCAGCCTCGGAAATATTTTAAGAGTTTGACAGATGCGTAAGCCAAAGAACACAAAACACGACTGACTGACTTCAAGACCATTAGATCTGTTTATATTTTAAAATATGCGGGATGTAATTTGTGGCAGATGCTTTTATGTATCTTTGTAATATTTACAAAATTTGTGTGTCATAAGGTCTGCCTGACAACAGTTTTACAGAAACATTTTCATTAGAAAACATGTACTGTTATAACCAAGTTATATTTCAGTGTGATCTGCTTTCATCAGTAGTTACTATTTCCCTCGGTGTTTGTAGCCTTCATAATGTACTGTTCAACCATAAGATTTTATGCCTGTGTAAAATAAATTCTATGTATTCAGTTTGATACTTTCCTAACGTTTCAAAACCTTTCCTACCCTGGTTGTTCACGGAGCTGGGTTTTGAACAATATTCGTCATAAAAGCAGTATTCTTCCCCTTTGTGTGAATTGCTTAGTATTTGATTTTGATTTGAATGTATGTATTAATCACTTGTAAATATTCGCTGAGCAGCATATGAAAAATTTTCAGCTAATGAGTGAATGGAGAGAGGCTCGCTTCAGTTTCATGTCGTGTGTGACTGGTCTCTGAAAGCAGATGCGCTGCCACTGCACCCTCCTCCCCCATCGTCAAACGCATGAAAGATAACGAGGCAGGACAGGTTGGTAAATGACTGATATTTAGTGGTGTAAACTCAGAGATGAATAAGCAAAAATACAATTAAGTAAATTAAGAGTGGAAGGGAAAGTAGTCCAAAGGCTGTGGCAGCAGTTAAAACAGAGGAGGGAAGGGATTGGATAGGCAGCCGAACAAAGGGCAGAGGTAGACCTGAGGAGCCAGGGACAAGGAAAGATGAAATAAGAATATCTGACCAAAACACCAGTAAGTTGGCTTATTTCCCATTGATGGATTCTGCCTTCAGATAACACAATTTCAGTCTTTTTATGATTCCTGCCTTACATTTATGGGTTACTTAGAATTATAGAATCATAGAATGGTAAGGGTTGGATGGGACCTTAGAGATCATCTGGTTCCAACCCCCCTGCCATGAGTAGGGACACCTTCCACTAGACCAGGTTGCTCAGAGCCCCATCCAACCTGGCCTTGAACACTTCCAGGGAGGGGGCAGCCACAGCTTCTCTGGGAAACCTGTTCCAGTGTTTCACCACCCTCATGGTGAAGAATTTCCTCCTAATATCCAATCTAAATTTGCCCTCTTTTAGTTTATAACCATTCCCCCTTGTCCTATCACTACACATCCTTGTAAAG
>Ga0181612_106836_pt1:20000-29030 | contig 29030 bp, 15 predicted proteins | sample HoacroProtozoa21_FD_119630 | JGI IMG/M metagenome (GOLD analysis project Ga0181612, IMG submission 119630) | Hoatzin crop microbial communities from Cojedes, Venezuel. Combined Assembly of Gp0051906, Gp0051904, Gp0051908 | reverse complement strand
TCACAAGTCACTTTGTGTTTCATCTGGCATGCGGATTCACAGACCGTCGTGCAGATCTGAACCACGCGAGCTGTTCCTCTCTCTCACTGTTGGTTAAGGTCAGAACTGTGCACACAGAAATGTGCACATGCAATTTCTGTGCACATGATTCTGTAAATCTGGACCTGTTCGTATTAAATTACAGGAAAATATGCAAAGTCCTGCAGATTGCTATGTTAATTTGCATGCTTTTATCATAAAGGCTATGTGCTACCATAGTAATCTTAATATACATTGACAGACTACACCATAACCACTCCAAAAAGCCATTAGGGTTTATTTTACAAATTTAGAAGAATTCTAGGCAGATTCAGCATTGCACAACTAAATTTTTTTTTATTGTTATTATTCACTGACACCTGTAACAGAAGTGGAGCCACTGAACTTTACACGGCTAAATCATCAGACAAAGTTTTTCGACATAATCTGGAGCAGTTAGGCTGAATTTTCACTCAAATTTAATGATTACCTAATTCCAAGACATTGCTCTGAAGATTCACACCTAAATGGTCCAATGAACAAATTTTACTGTCATCTCCTGACATCACTGGCATCCTGGCTCCACTGAAAATAACAATATTTAAGTACTCCGGGGTTCTACGGTAGTTTCAATTTCACTCTTGCTCCAAGACCACCTGACTTGTGCCAGTGAGCCCTGTCTGTTACGATGAGGGATTTTACAGGCATAAATGATGGTGCAATTCATCCCACTGCAGCAAGGCTTCGCAGGAGTCTCCAGGCAGTCACATACCACATGGCCACTGTACACCGCAATATTAAATCCTAGGATCTCCCACAGTTAAGGCTGCCTTCAATTTCCTAGTTATTCTTAAGGGACTGCTGAAGTTAAACGTGTTTGGTTATTTTTTTTTAATACTAGCTTCCTCAGGAGTGAGTGAATTGTTAGATTTTGCTACACTGAACAATTACATTAAATGATTATGTCCAGACTTCTAAAGGTAGTGTCAGAACAGCCTCCAACGGCAGAGCTGCACACAACCTCCGCACGAACCTGCTGCTTGAATGCTGTACAGACGTCTGCCAACGCTGGCAGCAACACCAACAGAAAACAGCAGTGAGCACACCAAAATGACCAAGAAGGTGTATATATAGGTACAAACCAACTGTGATTTCTGAAAGCCAAGACTTGGAATCAGTTAAATTCACTTCACAATACTGATATATTTGTCAGATGTGGTGACTCTATGATATAACGTTATACTGTAATAACCAAAAGCTTCTGCATGTGCATTCACAAACACATGTACATATATATAATACATGTATGTATATATACACATGTATTTATAGATATACACATGTATTTATATATATACACATGTATTTATCTATATACACATATATTTATGGGGGGTATATGTATGTATTTTTTATGTGTATAAGATAACTGCATTATCTATATAGAAGATACATGCACATAGGCATATATGCATGTGTGTTCCAGTAGGTGGAGATCCCAAAGTACTCAACGTATGCTAATACCCAGGCGCTGGTGATGCCACTGTAATCATGGGACTGCTTTTGCACAGAGAGGTTAAGTGACTTGTCCAGTGCCATACAGAAAGTCGAGGGAAAAGCCAGGAGCAGCACATCCAAGCTGCAGTGCAGTCTCCTGGCCTGGTCACAGACTAAACCTGTATCATGTCACCCCATGCTGCCAACCATATCTTCTCCTTAAAGTGCAGTTTTAATGACTCAGTTCCAGTATAAGCCATGATACCATGCATAATCAGACACACAGCCTACGAATGAAATGTATGTCTTATAATTAGGTCCACACAAATGCTGAAACTTCAAAATACAGTTTAGAAGGGTTTCCAGTACATCTGATGCCACAGGCATCACAGCTCCGCTTCTGGACATACCAGCTGCTGCTCCAAGGCTTGGGCCAACTGTTGCTGCCAAAGGATACTCAGATGATGTGCAAAACTGGAAGATGGAGAGAAGAGTTATTCGTCATCTTTGATGCTGGAACTTCAAGGGAAGCGCAGGCTCCTCTCTCAGCCATCAGCATGCTCTGACATCATCCCTACCTTGATGTCTGGCCTGCTGTTGCTATGCCTTGGTGTGATTTTAGGCATGAGTTGGCTGTAAAAGGGTTATAAACACAGCACACTAAATTGCTACCCAAAATGAGAAGTGCACAAGTACCTTTATGCGTCTGTTCTCTATCAGATTCCAACCCTTTCCAGATGAAGTTACAAATGGATTATTCAATTTCACTTTTTACTCTTAAATACGACCTTTTAAGATAAAGTGATTCCAGAGGGCTCCCGGATGGCTTGCCATTATTTCAGTGCTGATGGCATATAGGCACTGCTAGTGTGAAGGGTAGAAGCCTTCAGGGCAAGGACCATCATGTTCAATATTGCAAAGAACATAGATTTTACCCAAGGACCAAATACCTTGTAGTCCATCCTGATGTGTTTTGTTATTGTGCTAGAATAGATAAAATTCTGGCCCTTACAATGTCTGTTGAGATTCTCCAGATTCGTCTGCAAAACTATAAAACACCCAGGCATTTCTCCTGCAGCCACATCTCTCTCTGCTTCGGACATTCTGCAGGGTACTAGCCCTGGTGGCACCAGTTAGTGATTTCTTGCAACAGTCATTTTGCTTCTGGGCTAGGAATCCCTGTGTCCCTCGAGAACAAGACACAAAGCACTCACCATTTTCAACTGAGGACATGTACTGGCACCAGCACCAGTGCTGTTCCCCATATCTTCTCAATTCAAGCAAGTTCTCTACACAGCCTACCAATAAAGATTGGCTTTTTCTCAAAATACCTCATGAAATCTATATTAGACATAAAGTCTTGCAGTTCTTTTCTGCTGTCAAGAGAAGAGAAGAGTCAGGCTCCTATTCAAAATCACCTTCAGCCAAACCCCCACTGTCAGACAAGTGCATCATCATGGATTTTGGATTGATGAACTACTGTATTTTAGTATTTCTGCCAAAGCAACATGGGTCTCATCAGCAGGAAAGAGAATAGAGTGAGACAGAGAAGAGACAGCACACTACACCTATGCAAGGGCTGCCAACAGAAAAAAAGGGCACTCTCTCGAAGGGCAAAGACACAGATGTATTTGAAGGACAGGCAAAGGCGCGAAAGAGAAGAGAATGGAGGTGGTACTCAGAAAGGCATGTTAACAGCTAATGCTTCTGGAGGTTTTTGTGGAGAGAAAATGTTGGCAAGGACTAAGCAAAAAATGGCAAGTCTTATCATGCAGCAGAACCAGCTTCACCAATATTCTAGCAAGTGGCCCACGGCACAGACAGTTGAAGTGACAATGTAGGTGAACAAGTCTGAAGAGAGCAAACTTGAGGGGGAAACATTCATGTGGCTCTTCCCATGTCTATGCATATTTTTCATTTTTGACAAGAACCTGCATTTGTGAGTTATAACATTTGCGATGATGACCTCACCATATAACAGCCTTCATCCTGTGGGTCTCTGTCTCTCCCTGGCTTCCTGTCCATCCAGCAGGAATGTCAGACAGCAGCACTTCCCGCCTCGGCTCACATCCTCTGCCCCCTTTGGAGACACCTTCCCCTTGCCCTTCACTCTCTCTCTCACCCAACCTCTGCCAAGAGCCCCACAATTGCCTCCGCCAGCAATGCTTGCACTGTCCCTGGGGTTTGTGCTTCTGAACGTGTGCATTTGCATCTATCAGTAAAGCAGAAGAACAAAAGAGAAAAATTCACTACAGGTGAAGTTCATCCCTATGTTCTCCAGAGCTGCTTAATCACAGACAGCGTTTTATCTTTAGAATTCAGATCTGCTTGTATGTTAGCCATTACATATCAGCATTCAATGCTCCTTAAAACAAGGTTTAGAGGAATTTAGTACATGCCGTTCTTTTACACATGGACACACACCCATGTGCACACACACATGCAAATATATACTTTCAGGGAGAGAGAGGTTTAAGACTGAAAACTTATTTTAGCTTAAAACTTATTTGATTTGAGACTTAAAGAGTTTAAGCCAGATTTATTTTGGGTGACGAGTATTTCTTACATCTAAGGGATAAATATTTTCTCCTATTTTAACAACATCTCTTCCGTTTGATTTTCTCACACATATTGTATTTAACTAATGAAGTACAAATACCAAAACAAAGGAATATCCAGGATTAACTTAGCAAATGCCATTAGATTTTGTGCAGGCATAGTATAGAAATGGCACAAACTTTGGATTCTTAAGGATCATTTCCAGTGATTCTTTTTCAAAACTAAGGGATTTTTAATACTTAAAAAATTTCAATGTATTTCAAAGAGTTATTACATTTTTTACAGTTCTGAAATAATGCCAATTTTGCAACTTAATTTGTTAAAATGATAATAAATGAGAAGGCTGTCACTTGACAGAGAAAAACTAGCTCTTTTTTCTATTATCTGTTTTGCTGTAAGGTTAATTCTTTATATTTTATATTTAAATTAATTCAGATTTCTTTCATAATAGGGCGCTTACTATATTATGGAATTAGTAAGGAAATGGGCAAAAAAGGCAGGAAGAGAATAAGGGGGAGGGGAGAGTGTAGGAAGAGATCAATTAAATAATTTTTTTGTCAAAAATCAGATATGCACATATTTTAGTTTGGAGAGCATATGCTGCTCTTGATGTGGATCCAAAACCGAGGCAGTGCATTGAAGAAAATAAAACCAGCTCTGTAATTATTAGCAGAGACATATTCGTGAGGGCCATTTCCTGTAGAAAATGCCACTTTTATTTTCTTTGCTGTATCCTACTTAAATCCCCTTAGCAGAGAAGAGAAGGAAGAGGCAAAGTTACAGCGTGCGTTTAAGTAATAAGCCATGACCAACATCAGATTTTTCACCAATTACCATGCGCCTCAGAAAGCCCTGGAGGGCCCACAGCCTGCCAGACCGGCTGGAGGTCTTCTCCCATTGTATTGGCCACGTTCACAAGTTTCAAAGAAAGCAAGAAAGCAAGCCAAATTTGCCAGCGAACACAATCTATAATCACTTTTTGGCCTGGATCAAAGCAAAGAAATCTGAATGAAGCATGACAGTATCAGGGACAGCAAAAGCCATGAGCGAAGTGCAAAGACATCATCTGCCACACTAGATGACAAAATAATTCAAGTTCCATTAGCAGGTTGCACATAGACATTACTACCTGCAGGAATGAACAAAGCACAAGATGACAGAGTGGAATAAAGCTTTCAGTATTTCTCTACAAAGCCACAGAAACGATATGGGGGATGACGGAAGAAAGTTGATGGTTCAATCTTGATTTGAGAACTGTTGGCCATCTCACATTTGGGGATATTTTTTGCACCAGAGCTACAAAAAGAGAAGACGACATGACTACCTTAGCAGAGAATCAAAAGAACATCTGTTACTTGGGCAACTATTTGTAAGGTAGGGAAGGGCAACGAGAAAGTCACTAGTTCTTGGTGGGATTGCAAGTCTGTGCTTATATCAGCATCTGGAAGTCCATTTTCAAGCTCTTAAGCCTCATAATACAATTGGCTTTTTAATTTTGCAAACCTGCATGAACAGAAATGCATAAGGTTGCCCATAGCCAGCTAGCAGAAGTAGCATTTTTAGGAATATTGTCAGAGTGAATTTAAATGTTTCAAAAAGCATATATTCTCCCTAGTTATTATTTTCTACTGTTTGTTACCCTTTGGTTCTTGTTTGTTCCTTCACAGGGGCACATAAACTTGTGAGTCTGCAAAGAGTTACCAGGAACACTAAGAAATTACAGTATCAGACACCTACAGTTACCTATTTGACACCATCCCTCCCCATCACCATGACACTTTCATGCCAGCTGTGATGGCTGCACTTAACAGATGTCACACGAGATGCGTGTCTGCCATTGATGTGGCCCTCATCCCCTCTGTGGTCTGCAACATGCAGATGATAATTTGCCAAGGAGAAGAATATGACCTCCAGGTTCACAGTTCAAAATTCCTCCCAGTATGGTAAGTGGGCATACGTACTCACCTCTCCAGGTATATTCGTTTCATGCATCTTGGCTCCAATGAAAAAAAAAAATATCCAGACACCCCGAAAAGCCATAAGCATTTCTGTCTGCATGACGGTTTGATCCACAGGGCTACTGAGCCCAGAGGGATTCTTGCTTAGTCTGAAATGATATTTATTTATTTTGGTACAGAACTCTTTCACTGGTGAAAGCTCTCTAAAGGAATCAAAATGAGAAAACAACACTTCTGCTGCATTCAGATTGCCCCAGAAATTTAGAAAACAGCTCTTAAAAAGGTAAAGATTTAAAAATTACCATCAAACCCATTTTCACACTTTCTAAACTGCGATTTAGTATCATTTACATTATGGGAAAACCCCACAGCCCCAGTAGGCTCAGGGGGACACTGCATTAGTCATGGTGCACATACACACAAAGACATGACCCCTGCCCCGGAGAACTTTTTATCAGCTCCTAATTAACCTCTTCCTGATCCTTGAAGCCAGAAAAATCAATGGGTCTCTATTCTGGCTTTAAATTCATTCAGCTGGGGGAAGAGGAGGATCTATGGAAAAATTATTTTTAAATTTAATTTAAATTTTTAAAAATTTAACTTCTAAATTACCTTCTATGTGGGACATCACTCTAACAAACAATACTAGGTCTGCCAAATCACTCCTGCTCTAAATAACCAATTCTCCTTGTACAGCATCTGCTATCTGAAAGAGCTTCCAGTGGTTTTTACCATCATGAACAGTCAAGAATTCAGTATCACATGAATGGGAAGCTTCTAGAAAACGTAAATGTACTTCATTGCACCTTGATGAATGGCTGACTGTTGTGTTGTTATGAAATATACTAATATACTAGAAAAATCTAACTTTACTGTGATTAATTCCCATGCGTAGGGTTGAACAGGAATACTCTCCACCCTGAAGAAAATGTCTGTTGACGTACTGGCTAAAAAAGCTGGGATTTTCAAAAGGGCCACTGACTCCCAGTGTAAATTCAACTCTTAACAAACCTTAGGCACACCTGAACATCAAAATTCCAAACTCATCTCTGCACAAATAGTGTATCTAAATCCAAATTAAATGGGTAGAACTCCCCTACGGCAGTTTAACCCATAAAGCCTTCCTCTACTCTCTGTTATAATGTGAGGATTGCTTTTGTTTGAGGAAAGGAGGCAAGAAAACACTCCTGACGAGCACTCTCAGCAGTTCGGCGGGAGGACAGAGCCAGCTGCATGCATTGCCGGATGAGTACTTTGGAAGCTTAGCACAGGAGAAATAGGATGACATTAAGGGCAGTGACTGGGTAAGTATAAGAGCAGGTATGAAAAGAGAGAGGTGGTGTAATTAAGGGATGAAGTGAAGTAGTGGTGCCCAATGGATTTTAGATAATAGATGTCATTAAGGGTGATTCAGAAGATTGAATTGTACAACACAAATCAGTGTGGAAGCTGTGGAACAAACCAAGTAGAGAGAAGCATCACTTCTCTACTTACGGTAGAGAAGTGTTGGTGTGCTTTGTGCACTGCCATCTCTAAAAGGGACTGAGCTAACAAGAGAGATGATTAGTTTTCTAGGGGCAGAGGTTAAGGATGTTAGCGAGAGGGTTGATATGTTGTAGTCAAGAGAACTGGGAATGAATCCTGTATTTGTGCATGCGGAAATTAAATGATAACAGAAAGGCAGTGAGAGATGTTTCAGAAGAGGTTGGGACTTGAAAGGAGAGAAAACTACATTTTTGGTTCTGTAATAGTTCTTCATAAAAATTCCTAAGTAAATCTTGGCAAACTTGCCCACACAAATGGCTTTTTGGCTGGCACCATTTGCAAATGTTAGATTAAGACAGTGAAATCTAACTGGCTACGGCTTTGACTTACAGCAGAATATTGCAGAGAAAGCTGAGGGACACAGGGACAGACAGCACATTACATGATTTCGAGGCCAATCTCATTTTATAGAGCACCTATGTACTCCAGGCTAAATAAAATGGGTTACAAGCAGTGTGTCAGGCATCAGCAGGGAAGTCGGAGACAGCCCACGACAGCTATCATGTGCTCAGCAATGTGTGTTATATCCTGGACATCAACATAATTTATAAGAGCAAGGTAATCGTTGGCTAGAAAACTGCAATAATCGCCTTCCTTTTCTGAGAAGGTTTTATTGTCTCCAGCATCTGTTGTCTGAGACTGGGGCCAAAGCTTCCACTTGCCTCTCTTACTTCTTGAATCTGCAATGCCTTAGCACAGCCACCAAAGTTATTGGGCCTCTGAAGGTAGCGGAGCAGGTACAGATGCTGAAAACTTCCCACTCCATTACGTATGCTGATCTTCTACTGACGTCGTCTTTCAAAGCATGCCATTAGCACCAAATGTGGCTACCAGCTGTGCAGCTGCAGCCCAGGACCAGCGCTTCCCGGTGCTATGTAGCCGCTCTCAGAGCAGAGCCAAGGAATACAGAAGAGAAGCACAATAGTTTTTTGTGTAGTCTTAGGCATAAGACATGACTCAAATATCTCTGAAAGAAGCCATAGCATGCCCTATCATAAGCAGCTCAAGGAATCAGAGAAATTTTAAGCATTTTAAATTAGTTAACGAACCAACTTGGTAATCTCAGTTCTGAATACATAGTCATTCCGTAGCTTGTCATCCTCTTCACTCATCCCCTTCAACAGGAAAAGCCATCAAGACAAAACTACCAATTGTCCATTTGCTTCTCTTACAATTCTCTTTGCCAGCCAAACAGGACTCTGAGGAAGAGACGTCTTAGTCCTTTGCTGCCACTACATAGCCTATATAGGAACTGTGTAGACTATATATGAACTCCTGGAGCAGAAAGGAAAAGGAAAGCTTGAGAAAAGTCAGACATCAAGCCCAGAGACAAGAATACTTTGTTTACCAAAGGATGGAAAAACAGGAAAAAGGTAGCACAACTGGGAAATGCGATACTGAAAATACCGAGAGAAATAACACACTGCAAAAGCAGGCAAAAAGAGAAGACAAT
>Ga0181612_106836_pt1:0-15000 | contig 29030 bp, 15 predicted proteins | sample HoacroProtozoa21_FD_119630 | JGI IMG/M metagenome (GOLD analysis project Ga0181612, IMG submission 119630) | Hoatzin crop microbial communities from Cojedes, Venezuel. Combined Assembly of Gp0051906, Gp0051904, Gp0051908 | reverse complement strand
CCACTACCACCATCAGCAGAGAGAAGGAGTTCCAGATAGATCCAGTATCCATCTACGCTGACAATAAATCAGGTGGAGATAGCTTTATTATTCCTATTTCATGGGGAAATTGCTGATCAGCTCTGCTTGTTATCTGAGATAAAGGCAAGAGGAAAAATAGTGGAGGCTGACAATCAAGACAACGCACACGTTTCCCAATAAAGGCATCTTCTAAAGAGAATTTCCTTTAATAAGTGCGTTTTAATTTTTTTCTAATACTTGTTCTAGCTTTTTTAAAAAGCTTTTCTCTCACTGATTTCTACAGCTCACAAAATCCAAGCCAAACAAAAATCAGACAAAAACAAACCACAACTTTCCTAAACACTGTGCAACCCATAGCAACATCATTGGCAACTTCTCATTCATTCAGTGACAAAAATTGGGTCAAACATCGATGTTTTCCAAGGGAATATCTACAGAGAGTTCCTGTAAGCACCATCTTTTAGGAGACTGCTCAGAGCGGCAATTTGTTACTGCAGTGAATCCACAGAGCTGTGATCCTGATACAGAGGTGGCTGGGACACGGGTGTACTGTTCCTTCCCACAGACCTACCTGGTACTGGGCAGCAACACCCAGCAAGAGATAACCTGGGTGGACACAGAGCCAATTCTTCACCTTCAGGACGCACGCTGCTTTTTTTGCTTTTTAAGGACTGAGTTAATGCTCTGTATTAGATTATTCTGTTTTGTGTTTTCTGCTCACATACATATAGCTCTGTCATCTCCCAAACCAGGCAGGTCAGGGATGCTGGAGGGAGCAGCTCCCACTGCCAACCCCTTCTTGCCTTCCCTTGCCTTCTTGCAAGACTATGGAATGTCTTTTCTCTCAGCTTATTTGTTAGCAATACCATCTTTTTCAGCACCCGTACTGCTTTTCCCAATTTCTGCTGCTCTCTGGCACACTTTTTTCCTTGACTTTCTGTCAACACACCTAGCATCCCAGGAAGTGTCAAATTTTTAATTCTCTATCTATCAAAGCTACATAAACAAGGCTCTAGAGAATGACTGATCTTGTCATACAGGTCTGAAAAAAGAGATTTTTTTTTTTTTTTAACTAATAATATTACTGATACAACTAATGGGAGACAGATCAGATATGCTTCTCTTTTCGTAGGGACTGAAATAATTTAAATGCATGATGTAATTGTCCATCCTTTTTTTGTGCAAATAAGAAATGTGCACTTAAGCAACTCCATGTTCAGCTGTTTTTCCAGCTGGAAAGATGGAAAAAATCAGAATATCCATTCATTCTCTGAAGAGGAAGCAACCAGTCTTTACACAATATAAATTAGTTTATCCAGACCTAGTATTTTATATTTAATGTAGAATCTGATCCAAGATCTTGGCTTCATACAGATGAAAGGCAGACTGCTTGTATATTGGTGAGCCAGTCCTACTTAACTACAACTAGGACTGTGTAGATGGAAACTACTTCTATATGAACAAAATTAAGAGAAATAAAAACCTGAGAAGGCTGAATGCATTAATCAGCCAAAACTTTCCTCAAATGGACACTATCCAGGTACCAAAATGATGGAAAAGCATCATACACGCAGCCTGAAAAGTTATGGAAGTGAAGCTGCACAGTGTTGCTATAACCAGAAATACCAATGCTTCCTCCAGTATCCCTCTCGTTCATGATGCTGGCTTCTGCCATTACAGATTTTTCTTTGCCAGACACCATATTGTTTTGGGAACTAATCCCTTTTCCCCATAAATTTTTTCTTGTCCTGGACACACAATTCTCCCCTGCCCCTGTGACTGTAACAGAAGAAAGCAGCTGATAACCATGTACCATCCTTCTCCAGTCCCAAGCTATACAGACCACTGATCGCTCCGGCTTGGAGAAACCTAATGGGCAATTAGAAAACAGAAACCAAGTAATTTGGGTGGTCATGCAGGAAACATGCATTATTTTCTGTATGAAAACTACCACTATGCAAGTATCACAGGTCTCAGAGTGAAATCAAAGTAGTACATGCTTCTTTATAGGGCTATTTATCAAAAAAATAACTTTGGCAATGTAAACAGAAGATGTGACTTTGACAAACACATAGATATCCACAGTAGAAGCTGGGCACTTAATCATCACAATCACTCAATACCACTGAAGTTATTATATGGTCTAAGTGTGTAAACAAATAGTACCGTTGACCAAACTCAAGAGCAATAGCAACAAGAGAGACCAGATGTCTTTGTCCCAGCCCATCAAGAAGAAGCTACTGAGCACTGAGAGAGGACTTAGTTGTGCCTCTCAGTTGACAACTTCAATGTCAGATGAAATTGTTTCACTGCAAAAACCCATTACCTTAATACCACTAACAGAGGACAAACTTTGACCACAAAGCCTGCTGGCCTGGGTACAAACAGATCAGTTCCTTTGATGAGCAGCTCACCTGGATTTTCCATTTTGCTAAAAAATATCAACAGAACTGATTTCAGAATCATTTATCAGAAGCGACCCAGGTAGGTCTGGGCTTTAGGCACACAAACAATGGAATATTTGCACCTGGTAGTTCTCTGGAAGAGACCAATGAAATAAAAATTTCCCAAAGTTACTAGAGCAGTTCTTTAAGAGAACTGGGGGGAAAAAAAACACACACACACACATATATATACATGTATATACACACACACACACACGTGGGAAGACATTGATTTGCCTTCCTACCTGAATTATCCTACGATCCACAGAATCTCAAAGGCAAGATGACGATTTCTCCATACAAAACAGTATTTCACAGTGTACTGTTTGCCCTCTCAGAGGGGCAGGAATGGGACGCTCATCCAGAGTGGTAGCAGAGATCACATATCTCCAGCAAGAAGGAGGAGCGTGCCAAATCCTCTGAAAGTAATAAAACCTCATCATCACCCAAACATCCACATCATGCTGGGGTCACCAGGAGCAGAAGCAAGGGATCAGCTCAGCCAGGACCAGCTACAGAGACAGCGACGGAGCCTGTGAGCTCCTGCCCCCACGGCGGGTTTCTGCATCCTCCTCCGCAGTCCCACACGCAGAGCGAGTACTGCTGCAGGTGACTTCACCAACTTGCTTTGCTTTATTCATGTTTAGACATTCAGGCATGCCTACACATATGCTGACACAGGGCCACATATTTCTGATATTTTCATTTGTTGCAAGATTGCATACATGGTAAACGCATCCATCCTGCTGCAGTAAATCATCATTTTACAATGAATATATACCTAGATTATTACTGTAATGCTGATGTATTGAACCATTAGTATAAAAAAGCAAGCAGGTGATAAAAATGATGCAAAGACTCCCATAAAGTGAGAAACAAAACCCAAACTACTGTAGCAAACATTAGCACTGAGATAAGTAAATTAGCGATTATTCTGGAGATAAATTAGCAGGTAGATAGGAGTACATAAAGTATATGTTGCCGCTTGTATCTTTTTCAGTTGAGAACTGTGAGCTGCATCTTCCAAAATCTATGTAGCATCAGTGCAATAATATGGATGGATATTTAAGACTAGGCTATGACCATGACTCTAAGGCAATTGCCTTCCATAGAAGTCAGCACACCAGCAAATTTCATCCTTATTAACTTTGCTGCTTTTATACATCACACTAATTAAAAACCCTACCATAAAAGTTGCTCTCAGATACTTTGCATAGAGTAAATATGCTGTGGGAATCTGGTATAACTGCAAATTTGCCTCTAACTAGAAAACAGTCAGTGACCCTGAAGAGATCAATTTTTAGGCAGCAATACAAGGTATCCACGGAGCAGAGAGATTAACTCTTCTCAGCATTTCAAGACTCCCAGTGAAATCAAATCTGCAGAGAAAACGTATATCCAGAGTGGCTTTGGAATCCAGACCTAATATATGGAGAAACTTTCAAAGCAGGTCATTTATTTGACATAATTGTGCGAACACCCCTTTAAGCTGTGCAAACCAGAAAGATCATTTCAAAATATTAACTTATTTCTTGCTATCAACAACAATGCAATTAATTCCCCTCAATAAAGATTGTTTTTGCAAAAGAGCAATAAGGTGCCTCTGCAGGGGGCATCATTATCATTAAATAATCACACCCCAGGAGACGCGAGGCACTCTGCTGCACCATGTACATTTTAGCACTCCAGAGTATGATTAGTTTGTGTTAACCACACCCCAGCATAGCTAATTGGGAAAAGAGTCTATAAACTGAGGACATTTCTGTACTTATTTTATTATACTTTCGGAACTGACAGTGAAACCAGGAAGTTTCTCGCCAGTCTCACGGAAAAGATGGCCAGGCCTGACCCAGCCAGGCAACGCCTTCTTACGGCTGCAGTCGAGGGAGAAGGAGCCCGTAACGCCAACTTGCTGTGGTAATGCATGTTAAAATCTGCATCCTCAAAAAATTATGTGAGAGAATCCCCATGCATAACAAGGAATTATGACTTTCGGATGCTATGTTTTTCTGTAAAAACCAAAACAGGCCCAGCTGTCCTGCGTATATATGTAGGGAAACAGACATATGATATTTTAATGGAATTGCTGCTTCTGATCTGCTGGATGTTTTATGTCGCTTTGGACAGTCTGCTGTGATACATGGCAAACTTCTGGAAATGGATGGATTTTTTAAAAAATACATACTTTCAGAACATAAATAATTGCTTTGCATGGTGCCATAGTTGTCCTGAGGACTTGGTTGGTGATTTTTGTCTGTTTAAAGCATTAGTTTTTACTACAGAACACATCCTGGAAATTGGATATGTTACGAAGATTATAGTCTAGATCTGTCAATTTTCTCTTGCTGAAAAGAATACGGAAGAAAATTATGGAAGAAACATGGTTTTGTACACAATTTGATTGTCAATAAAGCAGAAACCAGCTCATCATTTTGGAGATGAAATTTAAGCCTGCTTTGACAGCAGGCATGGCATGACTTCAAAGGCAACCACATAGGCACAGGATCAGCACTGTATATCTAGAACCACGTGTGAGGGTAAAGCAGCTCAATAACCATCCCAGCGTGGGTCAAGCCTCACTGCTGGAGACCTACCAGCCCTTTTCTTGGATACTACATGCCCCCCATTAGTTTCTACAGATGTAAGGGAAGGGGGGCTGCAAGAGCATGCTACCTCTTCCAAGAGACAGTGGGGACACCATGGAGAAGTCCCTCTTGGGTGCTGAGGGCACATGTCCAGGAGAAGGCCACATGACCAGTGACAAAGAAGACACCATAGTCACTTGAAGACTGTGAGAAACTACGACCACAACAAGTCCTCACCACATGCAAACCCTCCAAGGGTAGGGTATGTCCGGTAGACCTGTGTGGAGCAGACTAGTGAGCAGCATGTGTTGCTTGTATTACTAGCCTGGAATATCTCTATATTCAGTGCTGTCATCCATTTCTTCTCATCAGTTTAAAGAGACTGAACATTTTCTATAGGACATATAGGCTAGATGCACCAAGTCTTACCAAGTGCCCTTGTTCCTCCTCAGCAGCCACGAATTTTGCTGGGTGCAGGGGTGTCATCGAAGCTGAATTAGCAAAGCTTCTCCCATTTACTGATCGGACCAAGTTGAACAATGGTTGTTCAAGAGAATAAAACAAAAAATGAGAAAGTAATTAGAGATACAGGAATTCAAATGAAGCAAACAATACCATATGCCTGAGCAAGCAATATACTTGTTAATACAGGCTATTTTATAATCAATATTTAAAGTAATTTTATCAGTAAGCGTAACTGATACTTCATGACTATGTATATGTAGCCAGTAAGCTATAGATTTATAAATACGAGGTTTATCATGACTTCAGTGTAGCAAGGCACAGCCGTTTTAAAATTGAAATTGTCAGATTTTATCAGTTATCTCTTTCCACAGGATAATGTAACTTCACAATTACTTAGCTCATAAAGAACTAATTTCATTCAGCTTCCAATAAATACTTTCAAAATAGGAGTCTATGGCAAGATTTCTTGAGTGGTCGGATCATGAACAATAATGGTCATACAGACTTTGAAGAAAAGTCTTGATAATGAGATTAATACCTGCAGGCTTCCCACACAAAGATTTACTTTTATAAGCAATTAATAATAACCTCTTTTTTCCATTTTTTGTGTATTACAGAAAGAAAATAAGTTATTGATTTCAACTGCAAAAATAACTATTTGCATAACATTGTTGATTGTATGTTCCACTAGCACAATCAGAATTAATTGGAGCAAAATATTTTATTATTTTTAAATGGGTAAAGATTTTATATATATTAGCATTTGTATCTGATTAGAACAGCCTGTTTACCACCACTGTTAGGAGCACAGATCAGATTACCATATTCAATCCACGCTACGGCATAAAGCCTTTCTGTTGACACCTCTGTACTGACTTGTGGGTAGACCTTTGAAAGCTTTCCTAAACTTTAAACACAATGAGTATTAGCAACTATTATTCAACTCTTATTACATTCTATATATCATGTTCTTATTTAAATACTAAGAGTGAAACAGCAGACAGTCAGTGATCTACGGGAATTCTGCTACATATTTCCACTTTATTTAGCTGATAAACCCTGTTCTTCCCTCTGTTTTATATGGGAGGAAGCTCAAGGGCAGCCAGAGCATCTAAGTTAGTCTACGCAAATAGCTGATGGAGGAAGATCCCCTGCCTTTAGGGTGTCCTTCTACTCTCAGGAGGGAAGGAAGTCAGATGCCTGCAAGTTAGACAACCTGGAGATGCTCTTCACCTGCAATAGGACAAAGTTGGTATTCTGTGGTGAAACAAAATAATTCACACCATGCTTCATCTTTCTCATTTTGGTATGTTTCTAAATAGATCACATCTGCTATGAAACCAAATATAAACCTTATTTTATCTTTAAATTGTATGCATGATTATGTTAAATTACCTGTTTTGTGAGAACAGCATTTCTGTGAGTATAATCGTTTCAAATGTAAAACTAAGGCAACCTAGTGATACCACTTCTAAGCTGATGAACTAGTCATGCAATATACCGCGCTCATTTAAAAATTTATACTCATACTCAGGCCCTCAGTCTGAGTAAACAACAAATCCTTTCTGGTTCCCAAACGGAAAGACTTTTTTCAGTAGCATATTTTCTAGATTAATTAATTGTGAACCAGATGACTGACATCATACTGAGCAAGAGCTTCGGTAGCATCTACACTCACCTGATGTTTTACTCCAGCCACCAGCAACGGGACAGCACACGTGCTTTGCTGGGCCAGGCGTCCCTGAGAAATACAAGCCCTCTTCTGCTTAAAGAAGCAGCAGCAGATTGCTGTAGCTGGGAAGTGGGGGTGGGGGAGAAATACTAGCATATTAGATGAAGAAATGGATCACTCCATGTGCATGGTAAGAATTCACAGATTCTGAGAAATGATGTTTTAAAAACCAAGCTGTTGCCAGGACGGGACTCTGGTCCCCTGCAGTTTGGTGTTTCATGGTTGACAGCAAGCTCTAGCAGCAGCAATTCCAGGGTCTCTCTTCTCTACCCAGTGACTTATTTTTTCAAGAACACCAACTACTTTATTTTTGACTCAGCCCTGCCCTGCTGAATGTGGTTGGAATTGGCTTCTTGAATTAAAAACTTCTAGGGAAGATGATCAAGGACACAGACACGTGGTTGCATCAACCCTTGTCTTCCACAGCACCTGCTCACCTTATGCTTCCTAGCTCAGTCTTCAGCAGAATATTTGGATTTGTTTTTTGTCTAGCTAGGTTATGTACAGATTTTGGACTGTCACCAACTCAGGAGAGGGATCTCATTTGATCTGTGTTCTCATGTTTGCTTTCCCTGAACAACTATCAGCTGAATTAGAAGCAATCAGAGAATTAACCCCAGAATTTCCAAATCTTTGCACAGCAGTTAACATAAAAATAAGAAAAAGGAGCGGGAATGAGAGAGAGCATACGTGTGTGTGTATTTGGATAGATTCACAGGCATTAGATTTTAAAGATAAGTACTATTTAGGATTATTTGGTAACTCAGTATTTGAACGGCTCAACTTACTAGTAGGAAAAAGCATTTTAAACTCAAACAACTATAGCAGGTTCTTGAATTTCAGTTGGTTTGAATATTTGAAATCCTTGATAGGCTGGCTAGTCATCCAACACAAATAGAAACAAAATAAAATTACATGGGACCAGTCCATGCACAGATTAACTACAGGCACAGAAAGCACAGAGGGGAAAAGCAGTAAGAAATTAAGGGAAAATTCTAACTGCCTAATAAATCTGAGAATTTCATAAACATTCCACTCAAAGAAACAAAATATGGCAACTAAATTATGCATTCAGAATTGTGTGTTTAACTGGGATACTTCACACTTGGATTTTGGTGAATGCCACTTTTAATTTCATTGCAGATGTTCATATTCAGAACATGGACTGTGCCCAAATTTAGCCAATATCAAACTGCTTTTATACATATACTACAAATATCAAATGCATACAAAAAAAAGAGGTCAGAATTAAAAAGCAGAGAATGCAAACTGGACTGTGAAGGAGGAAAAGGAGAACAGATGAAAATCATTTTTAGAAACACCAGTTCTTGGAAAAATCACTATTAGCAAATTATCAGTTGCTTCTTCAAATAATAAGACTTTTAATCAATATGCAAAAAAAATCAATTGCATCTCTCATTTTTTATCCTTTTTTCTTTTGCTTTCACATTTTATGTACAGTAACTCACATTTCTCAGCCCACTGTGTAGCTATGAACTGAAATCAAACATTCAGACAGTAAATGAAGCTGCAGTTTGTATTTATAATGCTCCTTTAACTATGTATATATATATTATACAATCTCAATCTCTGTTAAAAAAAAAAGAGGCACTTCAATAGAAAGAGATCGTTTTATTAAAAAATCATGAATGCAACTGCACTCATTCAACCTTAGAAATGTTTTGATGGCTTTTCAGCACTGCAATATATTTAGATGGGAATATGTCATTAATATAAACAGCAGAATAGAAACTATTAAACTAACACAATTTAAAACTGAGCAAACCTGAGTATTTGATTAAAGTTTTTGTACATTCTATACACTTGAACAGGTAACACAGAAGCATAATATTTTTGTTGATTTTTAATTTGTTAGAAGTATTACACTTGAAAAGCTAAATTTTCAGTAGTTTGTATTTAGAAATTAGAAATCTGGTCCTGTAGGAGCTTGTTTTGTCTGATTTTCCCAGACTTCTCTTGAAATTCAGAATATAAGACAAAAAGCAGTCATGAAGCACACTGTAGGAAACATCTCCTTCGTTAAAAGGCAACACTAAAGGTGCTGAGCTTGAGTCAGTGTATGTTTGGTAACTTCCAGTGATAAAGACAAAATCCAATTCCATATATATTTAATGGATACAAAATTTTCTAGAAGATTTACAAATAAAACACTACGGTTACAAAGGTCATGCATTAATATGTAGTCTAGCCTTTAATGGATGTGTTTATTTTTCTAGACTGAATAATTAGCCCAGCATTTTTTGCCCAGAATAACATTGCATTACACAAATGCATGGAACTGCTTACTGAAAACAAGTTCAATTATACCTCATGTGCAGTATGTGCAATAACGGTGCTCCTATCTCTAGGATATTAGGGGTAAATTTTTAAAGCAGTGCACAGAACATAATCTTGTTATTTGCTAACTGGATTTGTGTGCTTAAGACTCACACACTGCTTTGAAAAATTACCCCTTCAGAAGATTGACCTGGGCGAGGAACGGGAGTTTTAAACCTGGATTGAAACAGAAGTTGTAACCTAGCTTGGCAGCAAAGGCTGGCTTAGCAAAATGACTTACTGTAGCAATACTAACGTTTGAATGGCCAAATTAAAGAAACTAATTCTTATTCTAATCACATCCAGTGGAATTCTGATATGCTGACACCCAAAATTATGGCTCTGTCATTAGAAAGAGAATGAGTGGGAATGTTTTGAAATTTTTTCTGTAAATTATGAAAAAGACAGTGGCCTAAATGACAAGATATGACATTTTTGTTTTTCAATTATACAGTTAAAAGTTTTTAGCACTAGGCTTAATTTCAAGGGTGAATTGCATCAGAGTGGATCTGATCCAAATGAAATAACTTGAAGATTCTTACTTCTTCAACTATTAGAGATCTATCATCTCTACTGCACGAAGCCTCATTTTCATGTTAGAACAGATGGGCAAAATTGTCATTAACAGAAACTGACAACTCTAAAACTGAAATATAGATTTAGAACAGAATCTAATGAATTAAATCAATGTTATTGCAATGAAAGCCAAAAAAATTAATAGTGATTTGTAAAGTTACCCTGTATTTTAACCTCAGTAAATTTTAGTCAGTGAGATTTTAACATTCACAATACCTTTTCAGATTCATTGGTAATGTCTTACTGTGTAATACGCTCTTGTCTTAATATTTCATCTGCTTGTAGGAAAGTCGAGGACTTTGGGCTCCATTCAACCTGACCAGTCTGCGAGATGCTGAGAAAGATGACAAATCCAGATTTAGTTGCATTTCCCCTTGTCCTGCAGCACAAGGCAGTGGCACTATAGTGTTTCACACGCTTCTAGAGCAGACTTCTATGTTTACCCATTTCTAATCAAAATTACTTGCAAGGATGGAGTGGCTCAAAACCTACTTCAAGTGAAGACTCAGTTTTTCTGTAAGCTTCTTTAAAGGATACGTGTCATTTATTTTCAGCCCTCTACCTCCAAAATAAAGTATTTTCCAGCTAATATGTTTTGCTAGACCTGCTTTTTTATTTGCATATCTAATTTAACAGTTAAGATTTTTGATAGAGCACATATACAGCCCTGAATGAGGACAAGTACCTTCACATTGTCCAAGGACACTTTGTTGTGAAGCTATGGCAGCTAGAAGGCAACGTATCAGATGGATATAAATGAATTACTGTAGTCGTAAGACTCAGCCCAAGTTGCAAGGGGAGCAGAAGCAGCATACTCAAAAGCCTTCCCAGGCCAAATGGCTGCAAACTCTACAAGCTAAGCCAGAACTACTCTGCCCATGCTCATAAAGCTTCACAACTCCTGGTTTAAGCACCTTTCTACAAGATAACTGGTTTTTGTTTGACCCTTTTTCTTTCTCAGAAAGAAGGGCTGTTTAAAGCCTTTTTTCCTTGCAGACTACCAGAAATAAGCAATTTTTATACACAGCCTCCGTTACTTTTGCATGTATAGGTAGGTAGCTGCATTTTTTAAGTAATGCCAATGTTTGTTCATATTGCAAGGCTAGAAGTAAAATAAGCAAAACATACTTCCAAAGTAAACTGCGTGACTGAAAGCAAATGCTAGAAATGGGTTCTGAAAATTCTCACCCATCAGCCTGATGGAGAATTCAACAAGAGAAATGAGACTTGTGTCACTGGTGATATTAAAATGGATCTCACAAAAATAAAAGAACAATGCATGCTTGCTGTCTTTTTCAGTAACAGGAAGGTTTCAGAAGGGGAAGAAATACAATATTTGAGCTGAATCCTTTAAACCCAATTATCTGCCATTTTTAGCTGTATTTCAAGCCACAATATCATAAAACTGTAGCTTTGCATGTTGTGTTTCAGTAACTGCTGTTTATAATGTCATGCAAGACCAATAACATAGTTGATTGTACAGAAGTATTTATTCAGTTGTCTATTTTACCCAATAAAATGTTGACTGTATATTTTCTTCTAACTGGTTTATATCAACTCCTGGTCCTCACTTCCTTAGCATCTCTTGACTCTCCTGCTTTTATAGACCCAGGGGGCTTACCACATCTTGCTTTTCGCCCTCCTTTATTGGTGGGCAAAACCCCAGGAGAAGTTAGGAGGGGCACACAGACTGCAGAGCGCTGGTCAGTGTGGGGATGACAACAGGCAGAGAGAGCACTGTCCTCCCCTCACCTTGACTTCATCGCTGAGACACCAGAAAGCAAAATAGGTCATCTTAGTTTCTACTGAGATCTTTAAAGAATCTCAAAATATATTCATGATACTGGGTGTGGAATTTGCTTAAGGACATAGTCTTAGGATCTTGTCCGACACGACTGAACAGTCCTCAGCTGACTGACAACTCACTCGCCATACACGCATGCAAAATAGGAAACAAACATCAACCGTTTTGAAAAATAAGATCTGTGGAAGAGAAAGAATCAGAAAATTATTTCTGAAGCTCACAGACTTAATAATGAAGGCAGTGTTCAAAAGATACTTAAAGAGCATTACAGACAGAGTAAGGGTTTAAAGCGCTATTTTTAGTAATGTTCAATAAAACATGCATCTGCTATATGTTTTTGATTTTATGAGGAAGCTTTTTCTTTGTGACACTACAGCAGGTTTGTCAAACTTCAGCCTAGTACGAATCATTTGACTGAAAAGTGCGACAGAGACACAAACAACAGGATCCCGCCTCTAGAAACCTCTTTTTGTTTCAAAAAATTTCCATTTGGATTCAGAGGCTGAGGATCAAGTCAAGTAAAAATACAGTGTGCCATTGAAACGGAGATGTTTTATTAAGAGCAATCTCTTGCCAGCAATATCCGTTATTCTCCCCCCATGCAGCAAACTTGCCCATACATTTTTTAAATGCAACTAACCTTTGTTTATTAAACAAATCAATCTAAAATAGAAAGTGTAAATTTAATTGCAGTTTTGCAGTTAACGAGGCAGCGCGAAGATCTGGCTGGGAATTTACCGGGCGCTTTCCTGGGGGCTAAACTCCTCAGACCCTGCCAGGCTCCCCGAGTTCTCCCCTTCTCCCCATGCTGGCGGAGCACCACAGCCAGTTTTTAGGTATGCAGCACACCCTTCACCTTGACTCACTTGCTCATGCATTTGCTACCCCTATTTACATACATTACGCCCACCCGCGCCGTGGTGCCAGCCGTGTGCGTTTCCACAGGCTTGGCTCCTCTTCATCCTGGGGGTGAGCACCCTGGCTCCCACAGCGGGTGGGAGCACCCCGAGCCGGGCACCGGCGGTGGGGAAGAAGAGCCGGGGAAGGCCGTTCGATCTCTGCGGCAGGGCTCGGTTCGGCACGGTGTGCCACAGCAACTGCCTCCCACAAAACGCGTGCAAGGCGGTGATGTATTTTACTCCGTATGATTAGTGCTAGACTAACTGTGCACTGCTTCACTAATTTAGTCACATACAACATTAGATCTTTGAAATATACCTTATGTACAGTCTGCATTACCTTTTACAGACAAATACGAAAACATGGTCAACATTTGCAGTAAAATTATCATAGAAATACCATCTGAAACCTTATTTCCTTTTACAATGCGCATTTCACAAATAACTTGTATTAAAATTATGTTTTACAGGGCAGAAATAGAAAACAAATACTCCTAGTAATTTAAACAGGCATTTGCATAACATGACTAAAAACATGTTAGAAAAGGAGTTCTGCAGCTGGAAGAGTGAGGTAAAAATACAGATACAGTGATTTTAACACTGAATGTAAAAATGCCTTTTAGCTGTCATAATTAGTGAATTAAAGTGTACTTTCATCAAAACCATTCTAACTAAGATTACTATTATTGCTCTTACGTACTGCTTCCTGCTTGTTAAATAGCATATTAGTAACAGGTAAATCACAGATCTGCAGAAAATCTCTTCACTGAAGCATCACCCAAAAAATATTACCTTATTCAAGCCTTCGCCTTGCAAAAACCACTTCCCACAATGACAAATTGTTATTTACAAAGCTACACTGTTGCTCAAAGTATTTTAAGATTAATTATGCCTTGTGTTTAAAAATTGGATTAACCCGTGATGCTGGGGAGTTTACAGGAGCACACAGAGCAGAACGATGCCCAACCCAGCGGCTTTGGGGACCCGGCAGTGCTGCAGGTGGGGGCCGGCCAGAAGGCTACTCTTGGCACATGGGGGTGACATGGAGGAAGGTGTCATTCATGACTGGGGTGAAATGATAAGTAATTAGGGAAAGATTTGCTACAAGAATAACTGAGGAAACTGAGGCAGGTGCACGGGGACTGCGAGGGTGATCGGGGGCAAGTCCCACTGGAGGAGGGAAGGAAGAAGAGATGTTCACTCCCTGGGAGGTGAAATAAGACTATTGATGTACTACAGAGAGGCCACATCAGATCCCAACTTAGACAAGACTGGGTTAGATATTTTAGGCCTTCTGGCACAAAAGCCTTATATGAAGGACTTCTCTGGCAGTCTATAGGAAGTCGCAGTCTCATTTAAAAAAATTGCACTGTTCCCTACAACACAGAGGTTCTTAAATATTTAAAAGCCTTCTCCATTGGTTGTTCATCAGATTGATTATGATGCATATTTCAGTAGTTTTTTCTAAAAATGCTCATCAGAGGATCAAGAAACGAGGTGTTCTGTGTGCTCTACATTGATTCACACTATGTCATTTTAATTCCAAAATACCAAATTCAGGAAACTGCCAAGAAAACAAAGCAGGAAATGTTTGTGTTTTGCTGTATGTTGCATATGCTCTATGGTAACCATGAACACAAAAGAAACAGATGATGCTGCATTCCTCAGCCTATCCCTCACAAGCTAGCAAGCAGAGGAATAAAAACCAGTAGCACTATAACTTTCCTCAGAGCACCTGCACGTTTTTCCCTTCTAAACTGATAAATAAAAAAACCTCAAAGTTTCAAATGCTGCTTGCCTTGTCTGAGCTCTCCCGTTCAAATGAACTTTAAGTATAATTTAAGCACCAAAAAACAAAGCCATGCATGTCTCCCAACAACTAGCCTCAAACTAGACGGGAAAGTTTTATAAACCTTTGTGAAGATCTCGGGTTAAAAAGGTCAGTTTGCCTTTGCCTCTACCTTTGTGAGAAAACTTTAGAATCAGGGAAACTTGTTTAGTTTGTACTTTCCAGGATTGGTCAAATGTCTCTCATCACCATACAAATCTAACAGTTGTGGCACCTTTCACAGAATCACAGAATGTTCAGGGTTGGAAGGGACCTCTGTGGGTCACCCAGTCCAACCCCTGCCGAAGC
>Ga0181612_148321_pt1 | contig 29057 bp, 19 predicted proteins | sample HoacroProtozoa21_FD_119630 | JGI IMG/M metagenome (GOLD analysis project Ga0181612, IMG submission 119630) | Hoatzin crop microbial communities from Cojedes, Venezuel. Combined Assembly of Gp0051906, Gp0051904, Gp0051908 | reverse complement strand
TTATAGTAATTTGACTCATGGCCTGCTCTGCGCTTTTCATTGCCATGTGATGTATTTGTTTCATTGACTGTTGGCCTGTGTACTCTATTTGTGTGTACGTACAGGTGTGCGTGAACTGCTAACAAAAGAAGATGATTTCTCTGCTCCCTTTTCCCTTCTTACTGTACAGCTGCAGTATCTGTAAAAAACGGACAAACGACATGATGTGTGTCATGATGCAACCTCGGTTTTGCCCAGAGAAGCTGTGGCTGCCCTCTCCCTGGCAGTGTTCCAGGCCTGGCTGGACGGGGCTTTGAGCAACCTGGTCTGGTGGAAGGTGTCCCTGCCCATGGCAGAGGGGATGGAACTCGATGATCTGTAAGCTCCCTTCCAACCCAAACCATTCTATGATTCTATGATTGCGCAACTCTGTGGTGACCTGAAGATCAGTTATTTTGCTAGGAAAATGAGATAAATGAGAAAGACCCATGCTACCATCCATTTTTCACTCAAGTAGACAAGCACAGAAGCTTTCTGCTGGGCTGAATCACGTTTTAGGTACAAGCCAGGCTAGAACTATAAGGACAACCTGAGGTGGAAGAGGGGAAAACAGCTGTTTAAACATTTAGCCAATAAAGCATTTCTTGAAACCTTGCAATTCCAACAGCACCTGTATGCTAGTTCGGAGAAGTTCCTTGTATCACTGAGCCTTCATAAAAGCTGAAGGTACTCAGCAGCTCCCAAATGATGTTTCACTGCCTCATTGGAGTCATCCCTTGTCCCAGAAGGGGCACACAAAGCATTTTAAATCAATAGCAGAAAATTATCTCTTTTGCATAACTAGTAATTATGTCCTGATATCAAACTGAGAAAGACCACACCAAAATGAACATCCCTCCCCTTAAAAAAAAAAAAAAATCTTTATTCTTAGTGCAATTAATAGAGTGACAAATTGCTATGGTATAGAGAGTGTCAGGGAAAGAGAAGACACATCTACTTTCACATATTTCAGCAACATTCAAACCATGCCAGCATTAACAATTATATACTTCAATCACAAGAAGCCCTACTAATGCTCCATTTTTAAAAGCTACAACTGCTATGAAGACATGATTATAAAATTTCTTTATTTCTTACTCATTATATTACTGCCACAAAACAAAATACTTCAGTTAAAAAAATCCAGACTGTTTCAGGAAAAGTCTTGAACTAGCACCAGTGTCAGTACCGTTTGGAGGTGGGGGGTAGACAAACGGAAGGATGGAAAAAAAAAATAAAAATCAAAATTCTAGGCAAAAATCACCCTTACTTATATTTTACTAATCAAGTAAAATACTAAAACTTTTTAATTTAGAATTCTATCTTTTTTTCTGAATTTTATTTAGATGCAGAGTTTTGGGTCTTCTCCATAAAAACTATACAATATTAAAGTGTTCTGTAAAATTACTCCAACATTATGTCTCCAAAGAGAACTGCAAATCACACAATTCTTAGTGTAATTTGTTCAGTGCTTAAAACACTCAAGATTGTCCAGGAAGAGGTTATCTAATACAGAAGTGTTATATAAACTCATTAACTACATAACAAACTTTGCCACCACATTTCAGCACAATCCATGTAACTAAATTAATTCTCCAGCACTGCAATGAAAACAGAAGTTTTAAAAAGACAAATATACAGGCCACTATAAAATTCATACATCATTCACACTTTGTGATATGTTATTGTCTCGCTATTTTTTCCTGGGAACAGTAATTGTTTACCTTGTTTTATCCGTTTCTATTGTCTCCACTGATTACTGGAATCACATTTCTAGGGTAAACAAGGTGAAAAAAAACCCTCTTTCCCACTGTCCCATTTTCTATCGGGAAGGTTTGAAGCAAAGTAGGCCTCCCAATAAGTTTTCTAATCCAGATAAGCAGGGCTAAGATATCTGACAGCTGTTTCACGCTCTTCATCATCATCTGAAACAATCAGTACACATCAGAGAGTACTTTTCCCTTTACAAAGGTGATAATTAGATAACAAGCTGAGATTAAAGTAATTACAGTTAGACAGCTGGCAAGGCAGCACAGTCATGTTGAAATATTGTTGATACTTCAGCATCTGGTTCTAATAACAGCACAGGCTAAAAGATTTTACATTAATTACAGCACATAATTTAATATAAACATATTTAATTACAATTGATGAGCGATAAACTGTTCAAGAATGACTTAACCCCTTACACACGTCAAAATGATTGGAACTTCATATATATCTTTCCACTTTAGGAGCAAGCTACAGTCAGTATGAAAGGTTAGGAATCTCCATTTTTAAGAATGGGCTCTAACTGGAAAGGTGAATTATTGATATGTTATTTAAATCTAATTCAAAAACATGTTAAAACTGACAGCATACTACAGAATTCAGGACCAGTTCCAGTAAAACAATTAGCAGAATTGCAGCTAAGCCCAAAATTGCCGTCTCAAAACTTCCATCGCAGTTTCCACCCAACCCTGAGGCATCTACAGCTCTCCCTGCTGCCTGTATAGTTTTCCCAAGGATGCTCTCAATTACTCTGATCTTATCAAAGCTAGGCAACACAGACCCTCTGCTCCTTCCTAAACCACTTTGGATCCAGATGCAAGGGCCTGCTCTAAATGGCAAGGGATGTAAAGGCCCTCCTATATTTGAAACAGTTGTTGAATGAGATGCCAAACAGTCCTAAGAGTGTAGCTGGTAGACTCTCGAAGGTACTGACCCTAACCATTAAGTCTCTGCATCACTCTCTCTTGTACACCTCTCTGCCCCCATCAACATTGCAATTTCTTGTACACACCCAGAGACAAAACCATTTGTGGAAGTGAAGGTCCCAACAAGATCGCTACAGCTGAAAAAATTACAGCGGTGGCAAGGAATGGTAGACGTGAGACAAGCTGATCCCTCTGACAGAAAGGAAGAAAATGAAGCCTGATTTCCTGGGTAACATATTTCACTCACCAATAGTAAGGATCCCAGTGCTTACGTCCTCTCCTAATGCTCCTCCTTCGCAACCCATTTGTAAGAAGAAGGAGCACCCCTTGTTCCTCTTCTCCAGTCGGGAGTACATCCACCAGCCCAGCAGAGCCGAAGCATGGCTCTATCCTCCACGCAAATGGAGAGAGCTGCAAGGCTGGCCATGTGTCCTCTTACAGCCTCAGGCCTCCTCTCCTATCACGGTCTGGCCGTGCACGTGCATAAAAAATTATTGCCTTTGGGCTCCTGCCTGACACTTCTCAGTCAGCAAACTCTTCCTGCCTTAGTTACGTCTCCCTTCACAGAAATATTTTCATGTTTGCATCTGACAAAGCCAAAGCTTTGTATCTGACTGACACTAACTTCTTAAAGTCTGGCATCTGGGGCTTTTTCAGGTGAAATGGTCAGGGAAGAAAAAAAAAGAAGACAAGAAAGGCTGGATATGCTGTGGTCCTGAGTATGGCATGTGATACGAGTAATAAATTCAGCAGTGTGCATTGATCATAATGGCGAACCCATTACCCATTAAAGGTACATACTAGGGCAAATGCATGTTAACATTGGTTTTCCTGAAGAAACAAAGTCAGATAGGTGAAATTAAGATGAGCTTAAAAGACAGCATATGCCTTTTACTATAATTTGGCTCTTTTTTTTCTAAAAATGTAACTCTTTTCCCCCCATCTTCAAACAAGCAAGAAGGAAATCAGCCGGCTGCCTTAACAGAGAAAGAGAAAAACTAGGCCTCAGCAAAGGTGCAGACAAGCATAATTCTCTTTCCCAGTTATACACAGACTAGAAGATACTTTTGTAGCACACCTTACCTAGTGCTGACCCTTTGCAGCTGCAGTGCACATCCTACATGGTGTTTAAACAGTTCCAATTACCACGGACCTCACAGTATGTCCATCTAGCTGTAATATTGCTGGCAAGGCTGTAAAAATATATTTTTATGAGCCTACTCCCACAGTCTCCACTCAAAATAAACCAGGCACCTAGAATATCACATCATTACACACAGGGCTACTGGGAAAGGGGGGGGGGGGGGAGGATATCCTGTGAGGTGGTATCTTTAAAAAAATAAAAAGAGTAAAAGGATACATTTAAACATTACACTTGAGAGAGTGCCAGAGAGGATGATCAAGGATTTTAGTTCATTGATTAAAAGAATTTTGCATCCCTTACAGGTACTAGGTCAGCAAACGGAATGAATGTCTTTTGGAAATTGATGAGCACTTTCAATTTTTATTGAAAAGCTTCTGTACAAATCTAGTCCTTTCTTTCAACTAGCCTCAGGTAAGGATATTGGATTTCTTCAAAATAATCAATGTTAATCTCTCTGCTCCAACCTTCTTTAGCAACATATAACATATTACGCTTCCCTGCGTAATGATATATAGAAAAACCACAACAGTTGTCTGTGCTGTGAAACAGCATCCCATTGATGGGATACGCAAAATAATAAGCCCTTTAGCAAGATTAGCCTAAAAACTGAGTAGGCTGCAACATAATTAATGCAAGAGAAATCAGGAAGAGCTTAATTTTCTACACACCTCTTTCCTTATTTTCTAATCATTGATTTTAAACTTCTGGACAAATGAGTTACTCCACAGATATAGCCAAATGAAGTACAGCGAGTGCTACCTATTTGAATTCCTGTAGTCAAAGAATAGTTATTAGACTATTTCCCTTTTTATTTAATCTCTTATGAATCTAACAGCCTCTTACCAATTTTAATGATTTTAATCTGCCTAACAGATTTTTTTGTATCGCATTATTTTTGTGTGTTTCTGCCAAAAAAACCCTACAATTTTGTCATAGTCCGTCTTTGAGATTCAGCACCATCAGCTGTGTCAACAGAACTGTGACAGTAACTTGTTATTGCATTAAACTTGTTATTGCATTAAACTGTTTTTATTTGCAAGGCCTTCTTTCAGCCCTACAAATAAAAGTTCTGAAATTATTTTAAATATTTTAAGCTTACATGAGGTAAAATTAATCCCAAGAAAGCTGGAGTACCATTGGTGGAAAGTAATTTAGCTGAGGACAAATATTAAGTGATTCATTTATTATCTCTTCAAGGTTTCAATTTTTGGACTTGAAACTGAGCAATAACAAAAAACCCAACATGTGTCAAAAGTGATTTCTAGATGATACTTCCACAGAAAGATTAAATACATGATCTGAACAAACTGACGACTTTGATGAACAAATTTCGATGAACTGCTTTTGCTTAGCCTCGTTCTCTTGTCATTATGTGAATTTCTATGTTATGTCAAATCTGGAAGGTCAAAACTGCTCAATTATGCTGTTGAGGTTACAGCTTCTCCAGCTGTCTACTTCTCTTCTGAACTACCACCAGTCAAAACCAAAATCAAAAATCTGCTGTTGACACACAGGTGAGGTCTGAACAAACTTTTCTGCCATTACTGCTGGTGTCCTCAGTGCACACGGAGAAACAGAACGTAAGTTTTTGGTAGACAGTAAGGACTTGACTTCATTATTCTGTGCAAAGGCACCAGCCATTTCCCCCAACAACTGATAATTTGTACATAACTTGCACAGATAGCTTCTCTCAGCGAGATCACAGAAGGAAAAGGTATACCTTTAGCCTGAAGTGACTGATGCAGAATATACAGTAACTTCCCTCAGATTTTCTTTTGACCTCATAAAATGAAGTAACCTCACTATTCTTCCTAGTGTTCCCTGTAGCAAGTAGGAGAAGCTCTGATGTTGTGCTGAAAAAGAGAAAGGGTATCAGGACTGATGCACTATTCCATTTCAGCATTGTCTCTTATCGCTTAGAACCACTGCAGCCTTACCCTTAACCTCACGATGGACAGAGCAGAGACACTGAAATAAAGAGCTAAATTACTGCAGACTTCAGCTTCAGAAGAGAAATAGGCATTAACCACGGCAAGAGGAGGAAGGAGAGATGGTGGGGAGGGAAAGGAGAAAGACAGCTTCAGATATTTCAACCCTAGTCATTGTTCTCTTAAGAAACAAACCACAGATTACCTTTTTGGAAGAGGTTCAGGTGAAGACAACCTCATTTTCATTCCATATATTAAGACTCAAAATTCACTAGCTCAAAAACGTAGTTAAAAATCTATTTACAGGTCAAGATCACTCACATTACCTCATCTTAGACCCTGACCTTCCCAGTAGTTTCAGGGCAAGGAGGCCTCTCAGGATGAAAGTACCTGTACTGTACTTTTAATTGTGCTGTGCAGAGTTACTGAGGTGCTTCAGAACACTTGGCTTTCTGAACATAAATATATACAGAGAAATTGGGTGTGCACTGGTGTTTCATGCTAGACAATCACACTTTGGTAAAGGATAATGCATTAAAAATAATCTACCTTACTACCTAGGTTTTACTTCCCATACAATTTTATATTCATGTATAATAAATGTTTTGATTAACATTGTCTCTGTTTTAATGTTATTATACCCCTAGTTATACCTTATAAAATGTTAAAAGTTATTTTCTGTAGGCACACAATTTTGTACAATAATTAAGGAAGCATATGTTACAACAATTAGCTCCACAGGCTGTGTTTTCCTTTATGTCAGTCCTAGCCAGTTAAAAACTGAAGTGTTGAGAAACCCTTTTACAGGACGTATGAAGTCTTCTGTTTTGTAATGTGGGTCCTTGTAGCACAGAAGGCATAAGTAAATGCTAAATATGAAAACCAGAATTGCTCTGTGGCCAATTAAGTCACTTATCTCAACTTTGTTTCCTAAATCTTGTGTAAACACTGGCTGGTCTGTCTGCACTGAATGCCACGTGCCACAGATACCTTTTTAACAACACCTAAACTACCCTGGGTATTTCTGCATGAGTTGTGGATGTAGTAAAGATCCACACGTAGGCTATCAGAATTCAAATGCCTGTGGCCATACCTTAGCAAGATCTATAATATGAAACAATAAAACATACACAAAACATTTTGCTGTGTGTCTTTCTGGGTTGTTTTTAAACCAAGTAATTTAATTGATCCTGCTTAGACTGTGTCTACAGACGTCTGAGCAACTCTTACCCCTGGCAGGTATAATAGGAGTAAAAAGCTGAAAAGTGAAAAGAGGAAAGAACTGCTTACATCGCATCTACTGCAGAAATTCTAACAGGGATGCCACACCACCAGAATACCATTTCATGGTACACTGGCATGGCAGCAAAGCAAGCTGGAAAGTTTCTCTATGTGCTTGTTCCCACGTGTGCAGATCTGTTACTCATTAAAATGCTGCCAGCACAGCTGTCTGTGGGGTCACAGTACAAACTCACCACTAAAATGATTCAGGTTAGAAAGAAATGAGGACAGTTATCTGGATCACAAATTATTCTGGCTTATTGATGATCACAGCATCATTTGCCACACAACTGCTAGTCAGAAGCAACAGAGCAGAAGCAAGAGCAAAGAGTGAACCTTCTCTGCCAAAGCAGCACTTCATGGATGGACCACTTCAGTCTGCTTGTGGTTTCAAATCACTGCTTTAGCATTCTTCAAATCCTGTCAGTGAATTGTAACTTAACACAGAAGTGCAAGACAGATACACAATATTACTTTGAAATCACCCATGTCAATAAATATACATACTGATCTGTGTGGAGACACACACACATACCTGATCAGATAGTGGTTAATTATAGTGTCAAAGTAGCTATAATAGACTACACTGTTCACATGCCTGTGTTGATCATTATCCTTCCATCTAATTTGTATAGGTAAGAAGTAAGCATACGGACTATGCTATCAATTAGTCCTCAGTCTCTGATTTCACAAACTAGTCAGATAACAGGTGTTTCTGTGCGTTCGTCCCAGATATCATTGTAAAATCCTCATTGTTCTAAGAACATCAACAGATTTATATAAAGGAAAGAAAAGAGAAAGAAGTATTAACCTTTGTGCCACAATGTTAGTAGTTTATGGAGAAATAATCACAAGTCTTGGCTACATAACTGGTACAATTATGCTGATGAAAATCCTTTTTAGGAACAGATTTATATAATAACTAAAAGTAACACCACTGTCTTCTCACACTTCAGCCTATACTGCTGTCAGAGCAACCTGAAACCAAGAACACTCACTGTCAGATGGTTTTAGGTTCATGCCTCCAACATATCTATCTGCTTGCATGCAAAAGATTTTGCATTGTTCTCTTCTTCTCACTCCCCCATATGCATAACACCTTTATTCTGCCACTATTTATCCCTGCTTTCATTCTGGCTGAGGAGGGACAATGTTTGTTTTGCTACCCATTCTTTCTCATATCTCATGTGGCTAACTCTTATACACAGTGCACAAAATACAACTATATAAACAGAAATAAGAAGGCCAAAGATCCAAAGATTCAACCCTATGTTTCCTCTCCCGTACTCAGCCTTTTTGTTTCCCTAATCTACAAGTGCTTTCTGATCTTTTTTTTTGTTTTTACTTCATACCCTTCACCTACTGATATCTTCCATTCAGCCTTTTGATTACAGAGAGTAGTACATATAGTGCAAACCAGTGTCCCAGTTTCCTCCTCCTCCTCTACTCAAAACAGAAAACCTCAACAAAACAAACAAAAAAACCCCTGAAAACCACATCTGCTCCACAAAGCGCTCCAGATGCAATGCCTACTGGCCATGCTGCAATTGTTCTGTGTGACTGCTCATGCCTCTTTAGAGTCGATGGGCTTCAGGGCAGAAATTCCTTTGTCTGGCACATCTACCTTTTGTGAATCACAGTGTGCACTTGCAGGTGAGCACAGGGCACTCGTTTGATGCAGGTTCAAAAAAAAGACGAGGATGTACAAACAAGGTCATTGATACAGATGTAAATTAAAGCCTAGGCTCTGCCCAAAGATTTTAAAAGCTTCTTCACCTACACTGAGGAGATTTCAGATAGGCAATGACTATTTATATTTGCTAAATCCAACACAATCAAGGGGCAGGAAGTGATTTGTAAGAGTTGAAGGGAGAGGAGGTGATGTACAATTTTAGATCCAAATGCCCCCAAATTTTGGAGTAGTTCACCTCTAAATCAGTACCTTGCATTCCATGGTAACTCCAGTTCATGTGATTTCCTCATTGGGAGGTTTGTTGGGTTTTTTTTGTGCAGAACGCACAAGTAATCAAGTCCATCTACAAGGACAGAACTTTAATTTCATTCTTTACCATTTAAAATAGATTAGGACTCCAGGTGGGATTTTAAAAGAGGCAATACTTAAAAATTAGCATATTTACCATAACCATTACAGCAATTTACATCCATCAATTCTTCATACAGGTTACATATACACTAATGTCCGCCCATGTGGACACATCACTGTACTAAAGAAAGAAAAACTGCATGTGTCTGAAGAGCAGTAGGCAGATTTGATAGACATGTGCTGCAAGAGCAATGGGGCTACTTAATAAAAACAAGCTAAAAAGACTTGAGCTGGTAGAAGCTGTTGGACTGTAGCACTGCATGCTAGCACAGTTTGATCTTTTTCATTCCATTAGAGGAAAATACTGCTATGCAGCCCTGAATAACTGAGAAATAGAGGCTGGGAAACAGATCCATGGCTTTGCTTTTAGCCTTCCTGAAAGAATTATGTTCCACTTTTTAAAACAGAAACCTAGCAAGAAAACAGAAGTTTCAGGAAGCTGCAAATACACATTAGTTTTGATAAATTTATTCACAAGCTGAAACAGTACATTTTAAAAATGTTTTATTTAATTTAATGAAAAAGTGTTCATCTTTTTGATAGGTGATAATTAACCATTATTCTGTCATAAACAGAAAGATGTACCTATGCAGCATTTAACTGAGCATTGTGTTAATCACACTGCAATGACTCAAAACAGAAAATCAAAGCAGTAAAGATTCTTATAGAAAGTGTTCCTTTTGCCAAGAAAAATACAGCCTTAACATCCATGAAAGTTAACTCATTATCACATAAATAAACCTTCAATTCAGTTTTATCCTGTCCATTTTGATAAAATTTCAAAGACAGATAGAAGCTGATCAGCTGTCATGATGACAGATTTAAATAATTTACACTTATGTTGAATATTAAGGCTTAAAAACTTCTCTGCATGCACAATTTCAGGAACCTGGGAGCAATTCTCCTACATATCCCATGCTTTAAGTTAGATAAAAATATATGTTTTTAAACTTTTATCTTGGCAACTGAAGGAGGAACAGACCTTGAGCTCTACTAGGTTGATAAATTAGAATAAGAGCAGTGAGAAACAGCAAAGAGGAGGAGGGTTTCTCCAAAGTGTTCAGGACAGTGCCAGAGCAGCGACTGGCTAACACACCTGCACATAAACCCTCTCAGTAGGAAAAGTATTCAATTCATCTTTTCAAAAAAGCAGTAACAACACATTAACCATGTTAAGAACTGCTTTCTTCAAAGTAGCAGACAAGAGTTCAACGGTAAAGAATCAGCTAAGTCCAAGGGTAAGGATCACCAGCCAAGTAAAACGTTTTACATACAACATTTTTATATAAATATAGTTAAAACAGAAAATGTATGCATTCAGATATACTATATTAAGCAGGTTGAAGAAAAATAAGGTTTAGGCATAAAGATATTCGAGGTCCGCAACTGCATACCTTTACATTAAAATTATTTCTAAGGCTCATTTTCCCACTTTTCTGCAAGTACAGAAGTATGAATACTACATAATTTTCATAGTGAGAGGCTATGAAGGACTTAAATGCTGTACATAGATGTCTTTGAGTGGGTACGCTGGCATGGCTGATACTATGGAAATTTATTAATTGCTTTACAGGCCTTCAAGAGCCAAATAATGGCTCCAGTTCAGTAGTCATATGATTAATACAACCAATCCACTAAAGATTTTATTTCCATCCTATTTAGAGAAAATATACAACCCAATCTGACCCAGTTCAGTCTTGCTTGAAACCTCCAGAGAATTATGCATAGATCTATGACATGAGAAAACTCATTTAAAAACAGATTAACATGCAAATCTGGTTTGAATTATTCACTTTACAGTATTTATCTTTTTCCAAAAAAGTTCGGCAACAGATAGACTGTGCTTACAGAAAAGGGTCTGCATATCTGAATTTCTGCATCTCAAAAACCATTACTGTAATATTTTCCATTTTCTTAAACTGAACGATATATGAAAGTCAGACAAAAATTATGGCAGATGGATTTTTCCCTGAAGGTAATGCCTCATTAAATAAAGAAAATGAGAGAAAAAGGAATTTGTACTAAAGACCTCATTCTAGAAGTAGGACAATGGCAGTTTGGCCTGTTGACTTCAGCATCTTCAGTATGGATGGTGTAGTCCAGTTAGATGCTGTTAAAGGTAGCGGAAGAGCCCTGCGCTGGGTAGGAAGCATTCATTCAGCCAATATGTGCAATACAAATGAATATAAAGCCCAAAAGAGGATGCGAAAAAGGCGATTTAAAAATAATTCAAAAACCATGATCTCTATCAGTCTGTGTAAGACTCAGTCATTTTCTAAGAGAGTTTCCTCAGTCTGAGACACTGAACAAGTTACAGTAAAACTAAGGGGTTTGAGGACAAAAGGTTACAGAACAGATAAAACTATTATCAAGTACAGCAGTGTCAATATTCTTTCAAAAGTAATTTTTTCCCTCAATGTCTAATTGCAAAATGTCCAATTAAAAAAAAAAAAAGAGGGGGAACTATTCTTCCCCAATCTGTTTCTTACTATCACTCTTTCTACAGCTTCAGTCCTGAAGCTGGTTTGGGACTTTCAGACATCCACATCTGAGCTCTGCTTTCATCCAAACCACACAGATGATCAAGCTTCTCTGCGTGTGTACATATGCATTTATACACATGCATACACATGCACACACTATGTATATATGTGTGTATATGTACATATATCCATACATACATGGCATATATACATATGTATGTATACACGTATGTGTATACACACACAGACAAAATGTGTGTGAGAATACAGAGTAAATAAAATTACCTGACAGGTTGAGGATGACAATGCTGTGTACGTTCTGTACATTGAATATATATTCAACTACTGGAAATCAAGAGGAGCTCACTGATATTTTGTCCACTGGGATATTTCATCACCATTGACATCAACATAGAAGACAACAGTCCCAGTCACCATCAAGCACAGTCCAGTTCTTGTTTTTTCACATCCTTTGCTCCCCAGTCACTCATGATACTAACAGCTTAATGGTGACTGCCTGGAACTGAACCAAGCACTGAGAAGAGAACCAGACTTCCTCTGCTGAGTTGGCTTCAATAATTTGTGCAAATTCTATGTGAGTGTTGGTTGTGACCCGAAAATCAACAGCCTATATGCATCATGAAAGAAGAATACATACTTTATTACTGAAACTGCAGAGACTTGACAAGATCCCAGAACTTGAGAATGGGGAATCTGACACTAGAATCACAAAACTGATGCCTCGCCCAAGCCGGAATCTTCTTCAGAAACAGATGCCTCCCTTGCTCCTTCAAGGACACAGTTAATGAAATGACCCTACATTATCTGAAACATAACCAAATACTGCTCCTCCAAGTAGTGAAAATATGAGAATAACCAAGTTCTCACTGAAACAAACAACCTAGACTTAACCTGATCACGCACCAGGAAAATAAAGATGACATATAGCTCTATATAAGCTTTGCCACATAGAAAGCCATTACTAGTACACCCTAAGTCTTGCACAAGTAACTCGAGTCAGCCAGGTGAAGCTGAGTCAGCCAGGTGAAGCTGAGTCAAGGGAAGGCTGAGGAAAATGTGCTGAACAGGGCTACTACACAGTTTTCTTGACTGAAGGTGCATACACACAGTTGGTTAATCCAGTTCGCAGTTATAGAATGACCTATGGATTACTACTTTTGTTTTAGGATGCCAACGCACTCTTAGATATCATTCCTCATAGATGCTACTGCCATCCCCAGCTGGCTAGAAGATAATAAACAGGAGGCATCACGAGTAATTAGGATTGCATTTGCATTGTACAGAAGCCAGATTTAGCACATCAAGGACGGGCAGTGAAAGGCTTCTCTAGAACTGATCTTGGTTGCTTACAGAATATAGGGAGACTACATGAAAACTGGATCAATCCCCATTGCTCATCTCCTTCCCAAGCTGTACAACATAACAGAAGACTGAAGACTAAAGTGACATTTACTGGAAATAGTCAAACACAATTTCAAATTCTTTGTATCTTATTTTTGTATGTTAACCTCTAACTATAAATGCCAAAATCATTACCCTGAGCCTTGCTGAAGTAAAACAGAGTAAAAGTTTATTTAAAGTCTGTGTGTTGCAGAAATAAAAGTGGTAAATTTAGGATGCAATGCTTACAGAGACATTGGACTAGTGGAAAGGCAAGGGAGCAATCAGTGACATAAAGCTTGAAGCTATGTTTGGGAGCCTCAGAGACGCAGAGCACAGCTTGGCAGTCTGCAGAGCATCCAAGAGGAGGACTGCGTTGCAACCAGGTAGAACAATGAACTTGCAGCACCCATGGGAACTGTATCCCCACTTGAGAGGGCAAAGAGACTCGCTGTGTGGCTGTGAAAAATCCCCCAGGTATTAAATCCTTGTGTCAGCCAACCTTGCATACTTTTGACAGACCAAAGTGGTCCCAAATCAGAAACTGAGCCTCCAAGAATGAACAATGCCACAAAAAAAAAAAAACAGTTTAGAGTTCTGATAAATGCTGCTGCAGACATCCAAATCCAAATAGACACAAATTATTTATTTTGTTGGATTTAAGTGTATTTAGTGGAAACACAGTGCTGCGAAACAATTAATAGCACATGCGATTTCCAAAGATATACCTGCTAATATGTGGTTTTTGTAAGTCTTTGTTCATCTGATTAGCTGCATACCTTTCCGAAGTGATAATACCTATATAAAATATGAATTACCTGAATAGACTTAAACCACATACTCAGTAACTTATCTGCTAGAACAATTAAGCATCTGCTACTTCCATTAAGCCAGTGAAATGAGTTCCAAGTTAAAGACTGAAATTCTTTATCTTTTTTGAAATATACAAAACCAAAATGGAATGTCTGATTAATATTAAAAGCCAGCTACTAGTAAAAGTCAGATAGTTCAAAGTTAAATAGAATGATCTGTTGTCCCTAAGCACTGATACACATATTCACAGTAACATCTAAGAACTTATCTGTTCTAACCTCCACTGAGCAGTTGCTAATTGAACATGGAGAATGGGTTTGTTCCATCAGATGTGTTCATTTCTTCTAAGAACACCCTATGGAATATCAAATGTACTAAATATAGCTGTCAACATTAAAAGCATGCAACTCAAAAGTGCTATTAAAGAGCTAAGTGTACTTCACTTGGCATTATAAAGCCAAAGCCCTCTTTAAACATACATCATGTTATTAGAGACTATTCACATTAATGCAAAAATCGTCATTCTTAATATATTTTACAAGACATGTCTAGGCTACTTCCAGGCTCAAGAGTTCTTCAATTTCTCCCACATTTACTAGTAATTACATAAATGAATCAGTAGTGTTTCAAGTAGGGCAAAGAGAGATAGTTAACTGTAGCAAATCGATAAATTAGCTTTCCACCCCAAACCAACTGCGTCCAGGTAAAGCTTCAAAATCAGAAATAATGCAACATCTACAAATGTTTGTCAACATCTTATGCTAGTGTATTTGCTATTTCAGTGTCTAGGTGCTATAAAATTTAGATATGACCTTGTATAATTATTACAGGTTTTTAGTAAGAAACACTGGGAGACTCCTAGGAAATCCTCTGCTCAATAACTACTAGAGGCTATTTGCTGTCCCTAATGTAAATACACACGAGACTCTGGAGGGGGAAAAAGAAAAAATGCAAAAACAAAAACTCAAGGGAATCTAGAAACAACTAGGCCTGAGTAACAGCTTGCTAAAATCACAAGCATTGTTCCTATGTCATAAGCAGAACTACGGTACATCTGCTTACGTTCAGAGGCCTCTTGCTTCTACCTCTACAATTCCTCCCATATTAACAGCACCCCACTGATACTGCTTGAGACCAAAATTTAACACCTGTAGCTGGTACTTTGGTCTCTGACAGAGAGGTCTCAGAAACACTGATGGAAGCTTTATTCATTTATGAACACTGGAGTTAAGCACCACTAGTGGAAGTAATAACATATAATACTTCAGGCAAAATATATTCATTTAACATGACCCCTACTACATAGCCCTCTGATAGTCTGCTTTCTCCTAAAACACACAAAATTCATTTCCAAGACATACGATTTAAGCAACATGGTGTTAAGAACAGCAATCAATTTGTACATCTCCCTTAACTTCCCTTCTCCTTCCAGTTTGTGGGAATTTATTTAATTTTAAATATTTTATTTCTACCCTAAAGAATGCACTGAGATCACTATCTTATTCTAGAAGTAACTCAAGTTAAACACAAGATGTGCTTCCAGGAAATTAAAAAAACACCAAACAACACTTCCAAGAACAACATGCAGTCTTCTCTTAAGTAATTGGATAGCTACTCAAATTAGAGAGTAAAATTAGCCCTGATGTAAAACAACAGAGAGATTGTGGCAAATAGTCTATAAATTCAGTCTGGATAACCCTGAGGTGTCTCAATTCCAAGCAGCCAGATAAATAAATTACTAGATCGCCTATCACACATCAGTAAACAAGAAATTCTCAGACAGAAACAATCTCCTCTTGACAGTGAATTGGGTCAGTTTAAAATACCAAGAGAACCTTGGAACAGTAATATGTCTTCTAGAATCCAGAATACTCCTTGGCAGAGCATTAATAAAAAGCCAACTAATTCTGACCCTTTACCATAGTAATTGAAACTGTTGTGTTATTAATACCAGTCTGGTCTAAAACTGAAAACATACCTGTAGCAAAACACAGTAAATCCATGGAAGCAAAACTATTTTTTTCCTCTGGATAAAGCCTATCTAATATTCATGTCTGGAGTTAAACAATGATATTGTTCTTCCAACCAAGGCTGATCCAAGGAAAAATAAAAAAAAGGAAATTAAATCAATTCAGAGGAAAGAACAAGAGCTACAAAAGCATAAACTATCATCCAGAAAAGATTTCTCCCTTGTTTACTCTGTAACCACACATTATTAGTGCCAAATCCCACAGGCCTTGTTTTTGTCAAAATTCCCACTGACTTCAGAAGCCATTTTGCCTATTTTTTCCTGAGCCAGGAAAGATAAATGCGATCTTTTCCTGACGTGCAGCAGAACCCTCTTATGTAGCTCTTTGTCTCTTTATAACTGTTTGCTGTCACAGAGCAATGACTTTTGTATGGTTATGATTTTCCTGTTGCAAGCACTCGATGAGAAATAATCAAACTCTGATTAGATATTACAAAACCTTCTCGAAAGGCTTTCTGAACCACAGCCAGCGGGATTCCCTGCAGCATGAAGGGCCAGTCTTGCTCCCACTACAGTCTGTGGGAGTTTTGCCAAGCACGTAAGTGGCATTATGACTGGTCTCCAACAGCAGATATTACCCATCACACTCAAGACTTGATTAAAGACCTCCCCACTTGCAAATATATAATAAATAAAGGGCTTAATTGCATAATTAATTATAAGGGCTTTTAATCTACAATAGACAACACCATAGGTTTTAGGTAGCCCACATACACCAAACAATTCATTAGATCAGTATTTGCGTGTCATCACTTTACAGGAAGATTGCAAAGGGATTCCAAAGATACATCTATTCAAGAACCAGAGAACACAAGGAAGCAATAAAGTGAAATCAAAAGAATACCACCACAGCCTAGACCTACAGGCAGAAATAATTTCACACTGTGTACACAAGTTCCAGCAAAGGTTTTCTTAACAATATATGCATGATGGGCAGTGATTTTGAATAGCAAGTAAGTACAGTGCTGCTACTAGCCTTTTCCTTTTCCAAGGCACCAGGCAGAGATGTAGCAGTGTACACAAGTGGGGTGTAAAGTCAATGGGATTACATTTTCCTAATTATTTTCTGCTTGAGGTTTACATCACATACACAAAATGAGATCAGCCGGGACTTGCCTTTCTAACAAATCACTCAGACTTAAACATTGCTCAGATAAACAAAAGGGGGGGCAAGGCTGAGAAAAGGCAGAGTAGTGCTTCTTCAATCGCAGTAGCAAGGAACAAAAACCTGGAGGGGGAAAAAAGCTGTTGGACCGCCACCAAATCTCCCCCCACTAGAGACAAGAGCCCATCTGCTGAGCTCTGCAACTTAGCTTTAACTACCATTCAACTCGCGTCTCTGCAGAGATCAATCTACAGAGCTGGCAGATGGACCCCTGCTTCCCTGAGTCGCTGTGTTATTTGTTTAATAAATTTAATTAATATCCATACTGCATTGGATTGCTCCCAGAAAGGGGGCTGCAGCTCTCTCTTTCCCTGATAGCTACATGATGAGTGATTTCCCAGAAAAGACCAGATAACAGTACCCCCAGGCCATCGAAAAATTAAGTGCCATGTGCTTACATTACTTCACATGTATTAATTTTTGCAGTGCACTAATTTATTCTTGAAGCCTATTTTAACTTTATGAAAGTACGGGATTTTGAAAAAGTCATAATTCATTTTGGTTTATATCAGTTACAAAATTAGGTGGAAAGGAAAAAAGCATCAAATCTAATTGGATTTCCAAAAATTTTATCTATTTGCAAGAAAGAAGCAAATTGTTAATGAGTGTGTCTCCTCAAGCAATATATATTGTCACAGTTTCTGCCAACAAGTTACAGGCATTCAGGGTCATGTTGGACATGCTCTACTTTAATGCTTAAGAACATACTTATTTTAACCAATACAGACATATTCAGCCCATATAAAACAATTTTTAAAAGCATGAAGGGTGAAAGGAAATAAAACTACTAGGAAATTTTTACAGTAAAAAGAATAACGAAACAACACATGCAAAGATACTCCAGCAGCAAGAGGAAGCATAAAATATGCACAAGTGTTGAGAACAAAAATGATATTTGTCTCCAATATTAGCATTTCACATTTGCTTCATTTAAAGTGTTTCATTTTTCATCCTAAAACATGAAAATGGGGCATGAATAAGAGAATTATTTCAGTCAAGCCTATTTAACTCCCAGAGTTGCGTTAAATGGTTACACTTCTCTCTGGGTCCCATTTGCTTATTAGCTCACCTTATGGCTGGAATATTTCACCCTTGTACTTATTAGCGCAGCTCCAGCAGCAGGTGTCCCAGCGGACGGTGCGGGCTTGCCAACGTTATCTTCAGCATCTAACCTTTCCTAACACCTTTATCCAGGAGTAACTGTGGAAGGAAAGGTTAAGCACACCTAAATACTTACGTCTGCCTCTGAGGAGAGGAGGGTGAGAAGTACCTATGCCTCAGGTCAGCCAGCACACCTGCAGCAGGAACCAACTCTCTAGTCCATTTCACTTGGAGTCAGACTTATTTATTCAACTAATGAGTTAAATATGAGGTCTTTGCTAGCTTAGGTGATTATGAGCGAAGCAAGTTAAGGATCAATAGGGCACACTATTCTGCACACAAATCCAAAGAGGCATTTAACTGTTTTCAGTTAACTACTGCTCACTCTCCCCTTGCTGGTATTCTATACCTACACATTAACCTTTTCCACCACTACTGCCATTTTCATAGTGAATGTCTAACCTGACCTTCAGAAAGGAAAACAGTAAGAATATCAGTGACCACAGGTATTCTATCACCATCAAAGACAGCAGTGATAAAAGTCAGGAAATAAGGGCTAGTACGCTTCAGTGGTGTCCAAAACGCAATTACCTTCTGTTTCCAGAATGAAATCCATTTTTGTTGAGAGAGATTCCTGGAAGGTCACCCGGCATGGAAGGGGGAACAAGTGAAAAGACCTACTCAAAATACCTGAAGACCCCTCTGTGTACTCTGGCCACGTGCTTCACAGTTGTAGCTTGTGGAGAAGTGGAGGCAGGACCAGCTACAGGACACAGAGCCTGGCAGTGTCTCCATCCACAAAACCAGGAGTCACAGCAAAACAAGATATGCCAGAGAATTAGAGCTGCCCCATGGATAACTTTGGGGAATACTTTTCCTCCCAGATCTCACTGAAGGAGTGTTTCAAAGAGGCCTTTAGTGCAAAAAGAATTTGTACAGCGCAAAAGAGATCGACACATACATCGACAGATTTTTTTTTTTTTGCAGGTCTGTGGCATTTGACTGTATTCTGAAAGAAATTAAGATTTTCCCCTTTCATATAAAATCTAAACAAACTTTTCTCTCTTATCTTTCACTTTCTAAAATATTTAGAAAGTCAAATGACAATCAAACAATGGCTACCAAATATTTACATAGTAGCTTTTATTCATTAATCATATTGTGATTTTCATACAAATAGTATTTACTAGTCCTGTCCTTTGAGCAGGGAATCTGAGACAAAGAGAGAGCAACTTGCCACAATCACCCCCCCAAGGTCAGTGGTACAGTCAGGAGCAGAGCCCTCATTCACTCACTCATGTCCCGAAACTCCTCCTTATCCAGTGTCTAGAAAGATAACAGTAAGTAGCTGGAGTCTTGAATACAGCAAACATCAGAAATAAGGCAGGTTTTTCAACAGGATTTACACTTCAGACTGATGGAAAGGAGGAAGTACTATGGAACAAGCCACCAACATAATATATTCCACTAATTTCAAGAGCTTCAAAATCAGGTACCTTGTGTATCCAGCATTGCATCACTCAGAGTAACCGTGCCACTCTTATACAGGGCAGGTTTGATACTCCAAGAAATGAAAGTCCTCCCTGCAGCCACAAAACAGCCATTGCGCAGTCTTAGTCAAAATTTCATGCACTTCAGCCATGCCTAGTGAAAGCCTGTGGGGTGAGGGCACAGTTCAGCCTTTGTACACAAGACATCCCTAGCTTCTCTGCCAGGAAATGATGGGAGGCTGCAGACCCTGTCTATTAAGAGAAACATGCAATGGACTCACCATTTCCCATAGGCTATGAATGACTCACAACTTGTGACTTGACTTAGAAGAGAAGTTTCTAGCTCTGTTTTTCACTGCCTTGGCAACCTCATTTCCTTACTATGATTCAGTGGTGTTTGCCAAAGGGAGGCTGGTCATCCATTGTCTCATCATACTGAGCTGCCTTGATATGATTAACTTTTTTTTTTTTTAAGCCTTGTTTCTCCCTCCATACCATTTTTTGTAAATTGTTATTTATCATCCTCTAAACCTGAAATCAAAAATGTCTTGAATGACTTGTATATTTCATTTCCCCAAATAAAATGAAAATAAGCTGTAAAACACTGCAAGGAAAAGGGGAAGAAGAATACTTGCTATTTTGTGTAAAATTCTAATTGTGACCATACAATTTTGCTTTGCAGGGAGAGGGAGTTACATTTTTTGGCTTTGTCAACTTCTCCCTGAAAACTATCAACAATATCAGCCTAAGGATTTACTTTTTAAAACAAGTCAGAATTTTCAGATGTCAAATTCACACGGAGATGTCTGAAAAGGAGATCAATTTTAATGCAACATAAAGAATATTCTTCAAGTGAGAATCATGCAGTTATATTCAGGACAAGCAGATTTCTTGAACCAAAATCTGTCTACTTTCATAGCAGTACTGATTTTCACAACCTACCACATACTCATAATGGTATATGAGTTAATCAGACCACATCTGCCTAAATTTATTTTCACATTCTCAATGATATGTTATTAATTGGAAGACTAATTCACCTGACAACCATTAAAGACACACAATAACATTATTCATATTCCCCTGTGAAGTTCTATGCGTGTAAAATATTGAAGAAAGCACAGAAAAGCAGTCCTCTATATAACAGATATACTGCAAAACCCGCACAAGCTGTTTGTAGGACATTAAAATCTAAACCTCTCTAACAGATTTACATCTGACCTTATTTTATTTCCCCAACACAAATTCAATGTGCTTTTACATTCAGGAGTGCATAGTCCTTTCTAAGTAGCTTTCCTTTGCAAGTATCTAGACGCTAAAATCACAGGAAAAGTAGGGTTACTATTAAAAAGACAGATCAAGTGCTGGAAAAGGAAAGAAAATGTAGCTGATGTGACTCTTCCACATAAAGTAAGCATGCAAGCCTTAAGTCTACCTTATAACTTATGTCAATATGCTCTACAATTTTCTTGTGGGTACAGAAATTCTGCCTTACATGAGCTGTGCCTTACACCTCCTTACAGGAGGTGAAGAAATCCTCAAGGTATTATAGTCTTCAGTTCTAATACAGAAGGAAAAAGCTCTTTGCCAAAGTAAATGAATAACACTCCTAACCTTCCTTGTGTCTTTTTCCAAATCAATCACAAGTTAAATTGATAATGCACCTTCCAGGACAATGAGAAAAGTTCTGTTCTTTCAATATACTCATGATGATGTCTTTTTTATGCTTGGTTGGTCAGGATTTGCACATACATGTGTTGGCTATTTAAGGCGTTTTTTTCTTTATTTTTAAAATTTACAAGTCAGAAGATTTCAAGTTAACTATAATGCAATTCTTCCGTTACTAAATCCTTATCTCAGTTTAATGATAGACTTCAGTCAAGTAAAGAAATAGCATGACTGTTTATCAGTTTACTGTATTACTGAATAGTCTAAAAAAAAAAAACAAACAACAAACCACCACAACATAATATTCCCCCAAATCTGATTCCCTGGACATAATCAATAACAAAGATCATAAGAGGAGCAATTGCAAAGGCTTCAGGTCATTGTGCACTTAAAGGGAGGCAGAAATCTGTGGGCTGAATTATGCAGAGAGAACACAGCACTTTGGAACATAATCCAGCACTCCTTTCCTTTCGTCTCATTTTGAGCAGATCACCTGAGAAGCATGTTAGAGCTGCCTCACCTCAATCAAGTGACACTACAAATTGCTAGAGGAAGACAGGATCCTATCAGTAACATCTCAGAGTATACCTTTTCTTTGTTTATCTTTTTGGATAACATTGCTAAACCAAGGGACATTTTCCACAGGCTGACAAAACCGTGCTAATCTAAGATCAACCACCAATTTAAACAAAATAGCTAATGGAAGAATTTACCATGAAAAGGAAGTACTGTCTGTCCTCAGGGAAGGGCGGTATCATCAACGTGAAAGGTTACTATAATATAATTTCAAGAGAGCAACTAGAGCTCCAAGCTGATCTCTCATCACATTGTCAAAGACAGAGAATTAACTTCTTTACATAAAAAGAAAAAAAAAGGACACATACCAATACCCAGACTCCACAATTACAATATGATAACTGAAAAACAATGGTATGCTTTGACAAGATGAGAAATATATATTGATTGTTACTGCTGGCTTGCAGTGCACTCATTTGGAGGTCTGCTAAGCCAGTAGTGGACATAATTACATATTCAGAAGGGGATATGCTACGTTAATTGCCTTAGCCATATAACAAGTGTGAGGAAAGAAGCCAGTAAGAGCAATACTACTTTTCCCAGACGTTGTTGACTTCAGTTGTTGCTGAACTGTGGGATTCACTTCAGGTTAGAGTTACTAACACAAGGAGGAAAGACAAGGTAGGAAAGAGAAGAAAAAAAATCAGTCCCATGTTCCAAAAGCTCCACACAGAGGCTGTAACTAGAAGTGGATAACTTGGAGCTTCTGCAATAGTTATTGACAGTTAATTTCTAGCACAGATAACAAGGAAAACTCTTACTGAGGTCTAGTAAGCGGGCATTATACCACCTGGGAGATGAATCATCATTTACAGAACTCGAGTGCGCTTAATAAGGATGAGGTCATTCTAATAATGCAATCTGACAGGCTGACATTCCCTATTATTGACTTTTGAGGTCACTCAGTGAAATTTTTACATAACTGGGGTTTTTTTGCTCCATAGCCTACTAATATATTGAGTGCTAAGCCTCTACCACAAACTGACTACCTCTACTAGTGTCCCTGAATTACACCAATGGTGCTAAGTGATTCAAAACTGTAGAATAAGCTTCAGAAAGCAGTTGCTCTGAGAAACAGTATGAAAACATCCTAGCTTACAACTTTTGTGAAGACAAGGTAGTATCGTAAAGCTGCCGCTGTCCAATTTCCTATTTGTTGTATGTGTCACACTTACAACCAGAAATAAACATAAAATATTAGTGATAGAAAGTTTTTATTTTCTAGCATTATTTTCATTAAACCATCCATCTGCAGATTATTCATTCAATTCCACTTCCAGATGTCCTTAAACATATAAACAAGGAAAAAAAAAAGTCATCATGAGACAAGTAAAATAATGCTCCACATTTTGAACCTGAACATGACATCTGAATCCAACTCCAACAGCAGTGGCAATTCAAACATTTGGAATTCAACTGGACTAAAGCTAAGCCCAAGTTTTATTGAAGTATCTAAAAGCAGTTCAAAAATTTTGAGGTGTAGCTAGCTGTAGCATGCCACTGATGCTGAAAGTAAAAAAAGTGAACACATATACTTCAGTGAGTCACTCATGCAAAGGAATTGATGAACCATCCTTAATATGTGTATGGGATGTGTATTATACATATGGGAGAGAACGTAAACAGAAGCTCTGAAATACTACCAGAACAAAAACTTGTTTTGGGATTTTTATTGAAGTAACTTACCCCACAAATTATGGTACGACTTAACGCTATTCAGAAAATATGAAGCTAATATATAAGAATTTCCGTCTGGAGCATTTCAGATTCCTACTGATCTTGCATAATTCCTGAAATCAATGGGAAATCAGGGTATTCTGCATATGCTTAACAACTCAAAGAAAAGCATCACAAACTCACTGACATACATGCTGTTAAATAAAAAAAAAACCAGTACAGTAATTCTGTGTAAATAAAAGCACCTCAAGCATCAGTTTATTACAATCATTTTTTTGTATGTCAAGATTTCTTTGTTTACAATTCAATCGTACAAGGACTCCCTTCACTAGTTAGACTACAGCTCAAACAGAAGAAATACTGCAGAATTAGCAGAACTGCCAATGTATTTCTAAGTTGCTCATCAGGTAGTTATAACAGACTGCAAATCAATATGCCTCGACTTAGACTCTGCTGTAGTAAGGTATGTTCAACTCTCCAGTCAGCCAATCTCCATTCTCCCTACTTATTTCTTACTAACAGGAAAAGCTTGGTTTTTCCCTATCAGGTCAAGACTGAATGCATAGTGGCTGTTTTTATAATTCAGAAACATCCATCTGCTCAGAAGGAATTGAGACACTTACGGTATTTTGTGTAAACCCTCAAAATACCAACAAGTGATAGTCTTCAGTCACACTATGGACTAATATGAATATGTTCTAAAGGAGGAAGATCCATTACCAGCCTCTTCAGTAAGTTCCTACATTTCTGATCTGAGTTTCTTTTCTTTTGGACAATGTCATTTTTATGATGTTGTGAAGGCTGGAAGATAGATAGACTCCACAGCTTCCCTGTGGGATTTTTGGCCAAACAGCAACCTGAAACTCAGTCTGACAACTTCAATGTTGTTGCTTTAAAAACAAAACAAAAGGGGAGGAAAAAAGCCAAAACCTTTAAAAAACAATGTAAACCTTTCCACAACAAACCAAGTAACATCAGCCTTGTATTATTTGTAAGTGACACAGCATCAGGTAAACTGTTTCACACTGCTCAAAATGAATTTCATGCTAAGTAACCTGACTAAATGTTTCATGTCAAAAACTAATCTTTGCAAAAGACACTATCTGATCAACACCACTTTACTCAAACTTAAAATGAAAAACAATTATCATTCCCTAAAATGCAAGTTTTTCTATTAGAAATAATTTCATGTCATTACTGGCAGACCATTAAATACTGTATTTGGAAAGAACAAAGTAGTCAAAGATCTTTCTGAATAATGGATGAAAACTAAACAGTAGATTGCACTAATCTGAGCAGAAAGGCTGGGACAGATGATCAAAGTTAGCTTAAATTCTCTCTTATTCTCCACTGCCACTGTTTGGCACTCACACCACCAGCCCCCATACACCAACATCTCAGCTCCATTTCTAAACACTTTCCTTCCAGCGAAACAACCTGTAGTTGTATGCAACAAAGCTAAACAGATTTTGTGTATGTTTGAGAATACACTAGTAAGATCAAACAATACCTCCCTAAACTTGGACTTCAATAAACAGCTTTTCTGTCAAAGTGCCACAAACAATGGAGTGTATTTAGTCTTTTGAGAAGTTTCTACCTTTCCATTAAACCAGAGCAGTTTCCTGATTTTACTTGGTGAATTTCTCCACTTTGATTCAACTGATTACTCCTTCCTCAAAGTCTCATCTTCCTGACCACACCAGGACACTGAATACATTAGCAGAGGTCCTGCTGTCCTGGAAAGTCAAATCAGAAAAAATATTACAATTTGCATCTCCAGTTGGCAAAGTTGGTCAAAGAAATCCTGAGACCCCTGAAAAAACAATGTAGGGACAGGCTGGTATTTTCCCTCCACAGACTTAGCCACTCTTAACATTACATCTGTTAGAAAACACTTGCAATGTTTTTCTCTCTGGAACTATTCCTCTCTTAGATTTGGGACAGAAGAATTTAGAAGTAACTTAAAAGTATCCTAATAATTTAATAACCAATGTTCATTCAAAGAGCACGTCAAGCAGCCTTTGCTGCATTCTTAGGTCCTTGCAAAATACAAGAAAATCGTGTTTTCCTCAACCTCCTTAGAATACACTAGAGAAACCCAGTATTTCCAAGTCAAAGCTTTTCTAGCAGTCTCATAAAACTTTGTTTACAAGCATAGGATAAGACATCCACTTTCATAAGAAATTACTTACAGGACAACCCTTGCTTTAACAAGGCTCTTCCACATTATAAACACTGTGAGTGTATGACATGCTCTAGAATCTGCACGAGACACTTATTGGTAGAACTTAAGATATTCATTATTAATATCAATTAACCTCAGTGAAGGAAAGCTTTTCTTCTTGTAATTTACTACCACTTCTACACTTACTGGAGTGCATTTAGAACTGGGGATCCCTAATATGCCTAGGACTCTGAACTTTCACATCCTCTGGGTTCAAAATTGTCAAAGAAGTAGAAACCCTTTGAACATTGCAAAAGTCACCCAGTTTGCAATGTTTCAAGTACAATTTGAGACCCAACCAGCTTTTGCAGATTGCTGATAAATTACCACCTCTCTCTGAATAGCAAAGACTGCTGGCTTGTGAAGTTTATTTTTAACTGATAGTTAACTTTAACTTACAGTTATATTTTAATTTATAGTTATTTAAAATTTAATTACAGTCGTGTCACTCAAAGCTTTGTATGGGCTTTCTTTTTTAATGGTAGATATAAATCAGTGAAATAAATTAAGTGCTACTGACTGCTACATAGTTATATGGCAAATTAATGAAATCACTCAGGAATACACAGGTAATATGGGCATAAACAATACTGAATCCAACAAGTGGGGCAAATGCACTATGAAACCTGTCATGCAGCCACAAGAGGAGCTAGGGGGTACACCATGAAAGTCAGCTATCGGTTTATTCTAAGTAGCAGCATACACCCAAAAACTCTGTTATTAACCCACATCTTAGCAATTCTGCTGCACTTGCTGGAGCATTTTTCTCCTAGCTTTCCAAGCAGTTCTTTTGACAGCTTGCCAGGCTTGTTCTATGCTATCACTTTATATGGCTGCTTGATAAATTTAAATTCATCTTCTTTGTACCTATTGCTCTTGTGCAGTGATGAAGATTACCATACTTCTATGTTGTGTTTTGGAAACAGCATGTTACTGTCTGAGGGCTCTTGCTGAAGCTTCCTCCCCCTTCGTGGCTGCCATTCACAGCCCAAGTCTGTGCGAAATAACCTTTCTTTGCAGGCATTTATTTAGCTACACAATGATACCGTTTACACGCTAAGATAGCCAAACTATACCTTGACTGAGAAGTCTTGAAGTAACCCTGAAAGCAGCAGTATACCGAGATTGTGACTCTGTAAGCAAAATAATTTCCTTCAGGTCTCCACTAATCCAAGTCACAAGCTGTGTGAAAATATACTGAATTTCAAGAGTAATATATTTCTGGAGATGCTGGTTTCTGAATAAAAAGTAATGCAGCCATTCTGTCCTCTTATTGTGACCGAGGGTCTCTTTTCTGAAGACCAGGAGTGTTAACCCAAATGTCCTAACCCAATCCTGAAATGGATATTGCAGCTAATTTCTGACTATGTAAACAGCCTATCCATTTTCAGTTTGATGGGCTATTTTTTTTCCTTCTTAAAAATTTTATGTAGTCCTGCTGCTTACTGTTAAACAGCTTCTGAGTTTCACTACCGAGGTGCTACATGTCAGGGGTGGATGAAGTGATCCTTTTATATCAATTAGCAATTACTGTAAAGTGCTTTGGGGTGAAATGCCACAAAGGATTAGAACTTCAAGGGAAGAATAAGCAGCAGGAGCACATGAACTCATAAATGGCATAGATCCTATTTTATGTAAATTGCCCTAGTAATAAAGAATGAGCAAAAGGTCAGATAAATACAGAAAATGACATATAAGCAGAGTAGTCTCTAAACAGAATGTTTTTTCTAGTGTTCTCAGGCACTAGCATGTCCCTGGGCCAATAGCTCCCTCATCTGAGCATCTGTAATATTCAGTAATACAGTTTTCTTGGGTTTTACCACCCTGCAATTTAATTTCATTCCAGGCTAACATAGTGTGAGCTCATAAAATCCATCACAAGAGAGTCAAAATCTTCCCCAAATTTGGTAACAAAACAAAAACCAAACCAAATAAGCCTCTCTTCTCTTCCCAAGAGACGTACACATAGTACCCACACATCTAGTCCCAGGAAGATCACTATTCCTCTAACAATTTTACATAGGATTAATGAATCTAGACAGTATAAAGACAAAACCTACACTACTCATAAAAGCTGTAACACATCAACAAATAACATAATCATACATATTTGAGCAGCCTTGCAGTTTCAGAGATTACAGTTCCATTCTAAAGAACACTCATTTCCCATTTGTGCATTTTCATACCATAATAAACAATTTTGCATTAGATTTAGAAGATATATTACAGCACTTTCTCTAAAACATGTAAAAGAAAAATGAGAAAATTAATCACTGATAAAAGTAATAATTTTGTTCTACAACCAATACATAAAATCTACATTTCATTATATAGCAGGCAAAAGCTGAATTGAAAAAACTTTTGCTGCTCACATCTGGAATTTAAAAGCCACGGAAGTGAAGGATCAATTACCTAAAACTTGACTAGGGGAAGCAGAAACAAAATATTCCTAGCAAGGGCACAGCAAGTCATATTTGATTCTACATTCTTCTATTAGTAATGCATTCAAGATTCTAAATAAAAGTAACGTATCCTATATAATTAACAATACGGCTTCTTACAGTACCAACAGTTCATGTACTAGCTCTTTTAGTTTGTCTTTACCCTTATACAACTTCTCACTTAACATCAGAAAATGACATACGAAGAGCAAATTATACATGATGCTTAGTGGAACATATAACAGTAGCCCCCAAGGCTTGCAACAAAATGCTTCATTAATAGCGTGAAAAAGATTTCTATTACATTTAATCCTTTACTAGCACTTTCTGAGAAGTAAACACTACAGTAAGCAAGATACCTTAAAAATACTCCAAACTCTGTAAAATAAACTCATTTTCTCTTCATTTCAATGCAAGAAATGAACCAATGCCCTGTGTCCCATTTAGCATGATTTTCAGACAGTGCATATATACAATTTCTACATCATTAACTCATCTTCCTATGTTTCCAAATGTCTTGCAGTTCTGCTGTGTAAGCATTAGTTCATTCATGGTGTTAAAAATGCTACCTTTTATACATCAGATTTTTACTTGTTCAGTTATTTAATGCACAGCTACTATGACCGAAAGTAAAAAAAACCATCATACAAAAAGACCTCAAAACTATTTATCCTGTGGATTCAGATTTACTCCTTTCATATGGGTAGGTTAAAATTGATACCCCAAAAAATACAATGATCTGCTCATTTTTATGAGATAATTTTTATATATGGTATATGCTATTTCATTCAACATAACTATGCATTTGCAACACATCC
>Ga0181612_148860_pt1 | contig 29059 bp, 10 predicted proteins | sample HoacroProtozoa21_FD_119630 | JGI IMG/M metagenome (GOLD analysis project Ga0181612, IMG submission 119630) | Hoatzin crop microbial communities from Cojedes, Venezuel. Combined Assembly of Gp0051906, Gp0051904, Gp0051908 | reverse complement strand
TCTTCCTCATGTTCAGACGGAACTTCCTGTGCCTCAATTTGTGCCCATTGCCCCTTGTCCTGTCGCTGGGCACCACTGAAAAGAGTCTGGCCCCATCCTCCTGACACCCACCCTTCAGATATTTATACGCATATATTAGGTCTCCTCACAGCATTCTCTTCTTCAGGCTGAACAAGCCCAAGTTACTCAGATTTTGAGTGGGAGTGCCCCCAGAGTTTTATTCTCCAGTGGATGTTTTCAGTCCACCCTCAGGAGCATTTTACAGACTGTGTGACATGGAAAATCAGTCTTTGTTCTCTAGAGTGCTGCCAGGAATAGAGTGGTGTAAAGATAAGCAGATGTCTGCCCAGTGGTGTAGACCTCCTGCTGTTGTGAAGCTCAATGCTGATAGTGCTGTGATTCAAACTGAATGAGGCAGAAGTCCTTCAGAGCACTAGCTGAGAAGCTGTTGCTGTTGAAGGGCCCATCTTACTGCGCTGGGTCACAGCCCACAGGGCAGTACCAGCTTATGCAGATTCTGACATGCAGGGAAGGAGTCCCTTTCTTTCCGATTTCTAATACTTAGCTCGGCACTTAACATGTCCACTTTGGTCATGCATTTGCGTTTCAACTTGCAGATTTTGCAAGACAAAGAAAAACATAAAGCACTCAGTACAACAAATTGCTTTCTTAAGGTTCTATTTTCAGATATTTCTCAGGCTTCCATCTGCTGATCTGCATTACCTCCAATTACCTTGATCCTCCATCTGGTGGCCAGACTTTCTGCTCAAACATTCTCCACATTCTCTAACTAATGCTTGAAGAAGAATTGTCATTCCACACAGATTTTTGAGTGAATTTTCAAATTATTTTTTGCATAGGTACTAAACTGTAGCTCTGAGAAGTCTTTCAGGTTTGCTGGTAAAGCTTTTGAATTTGAAGATCACCAAAAGGTTTCAGAAAATTTTAATCTGACTCCAGAAACAAAAATCAAGGAGGAAATCATAGTTAAAAAATGAGTATTACATACACTATTATCTTTCTTTCTCTTGAACTCGGGTTTGCATAAATAAAAAACGCAGGTGTACTTGTTTCAGTACTATCTACTTCATTCCTTCACCTTCTTCAGCTGTAACAGGCAACAATAACATTTTTTCAAGTCTTTTAATGCACTTTGACAGGTAAGACTGTGAAAGCAGCAGTTCGTTATTTTATTTTTATGAACCAAGCTGAGATTCTATAATATCCTGTCCTGATGTGATCTATTGTTGTGCTCTTATTTCCTGCCCCTGTTATCTGACTGCTGCTGGAAATTTTACCCATAGGTGTCGATGCGTTGCCTTTGAATATAATCATGTATTGTTGTCTGTTCTCTCAGTTTGATTTATTTTGGGTGATAAATGGACATCCTGAGGCAGTCATCAGACTTTAATTTGACTGAACAGATCGTATCCGAAAATTACAATTTTCCTAGAGCGCTGTTGAAGAGCAGCCAGTAATTTCACATTTAACCATACACTGTTGGCTGTTTATTGGTTCTCTGCAATATGCACTACAATGCTATTTCTATTACTTATGGCACTACTCGCATGTATTACTATCAATGCTTCATAAGCTACCAACAACAGGAAAAAAATGTATTTACCCACAGAGCATGTGATACTGGGGAAAACATGGAAATGCAATACTACTACCTGTACGCATCAAAAAATATACTAAGCTGTTTTACGTACTGCTAAAGCTAAGAAGTCCCTTATGGGTGCTTTTTTTACCATTTTTTTTCCCTCAAACCCTCTGAGGAGCCTCAGATTTGAGAAGCTTTATACTTTCCCTTGCAAGGCTTTTTAACATAGCTGCATATACCTCTTGTTCTGCTGTTACACTGATGTGTTGGTGTCAAGGGATTCAATTCTGATTTATAAGACTGGAAAGGTTCCATCTCTTTCCTTTCCTCTTTGCTGTCTTAGATTTCTCTTCCCTTTCTTTCAGCTCATACAGCACATACCAATTGGGCGAGAGCCCTTCCTCTTATCTTTTGTATATTCATTGAGTTTACAGACTAATAAATAAACTCATCCAAACTCCTGTACAACAGAGGCTGCAGGATATTGGTCTCCACTGAGCCCAATAACTTGCATCTGGCTGAAAAATATCTTTCAGGAAGCACTTAGTCTCACTCTAAAGGCAGCAAAGCAGGGAGTCTCTGCCACTTCCCTTGCCAACCTGCCTGCATTCTCCGTACTCCCAGTTTTCCATCTGATAGACAATGCCATCTGACATTACATCTTTCCTTACTTTTAGCTACTGTTAATTGTTAAGCACATGTAGAATTCCAGCAAAGGTGATATACAAGAAAGGAGCTGGATCCCAAAAACCTTTCTTATTGTAACAATCCCATCAACTACAGCAGCAGCTGCTGATTTTCATAGAATTTACCTCCTTTAAAAAAGCAAATTTTTCTGTCTGAGTTCTGATATGACAGAGTAAGCATGTCAGCTTTCATGAAAAACTTTCAAAGGGCCAGAATCTGTTTGCTGTTTTCAAAGAAATACCGCCAGAGCACTCTTCCTACGGCTGTAAGTAAGCCCAATATCACCGCAGGCTTTACACTCTGGGGAACATGAGGCTGCACCATCCGCTCCTTTGCTGGGACATGTAGGACTCCAAGGGGGCAGGAAGGAGCTCGAGTCGTACATTTTTTCTCTAACTAGTGCTCAGCACAGCAAGGCATCTTTTGCACCATTTGATTCATCTCGGAAGGGGTGTTTGTGAACTGAGGCAGCGCTTCTGTTGGCAATCCCTCTGTATTGCTGAAACTCCAAGTTTCCTCCGTATGAGAGGTTTAAAACTTGTACTATCCTTACAAAGGTTTTGAGCTCTAAAAATTAGATCCTTTATAATTTGATCCTTTGTACCTACCTGGTGCAGTTTCTAGTACTGTGAGTTAAAAAGCAAGACTTTGTTGTAGTCCTCAAAAGTCATATTCCCTTGCTAAGCCCTCTATAGTAGCTGATGCTTCACATAGTCTTCTGTTCAACCACTTCTGCACCATTTTTCTGGTAAATGTATTTAATTTTGTTACGAATGTGGGGGTAAACTCTAGCATTTTCTAGCACAAAAAATATGTTTTTACAGAAATTATTTTTTTAGTTATTCTATGTGCACCTCATTCTGAAGGAAGCCCCAGAAGACAGTGTCACCTGTCAAAATCCATGACCTTCTAGATCTGCTAAAGTTGTTTAAAACTGTATAAAGATTGAAAACAACAGTTGTATGAACTGTTTCCACAAGCAGATAGCTCTTCAGAGAAAAGTGTTTGTGGCCATGCCATGCTTTGAAACAAACATGGGGTACTGTTGGGAAGTAATTTTCACTACTCATGCTTATAGGTCAGGAAAGCAAGGTAAAAAACATGGCAATGATAACAACTAGGTACGTTCTCTGTGCTGAGTCTTTTTATGGAAGTGCATTTCAGAGATATATGTGGAAGAAAATACCCATTGAAAGCACATTAAATTATCTTGTGCAAGTCTCGTAATAAGGTACATCTTTTGTTTAGTTTGGTGTGTAGTTCATATTTGCTCAGATTCTCACTGCAATCTCTTCAGCAATTGCCTTATATTATACGGGGTGGCTGAAGAGCACATGATGCAATTATGATAAAATCTCTTTGGAAGGTGGACTGACTATCCATCCAAATGGGTGTGTCAAAAGGACCCTCTGCTAATATATTATATCACATTCATGTAAAGCTTCCTCATATATGGTAGGCCAAATCATGCATTTTAAATTATTCCTAGCTTCTTGTGGAAAATACTTTTATTTGGAGCAAAACCTCAAATGCTGGTTCTGTTTTATGAGGGACTGCTGCTGTCAGTCACTGGCATTAATTCAGTTGGAGAGAGACTGAACTGATAAGAAAGTTTGAGAATATTGCTCCATCTTCTAAAAATATGTTCAAAAAAACATCACGCACTTTTCAGGTGTAACCCGTCATGCATCTCTTCCCAGCATCAAACAAGGGAGATATAGCAGACTGCTGGAAGAACCAGAGCAAACATGCACTAGAGCGCCTGATGGCACAGCATGCCAAGTTACATACTGCACTGGTAAAAGTCCACTGATATTCTGAGAAATAGGAAACAACACTTACTTTACCCTGAAAGTCTCTGTTCTGTGGAGGTACACAAAGTTTTACTACTTGCCCAGCCTTCCACAAATAAATCTATAATTAGTACTCTATAAGGAAAACTTAGCTTGACTTAAACACAGACTCCATTGAATTTCAAACTAATAATGAGTGCACCTTCCATAAGCTACTGTAAATTCTTGTATAATTCACTTGCAGTGAATTACCCCACACCATAGACTGAGCGTGAGATGGGCAGCTGGGTTCAGACCTCCTTCTAGCCTGGCTTTGCAAGGTGGGGAGGAGGAAAGGTCTTCCAGTACTCTAAGACTCACTCTGAACTAAAATCCTGTCTCAGCAAGAGTGTCAGCCCAGAGTACAAGGCCAGCTCAGTGCCCCATTGAACACTCATCCATACCAACAAAGCCTTCCAGTTCAAACTAAATCGTACACAAGGTGGTGCGTATGCTGTTGGCCTGGGGGACAGTTTTCAACTCCTATGCTGCTGATGCTCATGTGGAGTGGGAGAGTTCATCAGGTCCCTGCTAATACTGACACTTTCTGCACTCTAGACCAATTCAGCCCATCTCTCTGCTCTCTCCACAGTCCTGTGAGTTAAACCTCGTGGGTGTTGTTCAGATGCGGTAATTTAGGCTGACCAGTGCAGTGAAGTAAAGCCATAAAAGAAGATTATCCTGCTTCTGCTGAACCACATTTAGGAGGAGCACAGCAGTGGAATAAGCTGGTTCATCCTACTTCATATTTCCAGCCAAGGTATTCAGCTGCTTTGATATGAAATAGCTCAAAAGTAAATTTCCTTCATTGAAATGTAATGCTGGAGTTGTCTTCAAAAGATCTGTGTCAGCAGCTCCTTGTTTCAAGCCCTCGTATTAAAAAACATTATGAATGCTATTTTATGCCTGTATGTTCAAGCCAAGCATTTTTTGGTGTTTGAAAATTAATGCGAATTGAAAAGCCTTTGGTAGTGCAAACCTCAGCATTCTGGATTTCCTTTTTCACTCCTTTATATTTGCTGCCAAAATATTTGTTAACCAGCTGCAACCTTTACCCTAGTTTCACTGGGTACTAAAATACTCCATTGTGCTATAGACATGTTTCCCTGATTTTAATTTGCTGTTCACGTATACTATAGCGTGTAGTAACCGACAGCCTTTTGTGGGGCAAAGGTAACCCATGGACATTTAGGTAACCCTGACATTTAGGCAAACCTGAGTTCAGATTTCTGAACTGAACACTCATGATCGTGAGTCACATCTAAAGCATTTTCTATCTGAATGCTTTTTTATTCCCTATAAACTCTCTATATTCTGATTTAATGTATAAGCAAGGAATTTCAATGTGTATTAAGCTAAAATGCTTCAGAACCTTAACACATATATGAGAAAATGAGCAATTCTTGTTCTACCTTCCTTAGTGCAACTTGAAAAGGTTTAAATCCTCCTGAAAATAGGGAAAACAAACTATAATGGTTCTCTTAGTATGTATTAATAATAATAAACAGGCCAAATGCTAATTCAACTAAAATCCCATGGATCAGGCAAATTGAAAAAAAGACTGTAAGAGACAGTCCTGTAACTGTAATTTGCAATATACAGCACCTTTTGTCTAAGGGTTTTATAAATATTAAAACCCAGAATGTAATAAGTCATTGTAGACTTGACTGAAAGGAGTATTTACCCTCAAGGTAAAGGTCAAGGTCGCAGTCACAATTTCAGAATTCAGGATTATTCCCTGATTCAACTGCAATGTCCCAAAAGACCAGTAAAAAAAGAAGCCTTTGCAGACTGGTTGCCCAGAGGTAACAATAACAGGCTGTGTCAGGACACAGAATAAATGGATCTGCACCATCCTGATTAGCCTGCAGATTGGGAGGGCACTAAGCATCAATGTATTGCAAATTCCTAACTACATTGTTCCTCATGCAAGGCTCTTTATCTTGGTGGCTCCAAGCCATATTTTAGGCTTTTTTCTCTATTTTGGGCTTTTTAATCTATTTTTCATAGAAATTAAGATGGGATACTTCTCAAAAAGATACTGTTTGAAGGATGTGTATGTTCAGGGATTCCTAGAAACACGAAGTATCCCAAAACTCTGCGGACTGTAATGGCTTAACCAAGTCTGTTGATACTGGATTTAAACCTGAGACAGAACACATCTGTGCTGCTAGAAACACTGGAAGAGTTCTGTCCTTAACTTATTTTCTACTGTATGGAAACTCTCCCATTTCCATTATCCCTATGTGCAAGTGTAAGTCTTTTAAAAATCCTCTATTATAAAAACAAATTTTTCTGTTAATGTACTCTCTCTGTATTTATGTATTCTTACACATATATTCCACCTTAAAACTAAATGCTGAGAAGTCACACATGCATATATATAACTTACGTATTCATAAATAAAAGTGACGTTTTAAAAATTCACCATAAGACTGAAATCAGCAAGTTGCCAGAAATACTATGCAGAAAGTGGAAAAAACCTACCCTTCTTCGCCAGCCTTATGCCCGGATGTCAAAGACAATAAAGATGGATTTCAGGCAAGCTTTCATCAGGAATGTTTTTCTCAGGTATTGATATGTCAGTCTTCTACATTCATAAAATATACATGTTTTGAGGGAAAAAATATCCACTCTTTGACGGATAGAATAATATAATTTGCAAAGGTTCAAATGGTTACATTTAAAATATTGAGGTGGACTGCTTCTATGGACAGGAGGCATAGTCTGATATCTATGTCTATCAATGCAGAGTGATTGTCAGACTTGTTCAAGAGCAGAAGTACAGAATCCGTAGTCCAAACACACTATGCAATGAAGTGTTATCTCAAATTTCTTCCATTTCATTAAGAAGCTTTAGAGTCCTACTGCAAACTACTAGTCATATTTTCATTATCATGTCATATATTCACAATATAAGTGTATGCATAGAAGTAAATACTGTAAGGGTTCTGAAAGAAATAAATGTATACGTACGCATCTGTCTCATTTCTGCCTAGCTCAATGTGTGATTTTGATTTCGTTCAGCTGGTGGGGATGGGGGTTCCTTGGCAGAATAATGTGTTCACTGTTTTAACATGGACACAATGGTAAAAGCTAGAAAATTCATTGCTGAGACCACAAATCCTGACTCAACCACTCAGCAGTTTTTTATTCTTAAAATTATCTTCTATCTATCCATAGTTTTATGAATTATATATGCTATAAAGGATTAACTAAGATTACAGATGTTATTAAACCTAAATTTGTGTACTTCTGTAATTTTCTAGTTTACCTTTAATATTAAGGAAGGGTGAATTCTCTCTAATTTCAAAAAACCTACGAAAGCTATTGAATTCTTACCCTACTTTGAGGAAACTGAGGTCAGTTAAAAATATAGTGAAAAAAGCAGAAAAGGGAAAGAGAAAATGTCAGGTGAAAGACAAATATGCTTGAACTACATTATACTTTTACCTATGAGGGCACATCTACATGAGGAAATCAGTGTGCTAGGGTATGTCATGTTCCAGTTCCTCCATACTGTGCATTAAGACTGAGATAATTTTCTCCGTAACAAATGTCAAGTAACTTACGTCACACAGAATTACTTATAGGGCTAACATATGGGAGTGACATTATAGAGAAGTAAGGGAGTGTGTGAAATTAGAGGGCATCACCTTCCCTGCACTGAGACCCTCACACATCCTGCTCCTAGTGGCCCTGTCCCCCATGAGCCTGGTCAGGCACTGACTCACCAGCCGGTGGCACCTCATATACAAGATCCAGAGCTGCAAAAAGCCCTTGCTGCTCGTCAGAAGCCAAGGCCAGTAGTCTTAGCTCTGCACAAGGCTCTGCAACCAACAGGCCACTCTAGGCACCAGATTGTCCTCATGTGCAGCCTGGTGCTATGTCTCTTCCATGTCACATTGTAGCTGGGCTTTTGCCTCACTGCCCAAGGCACATGGTGGCTTGCCTCCCGTTGTGTTACCCAACACGCAGAGCTTCATAATCAGGCCAGGAAAATAGGGAGAGGTCTTTTAATTAGTCAACCTGCCTCTCCTCCGTATCTGATGTTCAGTGCATGCCTCCTACACAGGCATTTCTTACGGAGCAGCTCATGCCCTGTTGTGCCTGTGTCCTAGTTTGACTCACAGTCACCTCCCTAGACAGGCAGTCCTTTAGTACTAAAAAAGACAGCTCTAGAGAGGTGTGAGTTTCCACAGACTAGCAGGCTTAATAACTGTGTCCTGCTAACATGATCCATCACACATAGCTCACAAACTGCCGGTCTGAGGCCAGGGCAGAGTGAGTACAGAGTACACATCTGTATATGTCATGTAGACATAGCTAAAAGTATCCGTAGGGAGAGGCAGTGGAGAGTCGCTAGCAAGATTTGAATTAACACTTAAGCTCTTCAGTAACTTGTATAGGTAGGTGACTCCTTACATGAGTTTAATTACTGAAAAGGCCCACTGATTTTGCTAAAATTGGGAAAAAACTGTCCCCCATATCACAGTCTGTATAGGTAGAGCAAACTTCTGAGAGTGTTCTGCTCCTTTGCAATACATACTTGCTGCAAAGAGAAAGGGAATAAACCTATTTTTTTCACTATAGACCAAAAACAGGAGAAAAAACGGGGCCTTTCACTGTGGCAAGAGATAAACTCTCTAATGGCAAGATAGTTGAGTAATGTAGTAGACTGCCTGGAGAGCTATAGTGTCTCCCTCACTGGTGGCTTTTTTTAGCAGGACGTAACACAGCTCTGTGTCAGGGATGATTTATATATAGCTTATCCTGCCTTGGAGCAGAGGATAGACTGACTGACCTTCTTGGATCCCTTCCAGGCCTGTTTTCTGTGACTCCCCATGCTAGGACACTTCTGTAGATGTGAAGTATGCTTTTACATACCGTATTTCCTCTGTATTCTAGGGGCACAACCCTTAACTCCTATAGTGTATCTTCTTCCTGAAACAAATTCTGTTTCATTAAGTGTAATGACAGTTTAATGCACATTTCTTCATCCTATACATACAGTATTCTCACTCATCTGTAGCTTTGCAGTACTGGAATATAGTCACCCTTAGCTTTCCTTTTAATCTGCAGTTCAAAGCTCTACCAGAGTCCAGGGTCAGGTCCCTGGCCCAGCCTGTCAAAACAGTAAAGGTGAAGAATAAAGCTGATTATCTAACAGAGATGATTGTTCACGTGTTGTTAGTTGAAGCTGGAAATGAAAGCCAACCTGAAATGTAAGAAAAAGCATTGGGAACAGCCATATATGAAAAAAGCAATCCACGAGATACATTTTCTGTGATGACTGGACAATGTGCTACCATGTGATGGAGTGCAGAATCTTTGGCAACGGAGGAAGACAAGTCTGTTTTACTCATCCACAACTGTGTAGGACTGAACCCAGGGATTCAGTAGGTCATCTTATATCATTTGTCCCGACTGCACAGTGAGATAGGCAAAGGTAGACTCTTTCAAACTCGTAATTTCTAATGTTGCCAAAGATATCTTGAAAGCAAAAATCAATTCTGTATTGATTCATAGTGCCATAGGCAACATCTCCAGTTCGTTACCTATCTCTGAGTCTTACCATCTGCAAAGATGGTTGGGGTTATTTTAATGGTAATTATCAGTTTCTGTTGACTGTTTAATAGTCTAGTGCCAGCTTTTCTCTGTTTTTCACAACTTAGCTTGTGTTACACATTTAGTACACTCTCTTTTATGTTACGCAGTTCACTCTCAGAACATCACATGCTAACAAAACCAGTAAGAATCAGATTTTTCTTGCTTTCAGGTGCCGTTTCGTAGACAGGATATCCTGGCAGATTCTTGTGTGGCATTGAAATATTTCTAACCTGTTGACAGATTAACTGACAACACCATAATGGAGAGTTTTCTGCTCAAAATCTCTTGTCACTGCCATGCACATAAATTATCTTTGTATACTTTCTATTAAGAGACGTAACCAAGTAAGCTATCATTCCCCATAAGCCAGTCCCAGCTGTTTCTCTTAAAGCATGCAGATGATCTGTGAGCTATTTGTAGAAGAACAATGCTAGGAATATTTTGTTAAGAGTAACTGTGACCCATTAACACTAACTATGAAATATTTGGTGTAGATTACCATCATATTTATGTTAAAATTAAAATAGGTGCATATCCATGTGCATAAGTACGCTCAGAATTTAGGAAAGTCTTTTATCATTGTTTTCTTCTTGAAAGTGCAGGAAAGGAGGTGGAGTTGCACTGACTGGTGTGTAAAGACTCATAGCACTAACTGAGTTATTAATTTCAGTCCAGAACAAAATACTATTGCTTTACCTTTTTCCCCATGATCTCATCTGGTTGGAATGAGACATTTTCATTATGGACCAAACATTTTCTGGTCCTTGAAATCCAGGGGAACTGCTGAAGCTGGGAACAATCTTCCCCTAACACAGTTCTTCCACTGCAGACCAAAGATAATTAAAGTCAGGGCATGTTTCTTAGTGCTTGTTTTTGCTCCTTCTCCTGCCTAAATTTGTATCAGATCCTTAGCTGCTGTTCTGAAAAGCTCATAACACTTGAGATCAAGCGGGAGAAAAGAGATACCCTATTTCATATGCATGACCCATTAAAGAAGGCGTGTCATTTAAGGTCAGCTGGCACCTGCAAGTAGAGCTATAGTGAGATCACAGGCTGCATTTATACTTATAAATACAACAGAACCGGGTCTGTTTTCTGGGTAGGGGCACGGCGTGTGTTATGACCACATGGGCATACTCTCTTCTTTCCAGAGCGGGCTGCCTTGTTTATGCTGACCTGTGGATAGAAACCCTGGTCTATGCCAGCCCCAAAACCACTTCCAGGAATTGTGTGGGAGAGACTAGTTGCCCTGGACAGACACCATGCCAGGAAACATGCTAACAATGAAATTAATTCTTTTATTTAATTCAACAACATGCAGTAATTATGTGATGATTCTTGAGCTAATTTCATTGCCCTGTGCATTAACTTGAGTATTGGTAGAGTCAGTTTCTGCATAAGACACATATGCTAGAATGGACATAAAATTTTGTATTGACAGCATGTAAAGAAGGGGCTAGATCCCTTAACCATAGCAAGAGCAGCAACTCTGCTGCTACCGTTTTCCCTCATGGGAAGTGCTCCCTCTGGATCCATATCAACACCATGGCAGGATGTACACCTAAGGGACAGAACCAAGCCTAACAGAATTTACAGCATACAGGAATTTCAAACATACAGCATAAAAAAACCCCACCAAATTCTTCAGTCTGCAAGATTTGGTTAGAGCAATATCTCTCCTCTCCATTTACTTGTCCTAGTACAAACACAGAGGAAGACACAGGCATGATCCAAGGGCCCAAAAATTTACAACCAGGCAATTTACTTAAAAGTTGTTGTGAATGAGTGTCAGATCTTCAGGCAAGTACCACAGTTCATTTTCTCAACTGCACGTTGTCCAGACTGTATGGCACCTGAATTTCAACAGATACTTTCACAAAATGAAATGTCACTGAGTATTTTTATTACTATAAGTGTGCTTGGATAATAAACCAATTAATAAACATTTGCAATTGATTTACTAGTTTAGAATAGGAAATCAGTATATTTCATTAACAGATGAATGAATGGCTTCATGTTATCTACTTTGTGCATCTACCTAACAGATAAAGGCTTTGATTCCCTCCCACACTCACATGGGGAATCTGAGGCTTGGAATCTTATAAAAAGCAAGTTGCTGCCCTCTGAAGTACCAGCTCAAAGGTGTTTTAAAATTTAATGCCACATAAAGGCTTTCCTACATGGCACAGCTCTTCCCTTTCTTTCCCCTACTGCATCCCACCCAGAATCTTACCAAATGCTGCCCATCTCCCTTGCAGGCAGAGGAGGCATAGCAGCACACTTCCAGGGTGGCAGGGCCACCACCAGCAGATGCTTGCCAGTAAACTTTGCCAGCCCCAGGAGTGTTCTTCACCTCCATCATCAGCCATTGTAAGGTCACTCTGTAACACTTCAGAGTTTTCTCTCTGTATTTGTACTGCTCAGGATAAAAAAAAAAAAAATAATAATAATCTGTGCAATCTTCTTTGTACTGCTGGTTCTGATCTCACGGTCTTTTCTTATGAGACACTGCAGCTGAAATTTGCCAAGAGTTTGCATTTGCTGTTATGTACGTACTGCCAGTAATGTTAAGATTTCCTGCATTTCAACATTTAAGAAAAAAAAGTGAACTATGTTCCCCTCTCATTTAGTCACTTTTGCTCTCCCAAGTGTTCTTCCCTTTCAATTTCTGTTAAACTTTTTGACAAAATGAAAATAATTGGGGTAAAAAAATAATTTAAGCAATGGAATAATTTTTGTTATTTCATTATGAGACTTGTGCCATATTCAACAGCTTTGAAATTAGGGTTGTCAGCCTCTGAAGCATACATATTCAACACAACATGTGGCAATGCAGTTGCACTTTTCTAATCAGCATTAATGAAATGCTTATCACCAACTCCCTTATCTTCCAGCAGAATACCATATGCCTTTGCATGCTTTTGTGTTTTATTTCATTTCCATGTAGTCACAATGTGTGTTATAAACACCAGCAAAGCTTTGGAAATTGTCTGATTTACCTACTCTGTTCTGAAAGGGCAGACATTCCTCGCCAGGATTGTGTGGAGAAAATCCAGTCAAGAACAGAAGGGACAGACAGAAATCCCAGGTTCCTGGGTATATGGTACAGTTATTTGTTCCTTATGCTCTTTCAGAAAAATCAAACAACAATCTAAATCACCTTGAAAAGATTCAGGGTGACAAAGAGCAGTTGTTTTTTTTATGATGAACCAGGCTCCACATAAAAAAATAAAGTATGATAAGAGTGAGCCTTGGGAACAGAAAAGCACCATAATACAGATATTAAGCTTGACGGCAGATGTGAGCTGCAGTGAACTCTATGCTACAGTGATTCTGTTTGCATGTGTCACTTATATGCTGTATTAGTGTGTAATCATTTTGATATCTTAAAGCCAGTTTGAGTTTTGATTATATTTAGGTTTTGAGTTTCTTTTTTTACTAAAAAAGAAAATGCAATAAGTCAAGACAGCAGCTAGTATTGACCTTTGCATGCTGAAAGAGTAGCCTTTGTCATGGTGCTGACTTGTGCAACAGAAGACCGAAATTAAGAAATAACAAACAGAACTGTTTAAATGTTTATTTTTACAGCACAACTGTCTATTGCAAAATGTTGTTTGGTGAAAAAACAACATGATCATTTTGAGCATATTTCTGGTGGGAAATTCTTGGACTTATTCAAACTCAAAACACAGTGTTTAGTATTGATTTCTCTCTACAGTTTCATCTGAAATCATAAATTCCATGCCATAGGTAGGAATTCAGAGTTAGTGTTGTTACAGCAGGCATTACCTGAACAAAGCATTTGGACATAACTATGGAGAAGAAAGCATTTTAGCATGAGGATTTGATGTTTCCAAATCAAAATTCTCAGGAAAATTTATCTCCTGAGAGAAACTTAAATTTTTATTATTTAGATGAAAACACTACAGAATGTCATAATTTCCCAGAGGGTAAAATCTGGATTTCCAGCCAGCTCGGCAGCCACTCACTGTCCTCTGAAGCGCAAGTGCCCTGAAGCCCTCACCCTCCAGCAAGAAGTCTCAAGAGAGACAAGCAGCACTCTCGTTACCTAACACTGCTACAACACTGTTTAATTACAGATTTTGACAGAAGATACCACACACCTCTGCAACAACACAGCTTGCTTGAAAATACACACAGTCAAAACTATGAAGTTATGAAAAGAAAGTATAAAGATAGTAGAAAACAGCAGAAACCCTTTCTTCCACTCATCATATTGAGCAGTTAAACCACTTACGCTACACACACCTCTATAAACAACGTAAAATCCCGTCCTGGGTATTTATGGCCAAGCTCTCTTTGAATTCAACTGATATTTGCTAAAGCGTAAAATCTTTCCCCTTATTTCAATTCAATATCTGTATTGATTCTCTATTACAGGCAATTCATCCTTTTTACACCACTACTCAACTTGGAAACAAATAAAAATTGTTCCAAATCAGAAAATATGATCCAAACTTGGGAAGAATTAAACAGAAGATTGATTTAAAGGGATAGATCAACCTATTGACTCCTGCTTCCACCTCTGAATTCTAGACTGTCTTGCATTTTCTCAGGTTTTGGTTCTCTTTCTGATTTTCAAGTGAAGGAAATGCAGCATTGTCTTGTCTCATTTATTTAAATAGTATCTGAACCTCCAAGCTAGGAAATGGATTTTCACGCTTTTCTGGTTACCTAAGATGTGCTGATAACCTTAGACTCTAGTTCCATTTGCATGCCGATATGGTGCATTTAGCAAAAGTTAGCAGTTGTCTCCTGGTGAGAATATCTTAGATAAAATGGCATTTCCAGTTTCCAGCTCCTGAAACACAATAAGAAGTGTAAGAAGTTCACACACCCACATTCCTCAATAACCACAGAAGTAAAATAAAAACAAGCACTGTTGCATATTAGGATGGGTCCCTGAAGGATTTATATACTGTTATACTTCTGACTGTCATGGTTCAGGGTCTCTAGTTTCTCTCAGTGCTGCTGTAGTTTCTCTGAGTGCGTAGCCTTGGACAAGAGGACCTGTGCCACCCATCACCACTCCAGGTGGAGTTCTGCAGCTTTCTCACTGTAGTTTGGATTGCAGATCATGCTGCAGCAAGCAGGACCCTTCAGTAAGCCTGATGGGCTTTGAAATCTTCTAGCCCTTCTTTGGAAAGCAGTGGCAGTTTGAAACAAGGTATGATTTAATGTCAGGAGAAAGAAAGAAGTACTACAAAAGCAAAGGATTTTGCAATACAGCAAGGAAGCTTACATGCACATCTGTTTTAATCAAGGCTTTAGAAGTCATTCCTTATCTCATTCAATACCACTCCAGGGATGAAAATGGGGTTGTTGGTCCACACACAGGCAATCTGGTTCTTACCTTTACAAGCTGCCGTGCTTGCTTACACTAGTTCCTTGTCTTTTCCTATAACTCAAGAAAAATCTGTGGTTTATCAAATTGTTCCCAGAATAGTATATTTTCTTAAGCATTCTTCTAGGCAAATGCAGAGTGTTTTGTTCTTGATTAGAGATGCACAGATCTATGTCACACTCTTAAAAAAAATATAGGTGTTCATACTGCTACTGCTATGTTTAGGGACCAGTTTGTTTAGGTACCTTGGGCCATGCGAAGATGATCTGTAAGTAGTATGCCTGAAAGTAAAAAGCAGTGATTTATTGGCCAACACACACAGAAGCTGGCTAGGATTTCACAAGCTTCTAGGCGAGGCATTAGTGTATTCTCCCCACCAATAATATACTCCAAAACACTTTGCTGATGAGATAAGGATCAGTCAGCAAGGAAGGAGGTGGCCTCCACAGCTCCCTGGAAGACAGCTGCTGACTGCTGCTGAACTTCCTTTGTCCACCAGTTCCATCAACACCAACACACCAATGGCTCTGACAGCTGGACAAATCCTCATCACCCTCTTCTTCCCTATAAGATTTTACACCCTGTTGGGCTAATATTATTCTCTTGAATTATTGAGCTCCTCATGATCCATGTATCAAAAATTCTTGTTTTGAAGACTTGATACACTTTATCACAGCTTTGTCTCAACTTAGCAACTTTCTCAGAAGTGTGAGCCAAGGCTGTGCTACCAGGACACAGCAGAGGTGAGCCATGGATGCTTGAAACATCAACAGCTGAACCTCTTCCCCTGAGCTTGTTACACAGAGGGCTACAGACAGAGGAGGTTATGGGAAGTAGAATCACCATCACAGTACAAATCTAGATATACCTGTCTTCAACTCTGCTTCTAGAAATACTAAAAGATGACTGCTACAGATGCAAAACGAGGCACTACCCATGCTTGTGAATTGTATTCTTTTCATATCCACCAGGATCCTCTCTGGTACCTGTGTTATGATCAATGTATCAACCTCAAATCAGGCTCCACAGCCATTAATTAACTCATAAGCCATAAAATTATATGTTTTGATTAAAAAGTGATAGCCATCATCATTTGGCTAATGGCAGAGTCTTCTCATTTTATTCTTGCAATAGAATAATGATGAGCAATTTACTGCTTTCAGACGCACACGGTGATAGCATGGGCATATATTTATTGTACTCATTATCATCTAGGAAACCTAATCAGCTCCTCCTATATGAGCAAAGAATGAAAGCTTATAACACAATTATTAAACAACATTGGAACAAATGGGTATGATGGATGTAGGGCATAAAGACATACTACTTACTTGACTACATCTGGCCTCATGCCCAGAAATCTGTGGACAGTGAGTGGTACCAAGGTGTCATCGTGGTCAAAACTTGTCATGCTAAGCAAAAAACTTCTTCCTCTTGTCACAGATTTTTCTTACAGATCACCTGCCCTCTTGTATTGCTGAACCTGCACTGTCTGGTGTACCTGTCCTGCCAAGAAGCAGCAAGATGCTCAGACACACCCAGTAACAGTTTTAGGAAATCCTTTGCTCGTTTCTTCTGGTTGCCTTTTGGGGTCTCTTGAACAAAAGCCTTTTCTGTTACTGAGGGGAACTTGCCATACACAAAATAAAGAGAATGAACAAGTGCTAAAATAGCTGCACTGGGAAAAATGAGACTTGGGCTTTCTGTGGTGGGTTATTCACATAAGGCACATTTGGGGCTTCCCTGGACATAAGATATGCTGAGAAAATGCTGACAGATTTCCACTTCACATACTATGTATCCATACCCCTGAAACACAGACAGTTCTTCCTTACTCCCACAGGAAAAAATAGCATTAATTTAGAACGAATGATCAGGGGACCAGAGATGGAGCCTGAAAGAGGTGTCATATCAAACTGACAAAGAAAATGCGCCACTGAATATAAGGTTAGAGGATTATAAGCAACCTTATATTTTCTGCTCTGGTTTCTTCTATTATATGGTCCTAAAAATTTGACCAGATTGTATCTGCATTAAGTCTAATAACTTGTGCATGAGAATCTTCCCTCATAAGTAAAAACTAGGTAAAGTGTTCACCTGCATATCCTTTTCTGCAGCTGAGATTTTTTGTCAGATTTATTGTCCACTGGCTCTTGAAAAGACCAGTGTGGGGCCTTTTGAATAATACTCTAATTTTGAGAAAATGTAGAATTGCTGTCAAATTCTGAACTATTACTCATGCTATCAATTAAATACCAGTAAAGGTACAAATAACTCTGTGTGTTAGTCTTGAGTCATAGCCTTTGACATCAAGAAGGTTGGTCTGGTAAGTCTACATACTTAAGCACTGTCCTGGAATAAGATGTCTTGTAGAGATGGCAATGTTTTGCATTGTCTCCAGATCAGCTAATACTTTTGTGATTCTATGTGCAATATTTATGGGTTTGTCAAGAATTCAGAATATTTCTTTTATATGAAAAGATGTCACATATACATTAAAAAAAATGCTTTTACTGAAATGAAGGTGGAAAGGAAATTATAATTTTCTTGGTCAAAATCAAGAGGGAAGAATTCTAGGAAATATCATATACTCATTGCTTTGTTTACATAGAGACTAAAGGACATGGTATAGCCTACTCTGTTTCTGTGCCTGTTTAATTTGAACTGAAGGATCATAAAAATATGCTGATAGTTACAAATTTTGGAAAGAATCTGATCTGTCTGAATATCTGAACAGTTTATCTCCAGTACCACTCTGTTAATTCTATGAACCTCTAATTTTCCCTTAACACAAAGCACAAGATAATTGATGTCTTCTATTAAATGGGATGTTTTATTTTTAATGAAGGGAGGCTGCTTGTTTCTTGAGGATTGCAGCCAGATTTATCCCCCATGCTATTCCACTGAAGTCAGCAGATAAAATAGAGTATGGCCATCCTGAATCTTTGTAAAACTGATTTTATTTTTTAAAAGTGAAGATAATAGCAGTCCTTTTGCACCACTTCTAATTTACTGAATTATATTTTTCCTTCCACATATTTTATGCATTGCTTATCTTCTTGAATTGTATATTTTGGTGTGAGATATATTTGTTTATATGACAGGTATCACAAAGCATCCCTTTGTGGAGGGTCCTGTAGACTGCTTGGACACTGGGAAAATTTATTAATGCAAATATGGAACAGAGCCACAGACGGTTCTAGAAAATGTGGGAAAATTATTATCACAGGGCCTGAGACTTGTCTGACGTGGAATAAAGACTAAGGAAAAAAAAACACAAATCCAAAACACAGGAAAGTGCTGAGGGGATTTTACATTATTTTCAGGGTAGTATAGTTTTTTCTGCTAAAAAGACTGGCCTCATACCACCAGACCTGTCTATTCACGGCCCATGTATTTAAACGGGAGGAAAGAGAGCTCAACATCAAGGTAACACACTACCAAGACAATAAAACTTTTGAACCTTCTTATAAGACTGCAGGAAAAAAGAACAGCGTACAAACATGCCTGTGAGGTTTAAATTACCACGGTGTATGTAGCTATGTCTTTGTAATGATTGCTTTGGTACCATACCTATGAATCCTCACAAATCCATTTGTGCAGGGGTAAAGACCATTTGTGAAGCAGAATTCTATATGTTACAGAAAATTCATGTTATATTGTCATAGAAGTTTCAGGTTTGTTTTCTCAGTTTTGCTTTTTGCCCTTAAATTGAATTTGAATTGAAAACTGCTGTGCTCTCCAGCAGTGAGAAATATAACAGCACCTGAGTTACTACTTGGGTATTCCAGCAAAACTGAGAGCATAATTTATTCACTGGCTATAATACACAGGTTTCAATTAACAGTCAAAATGCCATACTTCAGTTAGGACTCTGGCAAGATCTCACCTTCTTAAAGCACTGGGTGATAAGGACTTTCTTCAAAATCAATGTGAGGCACAGAAAAACATTATTTCCTGAAAAACTCTGTGCATTGACTCTTCTGATCCCTAGTATGGTCCACATTATGGTAGCAAAAACTTCCTATAGCTTTCCGAGTAGCTCCAAGACCTATGTATCTCTGCTAGAAATGCCCATGAAAATCGGAGAAGCCATCCTTCTTAACAGATTGTAACACAGAAAATCATCTGTGTTTCCCATTCAAGCTGTCAGCAGAGAAGATGAAGAAACTTAAATAAACTACCAGGAGGTCATGACATAGTTGTCTTCCTAAAAGAAAATATTGTGTGACAACGTAAGTTGTTTTGCTGACCTCAGGAGAGCTCTTCTGAAGTGATTGTCTCCACTTGGTTCATATGGCAAACTAGTCTTGAACTGCATGAACTCAATTTCTTTAGATAAAGCTAAGACAGAAGAATTTCTATACAAGCAAGCCTAAAACTTCCTGCTAGTTATGGGTATTCAGTCTATGGTATGAGACTAGAAGCAGTCCAAAATACAAAAAGCTTATAGTATTGCTATCCTATTAGATTATTTATTTATTTGTTTACTACAAGAGGTGGTGGGAAATCTCCACCCTTAGATATAATAACTATACAAGTTACTTAGCAACCTGATCTATATGGACCTGCTTTGAGCAGCCTGCTGGACTAGGCAACCTCCAGAGGCCCCATCAAATCTAAATAATCCTGTGATTCTTTTTTTACCCTACAGATTAAGTGTTATTGATCTGTTCTGCTTGCCAGTGTAGGCATAGCCCTTATAGTCTTCCGGGGCTTCACTGTGTGGTGGCAGAAACTATACACTTCATCACAAAAACAATCTTGTATAAATTATAGGTAGCACAAAAATTTTAGATGCAGCAAATTATCAAGGTGTAGTGAAGGTCAGAACTGAAAAAAGAGAGAAATTTGAGAAGGCAAGACAGGAGACTGCCAAAGAAATTGTAAGGGAAAGCAGTATGTTCCAGTAAGCTTTTTATTAAATCAGCATCCAAATTTTCTGGGCTTATCCCAAAATTGAATGATTCAAAATTTTTGAAGTCTGCCTTTTCTCACCTTCAACCTTAGTAGCTGAGTCTGTAAATACTACTTATATCTGTCATGATTATGGATTCAAAATCTACCTTTAGACGAGTGAATAATATCTTAAGTGAATTTTTAAAACACGTATTTTTAATCACAGCTATATTCAACATGCTTGAAGCTGTTCATTCATTTGTTTTGTTATGCCTTTACTGAATGCAATAGATTTGCTGCCCTATGACTCCACATTTATCTCATTTACAGTATAAATATATTCATCTGAGAGTCAGATTTTTTTTATGAATATGAAAAACAGAGAACAATATTTATGAGGAGTGACTGAGGGAGCTGAGTTATTTAGTCTGGAGAAGAGGAGGCTCAGGGGAGACCTTATCACTCTCTACAACTACCTGAAAGGAAGTTGTAACTAGGTGACTGTTGGTCTCCTTTCCCAAGTAGCAAATGATAGGATGGAAGGAAATGACCTCAAATTGTGCCAGATGTTGGGTCCTGGGAAAAATTTCTTCACCAAGTGTTGTCAAGTATTGGAAGAGGTTGCCCAGGGAAGTGGATGAGTCATCATCCCTGGAAGTATTTAAAAGACGTGTAGATGTGGCACTTAGGTATGTGGTGTAGTGGAGGACTTGGCAATGTTATGTTAACAGTTAGATTCAATGATCTGAACGGTCTCTTCCAACTTAAATGGTTCTATGGTTCCATATTGGTGCATTTGACTGAAAAGTTTTGAACAACTCGTTAATGTAAACCATACCAAATATTCCTGGAAATAGCAAGGAAAATGAATAATAATTTTATTACAATTATTCACTTATTTCATTGACTATTCCTTGAAAGTATTCAAAATTTTTGAGGTATGGAAATGTAATAGTTCCTATACTGAGAAATTTGAAGTTATTCACAACCAAATCTGATAATTATTTGATTAGGAAACTTACAGTGGTTTCAACATATTAATCTCAACTAACTCTCCCTACGATAGTCAAATTAAATATGAGAACAAGTTAATGAATCTTTGATGTGCAATTGTGAGATTACACAAAATATCCAACTGACCAATAATGCCTATACTGAACTCTCACGTTACAAAGATGCTCAGCTGAAGTCTAATGTATCTAGTAGATTCAGCACACCTACTCATTACATAAATGTTCACACGGGGAGAGCGAGCTTCAGACACCCAAATCTACAAATATTTGAGGGCAAGGAAAATATCACCAGACTGTTTCCATGATGGAATTGATATGTAACATATAATTTCCTTATGGTACTCAGTATTTTTCAGCTGAAAAGATTGCTGTTCATTTTGAAGTCCGTAACATATTTTTCTTTGTGAGGTCCTTTTCTTTGCAAAATCTTCAAAATGTGAGTCAAATCTAGCCCTAATATCCAGTGTTAATGCATATAAATTAGAAGGACGGCTGTATCCTCCCTTTTCTCCTGTAATGCAAGAAAAGTTCCTTGCTGAAATTCATGTCCATCTCATCTCTGCAACAGATGTGATTTATATAGATTACAAATCCAAACCTCAGATAATAAAAAAAAATGTAAAAGCCTTTATGGCTCTAGTGAAATCCTACAGTCCTGAGGGAAGTAACTTACTCTGCTGGATGATCTGTAGGCTTATTGAGTACACAACTGGGTTTTCATTTGTTTTGCACCTTTTTTCATATCATTCATCTCCAACAGTGGATGTCTGCCTGTGAACACAGCAGAGAATCTACAACACTACTAAAAGGATACCTGAACCACAAAGGCATTGACAGAGTCACAGTAAGTGACTACACAGACCAAGGCCATACCTGGTATTTAGAAGAAAGATTGCCGTAACTGCAATGGGTATCTCCTGTTTACAAGAGTTTTCAAGCACCAGCAAAAGACATATGAGTTATACAAAGAGGACAGAAAAGGAGCTGTGGCTCAAAGAAATTAATTATCTGAACAAGAAACAAAATGCAGCGGAAAAGGTCTTGGGTGACCAGTTGCACAGGTATGTCTGTGTCCGAACTACCACGTTACTGCTGTTCAAATTCTCACCAAGAGTTTTAGAAACTGGAAGAACTGAAGAAACTCCAGTCTTGTTGTACTGCAACAGAAAGTACAAATTCAAACTTTAGATGGATATTTCCAAGGAAGTCCCTAGCACGAAAAGAATAAATGGATTTCCTGCCATGCAACAACAGCAGCCTACTACTGAGACCTGTAACCTGTGAATGTAACAGTGGCAAAAGAGAAAGAAAGCTCAGACATACTAAGTTTACTTTAAAAAATCCATCAAAATGTTGTCTTTCGGTTTGACACGTATTGGAAGAAAGTTAAAACAAATGTAGTCACAGCCCGGGGCAAGGAGAGTTGCAGAGGACAAGGCTGGCTCTTCCTCATGTTCTAAAGTACAAAGTTAGGGAAGGAATAACAGCCAAAGTGACTGGCTTTTCCTTTCCCTTAATGGCTTGATTGAACAGCCAGAAAACACATTTTTCACACACAACAGCACAAAATGCTGCTCTGTAATACTTAGATGTTGTTACTATGAATGGGAAAACTACATAAAGCAGCAGCATGTGAAAAATATTTCCTGCCTGATTTTTTCAGTCTTCATATAAATATTGGCTGAGCAATTTTTACTTCAACACTCATTTACTGTAACTTTTGTTTTCATCAGAATTTTGTGAAAGCACTGAAAGTTCACTAAACACACCAACATTCTTCCCCATACCAACAAAAGATTAATGAAAACATGCCAAAGGCAACTGCTTTTTAACTTTCATCTAGTTTCTCATTACCATTCTGCTTCTTGTCTCCTTCTTCACTCAAGTTCTTGGATCAGAGACTTGCTCCAAGGCTTCCTTAGTAGATAACAGGCACTTGTTCATTTTAATGACTGTTACTTTCTCAACATGAATACAAGAAAGGTTTTGCTCTTTTATTCAAATAATGGTCCAAATATTAAGAAAATGTCTCATGTAAAGTATTTCATGCTGGACATGTAATGAACTTGAGGATACCAATTGTTTTCAGTCCTGCTTGCAATTTCTGCTGGCCATTTATTGGAAGATGTGCTCGTCAGGGAGCACATGGTCATCTAGTGAAAAGCTGAAGATGAAAATCCAGAAGTGCTAGGTCTGAATGAGGCCAGATGCAACATTTTTTGACATTTCCCATAAAACTGGAGCTTCTTGGGTCTGTAGCGAAATCAATGCCTCAGTGAAATCAACTTCCCTGTCAGTTCTACTTTGAGAATTTTTTCCAGATTCTTTGGGCTCTGGGGATATCTCAACTTTCAAAGTCTCTCATCTGTGACAGACCCCCCTGGCTCAGTTATCAAGACCCAGTTTTGCCTCATCAGAGAGCAACTTGTCAAATATCAAATGTAGATTAGCATTACATTCACAGTGCATCTATCGCCTGTGTTTTCAATTTGTATTTCTGCCAGTCAGTATTTGTATTTGCACCAGGCAGTAGAATTAAGGAAAGAAAAGACTTAGTTTTTGCATTCACCACCACGTAGGGTCTACGGTACACTAAATGCTACCTTAATCGCACCAAGCACATGTAAAATGTCACTGAACATTCTTGTTCTGCTGTTACAGGATATTGTTATGCTAGCAATGACCTTTCACGGATTAGTATCAAATTAGTATAATGCTCTGGGAGCTGAAACGTTGTTCAAGATCTGGGATCTAACAGCAAAAAGACACAAGTCAAATAATCTTGAGCTTCTCTCCTGGATCAACTGCAAGAAGCCAAATGTACTTCCCATTTTCATCCAAGGAAATGCTGCAGCTAGGACTATCTGACAGTGACACTTACCACAGCTATACCCAGGGAGCTAGCCAGGAGTTCAGTGCTTTTTGTTGTTACAAGAGTGGATTTTGACATACCCCTTGGCCTGGTTTTGCACGCTATCTGCCCTACGGCGTCCGTCATCGAAATGCTGGTGCCAGTGATCCGTGCCAGGTTCTCACTGCCCGAGCCAAAACCCACATCTGAACAACGAGTCCCTGGCCTGCCCTCAGCAGGGCACACAGATCTCGCTTACAACCTCCCTTGGGGATTTGCTTTCCTGGCAACTCAGCAAAAAAACACAGCCAAACATTCACAGCGGTCCTAGAGATTCTCCTCAAGGTCTTTTCTTTCCCCCACTGCTTGCTTCACTTTGATTAGTGAGCTACTGAATTTTTTATTCTCTCTCACAAGACAGTTAGCAAGTAATATTTGAACCAATTCACTAGAAAAAAACTCACAACTATTTGATAAAGGATTTGTAAATAACACACCTGCTGATATATTAAGAACAAGAGCAAAGGAAGTGGAATAGCTTGTTTGTATTTTGCCCAGTTTATAACCAAACAGATTACCAAGAAGATTTTGAGAGCATCTAAAAGAAGAGGTATAGATGAGATATAAATACAATTTTAGTTTCTCATCTTTCTCTCCAAATCTACAGGCTTCCCTATGCTCTGGACAAATGAACTTGGCAACTGAGCCTGCTTTGTAACACAGTATCCGAATACCTCAAAGCATTCATCCCACCAGAAGACAAAATAGGCAAGTCCTCCTCCCATCACTTTAAAATGTACATTGTATTTGATTTTCTTCTTTTCTGTAAATACTGAAAATATTATACACTCTTTTCTGGTACCACCTTCTGGAGACATGAATGGTGGTCCTTCCATCTTCCATTATGAAGCTCCCTCCCAAAGACACTTAATTCCATCAGCTTTCAAGCTCATGTGGAAAGGAAAATATACCAACTCTAAACCAGAAGTGTCAGCAATCTTAACTACCACACGTGCCCTCCTGCTTATTCTTTACCTGCAAAATGTACCCTTTCCCACCCAAACTAGTTTTTAGATGCAACCACAACATGGAAAATTTGTTTACACTTTCTTTTTAAGAAATCCCCAATCCCCAGTCACGTTAAGTTGATTAACGTAACACACAATACATCAGTCAGCTGACTGGAAAAGGAAGATCTTTCAAACAAGGGACCACTTGTGTTACTGAGGACCTGTTGCAACCTGCCACTGCCAGGATTACACCACCAAATCTTGCAATTACTACCATAAAAATGTGGCTTTGCATGCAGAGTGGGTCAGACTGACCTCAGCAAGAATGTTGCAGCTTCATTAGCAGAAATTCTCTTTTCAGCACCCAGTGCACATCCTCCAGCTTCTCTGTGAACAACCCTGAATGGCAAGTTTAACTTCATTACTAGTTTCATTTTTTGTTCCTTATAGTTCAGGTACAAAGATTATGAAGAAATATAATGCATAATCTTGCCTTTGACTTATCATTACAGATGTTTCTCTCAGCCTCAGCTCAAGTCCTACAGTCCTATACCTTACATTTCTCCTTGTCAAGGTACTTCCAGAGGCCTAGAGCCAGCCAGCAGAGAAGAGTCATAAAGTATGAAGCAAATCACAGGCTATTTTAATCTGGTCTTTTTGATGATTAAAATATAGTCCCTAAAGAATTGACATCATTGTTTGATGTTATAGAACCATCCCTTTATTCACACTGAATTTTCACTGTTTATTTTCAGTGAGTTGCAGAAGTTTATATTGTGTGTACCTGGATAAAAGTGTCAAGCTGTTTGTATGCTCAGATGTTACTAGATTCACTGCTAGAAGGTCCTGCAGCTGGCGTGTTTGGCAGGCACTGAAATTTCTCTCTGTTAACCCTCCTAAACAGAATTCGTTAACTTGGCAGACATGATACATAAGATTTTATCTTTTTTTAAATCCATTCCATTATTGTTTCAACCCACTTGTTATGCCACCGTCTCCCACCCCAAACAACTGATGCATCTCTGACCCAAACTCTGGTCAGAGGCACTTGTCCCGCTGTGCTCTGCTTCCGTTTCCCCAGCTGCACATCTGCTGCTCAGCAGCAAGGCCAGGCAGGATGCTATGTCAGAGAGAAATCCTAGCCTGCAGATGCTGACAGGTCTCTACGGCAGCGCAATACCATGGGAGTAGAAAAGGGGATTGCAAGGCAATGTGGAGAGAGGTTGTTGCTCTCTATTCAAGCCTGCACAAGAAATAACCCCATATCTGGAAACGACACCCAAGGAAGAGGAGAAAATAAGGTGAGACTCTCTCAGGATCCTCACCATGCAGCGTCAGCAGAATGTGCGAAAAAAGGTGTGGGATTTCCCAGGGCTGAACTGGGGAAGAGCTGACAGGGCTGATCTGGTAGCCTTCCATCCTCAAGGGTGGAATACGGTCATTGCTTGCTGGAGGAGCTTGGAAAGAAAGGGACCTGTGTTGGGAGTTGTATGCATGCCCGGAGGCTGGCAGGGTGCACAACTTGAAATCAAGTTGCTTATGTTGCCTACTAGCCCACCTTTTAACATTTCTTGCCTAGAGCTTTATTTCTCCTTCTTCCTTCCTGATTTCGCTTTTTCCTGCTTCTCTGGTTTTGACCCTTTGTTTACTAGGTTTCTGTTCTTCTTTGATGTTGAAATACTGTGTAATCTCTCAAACTTTCTTTGCAGCATTCCTCATCTCTCTTGTACTCACAACAGAAAAGACCCCAGCCTTTGCTTTTTCAAAGTAGCTTTTGTTAATAGTATTTTTCTTAGAACACATCTTTCAGTAATGTAGAAACTCAAGCATTTCAAACCTGAAAGGACAAGTAAAATAAATATACGGGCTTTGGAATTCTCAATCACTGCTTGCATTTTAATGTTTCGTGATCTGCTATATCACTCACAGTATTTTTCAAAGTTATGTGTAATGAAGGTGACCTTTTCACTTCTCAAGAAAAACCCTAAATAATTAATTATCTGTCTGGTACTAACGTCGATAAACATAGTCATCATATCTTGAGCTTTCTGACAGCAGTGGGGAAAAAGCAACACATACAGGTCTCATGAACTTCATTTGCTGAAACTGTCCTTCTCTGGATTTACAATGCTCTCTTGTGGCCAGATCAGGCATCTACAATACAATAATACTCTGCTAGCCCAAGAATATCCTCAGTCTTGTTGGCTGCTACGGTCATTCTCAAATTGCCACAAAATGCCACAGATGTCATAATCTACCAAAACAGATGTTTTAGAGATGTGTATTCTCTTTTTTTTTTTCACTAGGCAAGTTGCCTAAGTTTTCCATTTATCAAAAACACCCTTCAAATATTTAACTATTTGAAAAATGGGGGAGGAGTTTGTTCCTCTTGGTGAAAGAATAATTTAATGTGACCTTTTTTTTTAATAAATGCTGATTTTTAGCTTGGGTTTTTGAAGTCAATAATTTGTAAGTTTTCAGATATATCACCAAGTCTCCTTGAGAACTGCAGGTTCAATTAATGCACCTAGAATTGAGGAAAACACTTCATGCTGCCAGCGTGTGCTCAGCTCAGATCCACCTCTGTGCTCCCCTCATTTCAATTGGGCACTGAGCAAGGTTTCCAGACCTAGATTTCCTCATGCTGTAAGGTGGGATACGGGAGTGCATGAGAGGCAACCACAGCAGGGCTGCAGGCAGGCCCGTAGCACAGAGACGCACTCTGGTGGCACCGATGCCCTCATGACAAGGTACAGTAGGGTTGAGTCCATCCTGCAGCAGACCCTGCTCTCGTCGCCCTCACAGCCCCATGCAGCCCTTCCCACTTCTCCCCTTTCTCTCGCTTTCCCGAGTAGGAGTTATCTGATTAACTGTCTAGTTAGTCTCAGATACAGAGAAAGGTGGGCAAAAAACTGCCAACAAGCTGAAGAATCTCACCAGAAGTCTTCAATTCTGTCTAATTAAACATACACCATAACATCTGCTTTTACATAGTAAGATTAAGGATGTCTCAGGTTCTCATAATCTTCCAAATTCATTGATTCACAAGCATTCATGGGAAGAAACAAAATGCTTTTGGTGATTTTCAGCTGCTCTTTTGATCAGTAGAAGCATTTAACTGCAAAGGCATAACTTCAGAAGAATCTCTCAAACAGGCTAGAACATTTTTATATTTACCAGATTCAACCTCATCTATAAGAAGTTTGAAAAAATGTAAGCAAGGAAGGAAGGAACGAAGGAAACCCAGAATCCAGAGGCAGAAAAAATTGAAGTGAAAACCTAGCTACTATTAATTAGTACCTCTCACTGATGTGGGCATTTTGCTTTACAAAAAATATCTGATTTTATTCCATTGGTTTTACCAGTAGTGTGAAAACAGCTGCTCAGATGAAACATAAGATTTGATATATCAAGTGTAATATTTAAGCCTGCTTCATATACAGTTTTCACAGAGAAAATTTCAGAATAAGAACCCTTTCTTTCTTCTTGATATTATTCTCTTTCTGACAAACTTGGATTGCCCTTCAAATAGGCCAGAGTTTGTAAATGACCTTGACATTCTTCCTCTGCCTTACTGCATAGGTAATTTTAGGATCACCGTTGGACAGTTGGTGAATAATTTCCTTGGAAAATAAAGAAAAAGAATACTAACTTGCAAGAAGATTTTAATTTTTACAGACACTGTTCAAACTATTAAATGTAAACCAGAGGATGAGACTTCAAATTCTTCTTTGTGATTATTCTCTTTGGAGTACTAAAGTTCTGCTTTTAAGGAGCAGATATACTTATTTCAAAGACACTGCAACCTTCTGTCAGCTTGCATAAGTAAAAAGATGCTACAGAGTGTTAAGTGAAGAACGTAAAGGTATTTTCTTTAATGGTTTACTGGTTAGAGTTTTACAGCATCATTGAAAATATTTCCTGTTATGCTGCTTGCTAAATATGCTCACACGTACTAGTTCACTTTAGATATCTTTGCTTCAGTCTTCAGTGCTAAGACTGGCCCTCAGGAATCCCAAGGCCCCGGAGGTAAGAGAAGCAGCCTATAAAGAGGACGACTTTCCCTTGGTCGAGGAGGACTGTGTGAGGGATCGCTTAAGTGATCTGGATGTCCACAAATCCATGGGCCCCGATGGAATGCACCCACGAGTGCTGAGGGAGCTGGCGGATGTCATTGCTGAGCCACTCT
>Ga0181612_152356_pt1 | contig 29060 bp, 11 predicted proteins | sample HoacroProtozoa21_FD_119630 | JGI IMG/M metagenome (GOLD analysis project Ga0181612, IMG submission 119630) | Hoatzin crop microbial communities from Cojedes, Venezuel. Combined Assembly of Gp0051906, Gp0051904, Gp0051908 | reverse complement strand
TTCATCATGCAGTATTGCCAAATTTTAGTAACACTGTGAAAATGTACTCTACTAAGGCTTTGTTCACGTAAACTTCTTTGAAACATAGACTTTAGACTAGCTATTTGGTTAAAATGTGAATTAATACATACCTAATTCTGATTGCTTCCCAAGTCCTTTGCTTCAGAACATCTTCACAGTTTAAAACACCAAACCAACAAAAAAACCCTTCCAATATCATTCAGTCAAAAGGGAATAACTTCTTTTTGCTCCCTGTGGGGGTGCACAACCGGAAGGATTCTCCTGTGCCAGCTACCTGCTGACATAACAGCTGACATGCCTACAGTCATAACAGCAGAGTCTGATCCAGCATCTCTTTCCAAAAACAACTGGTCTTTCTAGATATTCTCTGTGCAGCTGTGGATACTGTGCTTTAAATAATTGGATTTTTATTTTATTCATCTTCATTGCAGTGTGTATATACTTTCTCGTGTTCTGCAGCATTCTTTCCTGTGAGCTAATACGTTGGGTAGCAATTTGTAAAAGTAGCATTCAAATAAATGAATGCTCATAATCCGGTCCTCTGTGAATTCAGAGGTAAGATTAGTGCAGATGTATACATCAAGCCCACCTCTCTACAGCTAGGCAATATATGGAGGATAGTAAACAAAAATACAGCTTTTGGGCTCTTCTCAGCAGAGAACAGATAGAGTAGCTGGAAAAGCACAGGCAAATGTCTGATTTCATTCTGGCATTAACTTGCAACAACTCATGGACCTCTGTATTGTTGGGGCTGAGTTTCAAATAGTGCTGCAAGGTCGTGAGTGCTCGTGGCAGGCAAAAAAATTCCCTCAGATTAGAAGTGAAATTAGAGTAGCATAAATAGTGTTACAACAATAAGGTTAATCAGATAAGGGAATAATTTGTGGGAAAGGATCATTAAAATGTCAGTGCCAGAGATGTTCCTGGACTGCACATAGTGTAGACAATGCTTCACTGAAAAGGAAGGAACTGGAAAGTCTGTTCTTCCTCAGCAACTGTAACACAAAGCGCTGCTGATTTTGTGCTTGTACATTCTTTTTGATTTAGCAGAAAACTTCTTTGTGAAGATCAGAAAATTCTTTAAAGAACCGCTTCCTGCTATGTTCTTGAGTTGCTGATAGCTCAAAGGAGAACCCTTTTTCTTTTTTTTTTAAGTGTGAGTATTCTGTTCTTGATCATGGCTTGTGTGGGACTGTTTGTGGCTGATTAGTATGTATAAAGTGTAAGTGAAAATCTTAATGATTTGTGTGTGTACAAAACCGTGACCAAATGCCTCTTTCCGCTGTCAAAAGTTGTCACGCAGAAGCACTTTGAAACGGCCACCTGACTTAGAAATAGACCTTGGATCTCTTTCGTCTGATATTCTGCCTTCATTTGTGACTAATGCGGGACTGAGAGAGAGATGCACAAAATTCCAGTTTATGTTAAAGTAGGACAGTTTCCGGTTCCTGTAATAACTGTAGGTCCTTTTCTCAAAACCTACTCTAAATATAAAATATTATTTTGAGATGTAATACTGGTATTTTGCACAAGGATGTGTTACGATTTTGTAAGGAAAAATTAAACCAACTTGTCTTAAGGAACAAAACTTCATAGGTTAAAAACAGTGGGGATTGAACCTGTAAGCGAACTGCTGGCAGCCCTTCAGCTGCAGTGTCAAAGCACCGAGTTGAACATTTTATCAGCTTTTACCTATGGTTTTTCACCTTTCTGGATGAACAACTGCGGAAGTACTGTACCTGTAGCATTCATAGCCACTCCTGAATGTGTCCAGTTATGGCTGCACAGCTTCTTTCTTGATGAAGTTATCCTTCTACAGTGCTGAAAGGATATCTAAACTGGAGGTCTTTGGAGTGCCTTGAAACTACCATACCACAGTGTGTATTTGGCTGATTTTAAGTCCCTTTGGGGTAGAATGAGGTATGGTACCATCCCTCCTCCCTCCTTTGCACCAAAAGGAGTCCAGGTGCATGGGCCAGACTTGAGGGATACAAAGTATGTCCAGATTTAGCCTAAGTCAGGGAGGGAGGGGAATCAATATCCTTTCCATGAAATGGTATTTGTGTCATCAATAACTAAATAAAAAAAAAAAAAAGGAAGCCAGTTGCATTGAGCTTTTAGCTATTCAGAAAATAAATACAAGTTTCTAACCAGCATTTCTGTTGCTAGCTTGTTAGAGTCTGTGACTACAATTGCACGTCAATGTTAGGATGCTCAAAGTAGCCTAGAAAAATTGGTTCTTCGTTGCAAGGCTGTCAGGTAGCAGGGGAAGATTAGGAAGGGCCATTTCCTTTAAAGAGAAAACTGTTGGCTACTGGTGGTCCTACAGTCCATCTGGCAGTGAAGCAGGGAGAGACTACAATAAAATTAGGGAGTCCTAAAATAAGAGATAAAAGTTGAAGATAAGAACCTTTTTTTCATCATAGTTCTTCAGCTTCTTGTTTGTTCCTTTTGTGCTTCAACTGTACAACAGGAATACAGTAGTGATAGGGATTTATGTTCTCTGTTAATGTGAGCTGCAGTTAAAACCTCACAAGCATTGAAGGACGGATTCAGGAAAACCAAACCAACCAGGAGCTTCTTTGTTTCCATAATACAGTGGTTCACAGCAGAACTCCAAATAGGACATAGGAGAAGAAAATGGAAAACCAGGACTACCTTCAACAGACTGAGGGTGGGGAGCTTAGAAAGCTACAGGTGAAATTGCATTTGATTGTTTTATATGAAATTTGTACATTGGCCAGAATCCCCAATACGAATTCTTCATACTGGAAAAATGTTTCTCAGGGGAATCTATCTTATTACTTTTTTTCCATTTTCAGAAAAAAGTAATGATATAAAGTGGAAAACGTCAAGTAAAATTAATCTAAACATTGGCCTCCTGTAACACAATAGAAAACACATTTTACTCTGTGGTGGTGTTATTCACTAAAGACCTTAAGTACAGGTGTGCCAAACTGTCAGGATATTTTTATACAACTGATCGATTTTCCTTTGCTAGAAAATGCTGCAGTCCCCAGAGCTTGTTGTCCCCTTGAACCATGACCTAGAAAAGTTTTTAAACACTTGCTGCACAAGAACTGCCACTCCATTCCTTTTCATACCTATATACAGTCCCAAATGGGGGTAACTTCCATCTGTATAGTGTGGCCCTATTACCGTAGTGCCTAAGCATCTCACCTGGAGCATTTTTGCTTTCTCGAAGACAATAGTGTGAAAGTGAGGGACAGACACTGTAGAACTGGTGTGACAACTGCCATCTAAACATAGATGCAGTTTGCTTTCTTTGCATGTGTACAGCAAGTCTGTTCTGTGTATCCTATCCCCGATGTACGGCAGTAGAGCAGGAACCAGAGCACCATTTGGAGTGGGTAATGGAAGTCTGCAGCTGGAGTCTGCTGCCCAGAGTCCCTGAGAGTGTCCCTTGGAGACCTCAGTAGAAGAGAGTTGTTCATCAATGGCAAGGCTCTGAAGATATTGCTGTGCTCCAAAACAGCGAGTTTCTTATTTTGTTAAATGGAAGGTAGAAAGCATACATGCTGATGGGCTTAGATACTTCCAAGTTAAGCAACTACTCTTTGATGAAAATTTGATGCTAAATTTGTTACCAAGTTTGATTTTTAGATTTTTGGAATGTCTTTGGTAATGTAATTCAAGACACACTGGAAACCCTTGCGAGAGCAAGAAATCAAACCCATGTTTGCAAGTCTTGGCCAGTTTCCTAAATGCTAGAATGTCCTCCCTCTTGGAGTCTATTTTTCTGAAATGGAGCACACCTGATTATGTGCTGTTTGCTTGACATCTAGAGAAATTTCAAGAGTGAAGCGTGACCTACTTGCATCTTAATTTTTTTCTGTGTGCTTAGTGAAGATGTTCCAGTTTATTAGTTGATTTTAATTTAATCACACATTGTCTAAAAGCTCTTTGTACCACAAATAGCTCTTTTCCAAGTAGAAATCAAGCCAGTCTTTAAGTAGAATAGGTTTATATTAAAACAATTGACTGATGTGTCCAGCACTGCTACTTGGTTACTGCTATTTATATATACTTTCCATTGTTTTGAAGAGCCATATTGTATCAGGTCATCTTTAATTCTCACTTAAGAATATTTTGGGCTTTCACTCTGATGAATACTGATCTTCTTTCTTATATTTTAAACTGAAGCACATCTGTACACACACGTATTAATTGGGGTCAACGTTGAAGATTGATTTTAAGAATAAAAAATTACATTGTGGCCACAGAGCTTGATTCTTTCAGGATTAGAAAGATACGTAGTGCCTCTTAGTGACATTCTCCGAGGTATCATTATTTCAAGCTCCATGCATTTGTTCCTAAATAAACATCTCTATGCATATTTATTTATGTCTGTAGACTTTGATTGTCTCCCACTGGTGAGAATAGCAGAAGGCTTACCTTCAATACACAACAAGCAGTCAATTTAAATACAATTCAAATTTGCTTCTGTTTCTCTTAGCTAATGAGTAGCAAGTGACTTGCAAGCCCTAATTATGGCGTTCATGTGTTTCCAAGAGACACAGAGAGAATAAACACCATTAAATTCTACAGTGGCTTAAAGCAGTTTGATGTAACTGTGTTTAAACAAAGAAATATGCAGCCTCTCTTTGTTACATGCAGTCAGTGGTGGCAGCTCAGTTTTCTTTGTATAACAAAAAACAGGCAAACTAAATGTCAGATTAGAACTGTCCCACAGAAACCCAAAGAACTAATTTATTTGGTATTTTTTTTTTTTTACAAACTTTTCTCTTCAGAAATGCTTAGGTCAGCTCTGTGATGGCATGTGATGTTCAAGGTTGTGCAGTCAACTGAGAGGGCTGCATAGAAAGCAGAATCAAAAACTGAGGTTATTTGTTAGATATACTCGAGTTGAGTGCCACAAAGTAAACAGGCGGAGATGAGCACGGGTCTTTTTAGTGGGCTGTTTTTTTTGGTTTGTTGGAATTTTTTAATGCACTGATGCAAAATTGCACCAACTAACAATCCCATCACCTGAAACTTGGTTATGTGGCATGTGAAAAATAGCCTGTGTAAGTGTAGTAAATCCTTTCACAGCTGGCTTGAAATGAGCAGTTAGAGAGGATTGTTGTATGGGCTGTTGCATACAAAAATCTCTTTTCCTCTTTTTATCTCTTTGATTGAAAACGTATTAGAAGCACCGAGTTTGAGCTTTCCTTGAAAGCTTTAAAAAAACCGTTATGTTCCTATAAAGCAACTTATGTTTTCCTTATGTAGCTCCTGGTGCCAGAGGAATTTATAAAGTGCTTTTAGCAACTTAAAAGCCTGCAAAGTGTCTTTAACTCAGTCCAGTATCCCTTCATCAGCGGTCCTAGCAGGATGGCTCCTTATTGTGGTAAGAAGTCTTCTCCACCGTGGATGTGTGGAAGCTTGTTCTGACAAATGTATCTTGTTTTTCATCTTACTAATTCCTCTGGAAGGCTGAAATTGTAGGAATTTGTAGGATTGTTCTGAAGCTTACCTGGTAGTACCAATGTGATAAATCCATTTCAGTGTACGCACCTGTACATGAATTCTCCTCATTTTTCTCTCTATTTTGTCATACCAGTTTACAGGCTTTTCAAACACACGATCTGCTGACACATACAGAATGGAAGTACTGAATGTACTGTGCTTCTTTGAGCAGAGACTGCATCACCCCCATCTTCTAGATGTGATTTTTGGTGCTGGTTCATATGTCATTTTCGTTTACTGTTTGGTTCTCTGTCCTGCTCATAATAGTTCAAGTATCTCTAGAAAGCCTCATAAATGTATTTTTCAGTGCTGTACTGTGAATGGCCAGAAAAAAAAGCTAGTGGTAATGTAGAGCCACACTTTAAGCTCTGTCTCCATCAGCTTAAAAAGAAACTAAGGCTCGAGTTGTACAGAAAGTACTGAGTAACCTCGCCTAAGACACTTAAAAGAGATTTTGTTCCCAAGCTTGTAGGCATTTGGTTTGCCCTCTTGTTAAGTGTTTATGTCCAAGTTTCACAGACTGAAAGTAAGGCAGGTAAGTTAAAATCCTGGTCCAGCAAACCACATTATTCTATAAAGTACTTATCTGGGTTGGGATGTGAACCCTTAACTCCACTGAAAGTTTGGTACTTAGACACCTTTTGAGGATCATGATGTGAGTGACCTGTCTAAAGATGGTGTTGCTGTAGCACCAGGGTCAGAATTTGGAAGATTCTGGATCACCCTTGTGTGTCAACAGTAAATGATAACATCTCTCCTCTTAATTAAACTGAATGGTGGTGGTGTCTTTTTCACTCTATATGGAAAACCCATTTCATGCTTTCTCTTACCTTGTATTCCAGACAATGGCTGGGGAAAGACTTCAGAGTGGAAATTGCAGAAAATTTGGACTCTGATACTGATCTGAACTGAAACAGTCAGGAAATACCATATTCTAAGCTTAGTGGGCGCCGACAATTTTTTTTAAGAGACCCCTAGTCCTTAATATGACCCATATTATAAAAATATCCTGTTAAATTCATCAGCTGTTCCCCACATGGTCTTAAAACACTTTCCAGAAAGGTATCTAGGAATGTAACATTTTTTTGTTGTTTGAATAGATTACTTAGAGTTTTCCTACGTATACATGTCTCAAATTTGGATGTTTATCTGGAAAGGAAACAATCTTTAATAGTAGGTGGTATTCCCAGGTTCAAATAACATCCCCTGATTTGAAACTATATTCAGTGATGTAAAACAGAAGGATATTTACTAGTGTCAGCTTTAGTGAATGGAACATTTTCCTTTTCAAACTTTAAACATAAACTGTAAAGTTATATTTTGGACAAATGAAGTTTCTGTGATTATATGGAATTAGTGTGTTCTCCTTTTGACATGTTCATCACTGAGGAAAAAAATCCAGTTTCTGAAAGCAAAATCTAGTTTTATTCCAGTAAAGGGTTACATTTATTTTCTTGCTTGGAAAAATCTTTAGGCAACAGATACATATCAATGGAGTTGCCTCCAGTTTGTAAAGAAAGTACTGAGTCATGGCCAAACAAATTACATGACTGCTTTTCTTACATCTATCAGAGGCTAAAATCAGGACTAGAGCACAAATCTCCCAACTCTTGTGTGTGTCACTAAACCACCTTGCTACTGTGTCATCTATAGCATCCTCTCCAGCACCTTCCTTTTCAATAAGCAGGGACATTAACCTTTACCTGGTATTCTGTTTGGGTGGTCCTTTTACATATGGCAGAGAGATAAACAGTGTGAAAGTTTAGCTGGTTCCAGGAACTATATTGTATTATAATGGTTGGTTAGTTTAACTTTGGCACATAATCGAATACAAAGGGTAATTATATTCTGGAGTTATTCAATATTTGAACAGCTTGGAAAGAACAACCTTCAGGGAGGTGGAGGGCTTGGTTTGATTGTAGAGCTGCCTTATTTATGCCTTGTGGGACTACATTGTTTGCTGGCTTCTCTCTGTTTGATTTGAGGTGCAAAAGAAATAAAATGCTGACATAAAGATTTGGATTAGGGTAGCTGAACACCAATAAAAGTATTTTTTTGGACAATGGATTTGATGAGTAGTGTTTAGCCATGTCCGCAGCAGAAGGCGTGGTCTCACTGTTCCACATTGTACAGCTTCCCTATGAGCACATGTAAGAAGAGCAATGAAAGGCCGAACGGTAGTTTTATACAAAAAAAATATCAAGGAAAAGTTAATTCTGGGTATATTGCCTACCACCCTAGGTTAGCTTGCCATTTCAGTTCGTACTGTCTACTTATGACAACAGTTTGCTGTCAGTCTTATCTATAAAGCCCGTAATCCATTACTAGGAATTTATAGGCAGCATGGAAAATTAATGGGTATCTATATCATTCAGTCAGCTCTAAAATCCCCATTCTTAATGTTTCTGCACTATTCATTATCTTAGTTGTGATAAGATGCTGCATGAGGGCCTAAGACAGATATCAATCATTATTTATGTTTCATGTCACCTACGTAAGGTATGTTGCTCTGTTTCTGGAACTGTGCTTAATACATTGTAACCTTCACTCCACTTCCAAAGTTCTCTGAGATAATGCTATGAGACAACACATTGTCCCTTAAGGTGCCAAGGCAGATGACTGAGGGACATCTGAACCACACGATCGGTCCTGCAATGAACATCAGCTTCAAGGTTCCCGGCACGCTGGAAATGATTAATGAGTGTTTTTAAATGTATTTCACTTTAGGAGTATCTGACTGGCACTAAATGGCCATTGTCTTTTGCTTATACGATCTCACAGCATTTACTCCTGAGCTCTGAACTATTTTCCTTTTTTTTTTTTTGGGTCTTCTAGCAGTGTAATAATTTAAATATATAAATGCATAGCGTAGAGCACTGTTTTTCCCCTTGGAACCTCTGAATGCAAAATTTCTGTGGATGTGGAGGTACTTTTTGGGTACTAGCTGGAACCTCTGTGGCTAACTCTAGAATATCACCTGTCCTCACCACAAAAGGTTTTGAAAAGCCGCCACAAGTAGAATTCCCTCTCCAGGGAGAGCTACTCTGAAGGGTGGGAGTCTGTGAGGGCCGTGAGGAAGAGGAGGGGAGGAGGGCCATGAAGAAGGGAGAAAAATAAGCTGCTTTATTATTCTTATAGCACTGCATAGTATCCACCTGGTTGTGTGTGACATGCCTGTTTTGTAGACATCAACGAAACCTGGAAATGCAGAATGGAAAAAAATACAAGAGTTAGTTCAGCACATCACTGAAACAATTTGCAGCTTAACCGGCAGTCAGACAAGGCATTTAAGATTGTTGATCGTTCTCACCAGCTGGACATTCAGACAATAGCTTTTCTTGTCCTGTTGTTCTGAGGGGAAAAATCTTTAGTTCTTCATTGACTGTAATCGGGATATATAAGTGGTTAATCTATCTGGTCCAGTTCATAACATTTCTGCAGATTTTTTTTTTAATTTTAGGAGAAAGAATTAGTTCTTAAATGCTTTCAAGGATGGCCTTAGGCTGCTGGAAACAGAGATTTGTGAGGCCAGGTGAGATGGCCTATTGTGTTCTTCCAATTGCTGAGAATTAGCCACGTGGGACTTGGCTGTAGATGGACCCCTTTCCTAAGTTCAAGGGCCAGTCCTGTCACTGACACAGTGACCTTTCCTTCCAGGTGATTCTTTGTTCTTTGCACAGCGGATCTTTTTGCACCGCAAGAGGCTGTTCTGTGCTGCATGAATAGATTTAAGACAGCCATCAAAATCAGTTTAAAGCCCTTAAGCCCAAGATGTCACATCTGCTTTACAGAAATTACAACAGGAAAACAACACAGTTTAAAAAAGAATAATTCAAAATAAACATTGTAAAAACTTAGTGGAAAAACATCTGCACTTTTCAGTCCATTACAGCAGTTTGTCAGGAAGGTCATGGAGAATTTTTGCATTTTATTCCTTGGATTTATTATTGTTGCCTTCTATTTCTAAATAACATAATTTCCCACCAAGAAGGACTTAATTTATGCTCATGTCAGCAACAGCATGTAGCTGTTAGGCAAGGTATACAGGGTATCTGAAATACTGGGGAGAATGCAATAATTAGAACAGCACAGTAAACATGAGCAAACAAACATTTACAAGGGTTTGTTCTTGTAAATTGTCTTAGAGAATGGAGATGCCTGCGGGGAAGAAAAAAGAACTTTCCAAGCTGGTAGAGCAGTTAGTGGAAGAAGCAATGATGCCTTTTTAGATGCAAATAAAAAATAGCAACCACAGTCACGCTTTGGGTCAGAAAAAAAGACATTACAAGTATGGCTGCACAGGTATTGGAAACAGTGTAGCTGAAGATGCATGGGGGTGGGAGCGTTGTCTGCGTCAGCTAATTATGTGAAGAAGCAAAGCTGATCAGATCACACCTAACTTGGTTGAAAATGCTCTCCCTAAACTACTTTTGAACTAGCTTGCAAGAGCTAACGAGGTGTCTTACCAAAACTGCACTCTCCTGGAGAACCAGAGGCAACAGCAACGCTAAGTAGGATCATCAGAGTGCTGACGTGAGAGCATTCATGCTGTTAAATGTTAGCATGGTCACTGGCAGGACTTTGGTCCTGCAGACCTTCCAAATGCTTTACTTCTTTATGAACTGTTTGCCAGCCCTGTGGATGTGATTGAATGGCTAATAATGTTGCAGTTGTAACAGAAGTATTTGCTGTCTCCTCCTTTCACAGGTGCACAAAGGGAAAGATTTAGGAGAAGCCTAAAACAGAATAGTAAAAGCATAAGTCACTGTTGGTAGATTCTTGTGTACATTTAAAATATGGTTTTGTGCCTTTAGGTCTTGAACAGAAGTGCTGTTACTGCAGGGGAGGAGTCAGTAGTTAAGACACAGTGTTGTAGGGACTGGCTTAGATCAAGTCTCTAAACTTCTGGTGTAACTGAATGCAACCCTGTCCCTGATTAACGCTAAGCAAACCTGTCTCTTTAGTTGTGATGTCCTGAAGCGCTTGGTGTAACTTCTTATGAAAATGCAAAACTTGTCTGCTTTCCAGCACCCAATGTCACATATGGCTTTCTGTAGCTGACAGAAGGCAGACACTGTTGTACTTAGACTGCAAAACTAAACAAGGTTTGATTGCAGTGTGAAAGATCAGTGTAAGTTTTGCTTAGGGCTAGGTTATGAGAGTGCTCTTTGGGATCAGCTCAAGGCTCTTCCTCAGACTTCACATGGCAAGTGGGAGGCCTGTAACAAATCTAGCAGGATAGCTTTAGTTATTTTACAGTTACAAAGAAAGAGCTGAACCATCAAACAAGCAAGATGTCTGATGGTAGTGTTATATTCTCTTACCCTGTAAAAAGCCTGCACCCACTGATGCAAAGCTCTGAATAACTTGGCATACTTATTCAACATGCATCTGATAAGCGCTTTTAAATTCAAGGGCAAGTGGGCTTATTAGGTTTGCTCAGAGTTACCCAGGTAACGCAAATACACTCTGCAAATAGTTTGCAGTAGTCAACTTCCATACCAAGTAATGTAAATTAATGGGGAAGGATGATAGCTCAGTCTTGATAATGCTGCACAGACACAAAGAATTTTCTCAGATACTTGTAATGTGGCCAAATTAAAGTAATTTCTACCAGCTATTTCTTGGCTGAGATGATGAATTTCTGCTTTTGTGGGCAGGGGGGAGGCTGTACTCTGCTACTTAAAATAGCTATTTAAAATTAATTTCTGTTAATATCTACTTGAAATCTGTGTACATGAACAGATATTTCTTTGGTGGACAGGGAGTGTTTTATTCATTGTCCTCTTTTCAGGAACATGCTATGAGCATTTTCTTCTTCCGATTTTATATACCTGAACCTACTGTTAAGCTGAGGTGAGGTGAGAGCCATGTGATCCACATCCAAAATGGTGAATTAGGAATGCTTCTAGCCACGCTTAGTGCATGAACACTTGTCTCCTTTTAACTTTGATCAGCACACAAAGTAGCCCCTTGCTGTATGTTGAAGTGGGTGGCCTGTGCCAGCTATGAATGCAGCCTCAATGGGCTAGGGACAGAAAGGCATCACCATTGTGGAATAAGATGTGAAAGAATTCCCAGTACTGCTTGGTGCTAATGGGAAACTCTGGGCCACTTCACTGGAGCTGACAAGCAACCTTTATACAGTGACAAATTGTCCACTGAGAGCCTAGGCAGGATGAGCTGTGTTTGACATACCAGCAGCAGTCTCTGGAGAGGTCTGTGTCCACCTGTAGTGCCACTAATTTCTGAGACAAAAGAGCAAGAGAGCAAGATGATGATATGTGTACATGTACGCATGAGTGTTGTGTGTAAGCTGATCGTGGATGCTCCTTGTAAAGGGGCAGACTAAGAACTGGCTTGTTTGAAGAGTCAGTCAGGAAGGCTGGGAACTTAGTATTTTTCCTGCTGAAGCTGGGAGAAAGCAGTCGTTGAGAGAGAGTTGAAAAGGGAAACAGGGAGCAAGAGGAAATGAGAGTGGAGACATACTAAAAAGCACATACTCATATCATATGTGTATCTTGGATTGCTGAAAACATTATTGCTTCCGCTTAGTTGAACTAGTGTTTACTGGTTTACAGTGAAACATTTAAGTGTCAGTGCCTTAGATATCAACCTTGTCACTGTGGTGTGCATAATGATATAAGCCAGGTAACGTTGCTACTATGCCTGCAAAGAACTAATGGCCAAACTAACATACTGAAGGATGCATGTGCAAAGTCAACAATGCAACCAATCTCTTTCCCAAAATGGTCTAGAACTGCATACTGTGAAGAAAGCCCAGCACTAGCACTGAGTTGGTCTAGTTGTAAGGAAATTCTAACACATTTACCGAAATATTTTTGTTTTATTTATCTTGGTGCTGATTATTACACCCTTGCTAAAACAAGGACAATATTATGTCTGTACGGATGAAATTTAATGGCAACTCCTAATGGAATAAAATATCACTTCTGTGGCAAGTCAGAATATGTCAAAGAGATGTGGTTGATCTAATTTATAACCAAGTCTTCTCATTTAGTTAACAGGCTTTCTCCTCGTACCGAAAATGCCCTATTCGATCTCCCCAGATCTACTCTCGTGCTCTTCTTCCATATTGTATATCCAGAGTTTGAATAGTGTAGAAATCAGGAATGGACCTGTGCCAAATTATGTTCCTCTCTTTCTCTCCTCTTTGTCACTCTTTTGTTCTCTCTCCTGGACTGACAGTGCAATCCACAGTCAGCAGTAGCTTGTAACATTTTCCCTTTCTGTGTTTTGGAACCTCCCTTTGAAGGAAGAACCTGGAAAGAACACTTAAGTGGACTGTATGCTCGTGGGGGTAGCAGATGTAGCAAGCTATAGTGCAGGTGACGTTTGCATCTAGTGAACTATCTGAAGTTGTAGGAAGGAACTTCCGGTCTCTTTGTGGGAGAGTCAAATGTGTTCTTGGAGAGAGAAAAATACACAGAAATACTCCACAAGTCAAAACTGGTGGAGTGTCCAACCTGATGTCGGTGAGTTATTCCAAATGGAACGCAAATTCATGTAAGATTGCAGTAGTTCAGGTTTTTTTCACACACAGATATTCCAGGTCCTTCATACTACAGAAGAAGCTGAGCCATCTGAGAGTATCTACTCAGAGTGAACAGATTCATGAATTTGAAAAAAATGTACTGGAAATTAATACAGGTGCTCAATGTTTCCACAATATGACTTCTTAAAATAAATGTTCTAAAAAAAAAAGCTAAGATCTAATTTATAGTATGGGAGGAATATACCAGTAATAGTTGGAATGTTAGTCTTGAGTGAAAAAAATGAGATACGAGATCATATCTTGGGAAAATTATTTTCCTGCACTCTGGCTGTAGGGAAATGCTCATATCTTAAGGTGCTCTTGTGGGAACTGTGAATCTTTAATTACATTCTCTATTAAAGGCCTAATAGTTGGATCTAACTTGCAGTAGGTGCTCAGAAAAATGTCAGTGGGCCCTGTTGAACTGGTGAGTTCTTCTTGAGATAGAGGTTATTGAAACCATAAATAACATACTAGCAATAAACTCTGCCATTAGGGAGTTGTGATTGTCTGGATGGGTCTTAGTGCATGAACAGGTCAGCAGAAACCACTTCAAATCCTTTCTTGCCTTGCGAATCTTGTCTTTTGTCTCTGGCTGTAAAGTAGTTTCCACATCTGCACTTCTGCAACATGTTGTGCCAAGTCCTGTGCACTCTGCTCATGTGAGTCATCACACTGACCTCAGCTGGATGACTCCTGCGAGTAAAATGAACACAATTTGGCCCACTGCCTAATAGCTAGTCACTGTATCTGGACTTCAGTTTCCTTGATGTTTCAAGGTACCTTATTCCAGCTGCCAAACGTGGAGTATCTGAAGCCCATTTATGTTGTTACTTGAAGGCCAGCAACAAGGCAGTCTGGAGGATGGTTACACCATGATGGTTCTCCCAGAAAATGTTCCATTTTAGGCAAAGGCCAAAGATTCCATGACTTCTGTTGTGGGCTGTCTTTTAAAAATATGTCTTTTGTTTCAAGGAGACTATGTTTCCTAAGCAAGCTTTTAGTGGTGTATATATTCACATTGGTCAAATAAAAGTCACGTGGCACACCTCCCTTTCTGCTGTGGTGAGCCACACAGTGTTTGATATAATCCCACTAGCTTGTGTGGGGGGAAAAAAAAACCACCCAAAAATCCCTAACAGCTGAATATCAGATGTGCGTGGTTTGCATGTCAGTGAAACAGAAGGCACGTTACACAAGTCACTACACTTTGCAAGCTCTATTTCTATTTTGAAACAACTGTCCCTTCAACCTTTTCCACTCTCTTTTCTTAGGCATAAGGTGAATCCAGGGCTGTTCCTGAGGCTGACCCTCACTTTTCATGTAGCTTCCCATGTTTCTGGGAATAGTGTATTGACTGGTTAACTGATTTTATACCCTGCAGATATATGAATATGATTTCTGTAAGGGACTGTTCAATCATTAAATTCTCTCCAATATGGGAAAGTCAAAGCTCAGGTGAAATGCTATAGCTCCAAATAAGCATTTGAAAAGTCAACATATTTATTTGCCTTTAAAAAGAAGTATGAGACTTAATTGAAGTTATCTACTGTCTCTAAAAATAGAGAATTAAAAGACCTTCACATGAGCACAGGTAGTGACTTGGTAGGGCTATCCAGCTTTGCTTCCCTGCTTTCTTCCTACTAGCAAGAGAACTTAGCACCGAGAAAATAAGATGCTTTTTGTGCACGTGCAAATACATACACAGCTGGTATAGGCATCTAGTAGGCACATCTAATAAGCTAGTGAAGAAAACTGCTGGGACGAGATGGGCTGTAATATGTTATGCAACTGGGTAATTACTGAGCTGATGCCGTGCTTATCCGCTTGGTCTGTTACTGCCTGTTTTGTTTTATTTTTTTCATTTGCATATTTAACTAACTTAACTAATTCTCCACAAAGTCAGATGTTCAGGTATCCCATTCATGGTGGCTGATGAGAAATTCTGAGAGCAGCCAAGTGGCGCCGACATGAAAATAAGTGTTGGGTTAGTAAAACTGACCAGTGAATGTGAAACAAGAGTATCCCGAAACGATGGCTAGTCTGAATCACTAAAATGTAGAGTCAGAAGGGCTTTTTATGATAATAAGAGAAAAATGTCAATCACGCAAAGTATAAGGTCAGAAAAGAAGTCCACATATGCAGAGGACACTGATGCGTGTGCTGATGGGACGGAGAATGGCTGTAGCCCCTACCATCTGAATTCTTCACTGGTGCTGTGTTGAAGGAGTGATAGGAGAGGGAGGAGACCTGTTTGTGGCCCCACTGCCCAAAGCGTGCATTAATAGAAGAGGCTGTATGACTTGGTCAGGCAGGAGTGACACATGTAGAAGTAGCAGTTTTGGTTGCCCCAGAAATCTGAATCTTCCTCTTAGTTATTTCAAAACAGATTGCATCATATTTCAAGCACTGTGCAGCTACAGGTGAGCCCATTTAGCTTTGGGACATTGTGCAATATTTACTGTATTGTAGAATTTGACCAGTGAGGTTTGTTTCTAAATTATCTACTTCAGACGTCAATTTTAAGATATTGCTGCCTTGTTTGCAATGGATATCCAAGTCTGAAGCCAGAAGATAGAAGTGTTTGGCACCTTAGAATACAGAGGAAAAATGCATTTGTTTAGCCCAGTACAACAGCGACTTGCAGTTAGCAAGGGAGAAAAAACCTGTGTCATCCTGCTGCTGGAAGCTTCAGAAAAATCAGATAGAGACAAAGAAACAGGAGAAGGACAAAGGAGCCTGTTCACAGGAACACTGAGATTCTGGTTCTGAATCAAGTCTGTTTTGTTTCCTTATTCATACCATGCCTGAAACTTGCAAGTTTGCATGAGAGCAAAGAAATTAAGTGATCTTAAATACAGCTGGTTCTCCCTCCAGGTGCCATTAAATATGTTTCAGCGTACAGTATTATTAAAAAGTGAAGGATGTTTTGTTTGATAGGAAACGAACAAAAAGAGGCAATTAAGATCATGAGTGAAAGAAACATGCTCCCTTAGCCGTGGTATTGGGCTGCTGCACTCTGGATGTGACTGTTGCATCTTACGAAGTTTCCTGCTCTGAGCATGCCCTAGGCGAAGAGCACAGAAATCCACTGCTTCACAAATGCCACTTCTGGTGAGCAGAGAGCTGGAATAGGCTGTTCTGTACTGTCCTGAAGCAAGCTGTCTTACAACTGGCCTTTGAGACTGGAGTTCTGGTGGGAACTGCAGCCTCTCTGACAGAAGATGGGATATGAAGAGTGGCCAGGTGACTGCTGATGTTTAAACATGTTTTGCCATCATGTTATACCTGCTTAAGCCAGAAATCTTAGCTGGTTATGTAAAACGATTTGAAATCACTTGTTTGTGGTATTGTTGCTTTCTGTCCTCTGATCAATCTGTGCAGGCCACAGTAACTTTACTAGCTAGTACCAGTACAACAGGCAGTTTTCCTCTTCCATGAGAAGCAGGTGCTGGCACCCTTGCAAAGACCTCGTCGTTAGTTTATAAATGAGCAGCCACGGGCTTGTGCTTTTCTTTCATTGGGGTCGGAGGGAGAGGGCACTGCATCATTTGTGCAAAACTAAGCTGTAGGCTGCTTTTTTCTGTGGTCCATAGAGGTGAGCCAATGTAGACTAGCTATAGTATCTGAAGTACAGTACTGAGCAGAAAGTTAATTTTTAATGTGAACATGTCACTTGATCACAAAGCTGGGACATCTCCTAGTGGTCTTGTAGCACTAATGCAGCATTTGTGCAGTTATTAAACAGAGGAAACTAGGTGCACTTACAAGAAAAGTTACCCAAATAAGAGGAGCTTTACTATTTTTCAAACTGGAAAGCTGTGCTAGTGCAAAAATCAAATGAAAAGTTGTTTTATAGTTGGAAACTTACCCAGAGCTGGCTGACCCAGTGGCTGCAGGAAGTCAGAGCTACTGGTCCAGTCTGGTTAGTTCTGGAATTTCTTTTCTTTTTTTTTTTTTTCTCTGCCCTGCCCTATACACTTCATTGATTACTAATATGAAAACCAAATTATTTCCTTATTTTCATCATTTAATTTGGAACTCGATTAGACTTCTCTCTGTGTCCTTAGAATGATGAGGGCAGAAAGCTCATTTATCAAAGCTCTGCAATGAACAAAGCCAGAGCAGAGCAGCATAGGCATAATTAATAAGGAAAGAATGGAGCTTGTGGCTTGATGTTGATGGATACAGAATGTGCCACAAAGGAAACAAAGCTTTGAGAATGCTTTGAACATAAAACCAGTCTCATGGGATCAACAATCCCATGCCAGAGAGTAAATTCAGGATAAGATGGATAAGCTCCACCTATCACGATGACCAACAGCCATACTGCTGCAGCGGTGGAGGATCTAAGTATTTCCTGGACATGTTTTTGGGTTGTTTGGGGAGGGAGGAGCTGATTTACTTATTTTCCCTAGGAATACTCCAGTTGGGCTGAGCATTATTGTTGTTGCTGGTTTTGGAATGGCAGAAGCGTGTGCTGCAAAGGGGTTTGCCTATAGTGAAATGGCATGTACTTGTGTGAGCTGTCATCACCTTCTCTCTGTAGAAGACCCCAAAGATGAGAGATGTGGTTAGACAGTCTCTGTTTGCATATACAATCACAAATCTCTACTGTAGCTTGTCATGCAACAGAGAGCTTAGTGTTACGGGCAGCATGTCTGCCTTCTCACCCCAACACTCCTTAAGAAAAGGAGAAGCAAAATCAAATTCTGGTGACTGTGTCTAAAAATGCTTCGTAAAGGATCTAGGGAAACAAACTTTTAAAAATATGTGGTTTTTCTCTGGAAAGCGTTTCTTTTACCATATTCATATTTTTGTTTTCCTGTAAACTTAGAAGTCTTTAATACTCCTCCAAAAATGTGTTTACCTCTTCCGAACTATACAGTCAAGCATTGGGCTAACCAGTAACAGAGTTTCAACACATACAGTGGAAATTATCTTCGATAAGAATAAACAAAACTTTGCTTCTGAATAATAGGACAGAAACATGAACATGCAGAACAGAGCTAGAGAGTGGGTTGCCAGTTCTAGCAAAATCGTGAGGGTTACTGTGAAAACCTCCAAGACTCCTGTACTTCTAAGATTCGTGGCAAGATTTAAAGGAACTAAAAGGAAAGGAAATGGATCTCAGTGCTGCGTCTATATGAAATACAGCTGAATGGGCTAAATATAGGGCAGTTTCTTAAATGTTGTGAAAGATGAGGAATTCAATCACCTTACAGTGCCTTATTATTGGTGTCTTATTTTATATGGATAACCTGCAAAATAAACATGATTTAATGAGCCTGTTCACATCATCACCAAATATTTCATTACAGTGCAAGCTGGTTGAGCATCGAAGGGTGTGTATAGACAATCAGAAGTGATTGTGTCACTGTCCCTTTGTGACTTACTCAGCAGATTTTTTTCATTGACTGTGTACCTATTCTGTGGGTAGTGTGAAAAAAAAACAATATTAATTAATGGTTTCATATTTGTAGTATCTTAGGACAGCATATTTAATTCTGCAGTTTCACCGAGCTAAAAATGTGCAACTTAAAGCAGTAACATAGGTCATCAAGGAACTTTTCCTGCTTCTGAATTCTTATGAAACAGGATACATTTTAAAGACAAGTTACTGATCATCAGGAAGGTAATTTTATTCACAGCATTGAAAAAGTATGATCAACTTTTTAAAATATTCCAAGCATTGAAATATTTGTGTGTTAAATTTGTTGGTTTATATGTATTTTTATAGATTAGACATGTGGTAGAACTCATTTGTGTTAATACCAAACCTGAATTTGGATTAAATCACTGAAAGGGGCCTATGCAGAGGTTGCTAATTCATTCAAGTCCAGAAATTTTCGTGGTGGCCTTAATGACGTAACTGCTGTCTTCCTGCTTTTTTCTTAAATACCTTTAGGCTTTTCATCTACTGTAAATATTTATGAAATGTAAGCTTGCTTTTAGAAGTATCTATTCTCAGCTAGCTTGCAATTGCAAATCTCACAGTCTGTTTTCTTTTGCCATGTTTCTTCTTTTCCAATTCCCACCAACAATTTCTTAAAAAATCAATAATGATTTTCCTAGTGTTTATTTATGGTTTTTGAGAATCAGTGCAAAACATATGTTTCGTTAGGTTATGTGACAGTATTCTCTTCCTCTATACAAAACCACACAATTTTCAATTTCAGCACATTTTCACAAATAATGTTTTGCTTAAATATGCTTCCGCCCTGGTCTCTATTTTAGTAGAGGAATATTTGGAAAAATCTAAATCAGGAAGGTGGGGAGGAGGAGGAGGAATGGGAGATATTGTCTGTCTAGTCACAGCTATGGTGCAGGCCATGAAATGTGAACTCTTTCATTTTTTTCTTTGCATACCTCTCACCTGGGAAGATGACCACCTCTGGAGGAGGGAGGTAGTTTAATTTCCATTCCTGTCAACTTCTGTTTCTCTGCAAAGAGGCAGAAGATACGTTTCAGATTCTGTGGGATCACATACTTTGCTTTGGCGACACAGCAGATCCCTGCCATGGGACTTGGGTTAGACCACGAGGTTCCCTTTGCTTCAGACCCTTCGGTGGGCAGGAAACTGGACTGCATAACTTAAAACTAAAGATCTTACCCAGTAAATTGTCCAGTTATCCACTTAGCTTTTACTTTGATTCTTTCATGAATAAAACAGCATAACAAAACATCTCGGGTAGGATGAGGACTGGACAAAAGGTGAGCGGGGTAGAAAAGGAATGGAAGTCACAAATTGGGTTTTCTGTTTTGTAGTCCATGTTTAAAGGAAAGGTCCAAAAATTGCTTGTCTTCAAGGCTGGTGCTCAATAACTGGAAGCTATTCAGAAGTGTTGCATGCTCAACATGATCCTGAAAGAAATGAGTTGGTAAAATTCCTTATGGAAATTATGATAATTTCATTACCATTTTGAGGTTTTGGGGGTTTTGTTTATTAAAATCATTAGTTCCTGGAATTGGTAAACCTTGCCAAATTCAAAATGCTACAGTCTTCTTGGATGAATTGTTAGATTCCTAGAACGAATTTTAATCTTTTTCTTAACGTTCATAACTCCCACTTCAATAATTTGGAACTGTGCTGTTGGGTCTTTCCTTGCTTTTTTTTTCTTCTAACTAGAAGGAACTCTGAATAGAGTTTAAGGAATTGAAGACCCTCCCCAGTAATAAAGATGCCATTTTCTGTATGAGTATGTGGCTTACAGATTGTCCTAGCTCTAAAACGAATAAATAAATTGTATATCTAAAAACACTGCTCTCTTCCCTCAATGGGAGCACTGTTCCTCATCAGGCAAGTCATGTTTACTGAACTACTGTGTACTCCTATACATGTCACTGCAACCAAATGGCTCTGAGTACATGAAGAAAACATCCTGCACTTTAGTCAATAAACAAGATAGTTACCCTTGTGCTAAAGCCCCAGATTAATTCCTTACTCCAATCACCAAGTTACTGTTGGGGTAGGGAGGAGGAACCCGGAACAAAAAGCCCCAGACATCAGTTCTGTATTGCATCTCTGCTTCCCTGACAAGTCTTGTATCCACATGGGAATTGGCATGTCTTTAGGTGAGAAGGCTGTATTCAGTTTGTGGACATCCAGTCGGTGCTCACCTACTGCCTCGCAGGTGAGGCTGTAACAGCGGAGACAGGCTTCACATGTGAAATGTCAGATGTGGCCATGTGTTTGGCATGTTGCAAGTGAACTCAGGGAGGAGATAGAAGTGAAGATATATCCATGGTCTTCCAGAATATCTTGGAAATGTCTGGTTTGCATTTTCCTCCAACTTAAAACCTCCTGTTGGCTTATGTGAAATATGGGCAGGTTTTGACTCCAAAGGCAGTTGTCACACGGCGATAAGCAGTTCCAGAGTATCAACACTGACAAATGCGACATCACTATTTTTATTTTGTGTAGCTTTTTGTCTTCAACCTTTTGGTGGACTGTAACTTCTTTAGAAATAAATGCGTTTCTTATCTCTTGTAGTACAGTCTAAGAGTTTTAGTAGTACAGTTTGAGTCATTCAAATAAAGGCATAATATAATCAGTCTTTAATACATAAATCCATGGTAATAATTTATTCTTTTCCTTTCATGACATACGTTAAGTGCTTGAGTGAGTAAAGCATAGGCTTTGTGAGCACAAGTTAATGCAGAAGCACAATTCTCCCTAGCAAACGGGGGTCTCTTGACTGTCATCTACAGGTATCTTTGACCTAGTAAGACTCTAATATTCAGGAGTAGTGGAGCAGTAGTGATGCCATATCATATATCTGATTCTAGAAAATCATGAACTGGGCTATTTTAAACAGCAGCCAAACTCTAGTTGTGGAAATACATGCAACTGCTTCACTGTCTTTGCTTTCCATGGCTTCTAACTCTTGAAGGGGCTGCTATTCTTACAGAAAACTCAGTAAGGTCACCAAATCATCATCAATGTGCAACTTTATCCTGGGTGCAGGTTTCAGCCTTCCTGAGTGTAATCTAGTCTAATGTAACCTTAATGCTGTCTTGCCAGCAGGAGGCTGGGGTGCACCTGTGTGGCTTTTTGTTTTGGCTTGTTTGGTTTCAGATTTTTTTTCCCCTCTGTAATTTCCTGGGACTGTCTTGCATGGTAAATTTTTAAATAGAATTCAGAAAATACGTATAAAAGATCTTATTAAAATGCTGCTGGAGACCTATAACTGCCTCTAGGCGTAATGCAGATCTACAGATGTATTAGCAATCAGCCAGGAAGCAATAACTTGCTACATTTGGAATGCACAAATATGCTGAGATCAGGTGTTCAAAGCATTGGCTGTTGTGTACCACTCAAAATTCTGGCTGTACCTGAACAAGCTTGCTCAGTGGGATCATGTTTTTGCAGGCGTACTAGTAACTGCAGGACTGGGACTTCTTGTCCATATTCACATTGAAGCTTGTGCTCTAAATCATTGTGGATGTAGCACTGTTCTGTTATTTGGGACAGAGGAGGATTTTATTAGAAAACTCCTCCTTGTACTGGGGAGAAGCTTCTCTCAAAGCTCTTGTAACTTGTCCTAGCATGTTTTGGCTTTTGGTTTGAGTTAACAACCTTTACTCCAGTAATGGTAAGCCAGTATCACTCAGCATTTCTCCTCTACAGGCAGGATGTAAGATGACTTAAGGTTTCTCTGTGTAACATACAGTTGGTTCATAAAATCCTGTGAAGTTTTGCTTTTAGAGTTGCTGCATAGAGTGGTAGGGATACAAAGAAGTGTAAGTAGAGTGTTGTCTTGGCCTATACTCTGTCAGAAAGGAAATAACTGATAAATAATTAATCAGGGCTGACAATACTGAAATTGGTTTAGTGATGTTTCTTTGATTATACAATGATTCAAAAGATCAGATGTTTTATTAGCTGGGAGGAATGTAGAAAGAGGATATGAGTGGTATTTTGCTTTTGTTAGTGTATTTACTGAGTACTTACTGAAGTTAGCTTTAATCTGTTTTGATAGTATTGTATGGATGAATAGGAACTGGACTTGTCTTATAAATACTTTTTAAATAAATAAAAAGCTGTCAGGCCAATAATTATTTGGACACAAATATGTTCTGGTGAAAAGAGATAATGAGATGCTGGATACTGTATTAGATTTGATAGTGTCCAGTGCACATCTAGCTTCACTGACATTTCAGGTTGTTTTTCTCAAACACTAGATAGGTACTTTCTAAGCCTAGGAAACAAAAATGGTAATTTTTTAAAAATTCGTTCTCCTTTCAGGGTGTTATTATACAATGAAAAGTGGGAAAGCTGTACCAAGAAGAGTTTGAGATAAAATGATCTAGCCTTGCGCAAGCTTTACACATGGAACATCTCTGTTGGTCATTTGATCATCACCTTACCTTAAATTATTGATGTCCTAGACTCATTGCCAAAAGGTAGGAATTCCCTCTTTCCCTGCTCCCCCACTCCTGCCAAAAAGGACGTCTTGCTGAAAATACCACTCGCAGCAGGAGGTCAGAAGTACTCTGTGTGTGTAAATCCTTCATCTTCATCTATGTATTGGGAAATGCAAAGCTGGAGCATAAATTTTTTTAGTTCTGGCCAAGCACGCACAACACCATTGAAGATTACGTATTCAGGTGTGGAATCCGCAATAAAGTGGGAAACAAACGCGCAAGTAAAACCACATGAGACCAGGCTGTCTGTGCTCCAAGGCTGGCAGAAACGTAACTGTGTCAACCAAACAAGGTGCCTTTTAAGTAGTGGGCTGCCATCCAGTTAAAGACGTAACCCTGTTCTACATCAGTTGAAACGTCATACTTTTATGGGATAGAAAATTGTAAGATAATTCCCGAGTTAATGACAGAAATGCAGAACAGCTGAGAAATGACATTTTTTTAAAAAAAAAAAAGTTCTTTGAATTCTGCTCAAGGGCAAAACATCAGTCCTTTTGTCAGCTCAGGTGGTAGAAAGGTGTTTTGGTTTTGGTCTTGTTAAGATACGAAACACCTTTCTTGCAATCACGGCCATAGGCTCATGGATTTGGGCATGTTACAAGCAAATAACTTGGATGACTCTACTTCCCAGCGTAGTTAGGTGGAGGAAACCGTATGTGCTCTGGAGGAGTTGTTAAGGGGCGATGCGGGTCCTCCATGAGGGTGGAGTGGAAGAACTACAGGACTGGATGTGCTCCTGTAAGCAGAGTTTGTGGTCATCCTGCTGGCACTGCAGAAATGTTCTTTGGTGAGTGGTACCCTAGACAGCCTTGGTTCCGCCCAAGTATTCATTCTGCCATCTTTGTTTACTGATACTATTTTAACCCCCTGGAAGAAGATCCATTTAGAAGGTTTTTACTTATAATCCACATGCTGGATTTGCTTTAAATAAATATTCTTTCGTCTGTTTTACTTCTAAAAGAAAACTATTCAGCTACAGCTCATTACTGAAAATACAGCATGACAGTGGATTAATTTTGTAGATGTGTGAGTGTATTACAACATTAACTGCACAGTAATAAAGCAAATATGAAACTAACTGAAGGGGGACTTCTTAGATAGATCTGAGTTTCTCATACAAGCAAAAAAAAGCAAATATCAGCAATCTGTCCTAGTGTGGTGAGGAACATTCTGAGCGGTGTGAAGATCTCACTATGACAATAAAATGTCATGTCTTACATCAAACAGCCTTCCCAGAGCATTTCCTCCTGTGAATTACTCTCCAGATCTAGCAATGTTTCTTGCTGACGGCCTCTTTAATTCCTGCTTGACAATGACAATTGAAGGACTGCAGCTTAACTCAGCAAAGAGGGAACTACCCTCCTTGCGCACAGTAAATTTGAATTGTATACTTCATGTATCTTCTCTCTTCCAGCAGTTTTAGGTTGGCTTATATTTGATGAAGCCTTGTGTATTTTGGTGAAGCACAAAGGCAAATTTCAACTATGTAGAGAAACTACTGCAAGCAAACATATGTTTGAATGGAAGGTCCTCGAAGGTGGTATTTATTTCTGTATTGTTATAGCTTTATAGTCCTTTGTAAAATGAACAACCAATGATGTGATGCTGATATAGAACTGATAATGTTCAATCTACCTCTGATTGCCAAGCACAGAGGTGGATAATAGGGAGAGAAGAGTAGTGGTGTCAATGGATGTTTTCTTAATTAAGAAATGAGGAATTACCAACAACTTTGGTAAGTGTCTTTTTTAATGCTAGTATTACATTGTTTTCACCTATGATCTACTTAACATGACCTAAAAAGCAAAAAATGCATTCATTCTCAAGGCATGGTGAGCACAGACTTTCAGAACATGAGTATGTGCACATCTTGACTATAGTATCCTCTGGAAACAGGAGGGGAGGAAAGGAAACTACTATGCAATGGATTATGGGCACACTGGGCAAGCACCTTGAATGAGACTGTCCTTTTTAATGGGAAACATTGCTTGTGCTGTTTTGTACTGTTACTATAAACACAGGAGTCTGCTGGATGGTTTTGTCTGTACCTGTTTAAAGTTATGGGACATTGGTGGAGGGGGTGTTTTGGGGTTTGGGTTTGTTTTTTTGTTGTTTTTTTTTTAAGAGTTTCTAGGTTGACTTTTGGTCCAGAGGAATTGTATCTGAAGCTTTCAATTATTGGAAAATATTGGGTCTTTGCTGTCTATCCCATTGAACAAGGCAGATGTGATTCTTGCCTGTTTTTTGTCTGTTAGGATATCAGGCTCTTGAGACTGGATTGCTGTGAAGTAGGGATTTTAGGCACGGAGAGCACGAGCTATGTACATTTTTACATACTAATGTGTCAGCTCTTGTATTCTCTCTGTGGTTTCCATAAGTAGGGATCTGATAATGTCCTGAAACCTTCTTTCATCATTGTAGAATGATGTTTTTTGTTTTCCTCCATGCTGGCAAAATAAGCCTTCTCAGTTATGCTTTTATGATTAACCGTATCAGCAGCAAAGCACACAGAAAAACTAATTCTTAGGATCAATAACTTGAGTATTGCAGCTGTTGGAGGGTGCGCTGGCCACTCTTTCAAGTACAAAAGCCATTAGCTGTGAAGTTCAATAAGTTATTTGTGGGATCTACCCAAATATATAGACTGTAACCACCTGTAGCACAGTATGTTTCTAATTGCTCAGAGAAAGAAGTTATAAGCCATCAAAAGGAATAAAAGTCACACTTTGCCACAATTCAGACTTCTTTCATTTGACCTTATTTCTGAGATCTAGAGTACTTGTGCCTTCTGTGTCTCTGTTTAGCCATCAAGACAAGAAGAAATACTTGGATTGGGTCATCCAGTAAAGGTGGAGGGGAGTGTGAGAGCATTATTGCAGGCTTTCTTTTTTCCGTGGGGAAGAAAAATGTAGTACAGTGGGTGATGTAATGTAGTGTGCATGCACTACAGAGATGTCTTTGTTGATAAAAGGTAGCCAATAACAGGTTTCTGAAAAAATTAGTGGAACTGACTTTAAAAAAAGATTCACAGGGGCACGCTACAATTTCTTCTTAATGTCACAATCACGGTTTGTTCATTACTCTGAAATGATGTCAAGACTGTGTAGAAGGGGCACTCACTTTTCCCCTGTCCCTCCTGCAGCTGTGTAGATTGACTAAAAACCCAAATGGCTCGAGCTTAATGGTAATTTGAAGTCTAAATAAAGATGTACCATCATCTTGCCTGGAAACCCCTGAGGAGTCCTGCAGTCCTCAGAGCAAGGAACAGGGTAGCTGTTTTCCACTGACTACTTCATTTTAGTTCCCAAGCTAAGCATGAGAACCAAATAACCAGTTGAAGCTGGTTTTTATGTCTAACACCTGATATGTATGTCATGCTTTTTCCTCAAGGGTAATGACTGCTTCTTATTTACCGCTTAGGGGTGGATAATTAATTAACAGGGGTGAGAATGTGCACACTTGACTAGACACTCAAATATCACATAGGTGATTCCTGGGGTTGAATAACATTTTTTAATTTTTTTTTTTTAGTGTCATAAAACAGCCTTGAACTGGAAAAGTTCTATTGTCAAAAGTATGTGCTAAAAGTTTTATGTGGATGCTGTAATTTATTTTTATTACAGATAGTGCTTCCCTTACTCAGTTAGGAAGGATATTGAATGTCTACCAGTAAAATAGAATAAAATCTTTGCCGTGTTTGTTGGTGGCACTTTATTGCATATTACATGACTATTTAGCCAAGTGGACAGGGCCATCAGTTTGCAAGGTGATGTTCCCTTTATACTTACAAGAGGTTCAGGATGGCTATATTTAAAATGTGTGTACTAGAGCATTTATTGTTTACCAGCAGAATTGTTGTCTTGATTTATAAGTAAAATATGTTATGAGTGAACAAATTCTTATATTATTTGGTAGAATTTTTTTGGTGATGTTGAACTTGAAAGCTACAGTGTAGGAAATCAATGGAGGGTATTTCTGTGGGGGCAAGGCTTCTTACCCTGAGCATACTCACACGCTACTGATAATTGCTAATTAATACCCAAGACTCAGGAAGTCATGAGTGTGTGGCTGAAGACTAGAGTTCCACCAGAACTCTGTGAATGTTGGTTTTAGTTAATTAAGCGTAGTAAAATGTTGGTTTTAAACCTCTCTGTTCTTGCACGATCATGTTTCATTGTTGCACTCTCCAAACATTCTCCAGAGAGCTGTATACTGAGAGCTTTTCTGTGACACTTCTCTGGCTCTGTGTTTCCAAATGGGCTGCTTGAGCATGCATTAAAAAGCTGAGGTGAGCTTGCAGGGCAGTGGGTCAAGCACCGTCAGTCACGGACTTCTGATGCGAGAGCGCTCTCTGGGTTTGGCGGTTTATGTGTCAGGTTCCGAAAGGATCCTTCGCAGATGTTGCAATGGTGTTTATGACATAATATTTCTTCCCGACTCAGTCAGATCACTGAAAGTTGCCATCAGTAAGTGTATGTGTGGGGAACACTTCCATGTGTGATTTCATGAGGGAGGCAAGTCAACCATCACATGCTGGAGGAACTTGGCCAAGTAATATACATAAAACTGGACTATGTCTCAGTGCTATCCCAAGAGAACCTGAATGCAGATGTTAGTGGGGCATTTGCAAAATGAAATCCCATCGAAGAGAACTAAATCAAAGCTGGACTGCTGAGTCGTGAAGCTCAAGTTCTTTGTGGCACGGTTTCCTCAAGCAGTTTTTATAAACACTTCCTAAACGTTTTATGAGCTATGAAAACAGTTGGGGAAATTGTGGAGCCACAGAAAGGTCACATGCTAAGTACATTGCTGGAAAATGTTCAGTTAAGTTTGAGAACCAGCAATTCACTGACAACATTATGGACCTCTGACAAACCTCTCTGCATTGTCTTCTGCTTAACTGTATTTATTAAGACTTATCTATTGGTATTTATTTGTTTTAAAAAAATGCTCTACTTGCTAGATACTGATCTTAATTTCATGTTCTTCTAATTTGACACAATAAATTGTCCTGAAAAAGAAGGTGCAAATTGATAGGTTTCTGCCTGTGCCAGTATATGGTCTAGATTATGGAAGTATGGTTTATTAGTAAATAAATAAAAATCTTTTTTGAAAGTGCTATTTTCTGTATTTTATTTAGGTTGCAATTTCCATAAATGCCAACAGATTATATTGTGGTCTCCTGCTGTTCAAGTTACTGGAGTTTCTATTGACTTCCTTTGTATTGCCTGTGAGCGTTCTTTGATGTGATTGTAGAGAATTTAATCAGTGTGCAGAAGCCTTCTCCGTGCTCAAATTTGCTAGTTTTCTCTGCTGAATAGGTGTCTTCTCCTAGACATCTCACTGATGATCTGCCCATATTAGACAGGTCCACTTCACTGAACTATGTGCAAAGCCGTACTAAAGTATTTGAGAAGATTGCAACTCTTGAAGGCTTCCAGCTTGCTCTCCTTCTTCAGTGTTGTCTGTATAGGGAACCTTGGCAAACTGAACCAGCTCACCCAAAGTGTAAACTGAATTTGGTGTTATTTTACATGGCACATTTTATTTTAACAACGGATAAGTTAAAAGACTCCCAAGCTAAGTGCTGAACTGACACAACAGACCATGTGCTCATCTGCCCTCTTTTCTTGAAGATAAGGCTTTGAAAATGGTGGTAAGTAAACTAAATGATAAATCATCAAATGTTGGCAGATTCAGGAGCAGCGGCTGTTAATTGTACTTTAGGAATGCTTTATATTAATGAACAAAGTTCATACCATGAAGCTTGTGTGGTTAGCCGTCACTTTCTCCTCTAGTTTTTTGCCTTACTGCAGGAACAGTGATGTTAGCTGTGGCCTTTCTTCACCTATAAACAAAGGGGAAAGCTGGAGGAGGCTGAGTAACTGTCTTTTGGAGTGGTGTCAGAAGAGACTTAATCATCTTCAGATCCCCACATAGCTTGGTGACTGCTATGTCAGCCTGTTAGTAATTAGGACAGACCCCACTTGCTATGCAGTGTAGCTTTGGAGTTCCTGCTCCCAAACCCTGAGAAGAGCCAGCGTGGGGCCTGACTGATGCACAGCTA
>Ga0181612_180954_pt1 | contig 29068 bp, 12 predicted proteins | sample HoacroProtozoa21_FD_119630 | JGI IMG/M metagenome (GOLD analysis project Ga0181612, IMG submission 119630) | Hoatzin crop microbial communities from Cojedes, Venezuel. Combined Assembly of Gp0051906, Gp0051904, Gp0051908 | reverse complement strand
TTTGAACTTGCAGGGTACTAAGAGAAAACACATGGCCAGCTGAAACATGAGAGAGCCTTTTAAGCAGCGTGTCTTTCAAGTCTGCAGCCTCTCCCCATTGGCCTGGGAGCCGTCAGCTCGCAGGCGAGGGCGAGGCCTCCACGTCGCCTGGAAAGGCCCCAGCGCCTGGGCTCGTCGGGCGGCAGAGCAGGAGGGTTAGCTTCCCAGTCAGGGGCAGATCAGCGCTTACGTTAGCAGTGGGCTTCCAAAGGTGCCATCTTTGTGAAGGGGTGGACTGGATTGCTACAGGTTTCGATGGCGTTTTTGTAAAAGTAGTGTCCTGGCCAAATTCCAGCCTCGTTAAGGTGGAATGGGAAGAGCTGATGGCTCTGTGTGTCTCCCACCTACTTTCTGCTTTCATTGGTAGAAATAGCTGGTGAAGGGGACATGTTTTCTTTCCGCATGCAGAAGCCTCAGATTAGGGTGGAGGTGCTTTTCTTTGGCTCCACGGGAGACTTTGATGATGTGCCAAGCTTAAAAAAAAAAAACAAACGAGACACTATTTTCCTACTATATTGTATGCCTTACATCTGAGGAGGAAAAATGATTTTCTTAAATTGCACGGGATGTTTGTGGGATTTTATCCCTGGGTAATAGCTTGTGGTTTTAGGGCTCTGCATGTCTCATTAGTTTTACATAACCTCTTGCTCTTTCCTGATACCGCATCCCCCAAACTTTTCATCCTTCTCCCACTTACGTTCCTATGCCTTGCGCTGTCACTACCCACCCACTCTGTTTGCAAGAACATCTTCCCATTTTTGTAGTAAGCAGACACCTACTTTTTCTTTGTTCAGGAAGCATCTTCATAACAAATCCTTCCTTTCTGACTTTGGTTGGTAAATCACTTGGATCTGTACAAACTTTCAAGAATCTCTTACGTACTATGCTTTCAGCACACTTAAAGACCTAAAAATATTTTATTAATGTGGGGCTATAACACAATTCAGTAACAGTGTCTACACAACAAAGAGCAGAGCATGTTATAACATACTTGGGACACAATGTCCCAGTCACAGCACATTTTGTGGTGTGGTCAATCTATACTTTCCTTGGGGAAGGAAATAAATGTGAACGATGTACTGTACAGAGCTGAGAATTTTTCTGGTACTGGATAAATTGCAAAACAATATAACTGCTGCTCCAGTGCTAATGATCAGAGCCATTCCTAATTATGCTGATGCCTTGGGCAAAGAATTTTTGTAGTGTTACTACTCCAGCTTGAAAGACCACACTGTCCATGTCCTAATGCAGCCACAGCTATTGCCTGGCTAACATCAAGAGCCTGCTTCTTAGGCAGCATCATGGTATCATCATGTATTGGCACACCTCATTTGAGGCTGCTGAAGTCGCTGACAGGTAAAGTTTCTCTTGAGGGCAGAAAGATGTGAAGTGATTATAACTGAGCATCAGAAATCTTTTTGTTTCCACTTCACTTAGCAAAATGGAATCAGTTCCATATTTTCTGTGAAACAATACTCTAGATGACATGACAAAACCAGCCTAATGCCTGCAGTCCCAGGCAGATTTGGTTGGAGACAGATTTTCCATGTAGCCATTTTGTACAGCCTCAGGACACAACCAAAAATCCCAGCTCTTTTGAAGACAGAGAATAAATAACATTAAATTTGTCCCATTGAATTTTGACATGTTTCTTTTATTGCAAAACTTGGATTTTCATGCCCTTATTTGAATTGTACATTAAAATCTGTTACTTACCATCATCCCACCCACATATAGTACTACGTCTCATGGAAGTCATCACTTAGTTGGAAATGTGCGCACCATATGCATACTCTTAACTCCAAAAGTAACACCCAAGGGTTTTTTAAACTCAGCCCATAATCTACAGACACTGTAAGAAAAATATAAAAGATAAAAGAGACTATTTTAAGATGCTATCAAATCTTTTCAAAACTATTTTAAACCTCTCTCTGTTATAAGGAATCTGGGGAACATTTATTTTTCTCCTCAAACAAGAGAAAAGATAGGAGACTGTCCAAAAACTTTTGCAAGCATTTTTATTGCGTTACAGGAATAGGAAGTGGGAGGCTTGGAGGGAGCAGGGAGGTGCGTTGTTTGTTTTCCCAGCTAGAGATATCTATAAGTTTGGAATCATTATGAATAATACATACATTGACAAGTTTGTGGTTGGACAATATTAAAATAACAGACTGTGTGGAAACTCTTAATTGCACATCAATATTATAACTATGCCATTTAAAAGAATGCTGCATATAATGCTGCAGCTGATAACTTTGTAGCAGCTGCTGTTTTCCTGGCTTAACAGAGAAGGGTTTCCTAGTTGTACATAACATTTCTGCAGATCAGTCACCTGCTTTGGGACCCACTGCAGCCTGCTTCTCTCTGACAGAGAGGAAGGGGGGCTGTCCTGGAAGAATGAGTTTCCCTTTCTGACACTGCATGAGGAGGGAGTTTGATATTCTTTTGAAAATGACTTAAATATTACAAAGAGGACTAAGGTAAAAAGGACATTTATAAAAGGACTTTAGAAACTAGAAGAGGCAACATGGGTATCAAATATCTGCATTGTGGATAGTTCTGGTTGGGTAACATTTTGTATACTGTTGGCTCAGATCTGTGTGACTATGCAAGGTAAAAGGCGAGGGAAAGTCAGGCAAGTAGCATTAAACAATGTTCGCTATATTTTGATAGCAGGGTGTGCATCTTTTGTTTCAAGCAAGAGATCAAAACCTAATGCCATCACCATATCAACCTGTTCCACCTCTTTACTTTGCATTGCTATTTAAATAAACCCCAAACAAACCCATAACAACAACAAAAAAAAGAAACATGCACTCCAGGAGATGGAAGGAGCTGGGGTCAGTGCTAAAGAGAATCCAGCACATTTTGGTAACTCATGGCCTCAGCATCAACTGGGGCCAGCCATACTGGGGACATGGGCTCGGCTTAATGCTCACAGCTCGTGCTCTGGAGAGGCTCTTAGTCTTCACTTGAAACTATTTTTCTCTCCTCATTTTAGCTCTCACAGTCACTGTATTTGTTTATATGTTTTTTGCTGTTCCAGGCAATAGCTCATTATTTAATCGGGAAACCTTTTTTTCTTGTTTTGTTTTGGTTTTGGTTGGTTTATTTATTTAAGGGCACATTCACATGTGTCATTTATCAACATGAAACTGGGGAGGGCAGTTTCTTCCCTTTTTTAAAGTTTCTTAAATGATTTTGGTGACTCTCTAGCAACAGTCACCTGCACACTGATCAACTTTGCCAGTTTTCAAGTAAGAATTTCCAGGTAGTTGTTAATTAAATCCCCCAAGTGACTGGGCCTTGTCTGAAGCTTATTTGTACAAAAAGCACATCTCATAGACAGCTACTACAATTAAATTATTACATATATCAAAATACAGCCAAATGTGCTTAAAAACTCAGAACAGATTTAAGTGGAGATGTTCAGATCCTAGACTAAGGGTTTGGAAGAATTTGTTCTTACAAGCAGATTGCTACAGCTCTTATGCATCTCCTCCTGCCGCACTGGTACCCATTACTGGCAGGCAAGGTGCAGAGGAGTAGTCATCTCTGGACAGGTAAATATTCCTGTGTTCTCAGAACTGCTGTAATACATGTCTTGGTTTAAAATCCTGCGGCTCATGAAAGGTGAAGAGCTTGTGGAAGGCTGTGAGCCTGGAGCAGGGGAAGGAGGTGGCCAGCTCAGGCACTCCCGCTGCCCGCACCACGCCACTCTGCAGGGTCACTGCTCTTTAGCCCCTCTGCCCACATTGGCAGCCAGACCTAGCTGTGCTCAGGGGACACTTGGGACATCAGGGAGAGGAGGCATCCCTTTCCCTTTGCCATTTATCCTGCTGCAAAGATCAGTGGGACTGGAGTGATGCTTTGGTGTCTCCAGAAATCTCAAGGACCCCGAGGCATTAGACAAAACTTCTCCACAGAGTGCTAAACTACCACCTGGGCAACTTTATGCCAGAGGAGCATTGCAACATACAATCCTAATACCTCTCAGGAGCTGATAAATTACTTTGAAGTTAAAAAAAATCCACAATGTATTTTTCTTCTTGAATAGATGGATGTTTTTTATGAACTCTTTGTTGGAATGCTGATTTTTTTGAATTTCTACTATAGGAATTACTGGTTGCTCCACTTATTACTCTTATCTTCAGTAACATCACAAGAGTTTTGTGGGTAGTGTCCATTTTGTTCCTGGAATTGTAGCTGGCTTGTATCTGGAAAGGTAGAGAGGAACTAATAGTTCCCTGGGCTGGTGCTGGCTTTAGGATATCACTAAAATAGTATTTGTGATTTTCCAACTTAAATTAAAGTTAGGTTTAATTCTGAGGCCTTCACATTAGGAAGAGAGCGCAGTGTGGAGCGGTGGCAGCTGTGCCGGAGCAAGAGCCACCATCCTGCCTGCAGAGACCTCATCCCGGAGAGGGCTGAGCTTCACCCAGCTCTCGCAGAAGGTAAAGGGAGCTGTGTTTTCTCAGAACGGCTGACATCCAGGCCCCTGCTTCTGCTGATTAAAGAAACACTTAAGTAGCAGGATGACAGATTATAGAGGCTCATTTAAATATATACTATTAACACTATACATTACAAAAATTAGGATGTGTCTTTCTTATGCAAACAAATTCTAAAACTGTATATTTTAGTCTCTCTTTAAGTTGTTTTTCTTACTGAGAAGGTAAATTACTGAAATATGCTTTGCACTCAGTTTATGTAGTTTGCTTAAGCATTTTCAAGTTGAAATATACTTGGGCTTCTCAGCAATATGTAGAGGCTTCCTTGCTGTGCTGTTATTACCAGCTGTCTACATTTTATGGGCTTTTTGCTCTGTCTCGCTAGTAGAAATCCGCAGGGTGCTCTCTGCAGAATTTTGTGTATTGACCCAAATATTTTTATTTTTATGGTGAACTTTACATAAATTTGTATAATTGGTGTGGTCTTAGACCACATAAACATTTGATATTGGTCAGAGGAATTTGTGAAGCGGGGAGCATACTCGTCTTTCTGCTAGTTGCCATGAGGTGACCCACAAGCGTTGCTGCAACTCTTGCAGGGCTAGTCTCCGTTACAGGCGAGACGCACTTGACTTGGAAGAACCAAGTCAATATGGGTACACAAATGGAGTAGACATGGTTGTCTCTGCTCGTAGCTGCTCTGGGGGTCTGTATTTGTTGTTTTATACCAAAGTTATGGCCACTATGCCAAGTGGACCTGTTTCAGCAGGTGGGAAGCCCTTTAGACAAGGAGATGCCCTTTTCCTTGGAACAAAACAAATGCAGGGGCCCAAGAGTTGTATCAGGACATTTGGTACCAACACAGCACATCACCCGGCATCTCAGTATATAGTCCTCTTAAGCCCTGAGGCAGATGTGAAAGGTAAATCGTGGCTCTTTTGCTCCGTGCTGAACACATCCGACTTTCTGAGCAGCAGAGAATGCAAATATAATGCAACAACCCCATGGGCACAGGGATTGTGCTTTCTCCAAGTCTGTACCATGGCTATCGCACTGTGGGCTCCACTTCGGTTGGTGCCGTGTTCTTTTGTACACATGGGACATTAAGGAATTAATTGGAAGCAAGTTTGGTTCTTGGTTATTTCTGAGAGAAAATAGTATAGTCACAGATGAGTGAAAGATCTGACGCCTGTTAAAGCTCCTGTTGAGAAATAGCGCATTACAACTGACTTAATTTGAGTATAGGAATTTGGAGGAAATGTACAAGGAAATACATATAATATATCAAATTATGTATGCCATCCATGGGGAAAATTTCTTAAGCGTTGAAGTCTATATACTTGCTGCATTGCTTTCTTTTAAGAAAAAAAGTTACATGTTCCTTGTAACACACGGTGCTGTCTTTGGATCGCTTATGTTCTTTTTGGCGTAACCTGATCTGCGCACTCTTTTTTTCAGCAGAGAATTAGCCTGATTAAGAAGCAGGGTTCATACCCTTATGTGTTCCTTTTCCATTGGAACTGAATTATATTTTTAACACTTTATTTATTCCTACATTATTTACATAATTGGAATTTTTCAGTAATATTTTTATTGCAGAAAGTGAGAAATTGAGCGTTTTAGCCAAATTAGCCTACTTCATGTTCGTTTGGCTAGCATGCTAATTTTCTCAGTTTGATCTGAAATAGTTATTACATCATGATGACAGTCAAGCATAGGTTTTGTCTATACATTGCTTGTGTTTATTAGTGAGTGTGCGGTGTGTGGGTTAAATGTTATTTTCACTTGATTTGTTATTATTATTTATGGCACAGCTCTTTTTGACTGTGTATGTGTATATGTATATAAACACACACATATGTTATGTTACATAAAAGATGGCAGTGTGTGGTAGTAAATACATTTCTTGGCATGAACTTGGAATGTCAGCAATACTCATGAGCAGCAAATTTAATTCTTGCCAAGCTAACATAAGAAGATATGCAAACATTTAACGTTATATATAGATGTTTTACGGGCTGCTATCTGCACGCATGTTCTCTTCATGCTGCTTTTTTTGGGGGAGAGAGAACTTTTTTTTCAAATTAGAAACCTGAATCAAAATTCTGTGTACCCCAGGGAAACTGCCATCCAGTGACTGGTGGGCTTCCTGAAGAAATCCTTCCTGTTGGTGATGGGAATTAGCTCAGCTGAGGATAAAGAAAAATAGGGACAGAGTTTCTCTGCTGCCTTGTCGGGTCATATCAAAGTCCTAGCCTATAAATACTTATGTATGTATTTAACTTCGGTACTCTGAGTACTCTTAATGATTCAAATGAGATTCCTCATGACAGAGTAGTTAATCATGGGAAAAAATGTTTGTAGGTTTGGGTCTCAAGGCTGTCTTTCCTCTTCAGCTGCACCATTTCAACTTTTTTGTATGCTCTTGTACCCGTCATGTGTGGGAGTAGTATGTAATGATCACGTTATACCATGTTTTACAAAGCAATAGCAAAATATTTTTATACGTAGAAGAAGTGATTATTTTTCTTTTGGATGTCTATTGTTGGTCTAAATATTCCTTTTAATTCAACTGCTTTAAAACATTGATGAAATATATGGAAGAATGGCAGAAATCCTAACTGAAAATTGCAGGACAGGGACACTCATTGGAGGAGAATGAAATACATGTTATCATGATGAAGTGGCTGGTTTAATTCTTTATTTTTAAACTCTCATTTAACTCCACTGTGCTGTCATATAGCCTTTAGGAAAAAATGTTAATGCTGATTTAATATGCATGTAGTAATCAGAATCTTGCAAGCCATTTGTGATGTTTGGGTTGATTGGACCCAGCTGTTTGATGGCATTTATAGGTATGCTTAATGCAAATATTTAATCCTGGTTCATCTAAAGATGGTCTGTTAAAAACCAAAATGAAACATGGTGGATAAAATAGTAACAGTTCCTCCCTTAAATGTATCAGATAATGTGCTCTTAATTTAGATACTTGTATTTCAAAATGTTTGGGTTGTTTTTTTTTAAATTTAAGTAGTGCTCTAAGGGATGTGCAGTGCTTATATTCTCCTGTGTTTTACACTGCAAGTGGTTTTGTGTGTCGTGGTAGGTAGCACAGTGCTAGAGCAAACGGACTGTGATTTCAAATTAGCTTCTAAGTACTTTTTAATATCTCTTGGAGATGAAGGGGAAAGTGGAGATTTGGTGATTTTCATCTTGATGAACAGGACTGTATTTGCGTAGAATTTATGAAATGCTTTCATTTAATAGTGAGTTTGTTTAATCAGCTACTTGTTTGGAGAATTGCTGAGAAATGTTGCACACGCCTTTTGGGTTATTTTAAATGGACAGATTTGCTTTAAAAGAGGTTTTAATCTTTATCACATCTGTGGTGGATTTACTACACTTCCTGTAAAACATTTTCTAAGGTAATGAATATAACATTAACAAAGCCTACTTTTTATGTGTCAGTCAACATTACGTGATTTGTTCCCTCTTATTCCATTAGCATTTTTTTTCCTAAAATATTTGTACTTGAATGCATTTTAAAAGGTAAAATAGATCAGAAATGTTTTAAAGTGAACCATCAAAGGTACTTGGATAGTAATATAAACTATAATATTTGTTAAATTTTGATTCAAGCATGCATTCAAGTTTCTAGAGGAATTTTTAAAATCAAAGAAAAATGGGTATATGCTTTATTACTTGTAGTTTAGAATAGCCTTGTGCTTTGTTTTCTGCCTATGTTTGTGTCTTTTCCAATAAAATATTAGTAATTTCTGTATCTTTACTTTATAAATACATGTAAGAAGAATACTATATGTGCAAATAATATTACATGGCACATGCTTTCTTAAATGTTTTTATTATCCTTCTGGATAGTTTTTAAGGGGCAGAGCAGAATGTATATTCTTTATAGGCAGCTCTTCATACTAGAGTGAAATATTGCTCTTTTGCACTTGTCCAGAGATGTGGTGGTCTGAGTTTTCTGCTGTTATTTTCCCATCTGGAAATTCAATACACCTTCCCATGGGCTGCCTCGTCCCCCACTGAGCAGCTCTGAAAGGTGCTGGTGGGGGGAATCGGCCGTTTTCCTGTTGCTGCAGAAGGGCATGCTGTGATTTAAATAATCCATCCTTGAAACTTGGACCTTTCCTTTTTGGTAATAGATTATTCCTAAATGGACCTTAATGAGAGTGCCGGCGGGTAGTTAACAGCAGCAAAGGCAATCTTTCTGAGTATATGTCAGAGCCATAAAACTTAGAAAAGTAAAATATAATGAGGTTTTTTGTCTTATCTGCAAGATGAAAATAATAGGAATAGAAACTAATGAATTTGAGGACCTCAAGGACTACTGTTTATTTATATGATAACTGCTACAGCTTGAGCCACATAGAATCATAGGTTGGAAAAGACCTCTAAGATCATCAAGTCCACATGCCAGTGGAGTTCAGATTTTTCCTGAACAGTTAAGCAGCTGTTTCATCTGACCCATAAACCTGAGCTCGGTTTTAGCCGTTGCTGCTAAACCTGGTACCTCCCCCAGCTTGAGCATTTAACAGGTGCTGTGAATCCAGTTCCAGGATCTGTTCACATCTGAATGTTTGCTAAGAAACTTTTTTTCTTGCTATTGATTTTTTTCTCCCTTGTGTCAAGCGCAGCCATCACCTGTGGTTCCCCCTGCTAATGCTAGACAAACGTCATCATGAGAGAGGGGGTAACCCCCCTGCCTTCGGTAGGGCTTGCTGTATCTGCCTGGGCTCAGGGTTAGACGCTGAAATGGCTTTTCTATGTGCAGCAGGCAGAGGTGAGGCACGCGCATTCCCCAGGGCTGGGGCAGGTGGATCCCACAGAGCGGCTGGAGCAGAGCCGTGCCAGGGCCTCATCACTGCGCTCGGGGCAAGCATGGAGCCCTGGACTGGGACTGCTGGCATGTTGCGTGCCAAGGGCTAATCTTCCTTTTTTCCTGCCAGAGCAGCAGCTCTGGGTCTCCCGTACTCAGGCGTGAATGGTCTGAGCTGTATCCTAACACAGGCACCTGACAAACACCCTGAAACCTGCGCTATCAAACCCAGATTTCTGGCAAGTTGAATGTCAGTGGCAGTAAAGTTGGCTCTCTGTAAGTATTGCAGACTCTGCGTGGAGCTTGGCTCAGTTTTGTACTGGTTAAAGCTTTCACAAAGGGTGTTTTGGGTTGAATTCTTCTTGGAACTTGGACTAATACGGGAGTGAAGACAAGATGCCTCAAATAGAGCAGTGACAAGTGCAATAAGAAATGGTGAAAAATGAGGAGACAAGGATCTTAACGAAAAATCATAATAAACATCACATACAGGCTACCCACTTATGCCAGCTCAGCTTTCGGGGTGTTTTTCTAGCCCCTTTTAATATATAGCACAGGCTTCCCTTCAGTTAGGAAAAACATTAAAAATATATTAATCATCCTTAGACAAAAAAACATGTGTTTGAATGACAGGGGAAAAGAGTGCAACATCAAAGTAGATGTTTCTGAATTTTGCATACCCCCTCTGCACCCTTCTCCTGAAGTCATTCCTAAAGTTTACAAAACATCTCTGTGATCCCCAAGCCTGGCACTGGTGCTCGTGAGCCACTGTGCGAGGCAACGGGGCAGTCTGCGGCGTCAGGTTGCCTCTGTGTGTGGGTGTTTGCAAGGTGATGCCCCCGCTTCTTACCCTCTGTATACAGGCCCAAGTAATACAGCTTCAGCAAAGAGTTCTTGTGAAGAGGACTGTGTTTTCTCTCATAGGAAATGAAGTGGAGTAGCTGTGCTTTAGGAATGAAGAGGCAGTATGACCTTTAGCTTGCCTTTTGTGTGGGGAGTTGTTTGTCATCCACTGCGGCAGCGTTCAGTGACGGACGGGACAAGAATGTGGCAGGGTAACAGAACAAACCTATTTGCATGCAACTTGTGGGTATCTAAACAAGCTGAATTGGAGCTGTATATGTAGAGGAGTTGCTGTATGCACCAAAACTGTTTGTGTTCACCAGGCACTGAAAGGTCTCCGTTTATGCAACATTAGAACAAATCAGGATTAGAAACCCTGTGTTTTTAGCACTGGTAGAAAGATGAGCAGTCCCTATTCCGACCAGCTGACTAGCTAAGGCTTTGCACAATGGCCTGTGGTGAGAGTAACACCCTGATTCAGAAAGACTTCAACATGCGTGTTTATCTGACCTCTTTTCAGAAACCATGTGAGCATTTTAAACAGCTGCTTCACTGGTGTTCTTGAGCAGGAGATGCTCAAGATTCTTTCTGAACTAGGTCCTGATAATACTGCAAGGGGGAAGAGAGGGCAAGAAGCAGCAAACCGTTGGGGGGGGGCAAAAAAAAAGGATTTCAGGATAGAAATCTGTGCATACTTACTTTCACATGCAAATCAAGAGAATCCCCCTTGTGTCAGAATCACTACCTCAAATTTGAAATTATTGTACTCAGTAGATATTGTGCTTTGGAAAAATGGGCAGGCTGATGTCAGAGGAACGTGCTATTGAGTTGATTGTCAAAGAAAAAAAAAGAAAATAGATTTTGAGAATTTCTGCTTACTTTTATTATTATCATCTGGCTGATATAATGCTTGAGAGAGAAACATTTTGAGAAAAGGACCACTCAGCTAGTTTAAGGTGAATATTCAATGTGACTGGAACACAATATTCATGTGTGAAATGAGCAACTAGATGCTGTGTTTAGCAGGAAGGAAAGTCAGTTTAATAAGACACCAGAGCAAGTAAATGAGGCTATGGGGAACACTTGTCACTTTGTGGGTGCTTTCCACCCATGCATGAATCACAGCATCATCCCATCCCAAAAGTAAGAGGCTGCACCATGGCAAGCTTTGTGGCAATTTATGTGCAATTGTTAGAGAAGACAAGGTCAAAAAGCCATATTTTACCCTGGGAGCAGAAGTGGTGAGCAGATGGGGGAGTTAATTCCCCAGCCTTGAGCCACCCTTGAGATATCCCAGTCTCTGGGAGCTTCTCATTGGCGTGGAAGGGCTTCCAGTGCTGGGTAACAGAGTCCTGCAGAATATATTGCTTTTTCCGTGGTGCTCCTCTGGCAGAGATCAAAGTGATCAGCACCCAGTCCTCCCCCGATACTACAGATCCTCAGGCCACTGTGCAGAGAAAACATCCCCTTTCCCTGTTTCGGTTTTCTCAGGCGTGTAGAACTATTCTTAGAATTCCTGTTTCTGGCCTCACTATCTACTTTGTCTGTCTTGTATTGTAGCACTTTATTTTCCTTGAGCAACATATTAAACATGCCAACATATCCAGCACAGCCAATTTGCAGACCAGCAAACTTGTTTTCAGCACCTTCTAATCTCTTAGAAAAAGACTCCGCTTTATTCTCAATAGCAGAGACAGTCTGCGAGGAGTCTAGTCTTTCATGTATCAAATCCTGCTCTGCTGCACTGCTTGTTTCACATCTAATGTACTGATCTCCCACACAGGACTTGCAAGAGTGGATACAATTCCCTGTAGTGTAGGCTGCCGGACTGCTTGTGTGGTGTTGGAAGTTTGTTTTTAAACACGATGAAAACAGAAGTCCTGCTTACCCCTTTCTCAAGTGTCACCTCAGCAATCATAGGAAATTTCCAAAAGAGGCACAGCCAAGCAGCCAGCGAGCAGCGACTGCATGTTCTGGCTGCCTCTTCCTCCCCTGTGAGCTGACTGGGAGGAAGCAGTGAACCTTGGACCTGCAATTTTGAGAGTGTAGTAGATTGAAAAATGAACTAGATATGTTAATGGAGGCTGAATCCTTTAGGGGCTGTTAAAATCTGTCGTCTAGGTGCAGCTCCTAGCTCTGGATATCCTTATACCACCTTACGACAGGAAGTTCAGAGGGCAGGTGTTGGAGGGACTACCACTGCACATTCATCTGTAAGTGTATCTTCAGATGATGCTTATTGTCCTCTCCTTGTCTGCTAGGGGCTGCTGTCAGAGGCAGAACACAGAGCTGGATGAATCCTTGATCTGATCCAGTACTGACACTCTTGTATGAAAAGCTTGGATTTTGTCTTCTTAAGGGGGTAAGCAAATTTCTGTTAAAAAAAATTAGAGAGGCCACTCACACTATTTGAAATACCCATCCCTGTGTACCATCCTCCTGGCTTTGTGCTGTAGAAGACCTCAGAGGCTGGAGAGCACCAGGAACTCAAATCCTGTGCTGCAGGGCATAGTACATGCAACTATGGGTTAAAAAATTCCCGTAATGCATCCAGTATTATCTGCCACTCCTATCACCTTGTTCAGCCCCTGAAGAAGAAAAAGATAAATGCTCTTTTCTCTCTATGCTAATTGGCGTGAGGAAGGACATAGCTGGTAAAACCTACTGATAAGATTCAGACAGAGGTGCCAGCAATTCCCAAGAAGATGTGGAACATAAAATGTGAAGCTTTTCCCAGAAGAGCAATTTCTAGCCACAGTGCTAATTCTTCAAGGCAAATGCAAGAGAAGCACTGTTTACTCTCTAGCATTAACTTCAAACACAGTGCAGACCTCCTTTACTCACTGGGCATGGGCAAGGACATTGTTGTGGTGTCAGATTTGTCCATCACTGCTATAGCATGTTTTACTTTCTAATTTATGGGTTGTCATTTGCTCCGCAGTTTCCCTGTTTCTAGACCTTCCACTGAGCACTTTGCTAATGAGCTCGTTTTCCCTGAAGATAGGTATTGGTAAATGCTGGGCAGGCAGCAGGCTGCCCTTTATAGTGAAGGTTCCTCCCAATAAAAGCTGTAATGGCAAAACCTCTTTGAAGCAGATGTATTGTAGAATCAAATGGGATCAATATGTTCTGCTTAGGCTGAAGACAGACTTACACTGAGAGAAGCAGAGGTGAATTCCAAAAAAGATGTTCCAGGTTTCATATAGTGGGGAATTATGAGACCACTGAGCCCTACAAGATATTTTAAAGCCTATTCAGCAAGCTTGCTGGCAAACCTGCTACATAATCAGGTATCCAATGGCCAATGGTGTGGAGTCCATCCTGATAACTTCCTCGTTTACTGTGATATTGAATATAGGAACATCCAAAAGAGCTTTGGAGAGTGCTACATAAACAGTCCTTCGCCCACCCTGTCTATGTGTGAATCACCTTTCCTGTGGCGTTCCCATCAAAATCAGAACCTTCCATGAGTGCCTCATTTTCCATGACTGATGAGGCTTTGAAAGGAAGATATAAAAAGAGTTAATGGAGGCAGGGGGATGTTTCTGAGTCAGTTGGCCATGTAAATTTTGAGTGGGGCTTCCCAAACATAACTTCAATATTTGAGTTAAGTGAATTAACAGGGAGCTATTGAAGCAATGAACAATGGGCACTGGATATTTGGCTGCCACATTGTGGTTTTGATCATAAGCATGTTGGAAGGACTGTACCCATTTCCTTTCTATATGTAAAAACTCTGAAATACCCAATTTGGTTTTTTTTTTCCTAAAACTTGTGAGATAAGCTGTAACTGCCTTCTTTTTGCATTGATTTTACTCATCCTCTCAGTACTCCTCTCTTGTGACATGATCTAATTCTATCTGCTTTCCTGATGGTAAATGAAAACGTCTTGGGAATGCAGTATGGGCACAGGAACAAACTTTAAAAGCAAAAAGTGATCAAAGACAGCATTGGCTAACCACTGAACAATTTCTAATTAGCTTTCAGCTATCTTTATAGTAAGCAAGTTGAATGATAAAGAGTAATTATTTTTACAGAGGCCACATAATTTAGACAAATAACTTGTAAAACAGTAATCAGGCTGCATTGCACTCTCTTTTAAAATTAGAATTCATATTTGGGATCGAGGGGAGGATTCTTCTCATTTAAAAAGGGAGGAAGATGTAAACTAGAGGAATTAGGAAAAAGCACAATAATTCATCTGGTTATCTAAACAAATCCTAGGCAAATGTTGCATTCTTCCCTTGAAGCATTTTTGTGAAGAGCTAGCACTGCCACAATGAAGTTTGAGTATCTTTCCCTGTCTAAAAGGAGGTAACCCAAAATATTCTAGAGGATCTGTGTAGCATTATGTGAAGGAAGTGTTGCACAGTTAACTTGCTTTCAGCATATATTGCATGAGCCACTAGACCGCCAGGTTCAGTGCAGAATTTAACCGCCTCTTTCCCCATTATACTGGAATGTATTTATCTGGGTGGTACTTCATTTGTTCTTTCCTCCCTGGGGTTTTAAACGTCTCTAGGTCCTTTCTGATGTTTGTAGCACTTCCTAATTTATATGCTGTGCATATTTAGTTCATGTGCTGTGTGTTCCCTTTTAGAGATTATTAATAAAGATGTTAACTAAAATCCGTTCGAGCATTTATCCAGCAGTCACTTGCTGTTTGCCTCCTTGCCCTTATAAAGACATTTATGACAACACGCTATAGCCATTGCATTTTTTTCTTTCTCCTAAAATTCTGCTGCTGTATCAGTCTTGGTGGATTCTAATGGAATCTTTCCCAAATTACATTCAAGCATCTGATATTAAGAATCTGAACTCTTATATATAATTAGATTTTTAAAAATCAAATTGAACTAATGCCATTTGGAGTGCTAGCTTGTACAAAGCAGTGTAACTGTTTTCCCCACTTACACATCTGGTTGCTGATTATTGTGTGTCATCATGGCAAGGCTCTTTGTTTTCTATTTTGGCTGTTGGTTTCGTTGTTTTCTGAAGGTAGATTTATTGCACCATACTTGCATACATCTTTCCCTCCCTTTCAGTGATTAGCAATACCTTTGCTTTCCAGCCCCCCCCACCAACGTGATGCAAAATCCTGCTCTGAAATACTGAAATATTTTTTGTTATAACAAATATTAGTTCTCAGTATTAATAGATTGTGCTTGGAAAAGGACAATACTGTATTAAAAAAAATTATTCATGTACTAATGTGAAATTAATCTCAGAAAAGAATAATTCATTCAGAATTTTAATAAGAACAGTTAATTTTTTTTCTGAAAATGATCATATCTGGTTTAGCATTCAACTATACATACAGAATGAATCTTTTATTTATGATGTTCCAGAGATCATGCACTGCACGTAAATTTTTAAATTTTTATTTCATCAGTGCAATCTAACCTTTTAAAGATTCTTCATGAATGCAATATGATGAAAAATCATGGGAAAGCAGAGTGGTGTTTGAGGATGCAAGTATGGTTTAGATGAACAGTGAAAATACTTGTAGTGTAGGCTGGGTTTTCACTGTGTTAAGGGAACCGGGGACTTTACATAAACTCCAGCTAGCACAGAATGTGGCTGCCAGGTTTCTTATGAAAAGGAGACGACAGGAGCACATTTGATTTATTTTGAAAATGTATTGGCTGCCAGTCAAATACCATACTGATTTTGAAATTGCTCTCCTTGTTTGTAAGGTGTTACACAGTCCCAGCCTGTCTCTTTGACAGTCTTTGTCCTCACATTCCTCGTCAATCTCGGTGATTTACTCAATTCGGAGAGCCCTCTAAAGACCAAGGACTTTAATTTCTTGCTGACAGTTTCTTATACAGGAGATATTAAGATTGTCCCTGATTTTTTCTGCAGCCCTGACTCAGGGAGTTTCACTGACCTGACTGAGCAGTCACTTTGATTTGCAGTTGGGCACACGTGTAGGTACCTTGTTGAATTAATCTCTCAGTATGACGTTGTCTTCAGTACTTTTGCAATGCACAGAGTGAGAGAAACATCAGGCTTTTGCTTGTCTGAAAGTTAAATACGATGTGGCAGCTTCTTTTTCCAGTTTAGCTTTCTGATGCATTGATTATAAATTAAAACAGAAAAAAACCAAAAAACCACCAGAAAAACCCCCAAACCACTGAGGGTTAGTCTTCTGCGCCAGTCATTGTGCAATATTTTCATGACAGCTGGTAGAAACACAGTTTTTTGTCTCGTGTAGAAGACTTCATCTGATTTTTTTTCTTTCAATTGCTTTGCAGGAAATCTTTACAATTCATGACTGTTTTTTATATTTTTAAAAATGATTGTCAGATATGCTTGTGAATTTGTTTCCCCACCATAATTTTTTATCCTTTTGTTGATTGTTTTATTTCTTTTGTCCTTTGCTCTCCTTTTTTTGCCTGCGCTTTCTATAAAGTTCTCCAGTCATGATTTTACATGTCAAAAATGCCTCTTTCTGCCTTCCCACTCACACGTATCGAGAAACATTCCAAACTTTTGATAAATTAGAGCGGTAATGTTGTAATGCTCCACGTTTTACCATGTTTCGTCAGCTTCAGAAAAACATTTAAACTGTTTGGAGTGTGCAGCGCTTAGCATGACAGAGTGACGTTGGGGCGGGGGGAGGGCAGGGGGGAAGAGAAAGAAAAAAGAAAGGCAGTGATATTTTTCTCAAGGACCTGAATCTATATATCAGCCTTTTCTTTTCTTTTTCTTGCATAAACTTTTCTTTAGAAAGGCAAGCTCACCTTGCTGTCTCCACTGAAAAGGTGGTGGGTGGGACTGGAAACTGTTGATTTACTTTTACAACCAGTTTATGTTTATTTTCTCCAAGTCACTAAGGCACTTGATTTATTCTTTTTTCCCCACAAGGATATAATCTTTCCTACTGTTTTTTAATGTTTTACAGTTTAATTAAGTTCATTCCATAATTTGAAAACCACGAATAGGCGTTTTTTTCAAACTCAAATAAGAAGGTAACTTAGGATCAAATAAGCCACCGCTATGCCACCCACTACCATCCGCTACTGTGATCTAAAAGGGACTTGCAGCCTGTACACCTGCGGTGCCCCAGCTGCTGAGCGATGCCTCTGTTAACTCTTGATTTCCAGATTTTTGAACTTGTGAGATGATTTTCTGAGGAGATCAATTTTCAACACTACCAACTGAAAAATGCTCAAAACTTAAAAAAGGATCTGGTTACTGGCCAACCCTTTTATAGGCAGGTACTATGCAGAAAGAGAATGAGTTATTTGAAGTTGTGCTACCAATTAAGTACATGGGAAAGTTAAAATAAGTGCCCTCTGCATATTTCTGCCTTTTGCATGTAGAATATAGTTCTACAAAAGTAATAATAATGAATCCCTGCTATCCTTTTTGCCTGACCACCAAAAATGCTTTCTCTCCTCAGGGACACAGATCAAGATACTTAGCCAAGGGTGTGTTTTATTTCTCTCAGCACTGATGCTGCTCTTTTTGTTAAACCAATATGGTGTATACTCATAATTTTTTATAAAGTACAAAATGCATATAAGCATAGCTGTGCATAGTTACTGTTTTGCGAAGCCACGTTTCTTTCCAACAGCTTCTGTTCCCGTCTCTGCTCTTATTTTTTATTTTTTGTTGGACAGATTGTCCTTGCTTTATTCTTCTTTCAGCACTATGTAGTAAAGCTTCTGTCCAGTTCTATCTTTTAAGATGGGTGCATGAGTTTCTAACTTATATTTAAGAGGGAATTAATGGTGCTGACTTCTGTACACAACCATGGCAATATCTCTTACTTCACAGCAGCAATATCCCTTCCATGTTATGCTTATTCCTTCACTGCGTAGCTGTAATTTTGCTAATTTACTAAGCTTGGTGATGTGCACAAATGAAGGGAAAGATGAGGCACTGCAGAGTATTTCTGCTTGTGGTCAAACTGGAACATTCAGAGATTTTCTGGGCAAAATGGGAGTGCTTTGGGGTAAAACAAGCAAACAAACAAACAGAATCTTCGTTGTAATTTTTGGTTTTTCGGATCAAAATTAGTAGTGGTTTGCCTTTGGGTCTTGTTTCATTGGAACTTGCAACAAGTGGGATGGAGCAGGAAGAATTATGTGAAATAAGCCTGGTTTTGGCCAATTTCTAGATGAAAAGCAAGAGTATGGACTACCATTCTGCATCAGCAAGTTTTCATATTATCTTACTTAAGGCTTGTCAAGTGTTTACAATTCTTTCCTCAGATTTTCTCTTTGAATCCTGTATTGTCTTCAACCCACCTCAACAATTATATGCCTGGCAGTATCCCAAAGACAGCAGCAGCCTCTCCCATGATGGGATGCCAGGATGAGAAAGCAATAAAGAAAATCAAAACATACAAAGAAAGTATTGCTATCTTTCTGAATGCATGCTTTTTGCAGGCAAGCAGCCATTATTTACAAACAGGAAAAAAGCCTATAAAAGACTATCTAGATGCTAATGCTTTTGCTCCCTTTTTGGGTGCTTAATACATAATAATGACCCTCTTCTGCACAAGCTCCCTTTGATATTCAGAGTCCATTTCAATGAACTGCTCTTTTCTCAGAGAGAAAAGCTGTAGCACCAAATGAGAATGAATAAACACAAATATCTACAACAAAGGCAGTCCTGAGTTTGATGTAACTTTATTAGCAACAAGTAGGAAGAACATGACATCACAACATACTATAAATCAGTGTAAGTATAGAAGTACCATTAGAGGGAGCTCTGTTCCTTAGTCCAATAGTTTATATCTGAGAGCCTTGTAACCAAGTTGCAGACTTCTGCTTTGAAATTGGAAATAATATAGGATTAAAAAAAAATGACCAGCTTGGCTCTAAGCACAGACATCAAAAGCACATTCTGAATTTGAGTATCTTTCTTGCTGAAAGAGCATGTTCGTTTCAGCCTATTTATTTCAGGCTGCTCCATATAATAGTATCTGTAAAAACTCTAAAACTGTGACTTGGTCCTTTTCATCTTCCCTGTTCTCCCCTCCCTCCATCTCCCTCAAAGTATTGAGATATTGGCTTTAAAGTAATGATTTCTTTATTGCTTTTGCAAAGGAAGCGGATGTGGGTAAGTGAAGAAAGGAATTAAATTTCTAATTTATTGACATTTGATTTTTCAAATGCAGGAGAGGTACAGCAAAAAACTAACCTGCAGCTCAGCAGAGTGCAATACCATTATCCCATAGGAAGTACAGACCGTTTATTTTGGTGCTATATCTTTCTGATTTGTAACTCCTGTGTAAACTCTGTACAGACTTCGTAGAGCAGGACTGTGGCAGGTTCAAGGATTAAGGTCTTTACTGTACAGTTACATTAAAACAAACCTCATATTTGCCATTTTTATTCTTTTAAACATGTGATGTTTGTCCCCTTTTTTGTGCACAGGGCAAATGCATGTGTATATTAACTTGGAGCATAGGCAAGCATGGGGCCTTGGATTTAAAGATTTGTTCTATAATGTTATCTCCACAGAACGCAGAGCTGAAAGGAAATAAAATGTATCTTAGAATTAGCTAGAATTAAAAAATACTGATGATGTGTAGAAATAGTATAAAAGAAATGAGAGTATCACCACACTACTACTTTATTTATGTCCAATTTACAGTGTATGACGTGTAATTCTGCAATTAATGTAAGGACTTTAATTGCATGTTCCTCATCCTTGTCTGAATCCTATAAATGCCTTTAATAGTTTATTAATAGGCTAAATCCTAATTATGCGGTCCTTGAAAAAATTATTCCAGTTGTTTCTTACCTGCAATAGAATTAACTAGAGTTCCCAACCTTTGCTCTACACAGTACTTAATGCTCTTTCTTAATGCTCTTAGAGGATTTTGTTTTTCGGCGGTCAGTTTTCCTCCTTTTTCATCCAATGACACCTAAACTGAACTGTGCAGAAGGGGAGAGTTCTGAAATAGCTTCAGTTTTCATTTGTGTTGTAAAAATAACCCAGCAGAGAAAAGGGACCTAACTTGTGTCCCTACCAAAGGACAGGTTGTAATGAATGTTAATCTCTTATTGCAGATAACAGTGCATCCATGCAGCAGTTTGGTATCAGACAGAAATGCTTAGGAAAGCAGGCTTTACTGGCTCTGCTGTAACAGACCAAATGTTATCTCTCAGGGAGTTTGCTTAGGAAGGTATCCTGAGATGGGATCATTATCAACATTTTAAGTTCTTGATCCTGGAAAGCCAATAAATTTCATCTGTCTAAAAATAAGAAGACACAAGAAAGAAGTAAACACAAGAGAGGAAAACTGGGTTCTGCTTTTTATGTCCAAGTCCAAAGAGAGGAGCTGACTTGTTTCTGTGCAGACCCAAAGCAGCAGTGCTGGGGTTCAACTAGAGAACACGGCTGTGCCTAGCACATATCATAGTACAGTGCAGGATTTATGCAGCAGCCAACGACTGCGAAGTGCTGAGTGCTGGAGTAAGGGAGAGCGCTCCTTGCCTGCCTCGGTGACTCTGCACTTCGGTGTCATACATCCCAAACCAGTACATTTATTGGCTTTGAGCACTTGATATGAGTAAGTGAACCAGTTTATAAAATGGAGTAGCCCCCAACTAGTTGCCACAATTGTAATATTCCTTGAGTTCTTAAATAAATACAGACTGAATGGAGAGTATCAGCCATATTTGAGCAAACAGCCGTTAGCACTGGTTTTCTTTTCCTCCTCTTGTGTGGCCTCTCTCCTTACAGTTGTGGTAGCTTGTCAGCACTTTCTTTAAAGGTAACACAAAGCCCCCTGAATCTCCCAAACAATGAAAAATGAATTGCCGTAATGTATAATAAATAAGAATTGCCTCTTAAATCAGTCAGTGGCTATGTTAAAGGGATCCCAGAGCTTTCTGCATTTCCAGAGCTGATGTGTGAGTTAGGTCACACTATCGCCAGGAAGGGTGGCCAGGGCACAGGAGAAGGGGAATTTCTTAATTTTTTTTTTGTTTTTTAGTTGTGAGGGGACAGAGCAGGAGCATTCAGAGGAATGAATCACAAGAACTAGCTCAGGAGCTCAGGAATAACAGACAAAGCTGTGAAATAATTTATAATAATAAACAGTGGTGTTTCAAGTTAATTAGTCTAGACAACCTGGTGGCAACACACTAACACCTTGGCTTACACTGAGGAGTGCCTAACCCAGGAATGTGTATTTCCACTGAACTGAAGCCCTTCTCCACCATCGCTTTTTTTTTTGGTCCCCTCCCAGAAATCTGTAGGACTATCTCTGAAGCCAGATCCCATGCAGTGGTAAGAGAGCCAAAGTCTGGTCCTTACGAGAAACTGAAATATTCCTTCCTGAAAGTCAAAGGAGACATGAAATATGAGTGCTGGCAAATGTGGGCAATAAGGGGAAAAATGTTGGATGAGAATAAGAAATTAGTTAACAACACTGTTATTTGCCTGAATTTCCTTACCCTCCCTGGCAGAGCACTTTTGCAAAAGCAGCCGGAAGAGAAGCTGGGTAATGTGAGACTTCAGTCACTGATGGCGAGTACGGCAGAACATTGGTGGCAGCCTTTCCTGCATTTATTGTGGAGGAGCACTGATTGCAGGCAATTGTGTCAAGCATTCAGCCACTCATTTCACTTCATTGGAAAATGAATTAATCCTGACAGGCTTTGGCAAGAACTCATTAGTCTGTAGTTTAATGCTTAATAAACTGTCATCTCTCCTTTAAAAGTGTAGGACCAACTGCCAGCCAGCCTGGGAATGCAGGGAAAATCTGAAGACTTCATTTTTCTCAGAAATTAGATTAATCAAAGACAGGATGGTATAGGAACAAATGAAAAGAAATATATATACATGAAATAAGTAATCAAAGCACTTAGCTGCAAATACGAAAGAAAAATTCTCAAAAAATTGGGAGGAAGCTTGGAATTTAAACCTGTATCAGAAATTAATTATTTCACTGTGGCAAAAAGCCACAAAAAAAGAGCCGGCAAAAAGCTGGCCTTGGGGCGTCACTTCCAAAATTTTGTAAAGTGAGGTTATTTCTGGTGGTTTCCATCGTGTTATTTCCTGTGCTCTAAACAAATAATGTTTAAATGTCCCTAGCATATTAATTATCAAGATTTTGGGAATGTGAGGAAAATTCCATTAAAAACACAACCTGCACAGAAAAAGCCATATATGCAACCCGCTGCTTTGCTAAATGATTGATTTGACTGCTTTACCTCCATCTATCTGCTTTCAGATGATGAGGTCAACCACTACTTTGAGCAATAAAAGGAATTTTCTCATGCTGTGATGAAAACTTTGAGTACAGCATGATCTTTTAAATAATTTTTGTTGTGTTTTCATATATGATTGTATTATATTACATATGTTCTCCCAGCAAAGCTCTTGATATTAACCTGAAGTGCCATCTAAAAAAAAAGAAATGCACTTGTTTTGTCTTCTGTGCTAGATTGATAATTCCAATTCTCCAGCTATGGTATTTACTGTGCTAGATGTTCTGGACTTTCGGTGTCTCCTCTTAGTTTGTAAAGCGTGTAAGTCTTTGAAGAACTGTAGCCATAGTTGCTTTGACTCTAGGTAAAAGTATAGGAAATGTGGCCACAGGTGGTACATGAAAAGGTCCTGCACAAACATGTGGGAAACCCTGTGAAATGATTACTGTTAGTGATATTTTTCGTACTGTGATAACATGCTGTTATTCCAACTCATTGTCAAGCTGTTGTCTAGTCCTCTCACTTGCAAGTGAAATCCGTTTCCTTCATGTTTTATGATAGAAGACAGCTTGATGAATTCCGTTGAGGATACTAGTGACTATTCCCGCTAAGCGAAACAAAATGGTAGTCCCCTTTAATTTCTAATGCAGCAAAGCCAGGTCTTCTGTCTCTGTATGTGGCAGTGCCCACGCCCCAGTGCATCTGTCCCATTGCAACAAACCTACAGGGGTATAACCCATCCTCCAAAGGCTTCTTCCCTTCCCACCTTCCCCGAAACAGTTTGGGCCTCCTGAAATCGCTGACCCCAGACAGATTAAGGAGAAAAGTAGTAGCATCTATTAGTGGTGTCAGCTCCTACATGTGGTATGGTGAGACGAGTGAGAGTTAATGTCTGAAGCAACGTTTATCTGTGGCTTAGCATGGATTCTCTATGCTAGAAAAGATTTGGCAGTTTGCTATTCTGGCACACTTTCCTAGTGTAGCCACAGCTTATACTGGCAAGCTAGTGTTTTGTCTGTATGTAGTTTATACCAGTTCCCTGAATGAAATGTGCTATACTGGCAGACTCCTTCCCCCTCCCACCCACATACAGCAGCATCTACTTTGGCATTCAGTATACAGCAGAAGTTTTGACTATAGATCTATTAGTGTGAGCAAAATCATGCTCCTCAGTAAAAAGCGGGCTGAAAGGAGGTCATGTAACAGTTGAGTAGAAACCTGTCTTTGCACTCCAACTATATGGGAAAATTGTAAGCTTGTGTGTTTGGTAAGCTGATTGATTAACACCACGGTGCCAGATTAGTACTCCAAGAATTGTACACGCACTGGTTTGATACTACATTTTCCAGGTGGAGAGCCCGGAGGCATTCCTCCTCCTGTGTTGCATAAGATTGGTGGGTGAGAAACTACTGCCATCGATCAGTTTACTCTTACAAATAACCCTGTTTTCCCTTACAAACCCCCCTCCCTTTTCCTGAGGGGTTGTTGAGTTTGAAATGCTGATGGCACAGAAGTCTCTGTTATCTCTTTTTATGGTCCTCTTTGAAGGGGAGAATTTCCCTGCCTGTGGCTGAGATAACAGAGAGATGCTAAGTGGTGGGATTTTTCACAGCACTTGACCATATGCAATAAAAGGTCAATTTGGACACACATCCCAGTGAACTTGGAAACATCAGAGTTTTTCTGGTTTAATGTGGAAATCAAAGTGTTTCAATAGCTCACCCAGTAGAGCTATTACCTCCTAATTGCCTTTTTCTTCATTTACTCCGCACCTCTTAAAAGGACAGTGCCTTTCTACTTAGTTTTCTTTTAAGTTTAGAAAATTGTGAGTGGGTGGAATGGAATTGATTCTTGCTAGTCTCTAACAGGAGAAAGAGGGCTCAGAGGTGAGGGCTGTGGGGACCAGGTCCAAAACACCAAGTTCTCCATGAGATGAGCAGAAGAAACTCTGGACCAAGGACATTTTGGGTGTCGGAAGTTCACATGGGCTCTGGGCAACACTGGAGAAGGACTTATGAGAGCAGCCCTCTGAGGGTTACTGAGCAAACCAGACTGGAGTTAGGAATCAGTACAGCTGAAAATAGTTGGAGACTGGGATAATGCTCCCAGTATTGGAAGTATTCGACACCTATGCCTCTTATTTACCTGTGTGCCAGCTGAGAGACTGCTGCAGACTGGATAGGGGTTAGATGCACATCAATATGACTGTTCTTATGTTCTTGTGTATATGGGGTTAAATCAGCACAGAATTCAAATTTATAGAGCCAGAATAGATCCGTCTTGTAATGTTTCTAGCATTAAGCAGTAGTTTCTTTGCAGAAGCACTCACAAATAGGTTCCTATCCAGGTACCTCCTTGATAAAGAATGCTTGGCACAGTTAAAAATCTCATTTTTTGAGTAATAGATTGTTAGGAGCTAGAGATAGCAGCACAGTAAATTTTTTTTTGGATTTGACTTGGCACCTAAAGCAAGCTGACTGAGGCTCAGTAAAAGGAAATTTGGCATTGCTGCTATTTAGGAGACTGGATAATGCAAGGATTTGGAATATAAAAAACAAATCAGAAGAAATATTTCATCTTCATAAGGTGGTTCCTAGGCTCAGTCCTGTAGCCTTTGCTCATGCAAAACAAATTTCTCATACAGCTTATTCACATTAGGGGCAAAATATCATGATTGGGCCATTTGCTTGTCAGGTTTACAAGCATTTCTCTAGCAGTAAGGGACCCTGGTGCATCCTTCCTCACTTGCCTCCTCGCTCTGTGCCAGTTGAAGGCATGAGAAATTTGCCAGCACAGAGGTGCAGAAGGCAGGGCTGCTCAGGGAGCCACGGGGGAAGCACAGCCAGGGCTCCCCCAAAATTGCCTGAGCCCCTGCACGCGAATAAGCCCTCCTGCTCCAGCCCATGACCCAGTGCCAGTCTGGCTGTCAGTAGCCGAGTCACTCCTCAGATTCGCCCCTCAGTTTCTGTTGCTTCATTGTTTTGTTTGTCTTTATTTAAACCTTTGTCTCTCTTCTTTGTCCTGCCTTTCCCCCCTCCCTACCACCGCTTATGTTGTCTGGTTTTGAGTTTTCCTCAGTCTCAGGTTGGGGACTGGGCTTTGCCAGCACAAGGCCAAGCATGGTGCTGGGCGGGAGGTGGAAGGGTCCTGGGGACCCCTGGCCCACACCAGGGAGGGCAGCTGCATTTTGGCTCTTGGCTTGCTACTTCCTAGCCTCAGGGAAGGGAATGGCCCAAGTCCTTCCCTGCTGCAAAGCTCTTTGGCACTGGGGACAGCACAGCCTTCGGCGGCCGCTGGTCGTGGCCCACCCTCAGCTGGTGGGGAAGGGGCAGCACCTTTGAGAGCCTTTTCAAATGGCCATTAGGGCATCTGCGGGGCTGTTCACAAATGGCCATGATATTCCTGAATATTTGTGCTTGGTGGCCACGGTGATGTCGGGTGGCCAGGGAGCGAAGAGTGAGGGCTGCAGCACAGGCCCGGCCCCAGCTGGGTGACCGTGTCGAGGCCTTGTGGCCGGGGAGCAGTGCAGCTGCAGGGGCTGTGGGGAAGCAAATCGAGTTTCCATTTTGTCAGCATAAATTGTATCACTTCTTTCTTTCTGTGCCTCTAAAAATGCGGTTTGCCTTAGTTTAGAGGCTACCTTGCCCTCAGCAAGTAAATAAATGCCAACTAAAATAAAAAGGAAGCACAAAACAACAATGAGGCCTGCCGCACGCCAGCTTTAGCAGCCTCCTGAGGCTGGATGGGAAAGCAGAGCGTAAAGGGCCAAATCCTGTGCCCTGGCTGCCAGGTGGTTGAGGGGCCCCTCCACCCCGTGTCTGTGGCAGGAGTGGCCCTTCCGGGGCTCCCGCCAGGCATGGCCAGCAAGGGCAGGCTGCTGCCTCCAGAAGGGGAGCAAAGGCCCCATGGCTGATGCGTGTACATAGGCGGGGGTGGTGGACAAGCGTGTGGAAGTAAAAGGTACCGCGCTGCATCGCTAACATGTAGAGAGGGCAGAGGCAGATCAAAGTTAGTATCAGTAAGATTCTAAGATTTTACTTACTAAAATCAGTAAGTAAAACCACATATACAGTGTCAGTCTCATTTAGATTCCCTCCAGCTTGAAACCTGCGTATGAATGTGCCTAATTGAAACACTTGAAAATTGAGTGATAGTTTTATTTACCTACCATTTCTTGAAGAATATTTAAGGATTTTTCTTTTTTTCCTGTTAATTTGTAAATGAATGGACACATCACAGAAAGAAATCTAACTTACTGCTGAAGGACGGGGGAAGTTATTGGCAGAAATTTCTAACACACATTTTTTTCTAAATAATTTATTGCTGCTAAAATAAGCTATAGAAAATATGAATTGCATATATTTTTTAAGCACACTGAACAGTTGAATACTTAAGACCTCACTAAACTGAAGGAGATTTCACTATCAATGGAAAAAACTTGAAAACAACTTTTGTGTGTGAAGAGGGAGATACGCTTTGCGTTAGCCACCCCAGCTACACACTTGTTAGGAGAAAAAAATTAATGCAGCACATTACTTACCTCTGTTTGAAAAATTTACTACGTATTCTTTCCCATCACCATGGTGGTAGGTTAAATACTTAATTTGTTTTTGCTGCATACTCTTGTTCTCTCTGATGTTTCATGCCAAACCACTGCGGTAAAAAGAAGTCAAATATATTAAAGACGTATATTTTAATTAAAATATTAGAAGAAATATATTAGCGTTCCTTTTTTTATTAATAGCAGATTGTTGGCCAACTAAGCAGCAAAGTTATTTATTCAGGAGATGTATGTTATGCTGTGGAGTAAAACTACAAGTAGGACATTACATGGGATAAGTGGTTCTGCTAGCAAACTGTTTCACTTCTGCTGTGTTACGGGAGCGCTGGGCAGTCCTCCCCTGGTGCAAAGTGGCATTGCCCTGCCAACACTGACAGAATACGGATAGTTTACCCCAGGTGGGTGTCTGGCCCTGAAATCAAAGCTATCTATATGATCACATTTGGTGCGAGCAGAAAGAAGTTGCTTTTGTCATGAACTAGTTTAGGGCTGTTGTCTGTGAAGTGGTCAGAAGAAAATAAGGTAATGACACATTGTACATGCCACCTTTTTTCCAGGGTTGAATTAAGAGCTAAAAGTTATTTTTCTTTTAACTTTTTAATAGCTTAAGTGACTAAACCAGGCAAGAAAAGTAATGAGTTTGTTCACGATAGTATCAGAGAGAATTATAATAAAAGAGGTGTTACAGATACAACCTAGGCTATTTTTATCATTTTCTTCCCTTCTTCCTCATCTTTATCAGTGTGTTTTATGTAAACTTGACACATTTATATATGTGAAACAGATGAAAAATGAAGCAGTTTTTTCTTCAGTTATGGCCATATTTTTTCAATCATGGACATGATCTATGGAAATGTTATTTGCTGTAAAAAAAATGCTTTTAAAATCCAAACCACGTTAATTATAAATCTAACATTCAATTTCTTTTGATACTTTGGGGAACGTGGGAAAGTAAATTTTTAATGCAAATAAACAGTTTCTTAAAAATATCAGTATTCATTAAATGTTGAGATGAAACCAGCACAAGACATCTCAGTGAAACTACCAGAGAATTCTATTAGATGTTGAGAAAATTAGCTCTCTTTTTAGAAAGCAGTATTATGAGTCTCAGATTTCTATCTGCTGTGGTATATTTGGCACTCTGGGGCCAACCAAACTGTGAAAAGCTATTGATGTTGGCTCCTTGGCTGATCAGTCTGTTCAGGGTTGAGCTCAGTTTACTGTGGAATACGCTAAACATTTCGGAATTCAGAAGAGTTGTGCAGAGGTGTAGGAACTGCCTGAGACTGAGGGGTATCACCAGTAGAGACCAGGAGAATTTGTAAGGTCAGCAGCTGGAGAGAATATTTTTTCTCCCAGACAAGGCCAAACTATATAATATCTACATCACTGCCAATTATGACGTCTTTATCACATCTCTTACAAGGCTTAGGGTTTTTCTTCACACCTCAGCCCTTGAAGCATGTACAAATCTCAGTTTCCATTTTTTAAATAATGGGTTTCTAGTTCTTGTGATTACAAACAGAAGCTTGGAAATGTTAACCCTAGAGGCTGAACACCCAGAAAGCAAATAAACCAGTCACATTTTTGTTAAATCTCACTTTAAAGTCAGTTTCATGATTCTGGGGGTCTCATTCATAATTTCTGTGTGTGTAGATCTGGCTGTACTGAATACCAGGAAGCTAATTCAGCTTTACAGAATTAATCCCTCCCAACAGAAGGTCTCTGTGGTCTGTGGTGCTCTGGTGGTCTCCGGTGAACTGCTGCTTCTCTCCCTGTTTCCACCTGCTATTTCTCATTAAAAGGCAGGTAAAAATACTTGATGTGCTTCCACTGTGTTTCTCTTGCTTATAAGGAATTATGGTGCAATAATCATTATTCAACAACATTGTGGGAATTGGATTCACGTGTTCATCTTCTTCATACCGATTCGGTTGTCTGTGGGATATTCTCTCAACTTGTATTTCGTACAATGACGTATTTTTAAGGTATCTGTCTCAAGATCACCTGCAATGTCAGTATTGTGACATTAAAATTATTCATTAAAATGCAAAAGGAAGTGACTTTTGCCCAGTCTTAAGAGCAGGCAGTGGCAGGGGCTCTTTTTGACCTGAGCTGGGGGCTGACTTGTGCTTGAATTCGGTTTTTAGGGAAG
>Ga0181612_132126_pt1 | contig 29081 bp, 15 predicted proteins | sample HoacroProtozoa21_FD_119630 | JGI IMG/M metagenome (GOLD analysis project Ga0181612, IMG submission 119630) | Hoatzin crop microbial communities from Cojedes, Venezuel. Combined Assembly of Gp0051906, Gp0051904, Gp0051908 | reverse complement strand
TAGGAAAGATGGGGACGATCTTTTTAGTAGAGACAGCAGTGATAGGACGAGGGGTAATGGCTTGAAACTGGAAAAGGGCAGATTTAGATTGGATACAAGGAAGAAATTCTTTACAAAGAGGGTGGTGAAACACAGGAACGGGTTGCCCAGAGAGATAGTGGGAGCCCCATCCCTGGAAACATTCAAGACCAGGTTGGACAGGGCTCTGAGCAACCTGATCTAGTTAGCGGTGTCCCTGCTCGCTGTGGGGGAGGTTGAACTAGATGACCTCTAGGGGTCCCTTCCGACCCAAAACTTTCTATGACTCTATGTGCTAGAAACCACCAAAAACCATCTTCATGATGTGCTAGAAACCACCGAGCAACAGTCTCAGGATGAGAGGAGCACTCTGGACACCTGGTAGATCTCAACATCTCCAAGAGGAGGAAAAAGACCAAGTCTTCAGCATCCCGTGGACCGCAGCAACCCTTTGGCAGCATGACTGCCAGGCTGCCCACCAGGAGGTGCATGAAGGACCGCTGTACTCGATGTTCTGGAGGGAGCTACAGTTATTCAAAACAGCACGTTGCAGGACGAACCCCCCACGTGTCGAGTCGCAGGTGCAGCTTCACCCTCCCTGCTGACGGGCAGATCTCAACTTGTGCTCCCATCAGCATGTCTGCAGCGTGGAGGTGCTCGGCTACATCCGAGGCCACCCGAGCTCGCAGCGCTCTGCTATCTCCGCTGGCCGCAAAGTCGATGGGAAGCAGCGGACCGCAGGGGCCGTTTGCAACCTGCACCACAGCATTTCCATTAGCATCCTCGGTTTACCCTATAAAAGGCAATTTCAGTAGACACCCTGCAGAAATACACCTACAAACTGCTCCAGAAGGTCAACTGGATAAATAAAGGAAGGCTTCCACCTCCGAGCTGAAGCTGTGAATGGCCACAGTCCCAGAAAGCAGCCCAAGGCACTAGCAGCAGCAGAATTTACTGCCTGCAAAAACTGCTGATAGACACTATCTCGGATCCCACACCCAGCCCCAGGGGACGCAATATCTGACTAGCGTTCCGAGAGAATAATGCTCGGCAGAAATTACAGCCTCTTCTAAACACAGGCAAGAGAAAGGTTGCTTTCCATCAAAGATAGACAGCAAATACTATCCCGAACGCTGTTAATATTGACTTTACTTCCAAAGAATACTATCTGTTTACCCTGCTGAATTATTCCGGCGAATGTAAACACTATATAGTATTCAACACAGCAAAAATCAATGCCATGTATTATTGAAGCTCGGGATGAAAGCACAACGGCCCCCGATAAGCGCTCCCGGTGTGCCAGCCACTGCGGCCGGCCGCGGTCTCGGCTGACGGTGAACGCTGTGATAAAAGCTGTCCGAAGCGTGAGGTTATCGGGAGACGCAGCCCGGTGAGCCCCGCTGCAGCAGGCACAACCCACCCAGCCCGAGCGGCTCTGCCTCCAGCACCAGCCGAGAACCTCTTGGTCGAGGCACGCCAAACCCGGCCTCCTTTGATGAGCAGCCTTTCAATCATGGATTTAAGCAGAACCAAAACAAAAATATATCTATATTTACAGTGTGCTAGCCAAACACAGACACTGGAGTACAGAGCGTACGCTTTCTGCCACCCAGTTAGCCCAGGGGTGACTCGTGCCCATTACCTCCATCCCTTCTCTGCATCAGAACTGCCATCAGAATGACACCCCAAAGCATCTGTCTGACTCCGTACTGCTCGAAGTGCAGTGTTACCGCTCCCTCAGTAATTAGACATCTTAACGAGGGAACAGCAGAGCGCTGCCTTTCTGCCCAGCCAGCACATACCACTATTTAATACTGGGATCAATGGCAGAGCCCTGACACGACAGTGGGCTTCACGCAGTAAAAAGGCAAATAACCAGGGGAGCACACGGAGGACTTGCCATCGTGCGCTGACGGGCTTTGTCAAATACCGAGCACTGCGTACGAGCACCCTTCCCGTTAGATTCTGCAAACCTCTGCTGTGGCCTCCAGGCACAATTTAAAGCAAAGCGGCGCGATGCGGCGCAGTGAAGAACTGTCAGGAGGCAACATCTCATTTCTTCTTCTTCTAGTTAGATTCTGCATTCGCAGAGCGGGGAAATCCCCAAACCACGCTGTGACTAAAAATACTCTGCAGGTTTGCACGGGATTGGGAGGACGACACGACTGTCTCTGAGGCTAAGGCATCACAGCAATCTCGTTGCTTGTGTCTCACAAAGAGAAGAACGGGATTTCATTGCAGACAGGAGGAAGCAGATCAGTCATGGCTGAGATTTGACCTGATTCTGCTTCTGGTGGCTTCTCTGGCACTTGAGAAGTGTTCTTGGGGGATGTTTAACCGCTGCCTTGGGAAGGGTGGAGTTTCCAATCTAAGCATTTGCCAGCAGTCTCACTAATGAGAACATCTGGATTCACAACCAGAAATAAGTAGCGTGATAATCAGGGCCTTCGCTGGACAATTTAGGGATGGGGACACAGTGTCATCTGCTACCTCTATAGTGCTATGAGATCCCAAAGCAGATTCCTTCCAAACATAACAACAAAAAAATCAAAATGAAAAAAGAGTATTGTTGGATGATCACATCGCCTAGATTTCTGCAGTCCCAGAGAGCTCCCGACCTGCATGCATTTGAAAGGAAAATCACTTGTGATGTAGTCAGTTGCTTTTCTTAAAATGTTCCATTAAAAAAGAAGTCAGGTTTACCCCTCTTAAGTGCCCGTGAAATGAGATATCTGTAGGCCACCATTCTTACTTACACCTTATTATTCATTAGCATTCCCGCTTCTTCAGTCACCTTTAACACAAAAGTGTATTAAGTGATACAAACGGTACTATTCGCCCACGTTCCAAACCCCGGATATTAAAAGCCATCTCTCTCTCGGCTGCAGTCTCAAGCAGGGAACGCATGAATCACCCGGCGGCAGGGTGCCGAGGTCGCCTCTCCCCCACGGCGCGGCTGCCAGCGCGGGCAATGTCCCGCTTGACATCTGCAGACCTACAAAGCACCAGAAGATTTCCCTCGGGGATTTCCTACCTCATTTGTGCTGACGTTCGGGGTGCGATAGCAGCTTCCGAAATGCCCCTCCGAGGCTCCCTGCCAAGCACCGGCTGCCATCTCATCTCGCTTTCCCTGGTTCACTTACCGGTGACCTGGCCCTGCCGCAGACCTCCTGGGGTGCTCCTCACCCTTCCCGGCTCGATCCCAAAGCACCATCACAGGGACGGGTGCCTAAGCAATTAGAGGAGCTAACAAGCCAGCGTGGAGAAGGTGGGCTTGCTCAGGGTGCCGCAGAGACCCACGTTGAAGCTGGGAGGAGGTCAGAGGCCAGGATGGAAATGTTTGCCAATGGCAATGCCTCCAATTCTTCACTAATGACACCGCGTCTGCTCTGATGGAAAGGATCAGAAAGACTGGCTAATGAACACAACTCATTACTGCAGGCCTCCTGGGCACGGAATGACAGGGTTTCAGACAAAAATTCATCCTAGCTCACAGCAATGTGACAGACATTGCACATTTTGGCTCCAAATAATCATCTTGATGGAGTTCCCAGGATGCTGCACTAAGGCAAGCCACACGAAAACCGCAAGTATTAAGGAAGAAGCCAGTTAATCCCATTACAAAGTTTGTTTTGCTTCAAGAGGTCAATCCAAGCACTCTATAAGGCTCTCGTGACACCGAAATCAAATGATCTGGCTTGCCACAGCACTGACAGCTCTTCCAGTGCTGCGGAAGAGGGAGGGATGGAAGGTCTTGTACCGACACCGAAGGGATAAACTAGGGAATGGATGTCACCAGAGCTGCTTGTCTCAGCCTTTCACGAGACTTGCACTTGAATTCTGTATGCCCATTTATTTCGCTTTGCCCACTTCCCACTCACTAGAAATGAAATGACATCTCTCCGCTGAGGTCTTCTAAGCTGCTGCACCAATGTCTGATCTCTGTAAAAGTCATTTTAGTCCCTCTTCTCACATCACCTTGTCCTCCCCTCCCACTGCAACCATTCAGGATCGCAGTTAGTTTTGTTCCACCTACCAGCAAATTCACTCCGCAGGGGTTGTGCCCTGCAGCTTCCAACACGGGAGCAACGAGGGCGCAGCGACACAACCCGCCGCGCAGTACTTGAGCCGGCGGCGAAGAGCAGAGCCAAGGCGCAGTCAGATGTCCTCCTGCGGCTCCCAGCGCAGCATCTTGATGTCACCACCGTCCTCTCCTCCCTCCTGCCGCGCATCACTGTCCTCTCCCACCTGGAAGTCCTACCCCTCCCCGGGGAGCTGCGGTGGGATGGAGCATGGGAGAACCAGCGACCCGCTCCGGCGTGAAGCTGGCTACACCGGCCGGTATCACCATCGGTAGCAGCTGAAGCCGTTGTGATTAATGAGGAGTGGGCAGCAGTTACAAGGCCTGGGAATCTTCCGCTCTGCTTTCAAAAAGCAACACGTTTCCCATTCATCTTCGCCTGGCCAGACCTGGCCGAACCTCTCTATTAGTAAGGCACGGTCCAACGCTTTCCTGCAAAAGCTCATTAATAGAAGGAGGACTCCTGCCTTGGCAGTTCACGTCTCTATTCCTTGGCGAAGCAAGGAGTTTCACCATTTTCTCAAGCTTTTTTAAAAAAACCAAAACCAAACCAAATCACACACCACTTTGTCAGGAGCAGCCTGTTTCCGAAGTGATGGTGAGAACACAGACAGAAGCACTACTCTTTAGAGACAGCCCTATTTAGTTAACTTCTGTACTTTTAATTACTGTGAATTTCCTGGGCTGTTTAATGAGAAAGTGCGTGGCAGTCGCGTTATCTTAGACCAACCTTAGGCTCTCCACGGCACTTCCAAGCCACTGACAGCCACTGTTCAGCAGCCTTACCTGGAGTACCTGGAAAGGCGTGGAAGTGCTATGGAAGAAGGGACACTTACACAAGTTTCCAGGCCATATGGATTAACTCTGGAATAATTTAGAGGTTAATAAATAGCTGGATACTACCCAGACCACAAGGATTTAATTGAATAAGGTGTGTAAATTAAACTGACAATGAAAGCTTGCAGAAACCATCTTCCTTTCAGTTAAAGGATAAAAACCCACAAAGCCAATTTTAACCCAGTACTTGTGCTTAAGCTCATTAACGCATACCTGAGAAAAACAAGGTAAACACACAAATACCTATGCTGAAACAGCAAAACCCACAAAACAAAAAAATGATAGAAGGGTACGAAGCACTGGAGAAGCTCAGCTCTTCAAGCACAGAAGCCAAATCTATATTCTGTGTCAGCCAGATATTTCCAATGACACCATGTGAGCAAAAGGCATCAAGGTAAGAGAAAACTGACTTTAGCAAAACCAAGAGGCATCTCGTCTTCTGAAGAATAAAGCTGGAGCATAAATCACGCGTAAAGTTTAAGCAGCGACCGGCACTCAGAGTAGTACATCTCAGCTCCAGTCGCAGCGTCTCTCACAAGAGCTGGACACCTGAACACAGCAATCCTATCTTAGAAAGCCTGAAGCGGGTCCGAGTGAGGAACGAAACCAAGGCTGGCTATTCTAGGTACATCAGCGTCCCTTCTTAAATTCAAACACATTTTATATAAGAGGGGATCCCCACGGAACGCCACGATAAGCCGGACTGAAGCGGAAGCAGCTACACCGGTGCATTTGTCAAGGTAAGCACCTCTGCTTCTGGCAGAGCGCAAACACCGCAAAAAGTAGTTGTGTGTCAAAACCACACTGCACTTGGGGTTAATCTGCTGCTGCAGACTCTGGGCTTCATCACTTGTTTCCCCAGCACCACTTGGGTTTCCGTAGGGATGAAGTCAGGCGATACATCATTCAGCTGGCTAGCTCTGGGGAAAGCTACTCAGCACTGCCAGGGAAGTTATCGCCAGCGCCAGACTCCCCGGTGCAAAGCCAGGGTAGGCAGGAGCCGGGGGCAGAGGCTGCTGCTCGGCCGTGCTGCGAGCGGGCAGCGGCCGGCAGCACGCGCTCCCGTTGCTAGGGAGCTCAGAGGTACGGATCTGCCTCATTTGCCTGCGCAAACATACCCCGCAGGACGGTATTTACAGAAGGCAGCCTTTGCTTCCCATTCCTTGGAGTGATATAAAAATACCGAGAATTCTTCCTTTGGGAGCTCAGCAACAGTTGCCCCCGGGTTGCTTCTGGAATGCGGCCGTGTTCCTGAGCCGCGGTAAAGCAGGCAGCTTGAGTCGGCATTCGCCCACAAAACCGCTGCCTGCTCTGGTCTTCCCCCTCCGAAGGGGTAGCATTTCGCACTTCGGACTTACTAATTCCGGAGGTGACAGTTTGGCGTTAACTCTGTAAAACTGATCTAGGCCCAGGACAACAGGATTGCCAGGCTGGGAGAGAAAAATCTAACAGATCTTACCGGTCCAACTTCCCAGCTGCATTTAGCAGAGAAAATGGCATTGTGCGTCTAAATCAAATGGAAGAACAATAAAGAAACAGCTTCTCCCAGGGAAGAAAGAATCAGAATTACGCACTGTCCGAGCAATATGAATTATTAAACAGGGGTATTCTGGGGATACTGAGATACTCGCCAAGAGCCCGCAGTACGACGTGTTAACGGGGGGGATCCTTCACGACAGCAGGTTTGGGGAAGGGAGTACCACATACAACTAGACGCAGCAGACCTCACCAGCGTAGTAAGGTGGAATTTGTACACTGGTTTAGTTCCAGTTGTTTTCCAGCAAGCAAGCATACGAAAACACGGTCCGAGAACACTGTCTGTGCGCTCGCTCCGTGTGCATCAGCTGGCTTTCCACACCGGCACGCCCTCCCAGCCCGTCTTCGCGCAGCTGAAAACCTGCCGAGCAGCAGCAGCCCGGTTCAAACCAGGGGAGGAAGGCAACCTGCCCAGGGGAGGAAGGCAATGTGCCCAGAGGGCTGCGGCACCCAGGGCTCCCCAGCAGAGAGCAGGCACTGGTGTACTTTGCCGCACCTCCCAAGGAAAGGCCACCCATCGCCCTCTTCTCCTGGCAGCCGAAAGCTGTCGTTCCAGAGGTGTAAGTCACAGGCTTGCGAACGCAGGCACGAAAGGCTGTTTAAATCAAACTCTTGTTGCCGCAGCAATTAACAGGCCCATTACTTACTGCACTTCAGGGCAGGTCTAAGGAGCAAGGATCTTTCCCGATTTGACGCTTGTTTTGGGCAGCGCTTGCTTTCCTACTAGCAAGCAGCCAGCCCCCAGCGGCTGTTCCGTAGGTAAGGGGTTGGCGTTTGTCTCTGCTATCCTCGGGCAGACACAGGGAAGGTGTGGGCAAGTAGCACATCTATTTTCAACCGTAACATCATAACAACGTGATAATAGACCATGTGATTCCAAGTTCTTTTTGAACTGGGCATCTATGTGAAGTACACAGAAAAAACTGGATTCTTAAATGGTACAGCATATTAGAAAGTGCCTTTATGGCAGGATAGGAATAAGCTTACAGGGCTGAGAAGACACGGCAAGGTCTTCAGGCAGCTCTCAAAAATCCCTACAAGCCCAGGCACAGTGACATTTATAAAATCTGTCCTAAAGTGTAATTTCCAAAGGCCGTGAAATTTCCAAATTTTTTTTTTTTTTTGTACGATACCAACAACCACGTGCTACCGACTCCCACTAACATAACTCGGCAGACAAAAGCTGGGACTCACGAACATCTCTCCACAGCTGGAACAAACCCCGAGCCTGGCTCGTAAACACCTCATTACAGCCCACTCCCTGCCAGACATGATGAGCAGACAGCAGTTATGTACGGCAGCAACAAGAACAAGGGTCAGTAGTACCGGCGCGGATGCAGACATCAAGAGCAGCAGGAAGAGGTCAAATTCTTCAGCAGGACATTTTGACAGATGCTGCTTTTCCCTCTTGGTTCCAAACACACCCCAACCTTCTCGCAAAAGGCTCTGCCAGCATCCCCCCCGGGAAGGGACAGCATTAGTCAGCCTCCCCAGAGCAGGCGCTGTACGGAAAAGCATACGAGCAGTGACTACAGCCAGGCAATCTGTATTTGGCTCATCTCGGGGTTGGGTGGCGCTGACTAACTGGACTGGAGGGTTGGAGCTGAGGAGCAGCAGAATGTCACTGAGCAAACGAGCTAAAACGGGAACAAGCTCCAGGGAGGAGATGCACGGAGGGGCCAGGCGCTGCACCCACCACGTATGTTCCCACGCCGGGTTCGCGTGGACGTCCGGATACCGAGCGCCCGACTTCCAGCCTTCGGCCAGCTTGCACCAGTGCGCTTCGCCGCCGTTAAAACGCAAGGCTCGACAAACACGACCGGTGCGACTTCAGGCCCAGCTATGTCAAAACAGCCATTTCTTGGCCACGGGAAGGTTGCTAATACCCTCGCCACCCCTCCAAAAAACCAGCATGTTAACTAGAAACGTGCCTTGAACACTTCTCCCTGCTCCACCACAACCGTATTTCAGGATGAGTAATTGCTCACGAGCGTGTGCGGCTGCTAATTACTGCAGATATAGGAGGCATCTATTTTTCAAATGAAAGAATACAGCTTTTAGGACTTCAGAACAATGACAGGCAGGGTGACTGCCTGAAGTGCAGAAACTAAAAGCTTTTTCCTTCAGAACAAGAGCAGAATCGAGTAATTGTCGTTTCCAGGGAGATGGGGAACTTGAAGGATCAGAGCTCAATCTGCGGTTAAATGGATTGGAAATAACTCCCTACCAGCTACAGAAAAAACATGGGTAAAAACACATTGGAAAATCTGGCAAGGGCATTTTCCCAGCACTGTACACATCTCCCCACGTTCGAAAATGATGGACCGACCTTCTTCAGACGATCCAGGTTAGCTATTCATGAATGCCAAGGGAGAAGTATTTCCTCTGTTGTCCCTTTCCTTCTACATCTCCCATTCAACCTCCTTTCACAGCAAAAACCAACAGGTATTTCAGTTTTCTCCTTTCAAGAGAGAAACCTGAAAATTCTCTCTCGTGGTCCTCAAGCGCAGTTCTAAGCAGACCAGGTGTGTGAAAAATACCTAAAAGCAGATCTTAAGATGCTTTTTGCAAGCTAGGCAGGCCCTTGGCTTTCCACTGAGATGTTTCACAGGTACCAAAAGACAAAAGCTCCTGCTTCAGTGGGATGCCACATTCTGAGCTTCTCCAGGTAAAAAGCAAACGCCGTGACTTGCAAGGGATTTTCCAAAACCATCAATACCTTTGTGAGTGCTGTAGAGGGCTGCAAATGTCACCACGAAGAAGGTGGTGGAATATTTTCCAGCGTTAACCAGATGAAAGGCCCGTTTGTTATCACGGTAACGGCGCAGGCACTGGATGAATCGCAACCAAGCAGGGATGCACTGGACAACCGCTCTCACTCCGTAGGAGTAGCTGTAACAAATCTGATTATCTGCAAGAAAAGAAGTTTCAAGGACACGGCGTCAGTAAGTTTAAGAACTCCTGTCGTCTTGCTTTCTGTAAGAGTCGAATCACTTGAAATGAGCGCAATTCCCCCTCAATGTCTCGCACTCAGGCACACACATGGAGCCAGAACAGCGAGCCGCTCATCGCCAGAAAGCATCTTGAAGCCCTTTACTCCCACCTCGGAGACATTCAGGTGACGTGACATCAATAACACATCCAGACAGATCATAATCTAACTCTTCCACTGCTGCCAGTATATAAACATGCGAGAAGATTAGAAATAATCTATTTCTAAATTTATTTTGTGCTCTTGGCAGTAGTGTGAATAATCAAATTAAGGATGGAATTCCAAAAGGCCTTCAACACTGAATTTCTGTGCATAAATGGGAGAACATTTCCACACTCTGAGGGACAGCTCAAAAAGGCTGCCTTGCCCAAGATGTCCTTGACCCATTTTTCTTGCACATTGTCATAGGAAAAAAAAAATGTATTTCAGTATGTGTCTGGTGGGTTTTTTTGTTCGTTTGTTTTTAAAAACCCCACAAAGCCAGGACCTAGGCCTGGCTTCAACCACTGGGGTGAGAGGCAGCTACACCAGCATGACCTTGTGTCACACCACTGAAAGCCGCCTTATTACTGAGTCAACGACCAGGAAAGCCCCAGCGCTGCCTGGAACCCCCAAGCACGCCGTATTCTTATGCTCTCTCACTTAGCACGTCTAACCCAAACACCCCACTGACGAACAAACATTTGTTTCTTATTCAGACTAATGGAGACAAGTTATTAGCTGATGTCTATCCCAAGCACTGCATGATCATTCCACTGTTTGGACTGGAAGAGGACAAGTTGTTAACCACTCAGTTGCTTTATTTTATTTTTAATAAATATTTAGTTACTTGCAACACTGTCTTAAAGGGAAGAGAAAGACCAGACAGATTGGAAGAACAAAGCAAACACTGATGCTTATCGAAGCACACTGCAAATTCTTTCAGCAAGCATCAAAGTCATCAGACAACACGATTTGCCAGCAGGCATCACTTAAAACGGAAAGACAGCGGCCCGATCCAGGAGGAGACAGGTACCATTTTGCCACTGGGAAGGCCAAAGTCAAAATTCACATGCCAACTCTGCAGCTCTTCTGGCTAGAAAGCAGAGAAGAGGCAGAGCATGCACAACCCTAGCATCACAGCACCAACTCTGATTAAGAGGTGGCATCAACAAGCTCTGAGGAGGTTTCTCCATCCTCTCTTGCTTTCGGGTACTATGACAGAGCCTGTAAGGAGCAGGCTACAGCACAGAGAATTGTGGTTAATAAGCTCACGCAACTCACTGTCATGCTGAGCAACAGGAACAGGCTTAAAAGCAAACACACGGGTAAACCACTACGAAATAAAACAACCATGCCAGGAAAATGGATTTCTCTTTCAGTCAAGAAGTGCCATGTCTAAATTCTTTGACGAATGCTCACATCAGGCCAAATGACTGGATTAGGAAATGAGCACGGATATGAAATGCCATTTCCCTGGATGGAAGTAAGAAAGGGGAGGATCTAATGCTGCATTTGAAAGAAACAACAATTATTTTAGTTTCCTGTGTCATTGGTAGCCCTCTTCAAAACAGACAGATGACTGTGAAGTTGCCTTGCTCAGTGCTTTTCAGCTCATTTGGACCATGTTTGCATGGGTTGCCAGCATCACCCTACCTGTTTTTGCCAGAAGTCCATCATTGTCCTCCCACTGAACCTCAAAGCTGTAGAAGCAGATCATGTATTCCAGGTCCATGAGTATCACGACCAGGCTGTTGAGCTGATCAGCCAGCCAGAAGTCTGCGAAGCCTACCTTGTGGAAGGGAGCAGTGAACACTCGAAACTGTCAGGGAGGAAAAAAAAAAAAGAGGAATAATTCATGACATAGAGTCAAAGACATCTAAATGCAGTGGCAGGACATCACAGCATTGAACAAATATGGAAATAGCAGAAACGCTTGAAGATTTATTGCTGACCTTTTGCTCCTGCTGACAAAGATAACCATCTCTTCACTTTTAGTACAAATAACATTCCTGCTTTCCTCCTCTTGTATGCAACAATTCATTCCCCCCCCCACCTTTCTGTTCTTTTACTGGCAGAAGAGCATGGTCTCCTCCATCCAAGCGCTTTCCCAGACGCCCCCAGCCTCCACATAAGAGCTCTACACAGCTCTGTTTCTCCTGTTGCTCCTCATTTTCATCAGCGCTTTCTTTCAGGCGTTTATGTCATGTCTGTTGACACCTTCTGCCCTTACCTTCTCCCTCTCACCAAACGTCGGTTAGATTACTGACCCTCAGCACAGCCATTAGTCTGATCCTTAACACCTTCGTCGTTCTTTGGTGTTATAAGAGCGATGATGGCTGCTGCTGGATCTCCCAAGCCTCTAGCAGGGAAGGAGTTAATGAAAGGGCAGGGGAAACCCTACTGACTGTCAATTAGACTCCCCCTCAATCCCAGTCCACTTTCCCTCTAAGCCTTAACAGCAGCTTTGCTACTTTCAAACCAGACGGTTTTCACGGTCCGTTACCTTTGATTACAACTCTCTCTACCCAGTTAGTTATAGGTACTAACGGCCAATTTCTCAAAGAGACAGCACCAGCACCGTCCTGTAGTTCAGAGATTTATGAACCTTTAAATTAATGCAAGCACAGGCTAACGCTGATCCTTTCTATTGCTCTCCTTATTAACCGAAAGGGTACGCAGTTACAGAAACCCAGGAAAGGACTGACACTTTCCCATCAGCTTGCAATGTCGGTTTAAGGCTCTGGTCCTAAATTTCAATGCCAAACAGGGGATTAAGACTTAGTGGCATTAAACAGCAGATATGGATCTTGACCCAGAAAGCGCTGTGCTCGCGTAGGACAGACGGCACCTATTGCAAACAGGGCCAGCTGTGAGGGAGGTCTGCCCTCAGTCAGAGCAGTCCAGCTGCAGAACGGCTTCTGCAGAGGTCAGAAAAGCCACACCAGCCTTCCTCTTCGAAGGGTCCTTCCTCTTCGTAGGGTCCTTCCTCCATTTTACCAGCACTCCTTGATACCGCCTTTACCTGTTTCATCACAGAGCTTTATTTTCCCCAGAAACCAAGACTCACTAAAATAAAAGAAATGTGAAAACGGCTTTACAGATAGATCTCTCTGAAAAAAGAAGAAATTAATAAAGACCATGTTGTTATTTAATTTAGGGAGAGAGGCTTGGGCACTGCCAGATAATAGCATAAAACTTTTAAGCGAGTAGAAGCTTTCCACCTGAAGGTTACAGCAGATGAGGAGTGAGTAGATGTGTCCACGACCTAGCTAAGGCACCGGTATCTCAGTCCATTACCCTCGAGAACGTGAGCTGCCGTTTGGACCCTCCCAGCCCCACGTGTCGGGCAGGGTGGTTTCTGGCTGCCGCGGCACGCTGCCCGGGCACAGCCGGAGCCGCAGCCCAGCTACCAACCGGTGCCAGCAACTCCTCACTTCCCAGCTGGGCAGCGTCTGCAGCATCCTCCAGAGAAGACAGGCCGCAAGAATAAAGCCATAAAATACCAAAAGCTGGAGATGAACCTCAGTTTTAAGTAATCGGTTGCAATTATACGTCAACGGTTCCACAATGCAAGCAGTGTCTTCCTGGTGCTGATTACTGCAGCTTTACTAAGTGCTGAGACAGCAGATATTTGAGCTGGAGCTAAAGACTTGCTCGATTTTCACCTCTCAGGCAGGCCCCCCGCGGTCGTTTCGCCGTTTCGGTGCCCTGCGGAGAGCGTGGGCACGCAGACGCTGTGCCACCCCCTGCGCTCGGATCCGATTCCCCTGGTGAGCCGCTCTCCTCAGCCTACACCAGCGCGCCCGTGGGCTCGCATCCGGCAGCAAAGGGGCAGAGAAGGCTCACCTCAGCACGCAGGCGAGAAAGAAGAGCCTGGCATGGGAATTAAACTTATGATGGGCTAAATAACTTTTTTCACTCAGACGATGACCAGTTCAGGTGCAACTTGCAGTCCCTCAGGGATGATGAAAACAGATCCCGCTCACGACTACCAACGAGCAGTTGTTGATGAGTGCGGGTGGATGCAGCGAGCCCCCCCGAGATCCATCACAAAGTGCTACAGCGCACTAAAAGTATGCTCTTGATTTGGTTCTAGAAAAACTGAGGGTGCCAGTAATGCTCTGCTACACCCGATACGTCAGACTTCGTTTCGGCTGGAAATGAAACCTATCAAGCATGTGAAGAAAACCGCTCACCAAACCAAAACGCGTGTGAACAGCACAGTTCTAAGAACTGCGCTGTTTCAACCTTCTTTCACCCAGATAGCTGCTGGCAACTGCAAGGAGAAATAAAACACGCCCAGCTGGCCAATTACACACAATAAAAATTAGAAAAGCCTAACAGCTGCTCTTGATGTGGTTTGTCTGGCCTCTTTCTCCCCCTGCCCCCTTCCGCACAGCACAGTCAGATGTGCTGTGTCATTTTCCACCATTAAGGTGATCTTGCATTTTGATGAAGTTTTCTTCCCCAGGAGACCTCGGGATGAACTGGCCCGCGCACGCTCGGACGTATGTCTGTATCGCAGAGCGTGGCGCAGTCTAGAGACAGCCGGGACAGAGTGGGAACTGGAAAGGAAGAGCTCTGAAGCCTGAGGATCCTACCCGGTGAAGACATTAAGGTAAATTAGCACAGATATTGCTCACACGGTTAGAGCACTTCCAGTGCTTCCCCCAGCACCAAGGAACAGCAGGGAGACTAACGAGGCTGGGGACTAAAGGTACATCTATGAGAGACGGCTGAACGCTGCAAGGCAAGAATAAAAACAAACCGAACTAGTAGTAAGCTAGCAAATCAAATACCAGAGGTAAGCGCACAGAGGTTAACTAGCTGTGCGTATACCTGCACGCACACGCCTGAAGCATGATTCTACATTTCATCTTTGTCTTGTTCCAGATAAAGTTAATTGTTTTAATTGGCATTAAAATGATTCTACGAATAACACCAGCCAGCCAAACCCTCTTCCGCCCGATGCTCTCAGAGCACTTCCAGCAAGAACAAGGTATCGAGCGAATCAACTTGATTAAAATCAACTTAAAAGGGCATACAAGGTGGGGATGAGCGTGTGAAGCAGCCATTTGGGAAGAAACAGCCCCTCCAACAAGTTTGAAAGCTGTTCTTCTGGAGCTCCCACCTAGAACTAGAACACTGAAGCAGCATGCATACTTACATTCAATTTACTGGATTTATCAGGAAAATAGGAGCTGGGTCTACAACAAATAGTTTGTTTAAGACGACAAAAAGATTTACTGAATAAAAGCCCACCCATGAACACGATTTCACAAGCAGCAGCCTTCGCAAAGCGACCCCTCTCAGTGTCAGCACTCACCCAGTCTGGGCTGAGGAGCACCCATGTCGCCTTGCCTTCCAGCACCGTAACCCTAACCAAACTGTTTCACCACGTTAAGGAACAAACCAGCACAGAGAGCCGAGTGTTTCTATGCGTCCAAAAGTACGTACACAGCTGTCTATAGGAAGATTAACAAGTAGCTACCTGCGACGGGAAGATAATGGTAGACTGGTACAGGTGAGCAGAAGTTGCTTCTGTAAACCCATGCTCAACACCCGCTCACAGTCAACACCTTCTCAGGTCTGCTCTGTGGGTACACAGCGGTACGAGCATCCCTCTTCCCTAAAGCCTAGCGACGCTTGTATACACTTAACTGCTCAGCTACAGCATTTTTAAAAAATTTATTTATTTAAATCAGGTTTGAGACTTACCAATAGTTTGAGCAGCCAAAAACGGGACTTGTAATATAAGGTTTTGGTAGGGTTGATGAGAAAAAGCAACATGAAGCCGTACAGGATGAGTGGATTCACCTGCATGGGGATGTAGGTGAATTTACCATATATACACGCCAGCAGGCTCAGGCACCACAAAACCCCCAGGAAACCAGCAATCTACAGAAAGAGAAAAAACACATAGACACCTTATGAAAATATAGCTCCGAAACCTGCAATGAATTCTCGTTATAAGCAAAGGGAGAGCAGTGCTCCATCCTGTAATCTAATCAGACTCCAGCAACTTCCTCTTCTAATTGTGTTAGAGCTCCTTGCCAGGAAACGGCGCAGGATTTATCCTCCCGACACGCTGCGCAGCGCAGCCCCTCCTACCGTCGACTCTCTTTACCTCAAAGAGATGTTGATGGGACAAGTTGCTGCGGGGATTGAGTTCGAAGATGAGGACGTGATTCACTCCAGCCTGTCGCCAGCCATACGTGTTGATACCCAGGAGAAAGAGGAATTCTATCAGGAGAAAGCCACCTCGATAGATTCTCACCAGTGGCCACACATTTGGTCCATCTATAAAAGCCACACCTGGCCAACACAAAAAAGACACAACCTTAGCGATGGCACAAGTCACGTCAGCAAGCAAAGCTGCGCTCCACCGCTTTGTGCCGGCCCTCGGATGCTCGGCTGTACCCCGGGAAAACGGGGTACGCTCGGAAGCACTTGCATACACCAGCAAGCGGAGGACATTTTGCCTAACCTGTCAGAGGATTTAGGAGTATTCTGGGGAAAATTCTCTCTCCAGATGGTTCAGTCAGGTCATTAGCAGCATCTCAAGTCCCCTGTCTCACACTACAGGCACGAGGGACAGCACTAGCATAAATCGTGCCCATATGCACTTTAATGTTCTGGTTTAATGGAGATGAAATCCCACCAGACAGATACACAAACACTTCAGCTCCCCACAAAACCGAGAAGCATCATTTACAGCATTTAAAACAATGCTAAACTGTGCCTAACCACTGAACTCAATACAACCGTAATGTAATACATATTCATAACTAGCAATACAATTTCCAGCCGCACCCAAACAGAAAACCCAACACGAGGCAGCAATACTGGCAAGCCTGTTGCTTCCTTTGTTCAGTCTTTGCGGTTTTGGGAAGAAATTTGCTTCGTTTCAAACAATGAGCAGCCTTAGACAGCAGTAGTTCTCTCTAGCACAAGTCCCTCTGCAAAATACTGTCCCCTGGTTGCCCACTACGGGTTTTATGAGAAGAGCCCAAACAAAATGCAGTTGTTCAAACCCTCCCTTTCAGTTTCACGGGGTGTTTCGCACCCACATGCTTTCTAAGAGGGCAAAAACCACCCAGGCAGCTTTACAGAATCGACACTGAGAATCTATTCTCACAAACCCTCCTGTCTGAATGACAGTGCCAACTTTTTCAAAGTTTTCTTCAGAGAACGCGTATCTTTAAGAAGTTTCATGAGTTCAGCATTGGCACTTTACATCCAATGAAGCTGTGGAGGAAAATGATGTCAGGAATGACAACTCAAATGTTGCTTTGAATAGAAAACTTAAGAGAGAAAAAGGGATTTGGGCAAAACATAGGAAAATTTTGGACAGAAATGACAGACACCCTGCAGAAGGTGAAAGAAATGAGTCTTCAACATGGAACTGCAAAAGCATGCATTTCAAATGTGAATCTGAAATGCCTGCAGACGAGGCCAAGGGAGATGCTTCCACGCAGGACAGAGTAGCCCCAAAAATACTGAGTCCGAAATGACCAGACAGCAGAGGACAGATGTGCTGCGTGCGATCCGAGACAGAACACCCAGACAAAGGCTTATCCCGAGCTGAACGCAGTTTAATGTAACGGTATCGCATACGACTTCCATGGCTAATGCCTGCTAATCTTATTTCTGGACCCTCAGGGTGGTAGAGGACCATAATTGCAGTGTGACACGGCAGCTGGTTCTGGAGAAAAAGCAGATCCTGAACAACACAACGCGCTGAGCTACCAACAACACAGTAGCTGAGTATTCTGTATGTTCTCTCCTCTGCTACCCAGCCCTATCTAGTTTAGCTTCTGCAGGATAAAGGCTAGATTTCATTCCCTTCTCACGCTTCCCAATCGAACCATTCTCTTCACTACAGCCGAGCACTTTGACTGCAGACCCTCAAGGAACCCCCACGCAGGGAAGCGCCCAGCTAAGGCGTACGAGGTCTCAGACTGGCACGGCCCAGCCCAGCTGTACTACAGCCCCGAGGCAAAGAGATTTTCCATTCGTGTACTGTTTCTGCTTAAATCCAACACAAGCGAAGTCATCTCCTGGAGTCAGCTCAATCAACTCATCCCCTTCAGCGATGAAGTTCAACGAGGGCAAGTCCAGGGTCCTGCACCTGGGGAGGAACAATCCCATGCACCAGTACAGGCTGGGCAGACCTGCTAGAGAGCAGCTCTGCGGAGAGGGACCTGGGTGTCCTGGTGGATGACAGGTTAACCATGAGCCAGCAGTGTGCCCTGGTTGCCAAGAAGGCTCTGGGTCCTGTGCAGACTGCTGTATGTGACCCAGCTTTGGCAGGTGGGTTGGACTAGGTGACCCACAGAGGTCCCTTCCAACCCCTAACATTCTGTGGTTCTGTGAGTCTACATATGCTTTAAAAAAGAACCAAATCTCGTACATCTCTCAATAGTTCCTTTTTGCTAGTTTCTGAGGGTAAGTTTCACTTGCCCGAAATAGTTATGTCAGTTTGCGATGCAGGAAAGATGTAGGAGAGACATTTTAGATCACTCATTTTTACTTGCCAGATAAAGGACTGTGTTTCAATCAGTTGTGATGATTATGAATTCCATTTTTCAGGGTCAATATTCTGCATTTTTTTCTAGCTAACTTTGGCTAAGGGAACTTGATATCTATGTATGGATAGATTTTGAAGAGGGCTGTTCAAATGCACATTGAAACTGGTATATATGAATCATATGCAAATATAAATTTTCATATAATGAGTGGGAACTTACGTATTTTGATAACTTGCAGACAAGCACCTCATGAAACTTAGCTTTTCTTATCTTGAAGTAATGTAACTTAATATGATGGCCAAATGAGGCAATTAACTGAGTATACATTAAAGGAAAATATGCACTAGAAAGTGCTAGCAATCTAGCTGGCAGTTGGAGAGAGACCACTGAAGCCACTCATTATTAGCAGGTTGGTCTCGCTCAGTTGTGCTTGTGCGAAGGATGATTTGACATGCAAATATAAGAGCTCTCAAGGAAGCATTTTATTTTGGCAGTTTGGATTGTGAGCTTGGAACCTAATCGTGTAAGTTTACTGCCCAAGTTCTCAATCACCTTGATGGTCAGTGTGTGTGTGTGTGTGTGTGCAGGGAGTCCCCTCAGGAGGAGATTCGCAGTTTGGAAATTTTGGGTGGGCTGGGAAATTTTATGTCTTTGAGGTACCAATAGTCTTATTTGATATTTTTAAGGCAGCAATAACCTTAAGGTCAATGTGCTCTTGATGCTTGAGGTATATAGTTTTCCAAATTCCGGTGAGGATTCACTGGGTTTCATAGGATGCAGTTGGTTTTTGTATCTACGTTGGTGAAGAATCAGCAAAAATAAGAGTTTTCATTAGTTCTATCAAACTACCAGGGATAAAATTGAGCTTTGCGCCTCCTTAACATGTCCTCACATGTGAAATTTGGGCGCTCTGTGAAGCTTATCTTTGGGTCTTTGTTCTGGGCTGATTCTAAAATGTTCAGTGCCAAGCTCTTGCCATTACTCCTCTGTTAATTTAAGAACTCCCACTTAGTAGATCCCTTAATTTCTGAAATACTGCAAGTTTTCTGTGAACTAAATGTTTGAAAGTTCTACCCGGTGTCTACCAACTGTTCTGTTTTCTGGGGCATTACATTTGGAGATAGGTGTCTGCCCTCAGCTTAAAGCCCATTGCTACTGTTTGACTGAGAATTACCCAGGTAGGAGATGGACTGTGTTTCAGTTACTGTCTCTCAAAGCCCCCAAACGCCTACCTGTTACTGTAAAAACACATTAATGATGTATTTACTTTTACCATACCCGTGCCATTCACTTGCTAACAAGTTTTAAAACACTTTTGTCTGTTTAAAATATTACTCAAAGCAGTCTATGAGGAAAAACCACAACAGAGAGAGACTCGACAATGCGTATCGCTCGGCTTCTGACACTTCTAGTACGCGGCACGAGAGGAAGCGAGAGCAAACCGTGTGGCTGCGTGGGGAGGGGTTCCTGCCGAAAACCGAAGGAGAAACATAGGAACTCCTTTGCAGCAAAGGCTTTTCGCTGTCACACTGAGTATTAAGAAGCCTCCTAAAATCTGGGTACAGTCCCAAGTACCTCATGGTGTGGTGTTGCTTTTTTGTGCATCATCAGGTAAGTGTAAATTCAGGATTGTGTTACTTGTAGTTGTTTATGTGTGTGGCATTGTAGTAAGTTGACATTGCACAGATACTGCTTCCAAGCATGCCAGGATTTAAAATGGGGTATTAATGAAACCAAAATGTTGCTTAGCAGGAGTGTTTCCTTCTGTAAGGAAAGAAATTTGTTAAATGTTTAGATCATGTACTCTGATATTCCCAGTGGGATGGATGATGGTTTATTTTTCTCTGTGTATTAGTAGTTTATTGCTGCAGGATGGTGGTTTTATGTTTTTGGGTTTGCTTTTTTATCATACACATGTAAACTTCTCTGTCTCCTAGTGTGAAAATGAGGATTTTGGCTGATGCTAGGGTTTAAATGTGAACATTCATAGCTATATGCAGGACTATCTATTGTCAAAGTGAAAGCTGTAACAGATGCTATTTACAGTGTATTTACAGTGTGTAGTGATTCTACTGTGCGGCATGTGTACATGGTATCACCTGGAAAACTGGGTTCAGTTTTAGACATTTCACTTTGGAAAGATGTGGACAGAAAAGCAGCAAGATTGATAACTGTAGAAAATACAGCCTATGAAGAAAGTTTAAAAGATTTAAAGCATGTTGTGTAGCAGAAGACTTGATATGAGGTACAAGTATACACTGGTCTCTGAGTGTGTGGGAACAGTTATAAAGTTGGTACTTGTTCTTTGTATTTGCCAAGGATAGCACAGGAATAAGTGGGCTTATTCCATAGCGAGGGAGATTTAGGTTAAATATTTTGGGGGGAAACACTTCCCAATTGTGATGTTAATTCAGCAGTAGAACAGAGTATACAATTATATTATGAAGTCTGTCATATCAAACTTTTCAGCGTAATTTAGAAAGCTGTACTGTACACATTGACCTGTTTTACATGCTGCAGTGGTTAGCATTTAATACTTTATTGTTCTTAAAGATTTGTGTGGGGTTTTGGGCTGTTAATGTGTGAATAGGAGTAGCACGTTAGGGTCACAAGTGCACAAATGTGGTCTCTAATTTTGTAGCTCTAGTCCCAGTTTGTAGCATCCTTCCACTTTCTGGAAAACTAGAGAGCTTCCTTGTATTTAAGGAGAAAAGTTATTTCAAAATATTTGCGTATATGTTGAATAAAAACATACTTTGAAGTTCTTGGAAACGTGATGAAGGTGGAGGCCTGTAGTGCAAGGCAAGCAAGTCAAGGATATGTTCAGGGGCCTGTATGCTCTTGGATTTGTGGTGGAGACTGTGACTTAAGTATACTGAAGCTGAAGACTGGGTTGTTAATTGGGATATTTTTTTTTTACGTTCCCTGTGAAAATTTTTAACAGTGAGAGGCATGGTCTGTGTGATAAATTTATTGCACAGAATGTTTTTAAGATGCTACCTGGAATGCTTTATGCAGTTCTGACTTAAATCATGTTTAAGAAAGGTAAATAAAAATTTCAACAGGCTCGACCTATCAGAGAAATTGAGCTATTAAACTAGTGAAAATTAGGTTAATAGGTGTTATACATTTGAATTCTCAGTTTTTACTAAATAGCTTGAGAATTGGACTGGTGTTTACTACCTGCTGTACTGTTAAATTGGTGTAGTCTTTTTGGGTGTACTGAATATGCATGTTTGCTGTGGGTATGTATTTTAGGTATCATTTACTTGAAAATTTATAGCAGAAGTAACCTAATAAATGCCACAGTTTTCTTGGAACACCAAGGAGATATGTGTTTGTCTGTGATGTAAAATCACGCAGATTGTTTGGTGTTTAGTAAAATTGCTGAGCTCACATTGAAATATTTCAAGTTGGGTGTGAATTCTGTCTCCTGTTCTATATGTTTTGTCCAAAATAATTGAAGCCTTTATGCCTTGGTCAATTTTGGTTGCAACTGGGCAACCTATTTTAAAAAAAATAAGTCAAGAATCAGCAGTCATAGGGGTATCCACCTATGCCATACAAGCCTTGTTTCCTGAGAAATGGAGCTAAAGTGTTTGTGTGTTATATATAGTGAACCCAAAAATGGACGTAGCAACATGTAATTTTAGTAAAAGTGGTGGTGTTTTTATCTGCAGAAAAATCCATTTTGTGTGCAGCGATTTTACCTATTCTGCGTGATGCTGAAGAAGAGCACTTGAGGCGCTTAGATCAAAAGCCACATGCAGGAACCTGTCTGTGGTTTTAAAGGTACAGCAGCATAACGATGCTGAATGCAGGAGACTGGGAGAAAGCAGACTAACAGTAAAGTATTAGAATGACAAGGGATGACTGCAGTTTGTGCAAACGTAAGCCAATTGAATGCAACGGGGAGGCCTAGTTTATGGAAAATTTTTTATGCTTGATTCTGGTGCTGTGCACAGCATCAGCAAGACAAGCTCTCCTTTACAGTGAGCAGCTCTGTTGGATTCTTAAAAACAAACCAACCAACCCCCAAATGTAAAAAATAAATAATATAATTAAAATTATAATAAAGTGTCATTTGAATGAATCTGCTTTTCAAGTGAGAAAATTTCATTGTAGTTTTTGTTCCAATAAAAAAAAGTCTTTCCTCTTACATACACAGATGTAGCAGTTTTGAAACCAGAAGTGGTGGTTGACAGCTGTGATTAAACGGTCAACTGCTGCAAGTGCAGGTTGTTTCTGTCCAGTCAGAGGAAGTCCCCATGCCTTCAAGTGCACAAAATCTTGAAGGGTAGAGTTAGAGCATGAAAATAGCCCAGCTTTGATTATTCTTGCTTTTACAACTAGACCTGTAATAAGCTGCCTGAACACAAACATGCAAGGCCAGGAACGGCAACTTCATCACGTAAGCTTGCCAAAGGCAAAGGAATCCAGGTATTATTTGCATGCTGACTGATTATATTACTTGAGGGCACAGAGAGCTGGATCTGACAGAACCCAGCTGAAAAGTGTTTGTGGGAAGAACAGAAGATCAATCTAAATAGCGTATGGGCTCTTTTAAATTGCATCTTAGTTTTTATTTATATGATAGGTGAATTTAGAATCCTTCGATACTGCTTGTGTTAATTAAAAGCGTAATTTATGTAGCAGTCTTCAAGTTCTGACTGAGAAAGGATCAGTTAATAAAGATTGCTGTTCACTCATGTAACAAAGAACTCCTACGGAGAAAGAAATAAAAACATGTAACTTATTTATCTGAAGTTGATTCAGACTTTATAGTAATCTGTGAAAAAATTTCAGCATAATTAACTCTCTGCTAGATTCCGGTGACTGATACTCTCCCCGTCTTCCAAAAAGGGGAAGGAAGAAGGTTAAATAAAGATAGAATAAATACCAGTCCTCGAACAAAGCTCTGCTGATCCTTGTCCTGACAGCATCCCGTACATGTACACCGATTTCCTGTTGTTAATGTTGAACACATTGAATATAACTTTCATTGCATTGTTCGGTGTTCACTTTATATTACATTGACTGGAAAATCTCAAACTCGTCACAAAATGCACTGTAGAAGTAAAGCTTACTCTCTGCTCAGAGGAAGATGAAAAGGAGTTGCCACTTTGTCTGGCAGAGCTGTGGGTGAGTGACACTTCAGGAGCACTTTGACACTTAAGTTTCGGTGGCCAAGCCTGAAGTGCCAGAGATGGCCTCACCTCCATGTCAGAGTTTTCTCCTGTGTTGTAACAGAATTAGAGCACGGTCTGTTTGTTCATTTGTGTGTTTTGCTTGGGGCATCAGGAACAAGCAAGTCCTGTTACTAACACCAATATCCAGGGAGTCTGCGAGCAGAACACGCGCGGGGTCGGAAATAGAACCAGCAGAGCTTCCCACTAGACTTGGTGCAAACTGTACAGTCGGTTCGTCTCTGACTGTTTCTCCCTCAAAAGAAACAAAACTTTTGTTTAGATTTTTGTGTCATTCCTAAGAAAAAGAAGTCTGTAAGGTCTTTGGTATTCTGATCAGTAGAGGGCAGCGGAAATATACATGGAAACCAGTTTTATTATAAAACTAAGGAATGTTTGGTTCTCTTTAGAGCTTAAGCAGGTTCTTTTTGCCAATATAACATGAAGAACTGTGATATTGGAATGCAGGGTAACAAGTTCTGTTCCTCTTTAAATTTTTGTGTTAGAATTCAGTATTCTGAACTAATGGTCCCCAAAAGCATGTGAGATGCATTATTCAGCTAAAAGGCACTGTGCTCTGGGAACACCTGCTTTAAGAAGCCATGGTCTTCCTGTGCCTTCACGCTGTTAGGACCATCAGTGGCACGGCCGCAGAAGTGAAAGCAAGCAGGGAGGAATACTGGTACGGGCATGAAGGTGAGAGGTAGGCTGTGGCAAACTGAAAAGACGGCTGGCCTTAAAAGATGACAGAAGATTCATCTTTCTCTGAATGAGCTTAAATTAGGGAATGAATTATCACTTGTTTGTGAAATTGCAATTGTTTAGTGCTTAACCCAACTTAGGAGGAACACCGTATTCAGCAGAAATTCAGAGGTTTCTTTCTGGTTATTACAGACAGATGCTTATGGGATTACTATGACCCAGTCTCGGTCTCTACAGATTTCTTTCTAGAACTGTGCATTGTATCAGTCAGGCCAAAGTGCTCTCTCTTTTTTTTTTTTTTTTTTTTGGTGGGTCATCTGTACCTTTATTTCATTTTAGACACTTGAATGTCAGTGCAGCAGTAATGTGATCAGATGGAAAGTGGGCAATCCTACATGAGGTTTATTCTTGTTTCGGTATCACTGGGTTGAAGATGGGTAACGCGACACCACTGCTGCCTCTTCTAGTGCACTTCTGAAGTCTGTGGTGGTGTAGCCTCCCACCTGTGTCAGGAAATGTTATATTAGTGATTGTTATTGAGGTTATTAATATTTTGCCTAGTAATTTTATACCCGATTTAAGCTAGATCCAAGGCATATTTTGTTAACTGAGTGAAGACAGCAGGTGAGAAAAATGTGGATGCGTTTAGTCAGTTTCTTCCTGTTGTATTAGGAAGACCAAACTGAAATATTTTAACTTTTTCCTTTCTGGCTGTGTAATCTGTGAAACTTCTGGAAACATTTTAAATCAGTCTGGAGAACTGAAATATTGCCTACTTCCCTCCCAGTCCAGTGTGTCATTGCTTTCATCCTGCCTCACTTCTTGCATACCTTATAACATCTGTTTTTGTAGTATTTGTGCCTCATCACTGGACTCTGTCCTGACTCTGAATCCTCCATAATCCGTGATATAATGATCTGGGAGCTTGATACCTTTGAGATCATTTGAATGTGATTTGAAACGGAAACAGTGAAAACTTGAAACGGATCTTACAACACAGAAGCAACAGCAGGTGGAGGTTTTTGAAACATTAAATAAATAAATTTGGTGTTGGCAAGTGGTATTTTTCAGGGCTTTTTGAGAGAGAGATCAACATGTTATAGATGGGTGTGGAAGTACTGTCAAAATACAAAGGAAAAAGATGAGAATTGTAGTGTCTGAATATTCTTTTGAATGTTCTCTCTGTACATATAGGGTATGTATAAACATAAAAAATAAAAATTAGAAGGGTGCTTAGAATAGCTAGTATATTTGAATATATACACGTGGAATTTGCTGATAAAAATTTATATATCAAGAGAATTTATAAGCAGACCAATTATTTTGAAGGAATGTTGTATAAAAACAGTGCGAGTAGAAATTCACATGAAAGTGTGAATTACTGTTCTGATTTTATGGCTTTGTAGAAAGAAAATGATGATATGTTCCTGCCTTATTCCCAGCTGCTTGAACACTTGAGTGTGATTCCTAGTGCAGAAGGCCATCATCAGGCTTTCCGTGTGAAGGTTCCTTGTAGATTGAGGGACTCTCAGCTGGCTAAGGAGATATTGATTGCTTTTTAAAAGAAAAACAAAAAATTAATGTAGTAGAGCTGCTTTTCGTGTAGACATAGTCTGCCCTTTGGATTGTGGCTTGAACCTTTTCTGGCCTATTATGTTTGACTTTTTATTAAGTATTTGGTCTGGTTTCTCCACTTCTTTCTCTTTAATCCTTTTTGGATTTTATTTTTAACTCAGTCTGACAGAGATACTGTTCTTTGAGTTGTCCTTGATAATACTGTACCATAAACTGGAGAGGAGCATCAAACCCAGAACAGTGAATCCTCTTCTGCCTTTTCGTCACCAGTAAAAATGATAAAAATTTTGTTGGCTAAATAGTTTTCCAATTTCTGTATTATTGCAAATTTTGGTGTTATTTAGTTTTGTGGGGTTTTACTTTTTGATTAAACTTCTATTACATAGGATAAACTTAGCAAAAATGCAGCGTTTATACATTAATGAATGAATGCATTCGTTGGGTTATTATTCATGACCCAATTTGCTTTGATAAAAGCAGGCAATCGATTAGGAAACCATTCACGTATCAAATAGAGACAGAAAATATGTTGACCTTTTTAGATATTTTAATTTGAAAACGTAGTGTGTGGTGATGTTCTATTATAAGACTTGGTACTGGGAGTCCATAACTACTCTCACTATTGAACTTCACAAAAAAATATGTTAACTTGCATTTTGCCACCTGGAAATCCTTTTAAAGACACTTTGAATTATTACTGGTATGGAAAACTGTTTCTTCAACTTAACAATGTTTACCCAAATATTTTTGGTTCATCACATACTTCTCTCCCCCAAAATCTTAATAGGATTTTCAAAGGAACTGTAACAGAACATGTTGTGATATGTTTGCCTGGATTTTTTTTTTAAGTGAAAAAATGTATGTGATATATATTTGTGTATGCACATATATATTATATTTTTATATATAAGTGTATGTGTTTATATGCATCTCTACCTACTTATATTTATTTAAATCATATATTAGAACTGCATTTTTTATAAAGTTCATTTCTTCCAATTAGCAGATGTATGTTCTGGAAAGAAGAAGCTTTTTAGATATTTTCATATGAAAATAATTTGAAATATAGAATGATTAAGTAGTTTCTAGTGCTTCTTCATTTTGGACTCCTTGTTTTGGGGGGATGGAGAAAGTCTGTTTTGGTAGAATGAATGGATCATGATTTGTTAAATGGATTTCTGTATGAAAAAAGGGCTTAAAAACTAAGTTGGTTAGTATTTTGTTTTGAAATGAGTCTGTGTATGACTTAGAAGGTTTAAGGATATTATGTGCCTGTGGAAACACATTGTCTTGATCTATTATTTATTTTGATGCCAGTCTTTGTGCAGACACATATTTAAGGAATTAAAATGGATAGATGATTTAGCAAAAGTCAGTGATTCTTCTGAAAAGCATGTCCTTCTCTGTCACAGGATGAGTTTTTTATTAAGCTATTTTCGTGCATCTTTGCATTTCATCTCCCAAGTGGTAAAATATAAATCTCTGGTATTGGTAACTAAAACCCGGTGATGGGGAGAGGATGTTAATCCAGCCTTCCTATAACAATGTCTTATTGCTCTAATTCCTTTAATTAAATGACTGCTTTAATATATAATTGGATATCTTTCTTTCTCATCTCCTGTGAGTTAATTATTGACAACAACACTTTCCTGCTGCATTAAGACCAGGAAGTCTTCTGTCTCTATAACTAAGGATGTAATCACAGCCTTTTAGGCAACAGTATCACAGACGTGGCTCAAGAGTCAAACTTGTTACACACCCAGCCCTAGTGGTGTTGGGGACTTAGAAGTTGGCTGGTTTTGGTTTTTTGTATTTCAAAAGACAAAAAAACCCCAAGTGTGATAGAAAATGTTTTTCAGTCTAGAGCTACACATTCAGATGCATGTAATGCATCTGCGTAGTCAGTCAGAAAACACAGACACATCTCTGTTCAGAATAGTGACTTCTTATTGGTATACTTTTTCCACACAGACGTGTACACTTTTTTTAAAGTCTACAGGTATTGTGCAGAAAAGGGGGGTTGTTGAAGTCCTTTTTTCCCAGCAAGGCAGACAGCTTCATAACATTTCTCGATGTAGTTTGTTTCGAGTACATACAAATTCTAATAAAGAAGTACTCTGCAGTAAGATAGCAGGTGACATTTGTCTATTACTCATAGCCTGATGTGGAGTAATCACAGTATTTTATATTTAATGTGTTTCATACAATGCTGCAGTGTGGCATTACTCGTCATTAATATACACTGGAGATGAGGAGTAATCATGTCTGGTATAAGGATAGCACACTACCTTTAGTTGGATAATTTTTAAGATTATTACTCTGAATTTAAAATAGAGGAGGGTTCTAACTGGATAGTTCAGTTTAAAATTTCAGGAATATTCACGTTAATAGCTTTGACGTGCTTCCCAAGAACAGAGACAGGGAATGCAAATGGTTGTGTGTCTTACAACTTTATCCCAGTTTCATAGTATTCATAATATCTTTGGGCTTCTTATGGGATTTTAATGAAAACAAAAACAGATACAATCTCTAACTGGACATGGTTCCATTAAAACAACACATATGCAGTGTATTAGAAAGGGATTATGTATTACACATGTGAGGAACATAACTTGTGTATATAACTCAGGCATGCTCTGGTATCTATAAGGGCCTCAACTTTTCTATCCCTTGACATGTTTATGATTAAATCTTCTGCAATTTTCTGTAAGATCTCTGCATGGATATACTCATGGACTTAGTAGTGTATGTCAATACAGCTCACTCAGCGTGGGCTTTGTTTTTCCCTATTGCACATGCTTCTTCAACCATATAATTCTAAAAAAAGCTATTAAATTGTATGAAAACAGGTGGTTGCTACAGCCATAGGTAATTGTAAGAAATATTAACAAGATCTAGGGATACTTCATGTTCCAGGTAATAAAATGGAATTAAGAAATCTGTCTTTTCTCCCTAGTGCTATGCCTGGGCCAGTGCAGGTGTCATGTTGAATAACGATTCGCACATGTTTTTTGGCTTAACATAGTTCTTTGTGGCAATATATGCGGGTATGAAAAATCTATTGTAAAACAATATGATATAGTTAGGATTGGATACATTTATTTGTCATCAGACAACGTGTGCAATAGGTATTTGAATATTTCAGAGTTTCGCTTACTTAACCTCTCTCAAGAAGTTCACCTTTTACATTGAAACGACACTTCACTGATTTTAGTATTTGGGCTATAAATTCATTTTATCGTCAAAGATCCTTGACTTTGCAGTGAAGCTTATTCCGCTACGAACTTGTGGGACACATACAATGCTTAATCACGTAACTCCTCTTCTGGGTTCATCCTAAAGCTGTTACACTGTACTTCTAGGATCTTTTGTGAAATGAATACGCATGAAATTGTTGACATCAAAATGGAGTGAAGTTTGTGTTACTTGATGTGCCATGTGATTTAAAACATAAAATGGAGAGCAGCATTTAAGGGGTAATGTTCTGGAACATGAGAGATTCAGAGGTCAGCTGTGTAGTGCTGTGGCAACCGAGACAGGACTTGTAACTCCGGTGGGTAAAAGATCCTCACAAAGAGCAGGGATTAATTTAATGAGCACCTTATGCACCCTGCACAATATCCACTGCAATCTTTGCTTCT
>Ga0181612_127758_pt1 | contig 29081 bp, 20 predicted proteins | sample HoacroProtozoa21_FD_119630 | JGI IMG/M metagenome (GOLD analysis project Ga0181612, IMG submission 119630) | Hoatzin crop microbial communities from Cojedes, Venezuel. Combined Assembly of Gp0051906, Gp0051904, Gp0051908 | reverse complement strand
TGTTAAATGTGAAAAATCGTGGGGGGGGGGGGGGGTTATGGAAAAAAACCGGCTGGCGCCCCCCGGCGCAAGCCGTTTATTTTTTTCAGAAATAGTTCATTTACATTCAAATCTAAATTTCTATTTAAACCCTTTGCAAAAGGGAGAAATTTGGTTATGCGCAAAGGTAGGTAAAAAGTTGGACATAGCAAAATATTTTGCTGAAAAAGAGGGAAAAGCGCATCTGCCGCCTGACACGGCATCAGCTACGGGGCGTGCGAGAGAGCAGCATCTCATGAGACTAGAGCCAGGGAGATTTTCACTGCCTGACAGGGCTGTTTCTTGACATCAATGATTACTGTTCTCGCAATCGAGCTTCACCTGCCTTGCCTCATCATTGCTGGAGCAGCTGGGGACATCGCATAGCACAAGGGCACGCAAGTCAAAAGATGAGAAAGCCAGCAATGCCAGCCAGAATAATGACAAGAATGGGATGAATGCGGGTGAAATAGACGATGCAGAATGCCGCTGCACAGATGGCGATGGAGATGACACGCTCGCTTGCAAGGTAGCCAAAGTTCTCGCTGTTCATGAGCAGCAACGCCGCCGAGGCGATGAGCCCCACCACCACAGGTCGCAAGCCCATGAACGCACCACGTATGACCGCACTGTCCTTGTGCTGGCTGATGTAGTGACTAGCAAACAGCACCAGCAGGAACGGCGGCAACACCACCGTCACCGTGGCGACAATGGACCCCAGAACACTTCCAGTGACGACATAGCCGATGTAGGTGGCACTGTTGATGCCGATGGGACCGGGTGTCATCTGTGAGATGGCGACGATATCGGTGAACATCTGGCTGCTTATCCACCCGCTATCGACCACCTCGCTCTGGATGAGCGACAACATGGCATAACCGCCACCAAAGCCAAACAGCCCAATCTTGAGATAGGCCCAGATGAGTTTGAGATACACGCTCATGATTGTCCCTCCTTTCCTCCAGCCTGCTGCTGACGCATGAGAGAGCGGGTGTAATAAACATAACCGCCCAACGCGCCCAGCACGATATAGACGATGGGATTAGACACGATGGGCAACTTGCTGTAGATGAGCAACGCCACTGCCACGGGGATGATGACCGTGCGCCACGTGATGCCCGCACTGCGTGCCGTGGTGAGCACTGGTGCGATGATGAGCGCCACCACCGCTGGGCGTATGCCCTTGAAGATGCGACTGATGACCTCGTTCTCCTTGATGACCTCGGGCGTGAGAAACATCGCAATGGCCAGGATGATGGCAAACGACGGCAGGATGGTTCCAAACGCAGCACACAAGCTGCCACGCAACCCACGCAACCGGTCGCCGATGACCGTGCTGATGTTGACCGCGAGGATGCCCGGCATCGATTGCGCCACCGCCAGCAAGTCCAGAAACTCACCCTCCTCAATCCACTGATGCTTCTCCACAATCTCGCGCTGGATGATGCTTATCATCGCCCAACCACCGCCAAAGGTGAACGCCCCAATCTTGAAAAAGGTGATAAACAGTTGAAAATAAATGTTATTCATTGTCATGATTGAGTTTTATCGTCTTGAATGGCGCAAAATTATAAAAAATATGTGTAATTTTGCCGAAAATTTCATGATGATGCGAACGATTATCACTACCCTATTGCTCACGCTGTGCCTGTCACAGCCCGTTGTGGCCTCCCAGGTTACCACGTCGCATGACACCGTTGCCGCCGACACCACAACAGTCGGCACCACCGTCCAACAGAAGTCGGGCGGCGGCAACATCTTCAAGCGCATTGTGGGCTACATCTTTGAGGACACCACCAAGCGGAAACAAGAGGACAACAAGCGTGTGAAATTCAGCCTGGTCGGCGGTCCCAACTATGCGAGCGACACCAAGCTGGGCCTGGGCGTTGCCGGCATGTTGCAATATCGCCTCAAGGGTGGTGAAGCACCCATGAACCCCTCATATGCCACCATCGCGGGCAATGCCACCATCGCGGGGTTCTGGTCGGTGTCGCTGTCAGGCATGACGTTTGTTGATGGCGGCAGGATACGCATCGGCACCGACTGGTGGCTGGGCTACTCGCCGCGCGACTTCTATGGCTGGGGTTTTGATAACTGTGACAACGATAACCGCAAGGGCAAGCTGCACCAGCTGGAAATTAAAATCAAGGAGGAGGTGCTGTGGCGCGTGACAAACAACTTTTATGCCGGTCCCGTGGTGGAGTGGGACTATAACCGCAGCGGCACGGTGGAGCCCGAGGAGCTGATTGAGGACCACGACCACGTGGTGCGCAACTATGGCGCAGGGTTCACGTTGCAGCTCGACAGCCGTGACGTTCCCACCAATGCCTCACGCGGCGTGCACATCTATCTGTGTGAATTGTTCCGTCCCAAGTTTATGGGTAACAAGTACCATTTTGCCACCACCGACTTCCGCGCCAGCTGGTACCACACCGCGTGGCGCGATGCCATTGTAGCCGCCGAGCTTCGCACAGTTTTCAACTTTGGCAAGCCCTCGTGGGCCATGATGGCGTTGCTGGGCAACAGCTCGTTCATGCGAGGCTACTACAAGGGTCGCTATCGTGACAACCACTTGTGGGCGACACAGGTCGAGTTGCGCCAGCACATCTGGCGTCACAGCGGCATTGTCGTGTGGGCTGGTGGCGGCAACGTGTTCCACGACGGCAAGAGCCTGCAACACTTCCTGCCCAACTGGGGATTTGGCTACCGTTTTGCCTTCAGGAAAAACATGAATCTGCGTCTCGACATGGGCTTTGGCAAGAGCGGCCAGCACGGTTTCAATTTCTCGGTCAATGAGGCTTTCTAGCCCGCCCCGTCACAACAACAAGGAATAACACGACACCATCATCATTGCTCGTGCTCACGTTGCCCCCACGCGGGTGACAATTGCACGAGCAAACCAATATCACACGATACCCACCCGTTGTGATGTCTTGCCACACATGCGAGCGTCGTGGCAGGCATCCATGGTTGGAGACATGGGGTGTTGCCCCTGATGACAACCCGTCCACAGACATCAGGCAGCCACGGGAAAGACCGCAGCACGCCTCCACACCACAATTAGCCGACTACCTATGATTCAATCCACCCTGCACTGGCTTCCGCCATCTGCCGTGCCCCCACGTGCGCTCGGTTACATCAATGCCTGACGAGGATGCCAAAGGGCGGGATGCCTTCCACAGGCACCCCGCCCCATCGGGTTTGGATGATATGTTAAGAAACTGTTACAATATATCCAAATTCATTTCACTTGCTTGCTGATTGAATTACTCAGCAGACAGGATGATGTCGATAACAGCATTGACGTCGGCGATAGTCACCTCACCGTCACCGTTCACATCGGCATACTGGTCATATTCACCACTCAGGATGAAGTCGATAACGGCATTAACGTCGGCGATAGTCACCTCACCGTCACCGTTCACGTCACCAGTCTTGCGAGACTGGCTCTCGTCACCCTGCTTGAAGGTATAGTCCAGATAAGCACCGGGGAACTCAAAGCGAACAGTAGCCTCACGATAGGCAACACCAGCGGGCAGAGCGTCGGCAGTTACCAGGGCGTTCACCACATTGGAGAACTCGCCATCTTCCTCACCATCGGTCAGCTCGATGGTCAGCCATTCGGGCACGTCGCCACCATCGCAGGTGAGCGTCCAACCCTCGTCAGCCGAAGGAGTCCAAGCATAGAACTCGATACTCTTGGTCGTAATGACATTGCCAGCACCGTCGTTGTAAACCTCTTTCTCCATCACGCCACCCTCGGCAGGGAACAGATAAACACCGTCCTCGGTAGTGTAGTTGAAGGTCAAGAAGGGGTTGTTGGTGCTCAAGAAGATGGTGAAACCAGTCTTCATTTGGCCAATCGAGAAGAAGTTGTTCAGACCAGCCCAGAAGTGGCTGCCAGTCAAGTTGCCGTCCTCGTCCTTTTCGGGATAGAGCAGATAGGCAGTCTCACCGAAGCCCTCATCAACATCGGTGTCAGAGCAAATCATAACCGAGAAGTCAGTCAGGTTGGCCTGCTCGTCATCGTTGTAACCATCAATGACAACCATGATAGCACAGTCGATGGTCGGGGTGATTTCAAACTCCAGACCGTCCTCCTCACCGTACAGAGTGAAGAACACCAGACCGCCAGTCGTCTCGTTGGTGGTCGGGGTCACGGTAGCACGGCCAGTAGCGATGAGCTCGCCAGGAACTTCCTGCATGGTGATGCATGAGGTGTCGCTGTAGGCGGGAACCTGGTCCAGCTTGTAAATCTTACAAGTCATGTCAACATCGGCAGCAACGTCCAGAACGGCACAATCAATAACAACCTGGTTCAGCAGGTAGGGGAAAGTCGGCTTCTCATAAACCTGAGCGATACCGTCGATGCCGCTACCATTCTTACCAAACCACCAGCCATTCTCATTCTTGCCATAAGCAGTAGCGCCGCTATAATAAGTCATCGGGTAACGCTGGTCACCATTCAGACCACCATAGCAGAAGTTCTTGGCTGACTTCAGAATGTCCTGTTCCCAAACAGCCTCAATGTCGGGAACAGCACAAATCATTGAGCAGTAGGTTGCATCAATGACAGGAGCTGATGATGTTCCTGACATCTTGTAACCGTGCAAGAAGAACTGGTCAAACGTGCTGCCATCATAAACGGTCAAGATGGGCACAGAGTCAACCTCATAGCCATAGGACACTGTCAAATCCAGGTTTTCAAGACTACCCTCGGTAGCATCCCACACCTGACCATTATTGGTCCAGTACTGATAATCCCAGTAAACCTCGGCAGCATCACTTGCACCCTCGGCAAAGCCATGGAACGTGTAATCAACATAAGGAGTCGTGAACACATAGGGAGCATAGTACAGACCAGCCGAAGCACCATCTTGAACAACGATGTTGCCCGTGAAAGCACCCGCGGGACGATAATAGTAAGCATCCACATAGTTGGCCTTCTTGGGAGCCTTAGCAACTGGAGTGCCAGGAGTACGCATCTGCATCTCTTGCATCTGAGGTACAGGTTGGTAGGTCTCTCTCTGCGGAATGGCAGGCTTGGACTTAGAGTCACTGCGCCGCACCTGTGCGTTGCCACTGGTGCCCAGCACCATCAACGCGGCCGTCAAAAGTAAAAACTTCTTCATAGCGGTTCAATTGTTTTTAAAAAGTTAGTAATAATGAATTATATTTTAATAATAATGTGTCAATCTTGTTATTGTCAAGTTGCAGCAACTGGTGGGGGTGCAATTGCCCCCACCCTGCTGCAATGCGATTGTTACTGGATGTTCCAGATGGTGTAATCACTGCCACTCGACAACTTCATGTTGACGGGAGCCAGCAGTGAGTTGGCACTCATGTCAAACGTCTTGCCGTTGAAGGCATCAATAAACTTCTGGATGCTGGGGCATTTCTCGGCATACAAGGCACCCGCCTTGTCGCCCTCGCTTTCAAAGGCAAACTTCACCTGCTCGTCACCCGATGCTGTAATCGTGCAATAGTAGGTGGGGTTGTACTTGTTGCTGCCCTTCTTGACATTAAAGGTCAAGTTGTAGCACGACATGTTCTTGTTATAGGCAAGCTGCACATACACCAGCGAGGACTTGTTGTAAGCCGTCAGCTCACTGGCAATGCTGCTCATGAGGCTTGCAAAGTTGCCACCCTGGTCATTGAGGTCCAAGCGCCAGCTGAGCGATGTGTTGGTAAACACTGTGCTCAACTCATCGGCCCTCATGACGGTCGTCTGGTCATCGCGGCACAATAGCGAGCCATCGGCCTTGCGGTTGAAGTTCTGGATGGTATAACCCTCCAGTGTCACCGGTGTCATGAATGACAGACCATCGTGGGTGATAATCACGTTGTGTTGCTCTTGAGTCGTGATTTTGTCAGCATTCTCCTGATAGAGCGTCAAGATTGACGTTGCACCATCCTCCACAATCCAGCGGCTCTGGTTGGGCAGCACGATGTAAACGTGCGGTATCTTGGCGTTAAAGAAGCTGTCGGCCATGGCATTCACCTCGTTCATGTAAACCTCGTCATCAATCTTGTTGTCGATGCGGGTCATAATCATGTCGATGGTGTACTTCTTGCCAGTGAGATAGAGCGTGTCGTTGCTGTACTTCATCAAGTCAAACTCATAGTCACCCTCGTGGCCATAGCCAGTCTCATCGGTATCCTCGTCGGTGAGGTCGGGAATATCCTCGGGCTCAGCAAAAATGTGAAAATACTTGTTGTAGCTGTTGAATGACAGCACGGGACCGTTGTCGGCAATCACATCCCACAACGACACAGCCGAGCCATAGCCCACAGTGCCCAGGGCGCCACCATTGACCGTGCCGACCCACTTGTTCATGCCCGACATGCGAACCGAACCATTGTTATAGAACGTTACCACATAGATGTAACCCGGCTCCTCGCTGTTGGAGAAATACTCCAACTGCCACTTGGTGCTGTCGGCACCATTGTTGGTCAACACCTGGGTGTAGTAGTCCACACTCTCCTCAAGACGCGTGATAGCATCCTGTTCAAAAATCTCCTCCACCTCGTTCTTGCACGATGTCATGCTGGTGACAACGGCAAGCAATAACAGGGCGAAAATGTATAAATGCTTATTCATATCGTTTTTTCATCTTGTTAAATGGGTGAAACATACTTACTGGATCTCGGTCACCTGCTTGCGCAGTTCCTTGATGTCATAGTTGAGCTGGCGTTCCTGCACCTCCTGACGCAACGCATCCAGGTCCACACCCCACACGTCGGCAAGCCACTGGCGGGCAATCTGGACTTTCTGCTCAATCACAGCAGCACCGTCAATGCCATCGGTATCTTCCACGTCAAACACCTCGATGCGGTTGCCCTCCGGGTCACGGTTGTTGCGTCCCCAGTATTTGTGCTCATTACCATCCTCGTCGGTCTCGATATAGACCTGATTCTCGGTGACATACACAAGGCTCTGATTGTGGTCATTGTCGGGGTAATAGTAGTAGCAATAGAAGTCGGCTGTCACGTCGTCGGCAACATCAGATGCCCAACCACGAGCAGCAAGTTCCAGGATGCGGTTCCACTGAGCGTCGGTCTTGACGATGTAGTTAGCGATAGTCTCGGCAAAGTCCTCACGATATTCACTTGAGGCATAGGTTGAGACAAATCCCAACGATGCCACAACACCCTCGCCACGAGACTGCCAGTTGTTGCTGTCATAGTGACCAACCGACAACGTGTTGAACTCAGACGGATAGGTCTTGGTCTGGTGCAGGATGTGAGCAAACTCGTGGTGCATCGTCTTGAAGTAGTACTCATTCATCATCTCAAAATCGTTGATGTTCATGGCATTCACCTTGAACAGCGAAATCTTGACACCGCCCTCGGCAAGACCGACAATTTCGGTACCCGAGCTAGCGTTGTAGGCCGGTGAGCCAATCAGAAGGATGATGCGTGGACCGTAGGACTTCAAGAAGTCAGAGCCATCTTCAGCAATCTTGTCATACACATCAAACCACAGATACTTGCACAGCACAGCCAGATCGATACTGTTCTCGTAGGTGGCGGGCACCAGATTATAGTTCATGTTGGTGCTGATGTCAGCCATCTTGTACAAGAACTGCAAGTTGTAAACGTCAAGATAGTTAGTCTTGACAAACTTGTCCAGCTTGTAGGTGTAGGAGCTTGAATCCAGCGTCTCGTCCACATCGGGGAAGATGGTCTCGCCCAGGCTCTCCTCACCACACGAGGTCATTGTCAAGGCCACCGTGGCCATGAGCAACAACGACGAAATATAATATTTTATCTTTTTCATAATTTATCGTGTATATTCTGTGTGTCGGTTAATCTTCATCGTCATCAATGGGAACATTCACGCCCGAGGATACGGTCGCATTCTGGACGGTTGTGGTAGCACGCTCGTTAGGCTCCAGACCGGCACCGATAACCTCGTTAGGAATCTGGATGGCATAACGCGGGTCAAGCACCTCAAGCGTGTAGCTGTCGTTGATGCCCATCTTGTGGGTAATCGAGAAGCCAAAGCGCTTGATGTCAAACCAACGGTTGCCCAGGTGAACCATCTGGATGCGACGGAAGTGCTGTACGCACTGCATGTAGGGCTCAATCTCGTTGGTCAGCTTATACTTGTCACTGGGGCAAACCTCGTCGATGTGGAACTTGAGCACGATGTTGTAACCAGGATCCTTGCGGTCGGGATTGTCATAGTAGCTGTAGAAGCTCTCAATCTGGTCGGCAGTCAACTCAACCATGTTGTAGTTGCTAGCCTCATCCTTGAACATGTGACCATGGTTCCACAGAATCAAGTCTTCCATAGCCTCATCAACACGGTTCAAGAACAAGAGAGCCTCGGCACGCATGAGCAGCGTCTCCTCGACGGTGAACTCGGGACGGATCTCGTGGCAATAGCCAATGCCCGCAATCTTGTCGGTGTACTCAAACTGCTCAAAGCAGTTGCCGGCATAGTAAGCGCCATATTCCTGACCACCAGCCGAACCGCAGACACCGTTAAACACAGGCATCATCGAGAATTTCTCCTTGGTCTTGCTGTTCTGATACTTGCAGTTCACCCACGACGGACCAGGACCCTGAATGGTGCCACGCTTGGCATCGCGGTTGCAAGTGAAGCGGCAGCCAAAGTTGCGGCGCCACCATGTGCTGTAGCTCGTGAACATCATGAAGTTGCACGGACGCTCAATGCTGGTGTTGTAACGACCAATGTCAGAGATGTAGTAGAAATTGGTCTGATCCCAGATGTCATTGAGCATCGTGGAGGGGTCATTGCCCTTGAATGCAGCAGTAGCATACTCGACAACCTTGTCATATTCACGCTTGTTCAAATAGAAGCGGGCAGCAAAGGCATTGGATGAGGCAACATTGAAGTGATACTTGGGCACCTCATAGTACTCATCGGTGATATACTGCAAGCCCAACTTGAGGTCAGCCTCGATGTTGTCGTAGGTCTCTTGCAAGGTGCCACGGTCATACTTGGGGTCAACAGTGACCTCAGGCTCGGTGGCATAAGGGATACCCGGCAGCGTCTGGCTGATGCTGGCGCCACGATAGGGCATACAGAAGATGCTGGCAAGAATAAAGTGATGATAGGCACGAATCATGTAGGCCTCACCCTTGATAGCATTGATGCGGTCACGGTCACTGGTGGTGAGAGCCTCACCCTCAATCATGCCCGTTTCCTCAAAATCTTCAACCTTTTCCAGCACAGCGTTGGCAGCAGCAATAGCGCCATAGCAAGCATTCCACACGCCCGAAGGGGTGTCACTGCTGCTGATGTCCATGTCAACATCCTCCCAAGCATAGACCTGCTCGTCGGCCTGGCTGTAAGAGCCCAGGTTGTAACGGACGCCCTCGGCATCGGGAGAGTTGTTGTCAATCACATTGTCGCTAGACAATTCACACACCAGAGCATAGTTGGCATCCATGTATCCCGTCACCAGCAACTCCTCAAGCTGGTTCAGGTTGGACAGATATACACGGGTATCGGGCACCTTGTCCAAAAAATCGCTACACGACGACAGGGCTACCAATGCCAGTGCGACTGATAAAATTTTATATCGTAGTTTCATAATTGCTATATTATTATTAATAAGGTGCAACATTCTTCTAATCTAACATTACATGCCCAGACGCAGGGTAAGGGTGAACTGCTTGGGGTTGGGCGATGCAACACCACCACTATTGAAGAACTCAGGATCCTGACCGTTCAACTTCTTGTCAGCATAAAGCAGACAAATGTTGGTGGCAGACAGCTTGACAGATGCCGTGTTCAGACGCAGGCGAGCAATCAGCGACTTGGGAATGTCATAGGTCAACGACACTTCCTTCAGACGGATGAAACCACCGTCGGCGATGCGGGCAGTACTGTAGTTGTAGGCATTGTAGGCCATGCCCAGATAGTTGTTGCTGTAAACCTGACGCTTTGAAGCGATGGCGGGGATGTCGGTGACAGCCTCATCGCCAGGCAATACCCAACGGTTCTTGAAGTCCTTGGTGAATGACGTCAAGTCACTATAGCTCGACGAGAACACGGGATCAAGACGCAGCTTGTTACCAAACGAGTAGGTCATGAACACGTTGAGGTGGAAACCACGGAAGTCAAACATGTTGCCAAGACCACCAGTGATGGTCGGGTCAACCGGTCCCTCATACTTGAGGTAGCCCAGGTTGTCATAGTTCTGGAAGTTAACACCCACGTTGCTGATGCTGCCATCCTCGTCATAGACCAGAGGCAGACCATGCTCGTCAAGACCAGCAAACGGGATGGAGAAGATGGCACGGTGAGGATATCCCACCAGCGGGAAACCACTACCAGTAACCAAGTCAATCACGCGCGAACGCGATTCCAGCTTGCTAATCTCGGTCGTGGCATAAGAGAATGTCCAGTCGGTGGACCAACCAAAACCACCAGCCTTGGTGGGCTCGATGTTGCGAGTGGACAGCGTGAACTCAACACCGTGAGACTTCATCTCGGCAACGTTGGCATACTTGGTAGTGATACCGCCGACACCCTGGGTGCGAATCAGACCAATCAGGTCATAGTTGTTGCGCATGTACCAGTCGAACACCAGATTGATGCGATTGTACAAGAAGCCCAGGTCAACACCCAGGTCAAACTCGTGCTTCTTCTCATAGGACAGCTCGCTGTTGGACAAGCCAGCCAGATACAGACCCATCTCATAGGCATCGGTCTCCTGACGCCAGGGGCGAGTGGGATAATACAGAGCCTCGGCATTGGCATAGCCCGAAGGACCACTTTCACCAGTCAGCGAGTAGCTCAAACGCAGCTTAGCATAGGTAAGAGCCTTCTTGCTCAGCTCCATGTTCTGGAAGAACGGCTCATCATAGATGTTCCATGCAGCCGAGATGTTCCATGTGGGCAACCAACGGTTCTGGTCGGTCTTACCCATCAAGTTAGAACCCTCATAACGGATGGTACCGTTCAAGACATAACGGCCTAACAACGCATAGTTGGCATTGGCAAAGTAGGCCATGTTGCGACGGTGCGTCTTGCTCACACTATAGTAGCTACCATTCTCCTCCTCCATCTGTTTGAACAAGGTGTAGTCGGTGAATGGGATGTTACCGTTGGCATAAACGATGCCCCATGCATCAAACGTCTCATAGAAACGGTCAACACGGCTGGCCTCCATACCTGCATACAAGTTGAGCAAGTGTTGGCCGCTGTTGAAATCCTTCTGCCATTGACCCGTAGCACGGAAGTCAAAAGTCTTCAGCGAGTTCTTGGAGAAGAACAGCATACCACCCTTGGGCAGTACAGTCTCGGGCTGAGCATTATCAACATCAGGGTCAGTATATAAATAGGTGTTGGATGCGCGAATAATGGCGTCCTCAGGGTCGATACCAGCGCGATAGGCGTTGGCCTGGTTACTGTTATCGAGCACATAGTGGTTCTGCTCACTGTTCACCGAACGCATCGAACCCAGGAAGTTGAACTCCAGCGACTGGTCCTGCTTGATGATGGGCTTGATGTTGAGCTCACCCTGGAACTTGAGGTCGGTCACCTCAACGTCGATGTAGTTGTTCTCCAACTCCTGGAAGATGTTGAAGTCAGTGTAGTTGCGCTTATACGACGAGTTGGGATCCAGTGTGCGGGCAGTGTTCAACGCAAAGCTGTAGGGGTTGATATCAAAGTCACGCTTCACCTCACCATAAACCACGTCAACGCTCTGGCTCAAGGTACCCGGAGCCTTCTGGTCACGGAAACTGTTACTGTTCAAAATCTTCACCTTAATCTTGTCGGTGATATTGTAGATGGCGTTGGCATTGAAGGTGTAACGCTCAACGCGGCTTGCCTTGTACCAACCCGGGTCGGTCATGACCGATGCCGAGGTGTAGAACGAGCCCTTGTCGGTACCGCCCGACACGCTCACTGCATGGTTCTGCATCACATTGTTGTTGAACAACAAGTCAAACCAGTCGGTGTTGCGCATCTCGGCCTGACGCAGGTACTGGTTCTTAGCATTCTGGGTGTTAGCCAATGCATATGTACCCGTTGTGGCATCATAAGTGTTCATCAAGTTATACATCGTTCCATACACACCCGACGTGGTGCTGCTAACCAGACTAGCATACTCGAGCCAACCCTTCTGTTCCATCTCACGCAAGATGCTCATCTGCTCCTGTGAGTTGCAGATGTTGAAGTCGCGATAACTGGGCTTGAGGCGATAGGTGAACTCACCCGTATAGTTGATGCTTGTCGAACCCTTGCGACCAGTCTTGGTAGTGATGACGATAACGCCAGCGTTAGCCTTGGCACCATAGATAGAGGTGGCCGAACCGTCCTTAAGAATCTGGAAACTCTCAATGTCATCAGCATTCAGACCAGCAACGGCACTGGCAATCAGCGTGGTGGCATCACCAGACGACAGGTCGTCAGCACTGATGTCCACGTTGTCCTCCAGAATCACACCATCAACGACCCACAGGGGCTTGGAGCTACCATAGATAGAGGTAGCACCACGCACGCGGATCTTGGGGGCGGTACCGAATGTACCCGACACGTTAGACACCTGGACACCCGAGACACGGCCTTCCAGACCGCGGCTCACGTCGGCGACACCCGACAACTTGGTCTTCTCGGCGTCAACGCTCTGTGTAGCACCAGTGAACAATCGCTTGTCAACCTTCTGGTAACCCGTGACAACGACCTCACCCAGCTGCTCGCCCTTGGGCTTGATCTCGATGACCATGCCGTTCTTGGCTGCGACAACCGTTTCCTCATAGCCTACGTAGGTGACCTTAATCTTGGTACCTGCCGAGACATTCAAAGTAAATTTTCCGTCAAAATCGGTCGCTGCGCCGTTCTTGGGGTTACTTTCCTGAAAGACCGAAGCGCCGATAACCGGTTCATTGTTCTCGTCAATGACCGTACCGCTCACCTGCGCCAGTGCGCACAGCGACGACAGTCCAATGACTAGTAACAAGAGTAGTTTTTTTAGACTCATACGATGTACTTTAAATTGTTAATATTAAATGTTTTAAGTTTTTACTTTACCTTCTCATCCACTCATGTTTAATGCAATGTCTTTCAAACCGTGTATTCCCCGTCGTTGATGGTCTTTTCATAACATCCCCTGACACTTAAGCGGCAACGCTGCTTGCGACAGCCCTCCGCCTGTTCATGTTATTGGCTTTCAGGTCCTTCAGGTTTGTAGTTTCTTAACATTATCAAAGTAGATTGTGCAAAGATAGTGTAAATATTTTAAAAGTTGTAATTTTGGAATGTTAAAAATGCGGTTTTAACGCTTTTTTTATAAAATAAGGTGAAATCCCAGCTCACAATAGGGGCATTATTGTGGTTTTTCGTGCTAGAATGCCCAGCATTTGACGCAAACAATGTAACTTTGCAGTCGCAATGGTGGCAAGCCTGCCACCACGACACATCGACACGACAACAATGGAAGTAGCATACGAGGACAATCACATCATCATCGTCAACAAGCAGGCCGGGGAGCTCGTGCAGGGCGACCGCACTGGTGACATCACCCTCATCGACCAGGTGAAACAATATCTCAAGGTGAAATATAACAAGCCTGGGAACGTGTTTGTGGGCGTCACTCACCGCATCGACCGTCCCACCTGCGGACTGGTGGTGATGGCACGCACCAGCAAGGGACTGTCACGCATGAACGAACTGTTCCGCAAGGGTGAAGTTCACAAGACCTACTGGACCATCACGGGCAAGCAACCACCACAGGCAAGCGGCACTCTCACCCACTATCTGCACAGCCAGCAGGAAAACAACAAGACGCACGTGAGCGACACGCCTCGCGAGGGATACCAGCGTGCCGTGCTCAACTATCGTGTCATCGCCAACAGCCAGCGTTACTGGCTGCTCGAGGTGGACTTGCTCACGGGACGCAAGCACCAGATTAGGGCCCAGCTCGCCGCCATCGGGTGCCCCATTACTGGCGACCTCAAGTATGGTGCCCCACGCAGCAATCCCGACGGGGGCATCTGCCTGCAAGCCCACCGCATCCAATTCACCCATCCCGTGTCGGGCATCGACATCGACGTGACCGCCCCGTTGCCCGACAGCTTCAAGCGGTTGGGATTTTGACACCTGGCCTTTTTAGACCGTCAAAAATTGGCTGTTAACAATTAAAGTTGTACTTTTGCACATCAATCAACTAACGACTAACAATATTTTTATCATTAACAACAATTATGGCAAACAATCCTGAGTTCCGTTATGCGCCCATGTTCCAATTGGGCAAAGATGACACCGAATACTATCTGCTCACCAGCGAGCATGTGTCGGTGGGCGAGTTTGAGGGCAAACCCATGCTGAAGGTCGAGCCCGAGGCCTTGACCATGCTGGCACAACAGGCCTTTAGAGACGTCAACTTCTTGCTGCGACGCTCTCACAACGAGCAAGTGGCCAAAATCCTGAAAGACCCCGAAGCTAGCGACAACGACAAGTATGTGGCACTCACATTCTTGCGAAACGCCGAGGTGGCAGCCAAGGGTCAGTTGCCACTGTGCCAGGACACTGGCACCGCCATCATCCATGGCGAGAAGGGACAACAGGTGTGGACAGGGTTCTGTGACGAGGAGGCTCTGGCTCATGGCGTGTACAACACCTACACCCAGGAGAACCTGCGCTACTCACAGAACGCCCCCCTGACAATGTATGAGGAAGTGAACACCCGTTGCAACCTGCCCGCACAGATTGACATCGAGGCCACCGAGGGCATGGAATACCGCTTCTTGTGCGTTACCAAGGGTGGCGGCAGCGCCAACAAGACCTATCTGTACCAGATGACCAAGGCCGTGCTCAATCCCGCCACACTCGTCCCCTTCCTGGTCGAGAAGATGCGCACCCTGGGCACCGCGGCTTGCCCGCCCTATCACATCGCATTTGTCATCGGCGGCACCAGTGCCGAGAAGAACCTGCTGACCGTGAAGCTGGCATCCACCCACTACTATGACAGCCTGCCCACCACGGGCGACGAGACTGGTCGCGCCTTCCGCGACGTGGAGCTGGAGAAGCAAGTGCTCGAGGAGGCCTACAAGATTGGGCTAGGGGCACAGTTTGGGGGCAAGTATATGGCTCACGACGTGCGCATTGTACGCCTGCCGCGCCATGGCGCATCGTGCCCCATCGGCCTGGGCGTGAGCTGCTCGGCCGACCGCAACATCAAGGCCAAAATCAACCGCGATGGCGTGTGGATTGAGAAACTGGATGACAACCCCACCGAGCTCATCCCCGAGGAACTGCGACAAGCTGGCGAGGGTGGCGGCATCAAGATTGACCTGGACCGCCCCATGAGCGAGACGCTCGCCATTCTGGACAAGTATCCCGTCTCGACGCGCGTGTCGCTGAGTGGCACCATCATCGTGGGCCGCGACATCGCCCATGCCAAGTGGAAAGAGCGCTATGACCGCGGCGAGGGCATACCACAATACATCAAGGACCACCCCGTGCTGTATGCAGGCCCCGCCAAGACACCCGCCGGAATGCCCTGCGGCTCGATGGGTCCCACCACAGCCAACCGCATGGACCCCTATGTGGACCTGTTCCAGAGCCAGGGCGGCAGCCTGCTCATGATTGCCAAGGGCAACCGTGGTCAGGAGGTTACCGATGCCTGCAAGAAGCATGGCGGTTTCTACCTGGGCAGCATCGGTGGACCAGCAGCCATCCTGTCACAAAGCAGCATCAAGAGCATCGAGTGTGTTGAATATCCCGAACTGGGCATGGAGGCCGTATGGAAAATCCGCGTCGTGGACTTCCCCGCCTTCATCCTCGTGGACAACAAGGGCAACGACTTCTTCAAGAAACTGGGTCTGTAATGACCCCATCTTGAGCATTACAATGAATGTTGGGGGAAAGAAGAACTGCTTCTCATCCCCCAACGTTTATTTTATTTCATGAGACAACAACAGGGGGGCATATAATAAAGCCCTCTTATTTATGACCTGATGGGGCGCAAGTGTGATGCGCTGGGAACCTATATTGTTAATCGCAAGAAAACGCTTATCCGCAAGCATTAATTAGTAAGTCATGATAGCTAAGATCATCACAATTGATTGCCTGGGACGGGTGTTGCAGGGTGGATTGTGATAATTTTTGTTAAAAAATAGGAGTTTTTTGGATAAAGCTATTGCCATGCTGCAAAAACGTTGTACCTTTGCAGTCGCAAATCGCGGGATGGAGCAGTGGCAGCTCGTTGGGCTCATAACCCAAAGGTCGTCAGTTCGAGTCTGGCTCCCGCCACACAATCAAGCACATGGGACTATCAATAACGATAGTCTCATGCTTTTTTATATTTGCCTCCACATAAAACCATTTGCACCCCAATTTTGCAATTTTCTGTTGGTTGGATAGAGAAATTTGATTACCTTTGTGCTACCAATTACCTTTTTTTTATTCCATAATATCTAAAATTATTGCGTCATGAAGAAGCTACTGCTCTTGTTGTTTGTCACCTTACTGACTTTCAACACACAAGCCCAACTCATCAAGCGTTCGGATGTGCCCACCATCACGACACAGCCATCCACGTGTGAAGCTGTGGGGCTGAGTGCCACCGAGGAAACCGCCATGATGAGCGACCGCTTGCCTGTTCGTGCACCACTGTGCACCACGCCCATCAAGGCTGGCTATTACCGTCCTGCTGGAGCCTGGTATGGCAACTTCAAGATTTCTGATGGCGTGTACAATTCCTATCTATACGCCCCTTATGTTGTCGTGACACCATTTGAGGGATACACGTTCAAGGGTAATAACGAGGGGGCGTCTGATGACGCGACCTACACATGGCGTTATCAACTGTGGGACAGTAACAACAAGCAACGTTCATGGCATGATGCCACGGGTCGCGAGCTCACGGTCAGCTATGGCCACGAGCTTGATTCAGTGCCCATTGTGGCAGTGACTGATAAAAGCGGCAGCGACACCTATTACTTGTGCGGTCACAAGATGGGAGGCAACAGCAGCAAGCCAACCATCGAGAAGACCTTCTCGAGCTGGATGGCCTCGATTTGTGACATGGAAGCGACATGGAGCTATCGCATCTTGCAGTTGAGCCACTACTTTGGCGGTGGCGGACGCAATGCCGACCATTACTCCATGAACACCTACTACAGCGGAGCCAAGGCTTGGGGCAATAATGAGAAAGGCTGGTGGTTTGGCAAGAACGCTAGCGGCATCAACGGGGTGGCAACAATTTTTGAAGCACCCCAGCACCCTTACCTGCTCAAGCACGTCGATGTCATTGTCACTCAGCTCACTGTCACGGGCGAGGTGCACTTGACTTGCAAGGTCTATAAGCTATCGGGCACACAAGGCTATAACGAGAGCGCAAGCGTGTATATGAGCACCGAGCCTGGCCGGCTCATCGCTACTGGCCATTGTACAATCGACGAGAACAGCAACACAGGTGGCCTGCTGGAATTCACGTTGATGAGCGAGGACAACGGCCAGGAACATGAGGTAACGCCCACAGTCGATTACCCCATCATGGTTGCCTTCACCGGCTACAACGACAGCGACTGCGACGCACTGACCAACTTCACGGTGCTGATGTCCAACGAGCGCGTGGACGAGGGATTTGGCGAACAATGCTACTTGCTGCGTGAGATTACCGATGACGCTGGTAATGTTGAAACCAGTTACTGGCAAGGTCTCAACAACTTCTTCTCAAGCGGAGAGATGAAAACGGGCTTCTCAATTGGCATCGATGCAGACCACCCCTATCTGGCCTACAACTACAGCGTTGAGGACGGCGAGTACTTGTTTTCGGACGAGGGTGGCCTCATGCGCAAGGAACTGGTGTATGAGTATGCCACATTCTATACCGAAAGTATCGAATTTTACGCCTACACACCCAGTGCCGACAAGAGTTGGACACTCACTTGCAATGGGGGTGATGTCCCCGACTGGCTGAACATCATTCTGGAAGATGGCGAGGACAACGATGCAGAATTCAACAACGTGGTCACTGCCATTGTAACAGCCGAACCGCTGCCCGATGGCGTGGCCTATCGCGAGGCTCAAGTGAAATTTGAAATTCCTGGCAACTACAAGATTTACACATTCAGGCAAGGTGACGTGAATGCCAAACGTGCCACTGGTGACGTGAATGGTGACGGCGAGGTGACAATTGCCGATGTGAACGCCATCATTGACCTGATACTGAGTGGCGGATACGACCAATATGCCGATGTCAACGGCGATGGCGAGGTGACGATTGCCGATGTCAATGCTGTTGTTGATATCATCCTGGGAAACACTTGATGGCCAAGCTGTGTTCATAGCTTGAAGACAGCAATCTCAACCTCAAGCAACACTTGAGAACAGCATCAGAATCAACCCATCGCATCTTCCTGAATACCAACCATCTGTTAGACACAATTTAAACCACAACAAGAAATTACCCCAATGCACATCGTCAGGCGCATTGGGGTGTTTCTTTTCCATGCCATGTGAGGCGGTCAGATGTTGCGCAGCAGCAACCGTTTGAAACTGGTGAAGCCATTGTTCATGGGAACCACATGCAACTTGCCATTCAAGAAACGGGCAAGCTGTGCAGGCAGCGGCACTGGAGCGTCAATAATTTCCTGCATGGTGCCCTGCAACTTGGCCGGATGGGCTGTCGCCAGTGCGATACCCGTCTCGCCAGGCTGCAAGTCCTCAAGCAACGCGCGATAGGCCACAGCACTGTGAGGGTCAAGCAGATATCCCTCCTCGTGATAGGTCTGTGCTATCGTTTCGATAATTTGATTGTCATCATAGCTGTAGGCATGCAGGGCCTTGCACACGCCATCATGGTCACCCAGCAACGCCACAATGCGGCCAAAGTTGGTAGGGTTGCCCGCATCCAGCGCGGGAGCGATGCTCTGTACCGTGGGACGAGGGGTGAACACACCCGTCTTGACATAGTTATAGAAGATGTTGTTCTGATTCTCGACCGAAATGAAACGTCTGGCTGGCAAGCCCATGCATTGAGCCATCAGACCCGAGGTGAGGTTTCCCAAGTTGGAACACGGCACAGCAAACACCAGATGTGACGTGTCGGCACCCTGCTGCATGAGTTGAGCCACAGCCCAAAAGTAGTAGAACATCTGTGGGATGAGGCGTGCCACATTGATTGACGTGGCACTAGTGAGACGCATGCAGCTGTTGAGCTCATCGTCCATGAACGCCTTGGCAACAAGCGACTTGCAGTCATCAAAGGTGCCATTGACCTCGATAGCCGTGACATTATCGCCCAGGGTGGCAAACTGTGCCTGTTGTATCAAGTTGACGCTACCACGAGGATAGAGCACATAAACGTTGACCCCATCCATTCCCAAAAAGCTGTTAGCGACAGCGCTACCAGTATCTCCACTGGTGGGCACCAGCACATTGAGCGTTGACCACTCGGGATGATGACCACGATAGTGGGACAGCAGACGCGCCATGAAACGAGTGCCCACGTCCTTGAACGCCATGGTGGGACCATGGAACAGTTCCAGCACATAGTTGCCGCGAGCAGTACGCACCAGTGGAATGTCAAAATCAAGCGTCCAGTTCACCACATCATGCATCACATCGCCATCCACATCGCCCTGCAAGGCAAACGCCGCAATGGCATAGCCCAGCTCCTGCAACGTCATGCCACTGATGTTGCGCAGGAACGCTTGGGGCAATTGTGGCATCCGCTCGGGCATATACAACCCGCCGTCGGGGGCTAGAGCACGAATCACCGCCTGTTCCAGACTGACAGTGTTCTTGCTGTTGGTGGTGCTATAGTACCTCATGACCAGCGATTTTCAATCAACAATCACGGTACCGGTTGCCGACGGATTAAAGGTGTTCTTGACCCACACGGGAATGTGCTTGACAGCAACAGGGGCAATGGTGGGAGCATAGATCACCTTGGCACCAGCATCACACATCTGCTGAGCCTGCTCATAGGTCATCTGTGGGATGACTGTGGCATCGGGATGAGTGCGCGGGTCGGCAGTCATGAAGCCGTCAACATCAGTCCAGATTTCGAGTGCCTCGGCTTCGAGAAGGGCAGCAAGAATGGCTCCCGTGTAGTCGCTGCCACCGCGACCCAGATTGGTCACAGCACCAGTGGTGGTATCCCGCGAGATGAAACCTTGCACCACATGAACACCATCGGCAAGACCAGCAAACTCCTGTTGCACGAGCCGAGTGGTGGTGTCCCAGTCCAACGTGCGGCCATCCTCATTGTCCTGCATGGTGCGCATGAAGTTGAGTGCCAGATGCGGTCTGGCATCGGCAAACATGCCACTGACGATGGCCGACGACATCACCTCGCCGTGTGCCACAATGGCATCACACAGGCGGTTGCGCTCAGCCTCATCAAGTTGCGGATTGGCTGCAAGCATTTCATAATAGGGTTTTAAACTCTCGTCAACAAAGCGGTCAATCATGCGATGACACTCGTCGCGCATGTCCTGCAAGACCACCGCACTCAGCGTGTCGTGATGACGTTCACGGGCTTGTTCTAGCGTCAGCAAGTAGTCCCTGTCGTTGTCACAGGCTTGCTGACACATCGCCAATAGTTGGTTGGTGAAGCCGCCCATGGCCGAAACGACCACCACCACAGGACGGGGGCAGGCTTCCACGATATCTCTCACATTGAGCAGGCTATGGTCCGAGCCGACCGATGTCCCGCCAAATTTCATTACTTTCATGGTTACGTTATTATTAGGGTTCTCTTCATATATATAACGTAAAAATGTCCCATTTATTAGCAAAGGTACAGCATCGAAACGTTTTTTTTAGTATATTTGCGCCGTGATGAAGGATATTGACACCGACATATTCAATCTGCACGACGCACAACCTCAGCCCCAACGAGGTTCACTGCTGCTGGCCAAGCCCACCGTAGGGGATTTTTTCTTCAAACGCGCGGTTATTGCCATGGTTGACCCCGACGAGGGCAATGGCGCCATGGGCGTGGTGATAAACCACTACACAGGCTACAACCTGCGCGACATCATGCCTGATATCGACACGGTGGAAGAGATACCAGTCTATCTGGGCGGTCCCGTGGGTACCAACATGATGTTTTATGTTCACACGCTGGGTGAACACATTGTGCCTGAGAGCATACCACTTGCCGATGGTGTTTACTTTGGTGGTGATTTTGACGCCATCAAGCGTTATCTGGAACTTGGCCAGCCAGCCGCTGGTGTCATCAAGTTCATCGTGGGATATAGCGGGTGGGAAAAAGGGCAGATTGCCAGTGAGCTGGAACGCCACGACTGGGCTGTTCTGCCCCACTCCACCACCCACCTGCTCATGGCCGATGGCGATGATGACCTGTGGCGCATGGTGGTGCGACAATTCGGCGAGCGTTATAGTCTGTGGCTCAACCTGCCCAGCGACCCATCGTACAATTAATGGTTCGTGCTGAATTACAACACATCCCCCAAAAAACTTTTTTGTTATTGCTCAATAAAATGATGAAGAAGCTATTGCTACTGTTACTAATGGGTGCCATGGCCTGCAGTGTGGTGCGTGGCGAGGTGATTCGTGAGACATGCGTGTATGCTATCAAGGATGGTGACACACTGCGTATGGACACATATGTCGATACCACATTGCAACCCGATGGCAAACGCCCAGTGTTCATGTATGTTCACGGCGGCGGATTCAGTGCCGGCAGCCGCATCAATGTGGCTCAGGAAGTGCTGTTGAGACATCTTGCGTCCCAGGGGTTTCTTGCCGTAGCGCCCGATTACAGGCTGGCAGCAACCGAGGCTAACGGCACCTACGAGCCAGCCAACAAGTATAACGTGCAATCGCTATACGACATCGTGCAGATTGCGTGCATTGATGTGGTGGAGGCGGTGAACTGTGTGCTCGAGATGTCCGACAAGCAGCCCGACGGCTCATGCTTTGTGATTGGGGGCGGCAGTGCGGGAGCCATCACGGCACTCACGCTAGAATATGACCTGTGTAACGAGGCCACATACACCCAACGGTTGCCCAAGGGATTTAACTTTGCAGGCATCGTGTCCCATGCTGGTGCCATCGATTCACAATCGGACACTGTGTTGACATGGAAACACGCTCCATGCCCCACCCTATTTTTTCACGGCAGCGACGACAATGTGGTGCCCTTTAAACGTGCCACAGTGTACGGCGATGTGTTTGTCGGCACCAACGAGCTCGTTAATGAATGGCGTGAACAGGATGTGAGCTATTGGGCATTTGTCGTGCCTGGCGCCGACCACATCATGGCCATGAGCCCGCTCACCGACAATCTTGCCGAGACAGACAAATTTCTTGACATCATTGTACGTGGAGGCCAACAAGTTAGAGCTTATACAGAATGGGCACCCGCCGAAGTCCCCAACATGCAAGATGCAGCGGCGATGGTGCGATTTGCCCCCCTTTACATCCTCGGCTATGGCAAATACTCCGAAGAAATGGACTGGACCCACGTGAAACGTCCCGCCGATGTGGTCTATTGACCAGGAGAGACAGACCAAGCGCATCCATGATATATATAATGGGTGCGTTTTTTGGGCTTCAGATTGCGATGCGCACCAGCCTGCATGGAGGCAGTTTTGAGCGATTGTGAAGTTTTGTGAAGTTAAAAAAGAGTGCTAAGGCGGCAAAATTTAAAAAAAAAGCTGTAAATTTGTTGTTTTAAACCGATTGTGACAAGACGACATGATAAAGAAAAAGCTCTATACACTGCTGGTTGCTAGCGCATTATCACTATCAAGCATGGCAACTGACCCCTCGTGGCAACCTCAAGTGGACCAATGCATTGCCCAGGGCGAGTTTGCCCGTGCCGAGCAGCTGATGAAACAGTTGCCGCGCGATGTCCGCAAGGCTGACGCCGTGCGCATCGACTCGTTGCGCACCATCATGCAACGCATCCGCAATGACTTCAGAATCACCCCCGCCGAAGGCATGAAGCAGATTAGGGAAAAAATGCCCAACGTGACCGATGCCCAAGTGGAAAACTGGAAACGCACCCGCAAGCTGGAGGTGATGACCATCGACGGCAAGGAGATGTGGTTTCGCAAGAGCGTGCGCAACCTGTGGTTGCTGGGCGACGAGTTTGCCGCCCAAAATGCCGCCGACCGTGACGAGAGCTACAAGACACGCCGCAAGTACTATCTGGAGGCAATGCACACGCCTGCCGACGTGAACGGTGTGCGTGACTGGCGTCATGTCAACATCACGTTCACCCTTGACGTGAAAGCCGATGCTGTACCCGCGGGCGAGACATTGCGAGTGTGGATGCCTTTCCCGATGGAAAACCTGCGTCAACACAACATTCGTCTGGAAAACAGCAACCGTCCCGTGACCCACAGCAAGGGCAGCCTGCACCACACCGTGTACATGGAGGCTGTTGCCGTCAAGGGCCAACCCACCCACTTTGAATACACGTTCAGCTACGATGTCGGAGAGCGTCATCTGGCGCAGCAAGACCTGCTAGCGATGGTGGAGCCCTATGACACGAGCAGTGAGTTATACAAGCGGTACACTGGTGACGAACCTCGCCATGTGATTATCACCGATGAGATGCGTGCCAAGGCACAAGAAATCGTGGGTGATGAAAAAAATCCCGTACTGCAAGCGTCAAAGTTGTATGAATGGATTGGTCGGACGTTGCCATGGGCAGGAGCTCGAGAATACAGCACACTGGCCAACATCCCACAATATGTATTGGAGAACGGTCATGGTGACTGCGGTCAAGTGGCGTTGCTGTACATCACGCTGGCGCGGTCTCTGGGCATCCCCGCACGCTGGGAGAGCGGATACATGCTGCATCCAGGCGAGGAAAACTACCACGACTGGGCCGAGACCTACTTTGAAGGCATTGGCTGGGTACCAACAGATCCGTCATTTGGCCGCAGTGCCGTGGGCACACCGATGAACGACTACTATGCCACCGGCATCGACCTGTACCGGCTAGCGTGCAACGGGGGTGTCGGCGACCAGTTTGACCCACCCAAGACCTATATCCGCAGCGAGACTGTCGATGCCCAGGCTGGAGAGGTGGAATGGCGCAAGGGCAACCTGTTTTATGACCAATGGGATAGCCACCTGCAAGTGAACTCAATAACCCCGATAACACAATAAATCATGCGTAAACTCATCATCATGCTAGCAATGATGCTAGCGACCGTGACTGCAAGCGCGGCCACACCCGCCCAAGTGCTGACCACTCTCAAACAGAAGATTGCTCCCGATGGACGCACCGCCGTGTGGGACGTGAAAGCAAGCCAGAAAGGTAGCAAATGCACCGTGAGCGGCACCGTGGGCACACAACAACAAGCCGATGCCATCCAACAGGCATTGCTCAAGGCTGGCTACACCCCAGCCATGAGTGGGCTGACGGTGCTAGAGAACAAGGTGCCGGCAGGCAAACGGTGGGCCCAAGTGAAGCTGTCGATAGCCACACTGCGCACAGCACCCAAGCACAGTGCCGAGATTGCCACTCAAGGCATCATGGGCATGCCGGTCAAGGTGCTGCAAGTGGATGGCGAATGGTGCCGCGTGCAGATGCCTGATGACTACATCGCATACGTTCCCGAGAGCTCGCTGGCCTACAAGACCGAGGGCGAGTTGACCTCGTGGCGCAAGACCCGACGATACATCGTGACGGCCTATGACACCCGACTGGTGACGATGCCCATGGGTGACGAGACAGTGAGTGACCTGGTGATGGGTAACATCCTGGAATGGAAGGGTGAACAAGCCAACTGGGTGAAAGTGGCAACACCTGACGGCAGAACTGGATATGTTGAAAAAGAGATGGTGGCCGAATTGAGCCAATGGAGCAAACAGGAATATAACGCTGCCCAAGTGGAAAAGACCGCTCGCAGGATGATGGGCTCAAGCTACCTGTGGGGTGGCACTAGCACCAAGGTGACCGACTGCTCGGGATTGACCAAGGTGAGCTATTTCTCAAACGGCATCATCCTGCAACGCGATGCCTCGCAGCAAGCACTGACAGGCAAAATCATGAAGGGCAGCGACTGGCGACAATATGAGACTGGCGACCTGTTGTTCTTTGGCAACAGCAAGACTGGCAAGGTGACACACGTGGGCATCTATCTGCGTGACAGTCTGTTTATCCACTGCTCAGGTCAAGTGAAAATCAACAGCCTGGACCCCAAGAGCAGCGACTATCTGTACTCTCCATTGAGTGCCAGCCGCATTAACGGCATGGTGGGTACCACAGGCATCACTGCCGTGCGCAACCACCCGTGGTATTTCTAACAACCGATAAAAATCAACAACAAATAACCAAACAAAACATGAACAGAAGAAAATTCATAGCAGGGATGGGACTGACGGCAGCTGCCGCAGCATCACCCATCTCGATTAACGCACTGGAGCGAGCAACCAGCCAGCAACCAGTGTCGCAGCCCATACCTCAAGTGTCGCCATCGGGACGATTGAAATTATCGTTTTTCCCCTATGAGCTGAAGTTGCGCCACGCCTTTAATCTGGCACGATACAGCCGCACGACAACCCCTGACGTGCAAGTGACATTGGAGTATGACGGCGTGGTGGGATATGGCGAAGCGTCGATGCCGCCCTATCTGGGCGAGAGTGTCGAAAGTGTGACCACATTCTTGAACAAGCTGGACCTGGAGCAATTCCACGACCCGTTCCGCATGGAGGACATCCTCGACTATGTGGACCATGTCGCCGATGGCAACCGTGCTGCCAAGGCGTGTGTGGACATCGCGCTGCACGACCTGCTGGGCAAAATCATGGGCCAGCCGTGGTACAAGATATGGGGGTACAATCCCGACAAGACGCCAGTGACGAGTTTCACCATCGGCATCGACACCCCCGAAGTTGTGCGACAAAAGGTTGAAGAAGCCCGCCCATACAAGCTCATCAAGGTCAAGATGGGCCTGGACCGTGACCAAGAGACCATCGAAATCATCCGCGAGATGATGCCCGATGTGCCCATCTGTGTTGACGCTAATCAGGGCTGGAACAACAAGGAGTATGCATTAGAGATGTGCCACTGGCTTGCTGAACGCAACTGCTTGTTTGTGGAACAGCCATTTGACAAGACGTGGATTGACGAGACGGCATGGCTGCGCGAGCGTTCACCACTGCCACTGATTGCAGATGAAGCATTCCAGCGGCTGCCAGACATCGTTCGCTTCAAGGGCGTGTATGACGGCATCAACATCAAGCTGATGAAAAGCACAGGCTTGCACGAGGCCCACAAGATGGTGACTCTCGCTCGTGCACTGGATATGAAAGTGATGGTGGGATGCATGACCGAGACCTCGTGTGCGGTCACAGCCGCCGCCAACCTGTCTCCTGTCGTGGACTTTGCAGACCTGGACGGCAACCTGCTGATTGCCAACGACCGCTTCACTGGCATGACGGTCGAGAACGGCAAAATCACGTTGCACGACATTCCCGGCATCGGTGTCAAGCTGTTAAAAAACTGATAGATAAAGGAAACAAACAACAATAGAAACACATTAACAAATTAAATGCATCAAGCATGGGGCAAGGTGCTCCACCCCGTGTGCTCCATACTGATGTGCTATGCTGATGAAGAAAGCCTATTGGGGCCTGTTGGCCCTGTTAATTGCTGCGCTTGCCATTTTTGTCGCCTTGTCGTTTCGCCCTGATGGCGTGAACGTGCTTGGCATGAACTTGAAGACGGGGTCGTTTGCCCACGACCTGCTGGTGTTTCATGATAACGACAGCACCCAACACACCGATAGCGTGGTGGTGGGCGCCACTGGTCACCCCAAGGGGTGGCGTGCCCCCAAGGACACGACCAATCAGGTGATACTGTTCATTGGGGACTCGATGCTGGAGGGCTTGAGCCCACGATTGGCAGCCTATTGTGAGCAAAACGGACACCAGTTGTACACAGTGATATGGTACAGCAGCAGCACCGAGATATGGGCAACGTCTGGACGGCTCAAACAACTCATCAATGAGTACAAGCCCACCTACATTTTTGTGTGCCTTGGTGCCAATGAATTGTTTGTCAAAGACATCCAGAAAAATCGCCAACGCTATCTAGACACGATGCTGGAACAGATTGGCAACATCCCGTTTGTGTGGATAGGTCCCCCCAACTGGAAACCCGACACGGGCATCAACGACATGTTGCAGACCACGCTGGACGAGGGCACCTTCTACTTGAGCAACGGCCAACAGTTTGAGCGCAACCGTGACGGGGCGCACCCCACACGTGCCGCAGCAGCGGCATGGTGTGACCGCGTGTGCAAGTGGATTGGTGACAAGGGCATGTATCCCTTCAACCTGACCCCGCCCGTCAAGGCCAGAGGCAAAGCGACCAAAATCATTGTGTATCAACCTGTGAATTGACCGCATCACCATGCCCGACTTGTCCCAAATCGACCTTGCTGGCGTGTGGCAGCGTGTGCTGTCCATGCTGAGTTACACTCCCGATGAGCCCATGATGTTCAACAGTGGGCTGTTCTGGGTGCTGTTCATCATCTTTATAGCGGTTTATGCTCAACTCAAGTCCCGCCGCACCCAGATGATGGTATTTGTCATCGCCTTCAGTCTGTACTTCTTCTACAAGTCCAGCGGGTGGTTCCTGCTGCTGCTTGTTGCCACGTCGGCCATCGACTGGTGGATAGCCCGTCGCCTGGCAGCAGTAGAGGAGCGCAACACACGTCGCTGGTGGCTGGCACTGTCGCTGGTGTTGTCGTTGAGCACACTGGTGTTTTTCAAGTACAGCAATTTCTTCCTGTGGAACTTTAGTGCTCTGGTGGGCAACAACTTCCAGCCACTGGACCTGTTGTTGCCTGTGGGCATCTCGTTTTACACGTTCCGCACCATCAGCTATGTGGTTGATGTCTATAAGGGAAAAATGCAGCCTGTTGACAGCTATCTGGACTATCTTTTTTTCCTGTCATTCTTCCCATGTCTTGTGGCAGGTCCCATCGTGCGGGCAGTCAATTTCATGCCTCAATTGAGCGAGAACAAGCCTGCCAGCCGGGAGATGATTTACGGTGGTTTGTGGCTCGTGCTGCTGGGCATGCTCAAGAAGGCTGTGTGTGCCGACTACATTGCACAATACAACGACATCGCCTTTGGCACTCCTGGCGGATACAGTGGTGTGGAGCTGCTGATGGCCGTGCTGGGCTACACGATGCAGATCTATTGCGATTTCTCGGGCTACAGCGACATTGCCATCGGACTGGGTGCCATCATGGGCTTTGACCTGGGCATCAACTTTGATTTCCCTTATCGCTCTCTCAACGTGACCGAGTTCTGGCGGCGGTGGCACATCTCGTTGTCGTTGTGGTTGCGTGACTATCTCTACATCCCGCTGGGCGGCAACCGCAAGGGCAAGCCTCGCCAATATTTCAACCTGATGGTGACGATGTTGCTGGGTGGCCTGTGGCACGGAGCGGCATGGACCTTTGTGGTGTGGGGAGCAGGCCACGGCGTGGCATTGTGTGTGCACAAGTTGTGCATGCCTCGGCTGAAGCGTATCCCCGACACATGGCCTGTGAAGTGCGCATCGTGGCTGCTGACGTTCGGTGTGGTGTCGCTGTTGTGGATATTCTTTCGCGCCGACACATTCCAGACAGCCTGGGAAGTGTTGCGGGGCATCTTCACGAGGTTTGACCTTGCCTATCTGCCAGTGTTCATCGACAAACGCCTGGTGTGGTGTGCGATGATGGCGGTGGTGTTGGGGCTGCACTTTGTGCCCCGCTCAGTGTGGGACCAGTTGCGTGACCGTTTTGTCACGTCATGGTGGATTGTTAAGTTACTGATACTGATTGTTGTTGTTCAGCTCATCTTGCAATTTGCCAGTGCTGACATCCAGCCGTTCCTCTATTCGCAATTCTAATGGTATCAAACTAAAGGGGGGGCTGCCACTTCGTCACACTCACGAGGTGGCAGCACTTATATTATATTAATGAATGGACAAGAGACAATGAAGGCACGAAACCACTTGATTTCATGCCTTCACTTGCAAATGCGGGCTCATTCACATAAGCCTTCATTCTCCACGGTAAGCAGACTCTGTCTTACCACAAAACTGATCTAAACTTAATCTATCTCCGAGTGCAAAAGTACACCC
>Ga0181612_115433_pt1 | contig 29100 bp, 16 predicted proteins | sample HoacroProtozoa21_FD_119630 | JGI IMG/M metagenome (GOLD analysis project Ga0181612, IMG submission 119630) | Hoatzin crop microbial communities from Cojedes, Venezuel. Combined Assembly of Gp0051906, Gp0051904, Gp0051908 | reverse complement strand
GTACTGCCATGGAAAAAAACCCCACAAGTTACCACACTGCTCAGTAACTCAGCAGGATAAAATATTTACCTCCTATGTTATGCAAAAGGACAAGCTGAACAGCTACAGCACTTTCCTCTGGACTTAAAAAAAAAAAAAAAAAATCAATGATTTGTTTGTTTTTAAATCTGTAAAATCCTATGGAGACTTTTTCCTCTCTGCTAATTTGGTTGGCAAGGTCAACTGGAAAAAGTTTCCGGCATCTGTCACGTCTGTTGGGAGGCCTTCCACAGGGTGTGAAAACCCCTCTCCTGACGTGGTTGTAAAGGCTCTCACTGAACCACAGAAGTCACTCCCCAGCCTCCTCTATTTTTACTGAGTCAATAAAGGAAATTCTCACCACTGTGATTGACTGATTCTTTGACAGAGCTCCAAAGACGCAGGAGGCATAATATCAGCTGCTGCGCAGACTTCCCAAACACTTGCTGCCAGTACCTTCAGTCCTGAGTTGCAGCTGCCCTGTTATTTTAGTATTAGGGTTACCCTTTAACAGCAAGTGCTAATTGTTGCACACTGTGCAGCGATTCTGAGGAGCCCAACACCTGTCACTGCAATCCAATATGATATCAGAAAAATCAGTTTACGACTTAAATGAGGAAAGAACAAAACAGTCCAAAGGCAAGAAGCTGTGCTCTGTCACAAATACCCAATGGGCAGCATTAAATTAACCTCTCATGCATTATATGCTTCAAATAAGAAAGTGTTGACTTGTTTCAAAACAAAACAAAAAAATTGCCGGGACTTTAAATAAGGAGTTTGGTTTATTAGGCACTCCCAGGCAAATATTAACAACTGAAAATATGCAAAAAACTAATGAATACTTCTTTAGTGGTAGAAATATTGTAGTGCTGAGGAAGAAGCAATAAGTTTGATGAAAGGAAAAGTACAGCTGCCATAAAAGGGACACTTAACTACTGCAGAACACTTCAGACTGGAAAAGAAATCCATGGGTTGGAGATATACTAGAGGTCTATAAAATCAGGAATGACATGGAGACAGAGGAAAAACAACTAATCATTTTCTTATCTAGCAGAATAACAAGCAGGCATTAAATGTTCCAAACAAACAAGAGATGCATCTTCTTATTGGCACAGGGTTAACCTGAGGAATTCTTTCCCATCAATCTCTGGGGGAATTAGGGATTTTGCAGGGATTCAAAAAGCAATTGGACAAACCTATGGAAGGAAAAAGAAATTCATCAATAGCCAATAGGCACAAGGACCCTTCCTCTGGTTTAAGACATTCCTGAAACATAAGTCACTGGAGTTTGGGAGAGTTTGACCATATGACAGTACGGCGACAGTATGAAAGCTTCAACAAATTAAAGTAAGATAATTACATTTTTTTTACATCTTCTTCAGATGGAGATGTTGGGGTGAGGGAGAATGTGTATAACAGGCAATAAGACCCTGCGTAATTAGGAGGTGCTCATCATTTTCTGAAGTCTTACAGAGAGTTTCCCACCTGCAGGACCAAAACAGAAGAAAGAATGCTTTTGAAATCAGCATCTCGTGATGAGAAATTCTTATCACTGAAAAGCTGCATTTAAACAGCTCAGAGAAAACCATACACCTGTGTTTGAATATATTTGCAATTTATTTTGAATTTTCAGGTATACATGGCAGATGCTAGAGGCATGCACTTATCCTTTTTCTTATATTGCCACCTGGTGGTCCTAGGCATATAGAAGCAATAAACTCACAGATTTTTCAGTAAAATGACCACGGTTTAAGCATTCTAAATAACATCCACTTCTTGTCCTCTGAGATAGAAGTACTTTCTTAATACAGAATGCATAGGGGTAAGTGGCTGTTTGGTTTTACCGCTGATACAATCATTCCTGTGTGTCAGCTCTTTATTATCTAAATAAACAGCTACAGTGGCCAGCCCAGGTCACAGGGAAATGGTTACTACGGATTGCAGCTCTGCTGTGGGCTCTGGACACCCGCTGGGGCTGGGTGCTGTGCTCCCCCCCCACTCAGCCTGAGGGCAGGAGGAAAGCAGAGCTTCCAGCCAGAGCCAAACCATCACCTCTTTCTCCTGCCCTTTCCACCTCAGCAGTGGTGGAAACATAGCGCAAGGATGTCTAACTGGTATCAAAGCAGCTCTTTGGTTCCCAGAGACAGCGTAGCCACGTGGTTGGAGTGATGTCCAAGTTTGACTTCTCCGTGAGACGTAGAGTACATTGCACAGTGGGTACAAGGAAGGTGTTCAAATCTGCAGCCCTCAGTCTCAGGCTTGCATTGCCAGCACACAGAGTCAAGTGCATGCAAAAGAGTATTGTAGGAAAGGGACATTATAAGGCTGGTTTAAAGAAGAAAGCATCATAGACTTGGACTTCATAGGGGAGGGAACTGTACAATAGACTTTAGACTGGTGTATTGTAACGAAGTAGTGTGTACTGATCCAGTTTTGGGCACTCCAATACAGGAAAGATGTCAAACTGGAGCAAGTGCAGCAGAGGGCTGCCAAGGTGGTGAGGGAGCTGGAGCAGTTGCCCTGTGAGGGGAGGCAGAGGGATGGGGCTGGTTCAGCCTGGTGAAGGGAGGGCTTTGGAGGCACCTAGTAGCAGCCTTCCGATACCTAGGAGGAGGCCATGAAGATGGGGCCCAGCTTTTCATAGTGGTGAGTTGCAGAAAAATGAGAGAGAGCACATAAGCTGAAACAAGAGCAGTCCAGAGCTGATATAAGAAGAAACTTCTTCACCATGAAGACAGTCACCAGTGAAACAGGTTGCTCAGAGAGGCTGCGCAGTCTCCATCCTTCGAGATTTTCAAGACCAGACTGGATGAAGATCCAAGCAGCCTGGTCTGATCTCATAGCTGACGCTGCCTGGAGCAGACGTCTGGACTAGGTACTTCCTGACCTCCCTTCCAATTTTAATAATCCTGTGAACCTGTTGTTCTGTGAACCACAATCTGTTTTTATTTCAGTTAGCAAAAGCTCTCTGCTAACAATTTTCAGTACTACTAACGTATGGAAACGCACTCTCAAGTGATTAATGGGAATTGCAGAATTTCATATCCCAGACATAACTCCTGTTTTGAGATATGATAGTACTTTTTGCGTGATAAAACATATCCAAATTCTTTTTGATAGTAGAAAACGTTGAAGCTGTCCTTTGCCTAGTGGTAGCTAACCAAAACCAGCATTTAGACCTTTTTATTGGCTTTACCAGACCACATTTCGTGTAGCTGTAACCGCCAGGGGCAGTCTACCAGCCCGAATCAATGCTCACCAGCTGTAACAGGGCTCCGACCCCAACTAATGCCTATAGGCTTAGTGAACTGGAGCTGTTACTGAAGGCACAGCAACATTTGCTGCACAGAGAGACTGTACATACACACCGAAGAAGCAGAAGTTTGACCAAAGCACCCATGCTAAGTTCCTACATCACCCCTTTAGCAGCTGGGTAGGTCAGACAGACCCACCCGGAAGACCTATGCAGAGCAACCTACAGGCATCTCAGGTGCTTCCCCACACTGCGGCTTTTTCAACCTCACTGAACCTCTTCTGCAGAGAAAGAGAAACATGTGGCACAGCTCGGTGCTCTCTGCGGACAGTGGGGAAGACTTGTAACATCTGGATGAATGGACAGGTGACCGTCCCATACAGGACTGCCTGTCACGTCAAAGCAAAGAGCTTAAACTGCAGAAAGCTCCTGTGCTCTGGGAGCATCTGTAGAATACGGATATTCACTCCAAGGGGTACATCTTTATATGAAAACTAGGACGGAGACTCTCCAAGATTATGAAATGGAAAGGCAAACATAACAATTGCTTTATCTTGAAAAGCGCTAGGAGAGCTTCCCATGGGGAGGCTGCAGTCAATTCATTTTTGTAGAGGAGAAAAATCCCCCCCAGTGGCAGGTAGACAACTCATGCTTTAGCGAGGGAGGGAGGGTATGCTGCTCACACATACGCCAGTGATTTGCTGTCAGGGGAAAAGGAGGTAATGAGACCGGACAGCCTGTGTAAATACCAAAAGCCCAAAACCCAGTAAAGGAAGAATCAGACAGAGACGCATAGAAGGCAGAAGAGAAAAGAACAAGAGCATGTTACACTTATGTATAAACTCTCTTAGGATCATGTATTAAAAAGCACAGGATTATCTTACAAGAACAATAGGAAGAGAGAAAAGGATGTTGAGAAAATAAGTATTGATTATATGAGGATTTAGGGGCCTGCAGGAATGGAGAAGGGACTAAGGCAGCAAAAACATCTACTTAGAGGAAGAGTGGATGAGTGAAGAGAGAAAAGGCTTAGAAAAAACCACAGTATCAGGCATCTTTGTTTGCACAAGCTCTTGATTCAAGGGGAAATAGCTCCTCTGCAGTAAAAAATCTGGTTGCTGCATCCCGTGGTATTTCAGTTGGGATCAGCTGGAGCCTATACAAGGGTAACACTACCATAACATGGCAGTTCCCTCAGGCATAACACCTCCTCTCCTCTTGTCTGTGCAGCAGTAATGTTGGCTGAATCACGCAAACACCAATTGCACAGAGCAGCTCTCTTAGAGGACTTCAAATCCAGAGCATGCCTGGTCGGTACTGCTGCCCCAGGGTACTGGAGCTAGACCCATACAGCATCGGACTTTGTCGTATGATCTACCCTAAATTCCTTCCAGAAAGATGAGGACATCCTTTTTTAGTTGTATCACTGCATTACAGCATAGATGAGTTACTGCCGAAAAGAAAACGATGATGCTAGCAAAGTTTGAACACGCTGTTGAACACAAACTATCTGCATAGAATCACCAGAGCTGGTCACACAAGGTAAGAGCAGGAGCTGTGCTCGAGTGCAAGTATCAGGGACCAGCAAAGGGAGCCCGTAGCCCTCCAGGCTTTCCACCAGAAGGCAGCAGGGAAGGGGAATCTGGTGGTTGGCATTTGCCCGAAGGAAGCCCCTGGCTGGGGATGAGGAGCGCCCAGAGGAAGGTCCCACAACTGTACGAGGATGTGCCGGTACGCAGGGCAGATAGCGGGGACGGTTGGAGGTCAAGTGCAGGGAAAGTCGAGAGGTAAACACGCTGCCCTGCCACCTCCAGATTACCGCTGTAGAGCCTGCTAAGGTACTGCGGGTAAAACAGGAGCAGTAGAGCATTGTTAAACTGTGCTCAACAACTCCCACCTCCAACAGCTTCCTAACGCACTAAAGGCAAATTCTGATTTTTGTACTATCAGAGATTTTGTCTCACCCTTTGCACAGCTCCAGATGCTCCTTAAAACAGAGCAAGCAATATTTTTGCTGTCCATTTCAGTTATTTTAAAGTTTTCTTCTTTGCAACAGCCACTTCTTTAACATGAGATTCAAGTCTAAATGAGGACACAGCTGTTTCCTCCTCTTCCCTCATCTCCGCAATAGCTGCAATCGGCAGTGAGCCTCAGAGCATTCTCATCTCTTCCCATTAAATATTTGGGAAAACAGAGATTACTCAGAGCTGCCAAAGTGATGTTTTCAATAGCTGAGAGCTCAATAATTGACTTCCTTGAAATTTTCACCAGCTCCTAGTGACTTTTGGAGTCCCAGCCCGCAAGACAGATGACAGCAGAAGAATAGATTTTTTTTTTTTTGAGGCTTAGCATAACTTGAAACCCGTTCCTTCTTTCCTGTTTCTTAACTGAAAAACAGGCCCAGTCAATAGCTCACTGGTGGCAGCAGTGTTCAGAGAGCCTGCCATGTGGAGCCCCGGCAGGTGTTTCTTGGGCTGAATGTCAGCACCTCTCACCTCCCCAGTTTACAGAGCAGCTCACTTTGTCCTCCAGGTCCCAGCGCACTCCACAGCACCCTCGCCACGGAAGTCAGCATTAGCACGCCTTTTTGGTCCAACGCAGACTTAAGGATGCCTACATCAGATTTCAGACGGCTTTGGATAATCTCAATAACAATTTGATTTTTTTTTTAAAGTTCTCAGATGATCCACGCCATCTCTTGCTTTCCTTTTCAGAGATGCCTCTACCTTAAGACAATACAATCCTACTCCTCTGACTATATAAACCAGCCTGTTCATTCCCTTGGCCCTAAGGTCTCCTCAAAACAGCACAGATCCAGTAAAATACTGCTGATGGTGTGCATCCAAAATACTGATGGGATGGCTTTACCTCGAACACATCACAAGGTATTAGAATATTCTTTATAAAACTTCAGTTAATCCCATCAATATTTTCAACTCCACTCTTAGCGGCACTGTACATTGAGCAGCGAATTTCAGAGCACCACGCCCATTACCAACAACTCCTTTCTTAAAGTATTAGTTCAGACTAGCCCAGAGGACTACAGTTTATTACACTTTCTTCTAGTGCATGTTTTATAATAAGTAAAAATAATTTTGATTTTCAGTTATTTACTTGACTAGTCTCAAGTCTTTTAAGTTTTGATCTTTAAATAATTCTAGAGCTTCACCTTCAGTAGCAGAAGATGCGTAAGGGCTCTTGCATATCTACTAAAACAAAGGAAAAAGCCTCAGAGAAACTACAAACTATGTTCTCCTTGTCTCTTTAATTTGTAAATTTAAAGAACTTTAAACATAATTTGCTCTGCAATACAAGGACTTTTTTCGTCCACATAAAGATGCCAGAATGGAGATTTCCTGCTGCAGAACACCACACTCTGCTTCCCAGTGGTGCGCTGTGCTTTCCAGGTGGTCGTTAATGGGACACCTTGGAGACGCTAATGGCACCAGCTTATTTACACTGCCTTTGACTCAGGTAGGGGGAGATAAAGCAGCAATATAATTTTACGATGAAAATTTGAGTGCGAATAAACACTATGGTGCATAGCATTTGAACACAGATGCCACCAAGATTCAGACTGGGATGATTACAGGCTTTCGAAGTATATTTATGGCTATAGTTGATGCAGAAATATGCAACAGCTCATCTTTAAAAAAATAAAAAATTTGGAAACTTACCCACCAACTGCAATGTAGGAAGCAATTTGCTTTGTGGACTTGAGATTTTGGGATAAAATCTGATACCATTATTGTGATATTTTTCCAATAGCAACCATACAGACAAAAACAAAAAACGGTTTTAAAAATAGATGTTCTGTGTTCTTTTTCTCTTGGCCCCATGCAAGCTTAACATCTATTGGTAAAGAACCTTATAAAACAAGACAATTAAAGCATCAATTGCGTAAGGGCAAAATATGAGGTGAATGCTGGCATTTTGTCACAGCTTTAGTTACATATTTGTAAACTGAGTTTAGGCTTTTAACCCGGCCTCTTTAAGAGCACACCGATCTTGTTTCTCGGTTTACACACATGGACACACATCCTTATGAGTTATTTTACTTAACTGGATCAGTTTGACCCAGGCCTGTCTGAAAGATAGTGTTCAAAGGTGAAAATCCACACATTTCATAGGCTTGAGAGGGCAGAAAAAAAATCCATCAGTGCCTAGACAAGAAGCTGCACCTCGAGCTCACACGCTGGAGACAAAAATCCACACAGGAAAGCTGTAAGAAGTATCTCATCACAGGAAAACTAAAGAAAACTCACAATCACCAAAGCGCCTAAATTTGTGGGAAACAAGGCCTCATCTGCGTCAATGCTTATGGCAACACTTAATTAAATGTACGCTATTACGTAGCGGTAAGGTAGACAAGCGCATACGTCAGTCAGCCCACGGTACTTCAGAAAGTAGCACTTGAGGGCTGCCGAGGTGCTAACAGCTTAGCTCTCTAAACCTGCACAGACCCAGTTCTGCGCATTTTGGATACAAAGGCTGGTTAAAAAGGCCTGGCCTGCTAAGCGTAAACAGCCCGACAGAGAGCCGCAGTTCAGAGGGGATGCTGCATCAGCTCTGCATCCTGCTAGATCACAGAGGTTTAAAATAAGCACACTGTCCTTGTCTAAACTGGTAACAGAAACGCAGGCAGAATCTCCAAAATATGTAGTAACACGAGTCACAAAATTCATGAGGAGGATTAGGCAGCTATGGACGACTGCATTTTGACGTGTGCTATCTGCCTCTGGCCTTTCACCACTGAACAGCGTCCTCACGCCGTACCTAAGCACTGCCAGGACAGGGTGATGCAAAGATGGGACCACTGCGATTCCAGACAGCAAGTTCTTACCTCTGACCATTGGACACGATCTTGCATCACACTATTCAGAGAAAACAAATGCAATAACAGAGGCTGTGAAAAGCTGGAGCTTCCCAAGACTGGAGTTGGCAGGGCTTATCTGGTGTCTTGAAGATAAATGGGAAGAAATAAGGGAGATTGACACCTCAGCTTGGGTTTTATTGTATGATATTGAACTATCTGCTATAAGGAGGGTTATACAAGCAACGTGCGAAGTATAGCGACTAACTCCACCTTCCAAAATTTAAAAAAAAAAAAAAAAAAACAAAAAAGATGGGTAGGAACAGGAAGAGGCATGGCACTTCACAAGAGAACAGCAATGACAGAGCGCCAGGGAAGCACAGAAGAAAATGTAGAAACAAAATTGACAAAAATGGATAAAAATGGACATCTTGGTATGTAAACAGGGCTATGGTCAGGTCAGTCAGGTAAATATGACTGAAGCCACAATTTATTTTTTTTGGATGTATGAAATAGTGCATGAATGTATGCACTATTTTAATGTATTAAATAGAGTCTCTGAGTAAATATATACGAAAGAAAAGCACATGGAAGAAAATAAAAGCCATAGCCATTCAGTGGACAAAACCAACAGTAGATTATTTCAAATAAAAACCTAATTAAGACAGTTTTGGGGGGGGGGGAAAGGAAATCTAGCAAGAATGCACTTGATTTCAGCAGTATTCATCAAACCACAAAACAAGAACAATGAAGTAGAATGAATAGAGTAAGTGTCTGGCAAATACTTGCTTTTCTCCATTTTTCAAAACAAAGAAACCAAACAAAAGAAAAAACAAATTTTCTACGAACTCTTATAATAACCTTAAAGGGCACGATTTTGCTGTTTAAAGAACTCTGTTCTTCATTAAGTAGCCAATGTTACCCCCAAAATGATCACTCTAATTGCACTGATTTTTCCTTGGTATCACACTTACATTGATCCAAACAATTTTCTGATATTAGTTGAGAGAACAAAATCAGTATCTGACTTGTTACCCCGATGATTATTTGCATGCTGGTTTGAAAAGACTTTAGTGGCTTTATTCTGAGAAGACAAAAGGCATATGTAACAGTCACACCCACTAAACGCACAGTAAAGTGGTATGTGAACAAAGATAACATCATACACAAACACATTAACCATGTGTTGAAGTGTTTCTTGACAACCTCGAACTTAAATGAAAATAAAGTGTTCGTTACAAATATTTAGACTTGGGAGATCACCAGACTAATCTGATGCATTTAAAAGCTGGAACAACAAGGTATATTCTTCAACGCGACTGAGTCACAAAAATCCCAGGGGTAACACAATGGATTACTAAATCATGCAACAGCTGATGCTTGTTTAATATCAGGATTTCACAAAATAGAAGAGAGGGACAATACAGAGTTTCACTTTTGCCTATAGGCAAGAGTGGCTGCTTCGCAAGGTATACTAGTATTGGACAGTATCATCCAACATTATCATCAAATTGTAAGTAACATACCAAATTACAGTTGTGACACAGAATAAAATTACACATTTGGCAACTTTTTGAAGCCTCATAAATTCTGTCTTGCTTTTTCCAGAATACAGCATATGGTTGTGTAAAAAATCCTGGACATGCAAAATACACTACTCCAATGCTTAAAGAACACATGTAAGGAAAGCACAAATAAAACACAGCAAAGCATCTTTATTAAGAATCTGGGGGTTTACTAAGAATCTGGGCATTTATTCCCCTAACACATTTAAAAAAATATATTTTTTTAATGCTGAAAACTGGAATGGAAAATAAAAAGCCAAAATATAAAATCCTTTAAAACATAAACTATAATTACTCTGAAAATAATTTGGCCCATTCTGAATGAACTGTATTCTTTAGCTAAAGATGTAACGCAGTAAAAACTTCAGCACAATTCCAACCATTGTTGCACTACCCGTTTGGGTAGTAATCAGCTCTGGAACAAAAATAATTTCACTCCCAAAATGTAACTGATTTCTAATTAGATTTTGGAACTGGAGACAGACCTACTGAAGTCTCTAATCACTCTGTTTAAATTATAAGAAAATCAGGCAAATACATTAACTGGTTCGACTTCTCACCAGAACAGATAAGGAGCACGCAAAAGTTAGGAAGAGCCCAAAGGCAGTATAAGGCATGGCCAACACCTTTCAGCTCCTGCCTACTGATATTAGTAAGCTTTTTCCAGCCCAAACTGTAGAGGATAGCCCTCAAGTGGAGTAAGAGGTGGCTCTTCTATAGCCCTCTGCTCAGAGAGGGCTCACAGGTACACAGAAGAAACAACAGATGACTTAAGTGGTCTGCGAGTTAGTCTTTAAGCTCACGTGACCAAGAAGCAGTAGCCCAGCACTCTGCACAGCAGAAGAAAAAGGAATACAGACAGGAAAAATGAACAAGCAGGCCTGTCCAAGCACGCAGACACAAACTCAAAACCCCAGAGTCACAGTGAACAAAGCTGTCTCATTATACTTCTCGCATCACTCAGTTCCAGGACATTCACCAACCAAAATATATAAAATACTTCATATTCGTGGAACTGTAGAATTAGAAAAATATTTGACATTTCAAACTACCACAAAAGTTGCTTTAATAAGTTACATGTCAGATGTTTCCCTTTCCACAGCAGAAAACAAAAAAATCAACAACCAAAATGGCTAAAAGCTGAAACAAAATGTCGTGGATCTGCTTTGCACAGACAGGCCTGCTGTCTTTGCTAAAGAGCAAATCTGTTGACATTGAATATCTTAACACAGTGATCAGCTCCACAACTTGCAAGCTGCAACCACTCGCTGCTGTTCTGATCATTATGTCCAGCTCTGCCCGCGTGATGTCTCCAACATAAACGTTTCACAGCAAGAGCATGGCTTTGGCTGCAACAAAAAGAAATCCATACGTAACTGCAAAATGTCAAACACAGTTGGGCATGTGAGTATAGACATCAAAATTTATATAATTAGTACTCTTTTTCTAACACTACCAACTGAGGAAGAACTGACTTGTGACAACCAGCAGGTATTAAGTTCTTAAAAAAGTAGGGCCATTAACTCTAATGACATTTTATCCTCTCAGTCATCAATAATTTAAACAGCTATTGATTTCAAGTTTTACCACATTAAGCTGCGAGCCTAGCATCTCAATTACTGAGATACGTCAGATTTCTGGCTTTTAGCCTGGAATTTCCTGTTATCTGGTGTCTCTTTCCAATCCACTTCGAGCACAGACATGCCAAAGCCACCATCAACTTTCATTTCTCGTACTACGAGTGCCAGTATGTGACGGAAGAATCTAGGAGAGTGCTCCAAGTGAAATATTCAAAGTCTCTCTACAGAGAGTTTCCCTAGCTGTCACCACAGCAGCACACAAATAGCTCGTCACTTCTTCGGTTTCTGCGAGAAGCTGCTCTTGAAAACTTGCTGTCACATACTCCAAAATGTTTTGCTGATATATATATACAGATAGTGATTCTTTTCTCCCCTCTTCAGTGTTTCTATCACCTTATCTTATGGCTAAAGGTAATAAATTGGGTTTTGGGGGGTTTGTTTTTCATTTTCAGCGGGGTTTTGTGTTCTGTTTTGTTTAAAAGGGGCCAACAAAGGGTAATACTTCTGAAAGTATTTGCATAGCATGAAGTATTTTGGGGTTTAACACCCCCCCCCCCTTGATTTTCATTCGGGTTTGCTGTTTTGGGTTTTTTTTAAATAAATCTAAAGAGCCAATATTCTTATTTCCAGGTTTTGCTTAAAGACTTCTTTAGACTTTCAGGGATCAACCTTATCCTAAAATGATAATGATTTTTGATATACAAATAAACCAGTTTCATGTCATTTTATACTGTAAGAACAGAACTCTAGCACTATTAGTCTCAAGAATAACACTTTCTTGCTCCAAACTTACTTCAAAAGCCATACCTGTTTTCCATCTCCACACAGGTGGTCCAGTCAGCTAGTGCTGGTTCTTGCCCACTCTGCTTCCACGTGTACAAGATAATCTTCCCATTCTCTAAACCTGCTGCAACAATATACCTATCAAGAGAATAACTGCATTAGTTCTGAAGTGATTACAGTAGGCAGCTCATTGAAGCTGGCTCTATCACAAGCTAGAAAGAACCAGCACTCAAACACTGTGTTGTACCTTGCCCTTCGAATCAATATTTATTTTTCCATGGGGAAGGAAAAAAAAAAAAATAAAAAAAATCACAATTTAAATCAAAGCTTCTTCATAAAAAAATGAGCAAACCAGAAATGTGCAAAATATATTTGTTTTTTTTTTCTTTTTTCTTGTTATGAAGTTTGGAGAAGTCACCATACACCTGATAAGAAGGCTAGGAAAGATAAAGGTAGAGTTCGCGCAGTCACAGAATGGTCAAAATATTTCACAGGTAGATTTAGGACCTGTTTAGCCACAGAAAGCTGACTAAACGGGAAAAAAATACTTCTTTCAAATTAAACACAAAATGGCATTACAGAAAAAGAGCAATACCTTCCATCAGGGGTAAGCACAAAGCTAACACTAACAGCAGTAACAGAATCCCCGGCATCCAGTACTGTTGAACAAGGCTTGATCGAATCCAGCACATTCCCTTCAGTAGTCACAGATAAATTGCATCGGCCCCAGATAATGACCTGTAAGAAAGAGAATCATCTAGGAATTATCACTTTAATCTTTTTGTAAATGTATTTACAAAAACATAAGGAATAACTTAGTTAAAACACTTCCAGGGCACAGAACAAAGTGGATGACCCCAAAAACAGTAAAAAAAGTCTACCTACAAAGATTCAACTTTTTAGACAGTCTGTCTGATTTCAGTAAAACAGATTCTCTTATGAAACTTAAAGAAAAATTTAGAGACCCCTAAGAGTTATGATATATGCTTGTCTTACTGCATGAAAAAAGAACGGAGGAAGTCCAACTGGCAGACCACTGTCTTGTACATACATATTCAAGCAGTTTAATTAGCATATGAAAGTCTCACTGATTTCTGTAGTAATACATACAATAAGTTTTTTGTGTATTTATAGAATATGGGCTCCTTAGAACACAGCATTTCCTAATCTAAGATACATTTTAAAAAATTCTGGGCTTTTTATATTCCTTTTATATTAATTACCTTTTTGTCCCGACTGCCAGTAATAAAATACTTGCTATCTGGTGTCCAATCACAAGACCAAATGATTCGACTGTGAACAGCTGTATTTTTGTCTGTGTATGCACAGCAACTGAAAACTGGTCCTGCAATAAAACATATAGAGGAAAACCCTCACTTCAACTACTTTATATATTAAAAGTAATTGTTACAGTTACTTAACTGTGTAAGAACTGCAGGACTACTTGGACATTATTCCATGTCTTTAAAGCAATTAGAAATTCTTAGCATCACATAAATATTTTTTTCCAGCACTTATCACAATGATAATTAGCATCTGTTCAGACCGTATCAGTCAGCCCTTACAGCACTAAAACAGTACGAACAGTTTGATCTCTTACACACATCTGTTTCAGCAGAATTTAAGTACAGGACCTTCAGCTTCTTTCTATACAAGTTTTTCATAAGAACACTGAGACTTCAAAAGTTTTAGTATAGTGCAACGTTTACCATGTGTACGCGTATGCCCAATAATTTCACTACAGTTCCTATTTACCAGTAAAGCTTCAAAAGCTCAAATCATAACAATCTCATTTTAAAGATTAACCTGTTCCCAAAGAGACAGGCTGCCATTTCAATATGCATTGAATCAGGCAATAAATTTGATCAGCAGATCAGTAAATAGGAACGCTTTTCCTAAGTAGAAAAGACTGTCATTTTGGAGCACAGACTTGGAATAACCACTTCTTGGGATGCCAATATCAGCAGTTTTGCTTTACACTGATAATGATGTTCTTTGTAGACAGAAAAGTTATTGATGAACAGATGAAAAGATGATTTCCTCTACTTCCTATGAGAATTCATCCTTCTTATCCTGAAACATTGTGTAACTACCGTGGACAATATGCCAGGCTTTAGAACAGAAGTCTGAATAGAACAGAAATCTATAGCCAGGATACAACCAGACACTGTCTGAAGCGGCCAAAACTCACTGCCAAGTCTCTAGGAAAACTCTATACAGCTCAATAGTGTTTATGTGCTATTAAGCCAACAGTGCAATGACAATCGTTTTCAGTACAAGCATCTGTTCTAGGAATCCATTAAAGTGTTCAATAGCAATCTCCTCGTGATTTTGCAAGGCTCAAAGTCTTAATGAGAAAGTCACCTGCATCCTTACTATCAGCTCTTTTTCCAGACACAGCCCATCCTAGTGAAACTAATCAATTGTGCAGGATTATCAGAAAGCCACACCAAAGACAGAGATTAATCCTGTCAAGAGTCTCAGAGTGTCATGCCCTGCAAACAGGGACAAGGCAGCTCTATGTAGAACACAGGTGTAGCAATGAACCTTCCAGCCTTGCCTCCACAGAACACCAAGATGAAGGTCTTCTTTGACAGAATACCAGTTTGATATTCAGGCATTACAGTCCAGCATGTATACTTGATTTCAGTAAATCTGAAACATACAATCACAAGCAGAAGGCAGGAGGACGAATAGCAGGCTTCGTTACATCCAGCAATTAGACAGCCTTTAAGGCCTGATTATACTCTTCTCCACATTGTAATTCCCTTCCTAGCTTTCCTATGCACCATTAACCACACTTCTTAAAGCCACAGAAGTCTACAGCTCTACTAATTCTTAAAAGTGGTAAGGAAAATGTCCATTAAAATACCTTACCAATTCTCTTTCAAATATTTTGAAGCCAAAAATATTGAACAAACTGTGAAGTCTTCAAAGGTGTATATGCACTTCACATATCTTACCTGACTCTGATGAGTCTTGTTTCCTCCACAGTGACCAACTCCTGTCTCTAGAAACCGCTAATAAAAATTTGTCATTAGGAGAAAATGCCAGCTGAGTAACAGTCAGATTGTGAAATGACAAACTCTGCAGTTTCTTCCAGGAAGTAGTGCTCCACAAAATAATTGCTGCATGTTCTTTTTTGGAAGCCTGTATTGATGGAAAAAATATCATCGAGAATTAATGCAAGCGAATATAAAAGTCACACGTTTTAAAATACTAAGAAGTTAGGCGGCTTGTTTCAGGCTTGCAATCAAGTTAGAGTCAGCTTTCCTCTGGGAAGTTTCAAGATTGTTTCACTACTTTCTACTAATGCTGACAATATATCAGTAAGAAAATGTTTTATACCAATATTTGTCAGAATTTATCTTACCAATACCTTCAAATGAATCATACAGAATTTATGGATAATAGCTTATCTGCATTCACCCTCACCTTTGCAATGCAACTGTCATATACATAACTGTCATCTGTACAAAATCTTTCACATTTAAGTGAAAGAACAGAATTCAGCCCAAACTGAATTCTGACTCCTGCTCTGTCAGCCCTAGAAATCTGGTGGCACTTTTCACTAGATGGTGCTAGAATCTTCTCTTACCTTACATGCTGAGGCAATTACAGTGTTTGAATTATTGCAGGCAACACAAAAAATTTCATATCCATGTCCATATCTGAAATAAATGTGAAAAGATATTTAACACATCAGTCATTTTTGCAGTATGCACCAAAGTTCTTGTGTTAATTTAAATCCCTTTTCAAAAATGAAACTCACCTGCCAGAAACTTCTCATCACTGTTTCATCCTTATGTCCCAAATAATTCTTAATAATGTTCAGCATTCAATTTAAACATCTGCATAAATTCTTTCACATTTAGGAACTGGCTACAGAACAATCTCTCCAGCCCATTCCATAGCCCTAAAGCATCAGCACTGCAGAAGCTACACTAACGATTAGCAAAGCAGACTAAATCAGCATTTAATGTATTCTTATTTTCTTGTAAAGCACTTTTAACGCTACCAATAAATATCAGAAGCCACTTGTTTGAAGATCACCAAAGAAATACACTGCAAACACCCAGCCAAAGGATGCCTGTTCTGTGAGATACTGAAAGAACATTTCTGAACTAGAGGACAAGAATCACGTTGGAAAAGGAAAACAACACTGTAAAAGAAAGCCAAACTTACAGCTTTCTCCAGAAAAACATTTTTTAATCAGTCTTTGCACGAGTTCTGCTGGAATTCAAGCTCATATATCTGGACTAGGATTTAACTAATAAGCAGAAATGCCACACCAACTAACACAAATTAAAATCAGTCACAGAACAGACTGAAAGTAAAATTGGAGATGGAACCTATAAACAGTGGACAAGTATCAGCCAAACACCGGTTGGGGCCGGGGCGGGGGTGTCCTTTGATTCCTAGCTCTGAAGAGACAGGCAGTCTCTTAATAAACTCCTTTGGTCAGTAGTGTTGCAAATATATGGGATTGATGATCACAGGGATTTCACTTGCAGCCAAAGCAGTCATCTGTTCAAATGACAAATTACAGTTTGCCTCTGTTGAACGGAGTCCAGGAGTCGCTGCTGGGCATACCCCATAGAGTCCCACACTCATGTCTGAAGACTGGGGATGCACTGGCTTTTCATGAAGAATAACTGTGCCTGGGCCTTCACGAGGGAGCGGTACCCGTGGCTGCGCTTAACTGGAATGTTAATTTGCAAATTTGATTGTATCTTATAATGATGAAGGTACTACTGCACGTCTTCCTCTTGCCTGCCACCAGCAGGAGTTTTATCACAATGCTTACTTTTAAAGCACAGTCCTGGAGACTATTTTGTAGTGAAAACTATTGAAAGTCAATTTTCTAAAACTGGAAAGTATTTATTCCATGAAAAGTATAAATTTCGTGGAATTCAATGAAGGAAAAATAACTTGTGGAACAACCTGTGAAACAAGTCCTCAGTTACTTTGGTTTTCTCTCAACGAAGTACTGAAGGGCACTTGACAGAAACATTTTGAGCTTCTGCATGCAACTTTGTTCTTGCTAAACAGAAGCATTATTCTCTTTAAATTAAAAGCCTAAAATGTTGTCTTTTGCAAAGTCACATAAACTGGACTATCATAGGTCAGATCAACAGTCTATATAGCCCGTTGTTGTCTCCAGTAAAGAAACTACAGTTACAGGAGTACAAGATGCTGTTTGTAAGAGTGTATGAGCCTTGCAAGTACAGACACTTCAGCACAACTGCTTCCCCTGCCCCCATACGTGCAATCCAATCCCTTTATCGGCATGAAGCACACCACCAAAAAAAGGTGCACAATGGAGAGAAGTAAGTGCATGAATAAATAATGAAATGACATTTTCAACCACAAGCCATTTTGCCTTAGCAATGGGCAATTCATAACAATTTATTATGCATAGGTAAACTGACCGGACTTTCAAAGTGTCCAGACAAGTAATTACAGTAATTTTCTAGTGTCAAAAAGGATCTCTCAAGATTTCCAAGTGCATTATATGGAATGTACATACGTATATATATTTATGTCAACATTTAGGCTTTAATCTCAACCTGCTGCATATAAACTCTCTATGTAATTTTCCAAGAGGATAAAGATTAGCATACTCTCACAGGATTTATCATATTTTTATTTTAAAATTGTTAGATTATGTAAAAAATTCAGCAAGTTCTTCATACTAAAGCCTACTCAAGCAAACACTTCTCAAAAACCAACACCAATCCTTCAAAATTTAGTGTCGAGTTAGAGCAGGGAGTACACAAATGTCAATGGCAAACAAGCTATTTTTAGCATGTTAGTTCCTCACGCTGTTATTCTGCTGCTATGGCAACGTGAAATCTACATTATGTAATTTCATGTTAGTTCTTTCAAGATTATCCTAAGCAAAAAAACTGAGATTTTGCTTTACATTTCATTGCCCTTGCATAAAAGAACCTCTATCATTAGCAGTGTCTCAAAAACAAGAAAAATTGCTCAGGTAAGTCACCTGAAGGCCATTATAAAACACAGTTCTTTTAATGAACACAGGATATGAAAGCAGATAGGCATTATTCCTGTAGCAGAATATCAAAGATTAACATCTCACTAGACTTTGAGAAATGTCAAAGGCAAATGAAGAAAAATTTTGGCCTTGGCTCCTTTTCACTACTTAAGGATCCCTCATCAAACTACTTATATGAGTGGGTGCATCAGCGGCCACAGCATGCACAGGAGAAGCAGTTAAACATAACAGAAATTACAAAACGTGCAGATATGGTCTAATACCCCTCAGCTTCCCTCTTGGAAACACTTCTGAGCACAAACACAGCAAAAGAGCTTAAAAGCATACAAAGAATATTAACTATCCAGTTACAGGTAAGGACGAGCTCCCACAAAACCTCCCACATGGTCAAATGAAAGCAACCTGCAAACTGTTTTCCCTAAGTTTTTTATTTCCCACACCCCCCAGCTGAAGTCACAAAACTGGTAACGTATAAAGGTAGCTGTAATTATCAGCAAAGGTTCAACATTCTTCTTGCTCCTGCCTGAGACCACTCCTTCAGGAGATTCAAATAAACAAACCCGTAAGAGCTGGAGATGATTCATTTCTTTGCACTATATTTTGATACTAAAACTCCGAAGATCGTGAAAGTGTAGCCTAATGTTACCAGGATCCTTAGGGAACAAATAAGGTGACAACGTTAATTTGCAAATTCTTGTGAATCTCAGAAAAGAAGGAACAAACACCGTTGAAGAATTCTATAACCCTGCAACCTCAAAACAATTATTGTCATGACTACCTAACCCTATTATCTTTGCACTTCACAACCCACTGTGTCAGCATTCAATACCCAAACTGGGTTTGTAACCATCTTACTCAACATTCATTATTTTGCTCTGCTCTACCACTAGACGCAACCTATTTGGGCTGCTGCTTCCCTCTGTTGCGTCTTACAACTCTGTTAGGCTTTAGGGGGAAGCTCCTCCTTTGATGCCCCAGTCTTTACTTCCACACCAGAAAGACAAACTCGATCTGTAAGCCTGTGCCACAAAGTGGAAAGAAGCAGAAAACTCCTTGTGCAGAGAGACCTTCAGCACAGGGAAGGTTTTAAGTAGATGTGCTGACCAAGCAGACACAAACAAAGGCTGCAGCACAGAAAGAGAGGCCCATCACATTCCACAGCACAGATAAGACCATGAAAACATGCCATAGTTTCTTACAGCAGACCAGAAACCTTAGTATTCTCTTTGAACAAAGAGCATAAAAAACCCAGGGATCGATGCCATAAACAGACCTTCAAAAGACAAATATCCAAAGGGACAACAAAACCCTGATCGTTACAAACTCAAAATAATAGCTTTGGTCTAAAAAACATACATATTTCAACTGGTACAGAAACAACTAGTGAAATAAAATTTTGTGACACATCAGTTCTAACTGCAATTTTCTGCTTTGTTTCCAAATTTTTATATACTTATAATTTATTTATTTTACAAGGATTACACTGCACACAAAGTCAAATCAAGCAGTAAAAATAGGAAGAGTTACAAGACCAGACTACACTAATGTAGTTGCAATAACTTTCTGGAAATTTTGTAAATTAAATAAAAAAAGAAAAAGAAAACTTACAACTTCTGAATTTCAGGCCACAAGGTATTCTGCAGCAAGTGATCCTCTGTGGGAGGTTCTAAAAGACATTTGTACAACATATTCAAATTTGGTACTGAATCTAAAAATCAGATAAACAATGCTTCAAGTTTATATCCAAGGAACTTCATTCTCTATTTCCTACAACAGAAATGAATCTCATACCTCTAAGGATCAAGGGTTGAAAATAAACCTCAGGATACTGATTCGAAATGGTATTAAATGTTTCTTCATCCTCAGCTGGTTGAACAGTCATATCTCCTATTAAAAGTAAGGACTTTGTTAGCTAGAAAGAATATACTTGACAGGAGGGAAGATATGAGCACTTCTTATACAAGTGAAAAACATTTATTGTTTTTACAATGCAAGTAATTGAAATTAGGTTTCTCTGCTTCCAGACTTATAATAATATGCATATTAGAATCCAGTTATTCTAATTCACATACGAGTGAGGAGGAGAACAGGAAAAAAAATTACCTAACCTTTGGACTAATTTAATTCTGAGACTCTCTCCATCAGCACAAGAGACCTTGATTTACCTGAAAGAAGCATTCACCAGGAGCTGAACATGTGCTTCCCCAGCATTAAACTTTCCTTCTGTATTTGAAAATGTTTATCAGCAAAAGTCTCAGACACAAGTGATGAATTCCTAAATTTAATGCAGACGTCTAAATGAAAAGTCATACTTGCAAAAGCGTATCCACACTTTGTAAGCTTCAGCAAAATTGCTGAGGGCCCCAGTCCTTACCTTTAGGCAGAAGTACTAGAAGTAACTGAGATTACTTAGTTAATTTTAAGTTAAAATTCAATCAAAATTCTGTCCTTCACTTTGAACGTATTATTTAAGCAAAAGGTGCAGAGTTGGGGAACAGCTGCTCTCAGACAGAATCTAACTTTTTGCCAAATGTACATTTCAAATACAGCACTTTAAAAAAGCAGGTACAGAAAAAGTAGAACAGAAAGACTATCTTCTCATTCATCCTGTCTTCTCTCCCCTTGAAAATGTAATTAGCAACATTTATTTAATTTGAGACCACTATCTGATCATTGCTGACCATGATGATTCCTCTGCAGCGTAAGCAAGAAGAGAGGTCTGTGGGGCTTTAACCTAAGCCATCAGTGCTGACACCACTGGGTGGGCACTGGTGGACAATGCAGGAAAATTTGACAGCCTTTCTACTCATACTGCTGCTTCTGGGTGGGCCATGTGAAATCAATGGAAATTAGTTGTTCTGTGTGTGACGATACTCTAGGAGAAGGAAGTTTTGTTCCCTCTCAGTGGAAGCACTCACGAGAGAGCCGAAAAAAGGAGTCTTTGCCAAAATACGTTTTACGAGTTACTTCAACAAAGCTACTTTTCTCTCACAGAAGATTTAGGAAAATTTAGCTGTATTGTCATTGAAGACCCTGAAGACAAAGCTTATTAAAATGCTTCCTTTTTAATTCGCACCTTCTGATAAACCTTTAGGCAGGGAAAAACCAGGTGTGACCTAGTTTGTAGATTCCAGTGCATTTTTACCAGAGACTTTATTAAAAACTAGATTTCCAGTGCCATACCCAGTCTCAAGACACTACTCAGTTATTTTTATCATTCTAGACAGATCTTTGTCCCTCCATCCTTGTCCCCAACAATGCCCCAACAATGCAATCCCCACCACCTCTCCAAGATATTCATCTGGTGCCTCACCAGCCTTTAGTGACAGAACATTGGTTACTGTTGGCCAACTAATTCTTCCTTCCCAAATACTTTCGCAAAGCATCATTTACCTGGAGAAGGTTTATGGCTGATTTCATTGGATCAGAAACTGTGACTGATCCCCCTTGAAGCAGCATTACTTCTATAACCTTCTACAAGGGTGTTATCATTTGAGGAGAGTGTGAAAAGGACACCTGAATGTAGCTGCAGAGGTCAAGGTATTTTACAGAGAAACCCCAAGTAGCAACAGGTACTCCTACTTTAACAACTCCAAACCTGGTTTTCACAGTACGCTACTCAACACTAATTTTTTTGGCAAAAAGTCGTCAGTCATCGGGGGGGCAGGGGAGGTAGTGAACGTAGATTAAACAGAGGAACAACAGCAGATGGGGAATTCAAACACTACCCTGCTCTGGCTACTGCCAGAGCCATCACAGGAGATCAACGAGCCCCAGCATCGTGTGAAACTCATCAAGCTCAGTCAGCAGGAGAGGCTCTCGGGAGCACTGTGCAGACTGAGTGGGGCTACTCCCTACAGGGGGTGGGACACAATATGGAAAGCAGGGAAAGGTCATTCTCGGTTTGCACAAGACAAGGCGATGTTCAGGGGAGAAACCAAAGGCAGAGAAAGGGAGGAAAGGTTGTCATTAGAGCTGTTTATTATTATTAAGCACCACTTTTAGGTTCTACAGAGAAATAAAAACTTTGCACTATTTTATTTCTAGATTCTAAACTTGCAGTCAAGCTCACACTGACCGCCCTAACAAAAAGACGTACGCTATAAAAAACATTTAAAAACCAGTTTCCACATGAAGTGCCATCACCATTATTTCTCATTAGCCGTACCTTCAAAAACTGCTTTATTGGATAATCCCAAAGCTGGCACAGTTGCACCTTCTGGAAGATCAGATGATTGCTGAAGTAAAAAGAAAAAAAAGTTACACACAGATTCTCATGTAGGTTCAGATTTCAGAAGCCACAGTTTCAGGAGTCCCTGTGATAAAAAGAAAATTTTCCAGAGAAGTGAAGCGGGACACTTTGAAAAACTCCCAACTCATCCAGAACTTAACGGACAAAATCAAGACCAGTAGTCTGCCAGAAAAAAAAAAGCTTTTCCAAAGACTCATCTCAAGGGTTTTTCTGTAAAGCATGCATCTTCATCCCTAATTACAGGTTTTCTTCCACAACCTTATTTATTCCAGCGTATACATGATAATAAATGAACTGAGAACACTGCAGTTTTTAACACAATAGGACTGGGAAACAGTCCATTCTGAGGTGAAATATTAAAGCAGCTTTTTGGAAAACGGGACAGAGAGCGAATCCTGTGCCCACCACTTCAAACACAGCTCAGTGCCTCGCACAGATGCGGCTGGAAGATGTGACTGTTTAAAGCAGCACAGAGGAAAGACAAATTATGAGGCAGAAAATACTTCCATAGAGGTATGGGGGTGAAAAAGCCAAAATTTAGAGAGGGTAAGTGAACTTGGGGCCCTTTGTGCAGAAATGGAAAAAAGATTAGATTTAATACCTGTAAAACTCCTTCCTTACAGTGTCTAAAAAGTTCAAAGAAAGACTGTTTTAAAGAACTGGATTAATAATTTAGGTGACAGCTTAAATACTATGTTATTTATTTAAATGTTCATAATTTGATGAGAAAAATGTATGAGACACACACATCAGTCTAAGGCCTCTAAAACAAAAACGGTTCTTCATTACAACCCAAAGTATAATACAATCCCATGGATTTGAAGTGAATATAATCCTAGTCAACCCTTTCTGAATACAAAGCTGGCTTTTTTGGTTTTACGTACATTTTTGGGGAAGGCATTTGAGCTAAATTAAGACAAAGCTTACCCACTTTAAAGAAAAAAACCATTCACAGAAAACAATTTCAATAAAGCTATTTAAGAGTAGCTGTACCATTAGAGCTCATAATGCCTTCCTCTTTAAACAAAGCCCATGTGAAACACTTTGTGGTATCACGAATCAAAAAATAGCACTGAGAGGAAGAGCTGATAAGGAGAGTCTACATAAAAGTAAAATAATGACATCTGCCAGCATTATAAAAGCATAATGTGATTTGTACAATGTCATTAACACAAATGCTTACAAAGTCTTATGGAATTAAAGCACTAAACAGCTATTTATGTAACTTCTTGCTATCAAAAATGAATAGATTTCTTTCCCAGATATTTCAATTGTTAAATGAAACGGAAAGGCTAATCCATCTCTGAGACGCTGCACATAAAACACCGCTTTTGAGCCAGAAATGCAAAAAGCATGCAAGGTATTGTACAGAGGCAGCTATCCTGAATGAGGTCCGCTCTACAAAACGCAGAAAAAAACAGAACTGGATCTTAAAGCGAATGGGGAGCAAAGAAAGGACGCCAACTCTGCAGTCTTATCTTTCCGCAGAGTAGAAAAGTATACTTACTGAAAACTAAGAACAGGAATGTAAAGGCCTCAAGAAAATCTCCAGCGCCAGGAGGAAATAAAGCATGAGCAAGTACATATTTATAAATATTTATGTGTTACAATTAACAACAGTGCTGAAAGTTTTACGCTATTTCCAGGCATACAATTTAAAAATCCAGCACATAACCACACAACAATAATTACGTCTAGACAAGACTACTACACCCCTAAATTGAGAAGCAGCACATTCCCAGGCTTTATTGTTTGCTTTCAAATCCCCAAGTGCGTACAGTAGTCTACTTGTCCTGACTTCTTTTAAATTTACCCACACCCTTTGCAATCTTCAGACAGCAGGTCTTGTTTAGTTTCAAATACAACCTATTTTATAAGACAACACCATAAAAATACATATGAAACAACACACATGGAAGCAAATGAAGGGAAAGGAAAACCAAGGTTAAGGTTTCACAACTATTAAAAGAATGTTTATGGAGTTTAGTGCATTTTGACATTTTCTAAAGCATTAATTTTATTTACATGAAAGATGGCTGTCTTCATTTAGCATTGCTTTAGCATACTTACATCAGAGCACAACTTCTCCACTGGAATACCAGTGATGTTGCTGAAATTTTCTATAAAATTCTTGGGAGCGCGAAAAACTCGAAGCACTTTTTCATCTGCTCCTGACACAAACTGAAACCGCCCAATCATTGCCAGACAGCGCATGTCATATCCGTGTACTTGAGGCCTTGCAATTTCATGCCAGGTTACCTAAATGAACAGACACACAGTTAAAACACAATTCTCTAACCAGAGAAGCAGCAAGATTATGAGTTCCAAAAAAGTACTAATACTTTACTTGCTGACTTCATTACCATAAAGGAAAGTTAACAGCAACCTTCTACTGACATTCATAAAACTGATGTATACTCACATAACACCACTTAAATCCTATTCTTCCACCAAACAATTCCTGTAATTAGCAAACTGTGTCCCTGCACAGCTATGTTTAAGGCATTTACTTACCTTTGTTGCTAAGGGAACTCTGCACTTACTATGACTTCCTCATGCTAGACAGTCTGGATTAGGACACAATTTGCTTAAGAAAGAAGATCGTGTGCTAGTTACTACTTTCAAAACTGTAGCTCTGAAAGCCATAAGAAAGGTGTGATAATTACTTCACTTCTTTCATCTGTCCTTCACAAAGCACAGCAGCACTGCTGTCAGCAGGCTACAGGTTCCTACCTCCCTCCTTTCTTTAAATACTTAATTTTAGTGAGACCATTTAACTGAAAGTTTGCAAAAAAATGACAAAACCAAAATAGCTTCTTATAGGAAAAACATCTGGAAAATCCTGATTATTTTAGAAGTGTTTTTATTTGAAGTATTCATTTTTTTCTAGTTTCCCGAAATATTCATATCCATGCATCAAGCATTAATTCAAGAAAACCAGAATTAACAGCTGACTAAAAATTAGATAGACCAGTTAGTTTTACAGTCACACTAAGCAAAGAATATTAGCAAAAAAGATATTATTTAAATTTCTTTTCTAAAAATATAATTTATTCTACACAAAAAAAATTGATTCTTTAAAAAAAAAAAAACACATCTTTGTTTTCTAGCAAATACACCTTCATAAAAAGATTTTTCGTGTCATATGCTAGTACTCCTATACGATATTTCAGTTGGAAAAATATATTGTGCACTTTTGAGTTAACATCTAGCAGAATTAGACTACTTCAGTATTACAATGCCTGGAAAACTGAAGCCAAGACAGAATTTACATTGTACTAGATATTATACAAATGTAAGGAAAGGCACTACATTGACTCTAAACTGAAAGGATAATTATTTGCAGTTAACTCTTAGTTCTCTTTTTACAGAGAAAAATATGAATATTAAGGTGTAATACGAACTTTTGATAGATATACAAACCATCCATTGTGTCTTGTTAAGACAAACATCAGATGTCATCTGTTGTAACTTCTCAGTTCCTGCTGAACTCAGTATGGTAAAGAAAGTACGACATTTTAAAAGCCTATGTTATCTAAGTTCATGAGCAGCAGAACTATCTACCTGGTCTTCAGGGTTCAGAAGTCCTGAACACATGCCTTCAAACAACCCATTTCTACCTCGGCCTTCCACCTCACCCCACCAACAGGATGCTACAGTTTTCTCCCACACTCCATGCAGCAACACAGGTTGACGCTGCTTGGACTGACACCTGCTCAAACTAGGCAGGGGGCTGCTCTGTCAGAACGGGAAGAGGAAGTACAGTAATTCAGTGCACACCAAACATAGATATGAAGACTGCAATCACTCTTAATTCATTGAAAAGTTTCAGGGACAGCAGGAAGAGCTGCACAGGTAAATCATACAAAGCTCAGTTATTCAGAAAATAGGATAAAAATTTAGCTAGCAGTCTACATAATGAAGAGTTGTACTTCGACAGGTCACAGAGAACATGATATTAACAACTCTTTCGAATGCTACCAACTGACATCATCTGCTAGTTCTGGACTTTGTCTCCATGTGTCAAATCCAACTCACTATCTTTTCCACAGAGCTGTTGTACCCTCCAGATTGGAGGCTAGGAGAAGGGGCAGGGAAGGAAACTGGAGGTGCCATTCCTACAACACAAGGCAAAGCTTAGCATTTGAGCTGGGACTGCCACCACTTCTGTGTGGCCTGAAAGAAGGAAATCAAGGAACTGATGCCAAATTCACTCTCCCAAATACATGAAACATCCTGTGCCAGTCTGCGCTACAGAAACCTTGATGAGACAGTTGTAATAGCTGCCCTTTGCCTCCCACAACTCCTACCACAGCTTGCACAGGGCCTTACATTACTTCAATCTAGTTTCTGCCAGTTTCCTGAATGAAGCATTAGTATTGTTAGAGCATTAGAAAACGCTACATCATTTGTAGATGAGGGAAACGCTTGAGCAACTAGAAACAGGAACTTTTGCATTCCTAGACAGGGTTTCCCACATCAAAATTTAGACTTATTTTGGAACACACAACTTTATTCAGGAATAATTATTCCTGAAAAGTTTCTTGCACTGGTACCAACTGCACTCATGCAGATCAGGTAATCATTCTGGTAAAACAGTCAGTCATAAACAAAATAGTGTAAAAAATACAGTGAGAACTTTGCTTAGGCTAAGCTTGTGTAAATATCCACAGTCAAAGTTGGGTTTCTTTATGATTACCTGCAGCAGTGCTTAGCCAAGTGTTAAACAAGGGCAACAGACAGTTATCAGAATCAGCCATTAAGACCCTGGGAAAACACTTACTGAAGGTAACCCAGAGGTGAACTCAGGATTAAACAGCAGTCATGCTATGTGATTGCTAAAACTCTGCCACCAGTATTTTTAAAGTGAAAACAGCACGTACTGAATGACCAAACCAACCATTTACACAAGCAGTTTTGAACAGATCATAGCTTGGGGAAATTTAAGGTATGAGTTGTATTCAGGTGACTTGTTCCAAAATCAGCACAGACAAGCCCTCTTTACCAAGCTCGCAAAATCTTTGAAGATCGTACCTCTGTCTCATGCTTTCTTTTCCATGGAGCAAAGAGTCTAGTAGTTTGATCAGAACCAACGCTGATGATAAACTCTCCTTCTGGGTCCCATTTTACATCTTCTGCACTGTTAAAATGTCCTGAAATCACAACTTCTGGAGACCATTCTTTCTATCAAAAAAGTCACCAAAGAAGCAAGAAGTTTTCAATTGATTGATTGACATATTCTAACCAAAGTGAAAGCATCAACGTCCTTATTAAGGGAGGGGGGCGGGACGGGGGACGGGGACATTTGAAAACAGCAAATTGTTATCACTCAGAGAGGCCAAAGAGACACAAATACTGATTTATTGCTCCAATCTAAAAGAAACTTGTGTTATTGGTTCAGCTGTCATTTTTGAACAAAACACAACCATAAACAACTTTAGTCTATTCCACTGACTTTATGGTTCCCCTAGGGAAGGAACAGGTTTTAGACCCTGGGAGATTGCAACCTCCCTTCTCTGCAGCAGTGAGACTCCTACAGAATATTATATTCAGAGAAGAACTATTCCAATCATTAATTTTAAATTGTATTGTTGCTTCTATTAATGATAGAACTTACCTCAAGTGACATATAAGTGTAATTCTTTTCCGCAGTAATAGTAGTAATAATAATAAAAAAACAACATACCTTATTAACTGTAGCCTGTTTCCAAAGGTGTAGTGCTCCATGAAAAGCATGAGCAACGATCATTGAACCATCTGGACTAAACTGGCAGTCAAAAAATCCAAGGGTATTGCCACCCACTTCACCTACTCGTACCTGAATTAATGATCAGAAGTGAAATACACATGAAAATGGCCTTTAATTCATATAAACTCATCTGAATCTCACAAGATGAAAATTTAGCTACATGCAACAGTTTACATACAAAAATACATGTAAAGAATATTTTAATTGCAAAGCTAAGCACTAAAATATCATGGGAATTAAAGCTGCATGCTTTCACGCATCGCTTCATAAACATCTCATGATAGGATCTTGCTCAATCACCCAGGGGAAAGAAAACACTACGCTAGGTGACATGAGAACCCAATCTTTCTATGTTTCAGTCTGTTGGATGCAATAGTTTCTTGTCATCTGTTGCTTTCTTATTGCTCTGTTGCACAAAATGGAAAAAAGTCCAAAGGAACAGTGGTTCCCAATTACTGTTTTTCTTCCCTTTTAATTTCCAAGATTCATTACCATATTTCCACTTCCCTCTTTCTCCATGAATCCCTGCAACTTGCTACACGTTCCTTCTGTGGCATATTTTGGCCTCTGTTTTGTGCCTCCCTTGTGACTGTGCATGTATGTATGTATGCATACATACATACATACACATCTTACAGTTGCTCTACTGCTCTTCAAGGTTTTTAATTACATTAAAAGATTATTAAAATTACATTTCCAAGTGTTATTCAAGAGATAAGGACACAATTCCTTTCCAGATGAACTCTTAACATTTCTCCCATTATTACACAGCTGCTTTTAAGATCACAATGAAATTAATCTACCTCATTTTAAAAGGCAGTGTGGATTAGTATGTCCACTTTATTAGCACTCATTCCACAAAATGAGTGAACGTCATGAAGTTCAACAAGGTCCAGCATCTGGGTCGGGGCAACCCCCCCATCAGTGCAGGCTGGGGGATGAAGGGATTGAGAGCAGCCCTGTGGAGGAGGATTTGGGGGTGCTGGTTGATGAGAAGTTGGACGTGACCCAGCAGTGTGCTTGCAGCCCAGAAGGCCAACCGTGTCCTGGGCTGCACCAAAAACAGCG
>Ga0181612_181454_pt1 | contig 29112 bp, 11 predicted proteins | sample HoacroProtozoa21_FD_119630 | JGI IMG/M metagenome (GOLD analysis project Ga0181612, IMG submission 119630) | Hoatzin crop microbial communities from Cojedes, Venezuel. Combined Assembly of Gp0051906, Gp0051904, Gp0051908 | reverse complement strand
GCTTCGTGAGGGGAGGCGAGGGGAGCGGCCGTCCCGGTGCCCCGTGGCCGGGGTCGGGCGCAACCTGCAGCCCGCGGGGCTCGGGGGGTCAGTCGCCCGGGGAGCCCCCAGCGTGAAGGACGCGGGACGGGGCCCACGGGGGTGCAGGGGCCCGCTGCGGCCCGGCAGTGGGTTGCCGCGGGGGGACTCGGCCGTTAGCGGGAGCCGGCCTTGGGCAGGGCGGTGGGGCAGCCCTGCCTGCCTCCCGCACAGCCCCGAACCCAGGGGTCACGGGCTTGCTGGAGGCTCGATAAAACCCCGTGTCAGCATCTGTGCAGACCAAGGCTGAGCCAGGCAGCCTCCGCTGCCCGCTTGAAGCCAAAATCGGATCAACCAGACTCTGCGACGCATCTATCTGCTCGTGTCCGGCTGGCACACAGTCCTCGAACGTTTAACCGATGACCTCATGTACTTAGAATTAGAACCATACACGCATTTTTGTCTTTGAGAAGTTACTAGTGTTTACATGACAGCGGCTTTTGCTGTAAAACCAGACGAACCCTTCACCAAATTCTAAAAATAATCTATAAAAATAACATAAATACCCCTCCTCCGCACCAAAACCAGAAGAAAAACAATGTGCCTGAATTTCCATTGCAATATTTCGACAGATTTTTGTAGTTGAGGCTGTAAACATCTTCAAAAATGCTGTAAACACAGTCCTTGTTCTGAAAGACCTTCCTTACGAAAAACACGTTGGAAGGCACTTGACGGGTTGTATGTCTATCTCCAGGAAGCCCTTAGGTGCTTGTGAAAGGGCGTGGATTGTTATTTATTGCCTATATTTATACCTAATATATATATGTTCCGATATTTACAGGTAAACACAGTAAATAGAGTATACATAGTTCTGGCTGTGTAAGTTCTGGTATGATTCAAGAGATGTCCCCAGCTGCAGAGCACTCGTCAGCCGACCGTGGAATTTTCCAGATGTTTGGGAAAACAGCCCTTCCCCTGTAGCTGATGCAGGCACAGGCAGAGAACATCCCCGCATTGTGTGACTGGACTCGCTCTTTGCACATTCAGCATCATGTTGCTCTGAGCATGCATGATTTGTCTGTCTGGAATGACAGAGGTTCCCAGCTAGTCCGAAGCCCAACGCCTCCCCAAGCCTTGCAAAGGCCTCTGAGAGCTCCTAGCTCTCTCCTCACATAGCTGGCACTACCAACTGCAAGGGAAATTTCAGGGTCCTTCATTTTTCCAGGAACAAAATCATCCAAGATTGGGTTTACTCGGTGTAAACAGCCATGGTCTAGCCAGCATGCCAAAACAAGTTTGTTGACAAACTGGATATTAACCCAGTTTGGTTGCTTAGCTCATCAAAATGCGTTCGCTTTTATCCCAGCTAAGAACAAGGCTGTGTCTAGGGCTCTGTGTGGGGCCTGGCTCTGCAACCCTTACTTGGTCAAAACTCCCACTGATGCAAGCCCATCGTGGTACAGATTTGTGTATGCGCTTGTGGTCATGGAAGAAAGAAGCGTAAACTCAAATGCCTTCTAAATGTGTTTAGTGGCACCATTGACTAAAGGAATGCTTAAAAGGACTTCCTGCCTTAGAATTTGAATATGTTTTGGTCAGTAATTCATAGGAAAATGTTGTTTCCTCAGAAATTAAAAGTGTAATAATGCAATAACTCGTGTTATCTGAAGATCTGCTTTGCAGTTGTTTTGGCCATGGTTGTTACTGTTATCTTCTTTCACATTAATAAGGTCACTCATTCTCTTAATAGCTTGGTTTAATTTTATGTGGCTGTTACCACAGGCCTCTCATCTCCCCCGAGTAAGCAAATGCAGGGACAGTGACCGAGCAGCTGCATGGAGGAGAAGGTGACCACAGAGATGTTCCCATCATCCCCCAGCCGCTCTCCAAAGAGACAAAACAGAAGATGGGCAATGGGCTGAGCACAAAAATGTCCTGGAGGAAGGATGCTCCAAACTGTCTGAGACCTGCACTAAAATATGCAGAAAGTTATTGCTGCTTCAAGTGGCGTTGAACGCTGCTTGGTGCCCAGCGTGAGTCACAGAGCTCGAGCAGGGCTTGGATGGTGGCAGCAGCGCAGGCTCTGTGGCTGTGGGGGGGGGCAAACAGCAGGCAGCGAGGGGAGGGCTGTCGTTTTGGGAAGCAGGAGCCAGCAGGAGTGTTTTGCTTGGGATCCATGTTTTGAAGGGCTGGAGGAAGCCTTGGCTCCTTACATCGGAATTGAAAAGGACAGACTCGTGTCAACAGAAAGCTCTGGGTAGTGGTTGAGATCTACTACCCAGAGCTCTGCGAAACCTGCACAGGCCCCTGCTCAAGCCTGGGCGAGTACCCGGTTGTTTGGTTCCTAGCTGGTTGTTCAGGCAAAGAGAGGGCGCGGAGCGCAAGACTTAAGCTCTTACACCATTCTTATTCCGAAATGCGCTCATTCTCTGCATTTTTGCCAGAAATGACATGTTTATTTATGACTAGACAACTTTGTTTAGTGAGGAAACTAAGGTGTCAGTCAGTTTTGTAGGCACTTGTCCCTCCCAAGGGGAGCTCCAGCAGTGAGTCAGCTGCAGCTTACCGGCACACAGGCAGAATGAACTCGTTGCTTTGTGCCTTGCAGAAGCCAAGCCCATGTGCCTCGTCCTCCACGAAGCCAGCTGGCTGGTGCTTAGGCTCGCTTTTCTTTTTGTCTGCAGGGATGTGCTGGATGGGAGCAGCGCAGCCAGGTGAGCACAGAAACCCCAGTCCCTCCAGCCCGGCACAAGGCCAGCTTCCTGGCCCTGGCGCTCCCTCCGGACCCACCTCGGGAGGTCTGAGGTTTATTTAGTGACTGGCGTGAACTTCAGCGCTGGAAGGGTGGACGTTCCACTACCTTAACAGTAACTAAATCCCATCCACAACTGTAACAGCGATTTCAGACACTAACTTGAATGAAATCTTTTCCCACAATTTTCAAATTCAATTCTCAACAGTGAAAGGGTGAGAGGTTCAGAAATAACGCAGGAGCAGGTGACCACTGAGATGTGAATAAAACAGAGCAAAATCTTGGTCTTTATTGCCTTTCACTGCACCAGGACATCCACTGTATTGCGGAAAATGAAATGAAAGACCTGGCAAATATGTAAGAGTAATATACCCCCAGCTGCATGTAATAAGACTGCAATAGCATTAAGGACTTCTGAGGTCATTACAAACTACAGACACAGGGCTCCATGGATTATTTACTTTCACAAGGGACAAAGGACAAAGTTATATGTATTCTGAATATATGTAGACATTGTAAATATATTATTACAGTCAAGATTCCGCTTTTGCAATAAGAATCATTAGGAAGTACAGTCTTGGTGAAAAGTTAAATAACATAATTTGCCCCAAATACTTTAAGCCTCCAAACAAATGAACATTTTTTTTTCATTTTAATAGGAACACATACCTCTTGTGAATACTCTTAGCATGTATATGCAAACAAAGGTTTAAATACATTTAACAGGCCGGAATTTGTCTCAAGGTCAGTTGTACTGAAATTTGTCTCTAAATGTGGTTAAGCCTGTGTCTTCACATTTTCTGGGTAACTGAAGATTTTTATAGTTTCGATGCCACTATGAAGAACGGCCAGAAGAATGTCTATGTAAGAACTTCATACAAAAACAATAAATAAAAGCAGCATTTGTCACTGATCAGCCTGGATCTCTGGGAGGAATATAATAAAATCATAGTACAATTTTGTAGTTACAGAGCTTTCTTGCACATCTCCAAGGCCTCTAAAACAGTATCAGCAAATCTGTTTCACAGAAGGAAGACCACCTCTAAGATGTGAGTTGCCAGTGGTCTGAAGAAGCTAGTAAGGACATTTTCTCTGTCCCCAGGCATGCCTCTGATGGCCTGAAAGAACAGAAGGGTGTTATAAATTGGTCCTCCACTGCTAAACATCTCTGTACTGGCTCTTAATAATCATCGCTAAAAATGAATAGTTTCGATTGTTTCCTTCAGCTTTGATACCTCATCGTTCTTTGACACCCCCAGTCTCTACAGCCACAGCCAACTTCTTCCCACATCTGAAGAGTTTCAAAAAGGAAACAAGCAAGCCGCTGTAGCACTGAGGTAGAACCACAACGAAACCTGGGGCAATGACAACTGCATGAATTTCAGCCCTTGTTTTCATTTGCTGTAGTCTTTTTTTGGCTGTTGTGGCTTTCAATGGTGGTTTCAAACTTGCTGTTTAAAAATCTCATTTTCTTTCATTCTTTTTTGTAGCTTCAGTTTAGATTAAGTATATTGGCAGAGGAGGTAAGGTTTGAATCATTTTCACGCATCAGCACTGACGGTATCTTTTCTGATATTCATTTTTTGTGGAAATACTAACATTTTTAGAAAGGACTATGTATCAAAGAATAATAACAAAACAGTGTAGCATGTTGGAAATATCTGTATTGTAATGTAATATCTTGGTATCCCTTTTATCTGAAAATATTTATTTGTTATGAAAGCACATTACAGAGCAAAATAACTATTTAAAGTGGGTACTTAACATGATTCCTATCACAGCAGTATCTGAGCTATCACGTAAGACATAACGCACCACTGCACTAGACGCGTGAAGCTGGGAAGCTTCCCTAGCTGTTGCTCAGCTGTGCATCTGAGGAGCAGAGGGACTAAACGGTCTGCCCAGGAACAGAGAGGAAGCCAGGGATAAAGTAGACAGCAGACTCTCTTTAAGTAGTCCTTTGGGACCCTCCGGGTACAGATTTAAAACCAGCTTTAGATAACCCCAGGAGATGGGGCAGGATGGCAGAAAGCCTGCAACAAGATGCCTGGTGATCTGCCATTGATCTTCAGAGGGCCATCAGAGACCAGAAGTGAGGGAAGAGTTGAGAAAGGCAATTAACCTAAGTGGTCACAGATGTTCTTACTCTACATCTGCCCTCTGCAGACTTCAGTGGTGTGGTTTCTGTGGAAACAGAAACTCTGCTAAATGGAGCTGCTCTCCCTGGCAGGGTCTAATTTTTCCAAAGATGCATTCTACAGTAGCACAACAAGAGCTTGCTGATGCAGAAAGGTGCAAAGCTATCCTGCAGCAGCATCGCATATTCCAATCCAAACTAGAACAGCTCTTCATCTAGGAACAATTTTGGCTTTTGGTATGAGCTAATCCAATAAATGATTCTGTAACAGGGAAGTCTCTAACTGTTGCGAAGACCTTACGTAATCCTCAGTGAATGTGGGGTCACTTCCAGCAGTCTTTCCTCTCCCCCATTTTAAGGTGACCAAGGAAAGAAAGATTTGAGCTAAAATCCTGACTGCAAAATTTAAGCGTGTGTGTATCTGTGTGAGTGAATATTTTTCTACTTATTTAGGACAACTTTTATTTCATATTTTTATAATATCTTAATTGGTTAAGATACCTCGTTGAGTGGACTGGGTTTCATTTTTTACTGAGTCATTCTACCACTTCAGAGGCTTAAAGTGGCTTGGGATGTTGGGTATTTTTTCTTTCTGATCCCCCCCCAAAGAAGTCTTACTGTTGTGTTTTCTGCTGACTGCACTGAACTGTCAGAATAGCCTTAAAGATAATTGAGAAAATGACAGGATAGAATAAAATGTTGGAAGGGAACAACTGACACAGGCATTCCTGGACTTTTTAACAGTTAAACCACAACGGCCTGTTCAAATGAATGTGTTACTCCCACAAGAGAAAGTAAATTTTATCCGTCCCAGAATTCGCATGAGGAGCAAAATGGCAAACAACGGCTTACTGCCATAAATCGTACGGACTGTGTCTTACAGCTGACTGAAGACTAAGCTGAAATCCATCCTGCCTTCTCCGAGGTTATCAGGAGCAAAGAAAGGCCATCTGGACCTCCTGTAACAGCCACTGAGCCGGAGCTGGCAATAACCTTGGCTGCAATAGCTTCAGCGATGGACTTCAAAGAGGATGGATTCTAGAGGTCCCCTTAAAAGAGTCCTAAGAGGGTGTGAAACAACCAGCTGAGAATGATAGGCATCAGGGTTCACTTTGCATTGACTAAATGACTGCACAGAAACAACACCCTGAACTCAGACGCAGGGAGAGGAAAGAGGACCTTACTCTGAGTTACCTGGTCACCCCTGAGATGTGATAACTGACCGTACAGGGCCATAGTCTGTCACCAGTACCATCGTCTTGCAAAGCCACATCACCTTGCTTTCCCAGGCTGTGAAGGGAGGGTGCTGGGTACCTGGAAACAGATAGGAGAACATGACAAACACAAAAAGCATCATGTTGTCATATTTTACTTTTTTAAGTTAGCCAGAGAAGTAAGAAACAATGTCAAACTGATTTCCAGAATGAGCTAAAAATAAATCAAAGGCTTTATTTTTAGATGTACCAAGCTATCCAATAACAGCTCAGCTTTATGGCGTGTAGGAATAGGATCCAGATTCTGATTTTGGTTGCATTGCTGGAAGTTTGCTATTGGCTTCAAAGATAATTAGTAGTTTCACCAAAGTAATTTGACCAGAATTTGGTCATAGATCTGTTGTTCCGTGATGTGATGCACTTACACAGAAGTTTTAGTGGAAAAATAATTGCCAAAAAAAAAAGAAGCAACATATTGATCTGCCTCATAGCTTTTTTGAGATTTAAATGATTTTAAGTGTTTCGAGAATGAACAGTGCTACATGTATGCTAAGCATTATTATGCACTATATAAATGCATAGTATCGGGCATGCTATTTTCATCTGTGCCCACAGCACGATAGTGACGTATCTGCAGTGGGGTGAAATGTAACACTATATTTAATAATGGTTATGGATTATGTTTGTATTTCATTTTGTTAGGTGATATGCTGCTTCTGATATCTAGGTCACTGTTCAAATCTGTCAGAGGTTAACCATGGCCAGTCATTCCTGTCTGACACCTGGTATGCTTCTGCTGCTAGAAGAAAAGTTCTTCTCCTCTGTAACTCATCAACTTAGTTTAGAGCCAGTGAAAATCCTCTGTGATGATGCCAGTGCTTACAGGAGTGGAAGAAAATGCCAGGCTTTATTCTGGGATAACCTATTCAAAACTCAGCTAAGCAGTGTTGGTGACAGTGATGTAAAATGAAGTAAGAACATATAGATAAAATACTGTAAAGTCCAGCACCTTTTGGGAGCACTAAAAAGCTAACTTAAATATCTGAGAATAAGTTTAGTAAGCTAATGGTTTACTTAAGATAATAGTTCATTTTTTTACAGAGATCTGACTGGAGTACCAAAACATTTTCTAGTATGGTTTGCAAGTCCATCTTTGAGAACTCTGAGGTTTATGTCAGCTGCAAAACTGAAATATGTATACAAATTTTTCAGGTTAGATTTGTGTCTCAAGCCTAACTTCTGGCACTGCTCCTGTATTGCCAATATTTGCCCCACAGAAGTACATAGAAAATCCACTGGATGAGCTCTTACTAGAAACAGAACTCGCAATACTTCAAATCCTGATGGATAAAAAGCAGCTGAGCATGCACCCTTCCCTCTGATTTCCATAGCTGTTGTTGCTGAGTAAGGCCTGGATGCATCTCCTGCTCCTGCGTCAGGACTGCTGACATGAACAAGTGGGAGGAAGATCAAGCTCCAGTGAGGATGGACTTCAGGAGCTGGTCCATTCTTCTTTCACACGGATGGGAGTGTCACAGCACGCTTTCCTGCCTAATCAGGCTCAACACAGCCTTGCACAACTCAGCCTGTTTTAAGCTTTTAACCAGGGTGTAGGAGTTCAGAAAAAAAACCTCCTCCCTTCCCCCAAGAAAAATGTAATTGCAGAGATTTGTTTTGATGTAGCATGTACAGTAAACTTGAATCACTGAAAGTGAACCACACATTTGTGCGAGTATTTTTTCTTTCCCTAATTTTCATTCCTAGTTAGCTATTAATTTTATTTACCTCCTGGAGAAAACATTCTAGAGACTGGATCCGACTCCCAGTGAGGCTCATGGTGGAGCTCCCAGGGCCATAATCCCCAGGGCTGTAAGGCAGCTCCCCGCTGTTGACCCCACTGGCGTTATCCCAGTATATACCACTAGACAATCTGGTCCCCGTCGTTGTTAATGCAGACAGTCCTCTGTGTGACTCATCTTACGGGCCAAAGCAAACATTAATGCATAGTAATAATATCAAAATAGTGCATGGTGATAGGTTCCACTCTCATTGTAATTGTGCTGCTAATTACAAGTGCTGCTTATTCTTTATAAGTCATTTGTTTTAATACTCTGAGAGAGATTGGTGCCTAGTGCCTTTAAGGCTTCATACAAACAAAAGCCTTGATGTTACAACATGATCTGTGCTAAAAGCCTTGCATATATGCAACTTTAGTGTGAAGATCATGGGCCTGGCAAGCACTCTAGACCTCCACTGGAGACAACCTGGAAGCTTCAAATTTATTCTTCTGTTAACAGGCTCAGAAGATGGGTCTTGGTTATTATTATTACCAGTACATAGCATGCCAAGATGTGGAGGAAAAATGGAAGAGCAGTCTAAAATCCAAACACTGCAATAAATGAGCATAGTAAATAGCAGGGCGAGAATGGAATACCAAGGGACAAAACCGAGAAAATGATTGTTCCATAGAGGGAAGACGGTCCAACAAAATTGACTAATATTTAACAATCGCATACTCACTGTAGGGTCATTTACTATGACTAGCAATAAGAAAAACACTAACAAACGGGTAGAGAAATATACTGATTTGGCCCCTTTATATAGATTCAAAACAGCGTCATCAGTGAATATGGGAATTCCTCGACAAGATGAAAAGGGATATAATCCTATCGCCTATACTTATACAGCCTCTTTTACCATGTCACCTGAGCATCTTTCTCACAATAGTCCTCGTAATAGTTGCATAATAATGCAATTGGGAAGCTTTAGAGCAGGCTCACAGCAGCAGGTGTCCCTGGGAGGGGGGCAGGCTCCCAGCAACAGGCTGTCCTAGCCTAATCCCTACCTCCTACTAGCACAGCTGCAGGTACCTTCACCTAGTAGCAGCTCTTCAAGCCTTCCTCATCTCATCCCACCCTGTCTCATCCCATTCCATCCCGTCTCATGACATGCCATGCCATGCCATGCCATCCCGTCTCACCCATCTTATACCTCTCTTCACTTTTGCTGTTGGTTTCCCTGCAGCAGGACTGTGCCACAATCTCAGCCTTCTTTCCCTCTGTTCCTAGCAGCATGGGAGGTACAGGAGAGAAGGCTGGGGCTGCTGCTTTTCAAGGGAAAGGAAAGAGCTGTTGCTTTTTGAGGGGAAAAGAAAGTAAACTCTTACTCTTCCTATCCCTGCCTGCATCTCACTGATCTTACCGGTCCTCCTCACTTCAGACCTGCTCGGTGGAACTACAAAATTAACTTCTACCCCTGTATTTTGGGATTCTTGGGAAACCTTATGCCCTTTGTACTAATGGGAACTGAAACATGGAAAGAATGAATGAGGCTATCCAGAAAGTCTACAGTAGAGAGAGATCCAAAAAACAAATCTTCTCACACACAGGCTCTTAACCTCAGCTACCAAGACTTTCTTTTGTGGAGCCATATTTTCTACATGTTAATCCAGGCTTCTTTTTCCTTTTTCTCCTATTTTTGGGTCTTGAGTTCAGTAAGAATGTGTTTTTGCTTCCTCTGACAATGTTGATCAACAGAATTTCACTTGCAAGCATATCTAGGTAGCAAGAAAGTTTTGCAAATATTTCTGCAAGTCTTCATCCAGTTCATAAGCTGCATGATTTGACCATCTTGAAACCTTCCTATGGTTTGGAGGGTTGCGCAGGCAGGGATTAGAAATGGTGCCATCTCACAAACAGCTGGTATTCTAAGCAGTTGTCCTAATGTTCATGAGCGAGCCATTGGCTGCAATAGGTTTGTGTTAGTCACTTGTCGAATGATAGTTAGCACTGAAGGCTAGATCCTGTAAATGCATGAATGGGGCTGATTCCTGCACCCTGGTATGAGGAATGTGTTTTGAGGCCCATGTTTATGGAGCTACAAATTTGTCCTTTGATCTCTTACCAATAATAAGACTAAAGGAATGCAATTTTTGTTGTTAATATTTTGCTTAATGTTAGTCTAGGGAAAGGTCATTAGTATTCTATAGCTATCTCTTCAGTCTGAAGGGACATGTCATATACATTAAAGGGCACAAATCAATAATTAACATAAACCCCTCCTAATCCTAAAGTCAAATATTAACATCTTCCCTTACTTTTTTCTTCCCTTCTTCTCTTTTTTTTTTTTTTTGGCTTCTGGCAAATTCCTAAAGAATCCAAGGCTGAGAGTGGTAGAATATTGCCCAGAGATGATAAATATAGTGAGACAGCCGTGTGCCTGCCTGTCTGTGTCAGATCTGAAGCATATAAGTCCACAGTAAGCTCAAAAGTTAAGTATGGAGGGAAGTGCTTTATGATGTGTCAGAATCCTGCAGGATGCTCTAATCAAGAGAAGGTTCAATACCTGGTACCTATAAAACAAGAAATTTTGGGGACAAAAGGTACTCTTCTCTGGAATAAAGATGCTTCTTTTAAAAGTCTGTAAAAAAATGCTATTTACAGAAACAATTCCATTGATATAATCCTTAAAATATGCTTATTTAATTATTTTCAAAATTAAATGTTGCTAAATGTTTCCAAAACTGAGTTATGAACCTGTACATAAAACCTTGTAGTAAAAGCTCCATTTTCGTCTCACAGCATTAACATTTAGAGCATTTTAAATGGTGCAATAGTGCCATGTGTTCAAAGCAATTCCATATTCCAATTAAAGGGTGACATCATGTTAAGCAGTTATAAAATTAAATATATGTGCATAATTTATTAGATGTAGGCATATTTTTTTTTCAAATGTCCACATACATCTGAAAATAGTATGTATCCCTATATGTTTACACCTGTATGCACATTAAACTGCACATCTACAGATACCCTAGGAACAGGCATATACATATTACAGACACATTCCCAATGCATCTTCAATTACCAATATTTTTGTCGGTGGGAAGGAACGTGATCCTTCATAACAATGAAGTAATTGTTTATTTTCTGCTTGCCATTTTCTTGCAGGAATTAGACATTTTGGGTTACTTATTGCCATGAGATAATTCCTGCCAGTCTGCTGAAGGCACAAGCAAGGTAAAGTGTTTCCTAATTCCCAGAAGGCATGTGTTATCTTGTGGTAACACACACACGCATTGCAGTGTGTCATTTCTTCTTGATACAGGTAAATGGACCATACTGTATCCAGGATATAACTTTGTGCTTCCATTAAAATCTCACTTGTATTTCCCTGCTTGCAAAATACTTTATCGAGCTGTATAGTACCAAATAAAAAATTTGCAGAGTGCTTGTACCATTGTGACTTTAATAAAATCCAGAGAAAGACTAAACAGAAACATACAACTGCTGAAATGCTAAAGGGCTGACATTTAGGTGAAAGTTGCTTTCTTTAGTCTTGTTGGGGGGAAAGGATATCGATAACCTCGTGCTACTGACGGGCAACAGCATGCGGACAGCTGTCTTAAAACATATTGTGAATGTAATGGAAACATGTCATTGCTAAATATTTTCATGATGTTGCTGTCAGAGCCTGACTACGAAAAAGTTTCCTAACTTCGGTCAGCAAATCATACAAAGAACTTTCTCCAAGTCTTCTCCTCCCTGGCTGTTTGTATTTCTCAATATTCTCAGTTAGGAATGAATCCAGGATGCATCCCAGCTTCCAGAGGGCTCCATGTACTGGCAATTCTGCAGTCAGTCACTTAGAAATATGGACAAGTCTGTGCGGTGCGTCACATCAGCTGTGCCCCAGGCCAGATCTGACTTACTTTTCCGCACATTGGTTTACTCTGAGGCAGAGATTCTCCATGCTGCTAATGTCTGCTCAAGGGAGATGTAAAACTTCCCTTTTAGAAGACATAGAAGAAGGAAATAGGGGAAGGCCTCTGTCTGTGACAAGCCCCGAAATCTATTAATAATTTCTGATTGCAGCATATTTTTCTCATTTCCCCGTAGCAGAATCTCATTCCACTACTCTCAGCTCTTCGTCTGAGGTTAAAGTCCACTGAGATCAATAGAATGAATGTGGATGTGAGAGGACAGATTAGCGATGGAATAAAGAGAAGACAGTGAAAATGGCCTACTAATTATTGCACTTGTGGATTTCCTCCAGAAACTAAAGTCCTTCCAGATTTCGTCTAGAAAGGAATTTACAGCCATGGGGCACATACTCTTTGTGTCAATAATATATTGTATACTGCTGATGAGGCGATACACCCCTTTCTTTATGTACAGTTAGCTATTACACTTGCAAATAGTCACGCATATCATATTATAAATGTGATCTTTAAACCCCAAGTTCTGCTGTGTTACAGAATCATCAACAGAGGAATCTCTTTCTTTTATTAAATGGGAACTTGGATATGGGAAAATTCTCCACGGGGAACTCCCATACACCGTAAAAATGACCACGAACCTGGTTATCTTCTAAATACAGTCATAAATCATCTTTTCCTTTTGGTTAGTAAAAATCCCTCTGGTTAGTTTGAGACATTAACAGGCAAATTTTTAGCAATGGCGTTTGGTGCTTCAGATGCTTTTCTTCAAGAAAAAGGGGGAAAAGACATTTGGATTGGAGGGAACTGGAGAGGCACGCTGACTCGAACAGTTAGCTGCAGTAGCAAGACAAACATGAAAAACGGATTTTTGCTTGTGGTTTTTGTCGGTGGGACTGGCTCCCCTACAGATGTGTTTCTCCAGATGACAGCCTCTGCTTTGCGTCTGTTACATACAGAGCTGAACAGAGGCTCTGAAGTTTGAAACTGGATTTCCAGTCAGTCAGAGCTCAAGGAAGACCTGGGACTGGGATTTTGGCTTGGTTTCATAGCTAATTACATGGGGTAAAATCCTAGCTGTCTTGAAGCCAAAGGCACAAATCCCACTGGTTTCAGTGGGGCAAGAATGTCACCCCTTGCAGTTTAGAGGTCAACTACAAAACAAGAAAAGCCCCTATGATTCTCACCATACAGTAATTATATCATCTTTGTTCGTGCCCGTGCTTGCCATGCTTTTAGTCTACGGGATCTGTCCGTTTCCCTTACTATATGTTTATAAAGGTTTCCTTGCCTGCCTCTTTTGGGAGTTCCTGTGATCTGTTCAAGGGGTGTGATCTTCAAATCCAAGAGACAGAAAGACCACTAGGAAGTGCATAAGCTTGTGATAAAATGCTGATAGCATTCTGGCACTTAAATTCCAAATCCCAGTGGAGTCACAATACAGATTCCATTTATTTTATTTGTCTCTACATCAGTTCTTTTTAGTGCTTGAGTGGTACTGGACACCGTCAGATGAGATGTGCCAAAAGTGTTCGTCAGAACAAATTGGGAATAATCTTCTGTATAGCTATATATATATTTTTTTTAATCAGCATGTCTTCCTCAAATATTCCTGGCCTTATATGGTATGAACCTTTTGCCTTTATTCAGGAATTTCCTTTTCAACTTCTCTTTTTCTTAAGGCGGCCTGTACTAGGACAACGTGAAAAAATTTTGGAGTGTGATCCAGTCCCTTGCATTCGTATCTGATAAACAGATGGTTCTGTGAGCCTCAGGCGGTGGAGGAATATCATCACATTTATAGAGTTTTAGTGATAACTCAGATAGTTACTCCAAAACATCATATGTTACACCAATATTTTGCACCGAGTAATGCGGAGTGTTCTGCCAAGGCTCCTCCGTGTGCTTTTTCACAGCTGTGATGCTGTCAGCCCGAAGACAATGCTTGCAGTGAGGAGCCCAGCGCTCCCACAGACGCTCAGCTGTCCCGAGGCTGGATCTCAGCCAAAACGCTCCTGAAACATTTTCCATGGCCTACATGCTAATGTATATTGCCTGTGCATTCATACAATTCTTTTTAATGGGAGGGTGGTTTGCAGGATAGCTGCTGAACTGGCTTATGGTCCACTCTGGAAGCGTGTAAGGCAGATGTCCCCTCTGTAGAACTAACATTGCATTATTTTCTGTGATGACAGCTATGAGTTTGCACATAGATGTTGTGTTGTGCTGCTTTATTTGCTCAAACCTCATTAAACTATGTGGAGTTTAAATATACCCAAGCCACAACGCTGGTTTATAAGATCCTCCTTTGCTGACCACTGTGTTGACATAGCTTTGATCTTGTTTGACTGAGTGGTATGGTGTTCTGGGAAGACAGCCCCTGGTGATGATACACCCCTTGGTTCTGTACCCGGTGGTTTCTCTGGCAGTACACCACAGGATGGCCACTGCAAAGTATAGGGGCTGGGGGCTGGGAAATTAATGTCCCTGCATCTTCTCTAGGTATTGGTTATGACGAACCTGAGAAAGTATTTCAGCAGAGCATTAATCTGCAACAGCTCCATTCAGTGCAGCACCACTTTGGGTGCAGCGGTGGGTGCAGCAGGGCACAGACACACGCGCTGGGGTCACCACGAACAGCGACTATTCCACAGGAGAGCTGAAAGCTCCACTCACACCTGCATCAGCAATAGGCACGCACACAGAGCTCCTCTCCAGTTGCCACTCTGGACTGCTAATGGCTGTAGCAAGCCAGTTTTGCAATGACTGATCAGCTGTGGAGGTTGTTGTTATATGGGTATTTGTGATTTTGTGAGAAGGTTGCTGCTGTATCACTTAATAAAGAGTTTATTAGTGGTACTACATTTCAAACAGTTTAGGAAAAGTCCTTACTGACAGACAAATGGGCTTTATCAAATACCTTTAGTAGGTGACACATTAAGCCTTTGATTACTAATAATAACATAAAACCAAGATGACCACACAAAATTATATAACAGACCCCAAGTCACAGGTTCCTTCTTTGGTGAACAAGTTATTTATGCAAATCTAAATTCTTTTACCACCCATCACGCAAAGACGTCATTGGTGAGAATGGTTATTTCTTGGTAGATTTTGACATATGTCAGTTCAGTGCCCCATATCATTATAGAAAAGACACATTGCCTTATGCTTCTTTGCTTTCTAAAACTTTTTACCTGTTGGTTGGACAGGAGAAAACAGTGGTCTAATTTTGAACTATGTGTTTGCAGACTTCTGTGACTATGCTCTGAAATACCTGAAGCTGGTAGCAATGCTTGTGTAAAAGCTGATGTTTCTTGGCATCATGAGTCTATCATGCTAAGTGCCTGATGGGTTTTGCACATTTGTGAGAGTAAGAGAAAGATGCTGAATGACTTTGGGGAACAAGAGGTCAAGAGATCCTCTGGACATAGGTAAGCCAAAGAGGGCATGTTGGCAAGCTGCCTCGTGTGGTCAGGGAAACAGGATCAGGGAGGCATTATGTTCCCATTTAGAGACCAGAAAATAGCTGGAGGGAAGGAATGTCATGTAACCAAGAATATGTGTTTGCATTTATCCATGCTTGGAGTTAACAATATGGAAGGATATTATGCTATACATGGTACTGCAATGAAATTTTGCATCTGAGTGGCATCAGAATGAGTTTATTTTGTGATAAACAATAACAGAAAAGAAGTGTAAAAATATAGGTAGCACATTTTTTCTCATTTCAACAAGCCCCTGGTGAGCTGACCTGGTAATTGGGTGGATAAGTAAATAAGTAAGTAAGTAATAAAGCAAGCAGATGGTATAAGTTGATTGAATACAAATCAGGACCTCCACTGGAAAAGTGCTAGAGGTCTGCAAACCACAGACCACAGGTTAAGAATGACCAATGCAGGTAATGCATTTGTTCTCATCCATCTTCTGGGGGTGGGACTGCACACTGCATGCTGTGGGAGGGCCCTCCAATTACCCCTGAATGGTGTATCTTCTCCAGAGTGGTGTACTCTGGGATGCAGTCATTAGCGCAGATCACAAAAGAAGTTAATCCGTGACATTCCTCCCCTGCAATGCCTGTGTCAGGGCTCTTTCCAGAGCAATGAGCTCCATTTCAGTCCTCTGAGGATTCTCTGGGAAATGCTTTAGGGCCTTCTGTTGGGTTAGGTCCAGTAGTTGCTGGAACAGATCCCTCTCTCGCTCCTTTTTGTTTTTGAACTACATGTTGGCCAATCTGTCTGTGTGCACTACTTACTGCTTCGGGGGTGCCGTGGCATCAAAAAGCCTAAAGCAGATTCTAAAAAAAGAAGAAGGGATTTAAAATTATACTTTCTTAATATCAGTCCTTGTGCGAAATGCAACAGAATTGCTCCCTTAACACTACCCAATCTTCATTTCACACTCTGGAGCCCAGATGAGGCAGTAGTGTAATCCAAATTGCTTTTGCTTGCTGTAGGTCTTCATGTAGCAAAGGTGAGATGCTTTGGAATATGGCAAGACAGGGGGCAATTAGCTGGGGCGGCGGGGATGTGGTGGCTCATGTGAATAGAGAACATCAGTCAGCAGGCTAGCAATTCCCTTGTACCCCGTGGTTCTCTTTGTACAGGAGGATGTTACAGCCTCAGGAATCAGAAAAAGCCTTGCAAAGGTCTTGTGCAAGAGAAAGGACTTTGTCATGACAGTGGCCCAGTGGCTTCAGTATTGCTTTCTGTGCTGGGCTCTTGTGCAATTTTCAGCCCTGCTGGTTTGTGCAGCATTGGCTGTTCTCGTAAATCTCCCAGTTGAATCCCAATGCACACACAAGATCAAAGGAGCTTGCAGTGGGTTTTTTGCTGTTTGTTTGGCTGGCTCCAGTGCCTGTGCTGCAGCCTTGGGTGCTTTGTGAATAGATAACCACCACATAACATTCAGAGTCTCTGCCTGCAATATTTGCAAGAAGGTGGTCCAGCTTGTCCCTGGCTAGTTCACCTGGAGCTCTCTAGTTTTGCCTTGGTAGAGCAGCCAGCGCAGTGTGTTTGTTCCCTATTTGTTTTGAAAGCGTTCTCAAAAGGTATCTGCATTTTGGTGGGTCTTCTGAGAGAGACCATAAAGGTCTGTATGAGTGCCAGTAAAGCCTTATCTCTCAGAAAAGGGACACTATGGCATAGTTGATACAGTGCTGGTAGTTACTCTTCTTTAAAATATCAAATAGTAGCAAATTCACACACAATAATTCCAACCTGAGGTCTTTATAGACCCCCAAACTAGCCCCATATGAAGCGCTGACCCCAAATCCTCTAGCTTCTAATCTAAGACTAGCCTGGGAAATCTAGCAAGTCTCAGACCTAACCACAGCCTGCCAAAACTTGTATACCACGGAGATGTGTGGTGTGAGATGGCAGTGGCCATGGCCTGTATGTAAGCCCATGAGCTGCAGCAACAGTTGTAGGAAGTAGAGGCATGGAGGATAAGGTTCCAAGTATAGAAATTCTGTAAGACCATTAAGATTTACTTTATTTTGCTAAGTCGTTCCTGATGATAACTTTCTTACAAACCTTGCATGACGACTCTGCTTGCTGCTCTGCTAGTTTTCATTTCACCTCTGAAAATTGAATTCAGAGTCTAAGACATCACGGGACAATTCAGCTTTGTTCCTTAGCACCCTTGTAGGACTGCAATTTATCATTTCATATTGCTACTTGTGATGTTCATGAGCCATACACTGCAATTTTGTAGTCTGTGCTGCTGTTAAAAGAGCAGCTAGTTCTGATTTCTTCAGACTGAATATTTGCATGTTTATAGCAGCCTGCTCCCTGTCTCTCTGTGAGAAAATAGAGGTTCTGTAATCTTCTATACAGCTATTCACATGCTGAGTGTTGTCTGGAGACTTAAAGCTACGTGATCAGTGCAAGCACCCCTTACTCCAATCTGAAAGGTAGAACTTTGCTGTTTTGTTAAAATTACCTGTATACGCTACGCTTTCCCTTAAAATCGCTCATGCAGCTCCACTGAGTAAATTTTAGGGAAATTGCTGTGAGCTGGTAATGAGGTTTCTACCACCACATCAGCGAACTTTGTCTGCAACAGTGGCCTATTTTGCATTCTCAAGCTGGAAGCGACAGTATACCGGTACATAGGAACACCTAATTTCATTTTAGCACCTGTAAAGGGGACATTTTGATCATCTCTTCTGCAAAAATGAACTCTGATTATCATTTGATGAAGTAATTTGATGAACATACAGAGTTATGGGAACCAAAAATATTGCAGCAATTATCTTTTGCCGGATGATTAATACAGTGGAAGAGGGTTAATTAGGAAGTTGAACAAATCATCACAGAAATATATATCATAGAAACATCATTTTCAAGTGTTGTTGATCTCTTCCAACAGCATCGTGTAGACAATTTTAACGGAATAAATTAAGACAAATATAAGCAGTTACTTCTAGAAGTGAGCAAGATATCAGTCTCTTAAAAATACCACCGACTGACTTCACATTCCAGAGACTCCACGTAGATCATTCCCTGGATAATGTAATGAATCATTTGCCCATCCCAAAGTTCTGTTCGAACAAAAACTCTACTAGTCATCTGATTTGTTAGACAACTGGATGATGTCAAATTTCTCTTCTTCATCTCACTTCATGGCCCCAAGGCTGTGAAAATGGATTGATATTAAAATGGGACCTATCATGCCAAATTTCCTTACTTTCGCAGATGCTGAGAACATGTCCGTGGTTTGCGTGCTCTCCTTTTGGTTGAGTAACAAAGAACCCCCATTCATAAAGAGATCTTTCGAGAAACTTCTTGTAAATCAATCACTGACAAGTGCGTAGTCAGTCTTCTTGGTCTTGTCAGTTTTTAATTAAAAAGTTACGCCAACAAGTGATGACAGACATGAGGAGCACAGCCTTCTTCAAAAAGCTGAAATACGTCTGAAGGTGAGCATGCAGGAGAAGTTACAGTGCCACTCAGAATACCAGCTGAAAATTACCTGCCATCTAGAAATAAAAAAACAAACGTTGAAAGACAGATTTCTTTTTTAGTTCTTTGTGATTTGTCAGTACCTGAAATGCGCTCTCTAACTTGCTGCCCTAATCCAGGCCAAGATGTAGCTCCAGAATAAACAAGGTGACTGTACTTACGCTTGCATCATTTGACTGCATGATATCAGCATTCATTCAGTGGTGCTAGCTTACAAGGAGTGACGATGGCTCTGTGTTTCCACCCATATATTCTCCTAAAAAGCACTTTACTGTTTGCATTTTAAATTAATTGACATGTTGGAGGAAGGAAGCCTCTGTTACTAAGCTATCCAGCACTGAGCATATTTTCCCCCTCACATCACCTCCTCTTGGCCATTTTGACCAATGCATGAGAAGTATTGACACACATCCTTACAGGACGCCAGCAGATGTTTGTGCAAAACTAGTGAAGACACAGAATTGACAATCCAGATGATATGAGGTGAAAGGGAAGGAAGGCAACATGATTTAGAGGTTAAATCTTCTCAGACTGCCTTTCAACATCATAAAGAGGGAAAGAGGAAAAGGACAACTCAGTTTAAAATTATTTCTTTCAAGGCAGATAAGCTGAAAAATAGAGAGAAGAAACCCACTGATCTGAGGCCTGTGAAATCTTCTTCTGTCTCTAGACTCATAACCCATGTAGTTTTCTGCTTGGTCAGGAAGCAGAGATTAGGAAATTGGGCCTGATTCACAGGAAAACTTGAGGCTCATTTGGAGACTTTTTTATCTTTGACCCCAAATATGACAGTTTACATTTTTATCATTCAGTTAGTCAACTCAGGATTACTAGGGGGCTATAGGGACTTACTGAGGATTTGTAGAAGTCTTTTCAAAGGGCTTTTGTTTCTACACTATCAAGTAGTTCAGGCTGGCAACTTCGGAATTCCCCACTGTTTTTGGTTTTGTTTTGTTTATGTCAAGAGGTGCTTCATACGGCTTAATATCAATGTTGTTATTTTGAGTTTCCATTAATAACTTGATATCTTAAGAAAATGCCATGATTTTCTCTATTTTTATCCTTCCGTTCTTTGTAGCAATGTCTGAGAGTAAAGTAACTGGAAGAGAGTGGAACAAAAAAAGATCCATTTTCTCAACTTTGTTCTATCCCAGCACATTGCATAGCTTTTACTTTCCCACTTTTTATGGTGTTTCACCTGCATTGCCAGTTACGGCTCAGTTCTACATATGGACCCAGCAGTACTGACTACTGCAGCTATGTGGTGTTTTATTCTCTGAGCCCTATTTTCCTTTCATTCTGAGTACACAAGGCAGATCATGACCCTAATGTTTAACTTTCTGCCTATTCGTTCTTCACAAGAAGATCCTTTTAGACTGTGCTAGTTTCCAGCAGTGCTTGATGCTCGGTGTGCCAAATCTTTGCAGTGAATATATGTGAAATACATTACTTGCATGGCCCAGCATGTGTTATAGCTTATAGTATTTGAGAAATACATTTCACTGCAGGAAAGGCAGAACACAACGTTAAGCAGACAAGCAGAATTTCTGGGAAAGCAAAAGAAAACACTAACAGAAAAAAAGAGGAAAGAAACGGTAAAAGATTGAATCAATGCTATGTAGTTAACAACTCCATCATGATCAATAAAACCCTGCACTTCTCAGAGACAGGCAGGGCAACCACAAGATCATTTACAGAAAAAATTCAATAATTGCAGATCAAGAAATAACATGCTTATTCATAACTTTGTCATTACAAACAAGTGATCTATTTTCAGGAAGAAGCCAAACATATTCCCCTTCTCCCAATAAATTATTTTGCCCCTTTTTAAATAGCCATTAACTTCTCAGCCAAAGAAGTACTCATCCATATCTACCATACATTCTTTTCCTGAAGTTTGCATGATTGCTTAAAAAACCCATATGAAACACTTTGGCTTGATCCGTAGCTTCTAGGCTTTTCTGTAACTTCTCTCATTAAGAGGAAAGGATAGTACCGTGGTTAAGGTATGGCATTTGGACTCAAAACATAGGGGAGCAATCCCCTGCAAGTTATCCCAGGCCTCCTTTGGCAAAGAGCTGTAGGGCTTGTTTTCAAAACTGGCTTCTGATTTTCGTTGTGTTTGGTTTTGTTCGCCTAGTTGGAGGCCTTGCCTTTAATGCCTCCAACTCCATCCGAAGTCTGTGGGACCTGCAGCTTTTAAAATGTGCAAATTAAGGTCAAGATACTCCCAGAACAACCATAAATGGCATATCCACAAATTAGAAGCCATGCTTGAAAGTCAAGTTTTTAATTTCTTTGCGATAGTTCAGAATACCTAATTTAGGTGCCTGGGTACTTAACCGACTCTATAAGGAGCCTAAGGCTCCTATGTGCCAAGCCAGAAGCTTAAGGTTGGCTGGGTGAATATGTAATCCCCTGTAAAATGGGATACTGTCCCATCGCACAAGGGCACCATGAGGTTGAACCCCTGCAAGTTTCTGAAGGGCTCAGACATTATCAGGTGTACATCAAAAACAATATATAGAAAAAGGAGAACAGGGTTCTGATGCACCTTCAGTTACACTAACTGCAGGCACAGAGCAGTAGGCTTCCAATTTTCTCCCAGCAAAAACCCTTGACTAGGCCCCCGTTTAACTATATCCAGAAATCACGCCAGCATCAATGTCATTATGGCAGGGATAAGGAACAATGGTGGGTGGCCAAGCAGAAGGTTAATGTATTAATATTAGGTGCCTGATTCTCATCCTGCTTATGCTTATTCAAACCAAGAGCATCTCTCCTGAAACTGATGGATTTGCCTCGATGAAATTCCTTCAGTGGAAATGAAAAACAGGCTCTGAGTGACAGAGACTCCTCAGTTTCAGATGCCAGTATGCAGGCAATAGATATTGACAGCAAGAAAGAGCTTAGGTTTGGTTTAATCCTCTTAATGACTCATTATATGTTCTAGTGAGCTTGATGTCATTTTGGGATATCATCCAAGACTAATAATAATTATGATACAGTCGCATGAAGATTGGCTTTTACCCTTACTGGAGCCCAGTGCAGCAGCAATGAGGAGCAAGAGGAGAGAGGGGACAGAGACGCTTCATGGGTTTTCCCCAACCACACTGTGCCCAGGCATTCAAGGAAAACTCGCTGTCTTCTGTAACACAATCATGCTTTGGATGAGGGTCCAAGAAAGAAGAATGGCACCTCCAGCAGCTCTAACTCTGCCAAATCCCTTCCTGATGTGGGATTAACAAAGGTTATCATGGACTGTGGAATAATTTCAAAGGACTTCTTTATTGCTATGGCCTGAGGTCAGTGGAATAAACCTTCTGGAGCAGAGGAGGATTCCTTTTACCTTAGGCTATTAGTTCTAGCTGTGAACACCGAGCAGCATTTGACCTACCAGTCTCTCCCCTCCAGAGGATCTCCAAAATCTCTTCTTACAGCACCTAAAGAAAATCAGCTGCTTCTGGAGATGAAAAGATTAGAGCTGAATTTGCCACTACTCAAAGCACATTGTGTAACACTCTGGAGGGAAAAGGCTGGGCTAGCATCAGGGGAAATACATGCTCCTGTAAAAGCAGCACCAGCAGAGAGAAGCCAGGAACTGATTTCCAAAGTTCCATGTGAAAATCCAAGACAATACTACAGAGAGCTATATTTAAAAACTTCACAGATAAACTGAACAGTTAAAATGGGGATTTTTTAATTCTCTGGAGTCTGTGGTCTGAGAGAAACAGCTCATCAACTCTTTTGAAAGTCCCAGCCTTTATTTTTAAAATGACTTCTTAGCAGATGGTTATTACTCTCTTTAAGTCAGACATCTAATGCTCAGGCGGGGCAGTTAAATACTGAACTTTCTTCTTCCTAAAATCAAGCTTTGGGTGCCTCAGAGTAGGCACAATTGTACTGAGGTACAAATGGGAGACTCCTGAAGAAGGTGTCCAATGCTGGGAGACCACCCTTGCCAGCAGGACCTCCTCAAGGGGTCCAGCCTCGTCACAGCATTTCTGTTCCTTTTTTCCCTCCCAGTCCTTTGTTTCATCAAACTCTGGAGACTGCTGGATCACCAGGGCTGGGAGAACTCAGTATATGCCTTTTTTTGCTTTCTAGTGGAGATGTTGTGAGCTTGTGTAATCTTTGTGTCCTAGGCAGGTTGACATAGTTGTGGTTTGTAAATGAAAGAAGGCTGGAAACTTTCTTTCTTTGCTGTCGTTAGTCAAAAGGCTATGGCACAGTCACTCTGTTTTGCTTGTGCCCTACCTTATGATGTGGCAGAGATGCTCAGAGACTGATTTCTGGTTTACTGTGGAAGATACTAAAGCCCCATTTTTTCCCCATATCCTTTATTCATTTTTCCAGTCTCTTCTTTCCATGACAATCACAACTGCCATCACTCTGCCTAAAAAAACCTCCATCCAGTCAGGAAACAGACTGAAATCCTGGGAGTGGCCATACGCTGCTCTCAGCTTTAATGCGCATCCTTTTCATTGGCACTAAAGCTGGAGATCACGTGGAGCTGATCATCACGGACCGAGGGCAGGGTATGAACACGCGTGTGCAATCGCAGGACTTATCCCGCAGTCAGTGGGAACACAAAGCCCATCCCCAGGCCATTATTCATTTGGAGTCCTGCCTTTTGATCAGTTAATTAAAACCTACTTTTGGATGATGCTATGTACACCTAAACTCCAAGCAACTTCAACAGGAGCTAAGGCCAAGCTGTCCAAGCACTGAGCACAAAGCAGTAACAAGAAAACCTTCCCCTGACCAAGTCTCTTTGCTTGGTTGGTTCCCTGCTCAGAAGTGAGCTTGTTGCACAGCCTCAGAGCAGACCGTCTTCTTTTCTTACATGGTAAGACTGGTGCGGAAGAGGATTTCTGCTGCAGATTCCAGCCTGAGCAGCTCCTTCTTTGAACCGCTTCTGAAAATGAATTTACAGCTTCAAGACTACACCTGCACAGGAGATGCCTGTGGCAGTCAGTAGGGAATGTGGCTAATTAAATAGGAAAAGATTTTCAAAGATTACTTCATCTAAGAAGCAAAAGCTAATAATTATATGGAACAAGATGAGTACCTGGAACAAGATGATAAAACTGCTAATGTTCCTGTTTATAATATGACTGTGAAGCTTCTCTGCTAGAGCTGGGCTGCAATGCATTGGAGTTTATTGTCTAATAATACAAGAAATAATGCTGCTGGTATTCTGTCAGAATTTTGCTTTTCTTCCAAATAAAATTCCACCTGGAACTGACCCATCCAAGTAACTCCCACGGTTTTCTGTGGTTTATCCTCACCTGGGAGGAAGGAAGGCTTAAGAAGGGAGAACTCTGGTTTTGCCTCATATATTAAATATATCCAGGAACTTTGGTAGATGTTGAAGGATTGATCCCTTCTTTATAGGAGGAAAAAACCAAACGCCAGATTTCTACAACACAGCAAGTTACAGTCAGTGGGGTAGATCTTTGATTCTGTGTCTCCTCTTTTGTGTGACAAAAATGTGCTGATGCGATGGCCACAGCTACCCCTCTCTCCTCAATTTTGTCTTAAAAGGAGGGCTCTGCCACTGTGCGTGCATGGTGAAAAGCTACCAGAGATCTTTTGTTCACTATGAGCCGGGGGTGAGATTGCAGGGTGTGCCCGGTCCATGCATCCAGCCATTACACAAGCAAATATAGCAGTTAAAATGTTGATATTTCATTTATCGTTGCTGAGTTAACTGTTCTGACCTCTCTGTGGCAGGAGTCCCAAGTTCTGTGCAAGCTCCGCTCTGCTCTCCACCCAGCCTCTACACCTTTTTATTTCTATACACATTTTTGCTACCTTTCTGTATTTCTTTTAAAGAAACCTGAGATTGTGTAGAATAAAATAGCAGCTTACAAGAGGTGGCAATACGTCATACCATGACTATAGCTCACTACAAGCGCTGTCTAGACTCAACCACAGTGCTGCCTCTATTTTACCGATGACCCTCTGCAGAACATTAAATTAGTGTTTGTCTCAAAACCAGCTCTACCTCCTGCTTTACCATCTTCCACATCTTCCCTGAGGCCATTTATAATGACCTCTGCAGGTGGGCTTCAAAAATTTGAAAGCATCTTGGCGTCTGCCAGCCTAAGTGGCCTTGATGCTGTAGCTCTATACCCATGTGAACCACCCCCGCCCCTCCCCAAGTGAATCTTGACAGCAGGGCTCAGCATCACTTCACTGGGGTTTCAATGCGCTACTTAGATCTTTGGAATTTTTTTACTTCTTTCAGTTTCTGTGAGATGCTTCACATCTTGAGAGCTAAGTAGGACTTGAAAAGGCTTCTTGGATCAAGACTTCAGGCTTTACCTGAGACAGTATCTCAGGATCGGGACCCGCATTTCTATATGGCCTTTAGCGTGCCTGCGTAAAATCTCCTACAGGCAGGGATCCTGGAGGCTCTGTGTTTACAGGGCTGAGCAAACTATTTCAAGGTAAAAAAGCTTTGATAAATAATGGCTATGTTTCAGTTGCTGCTTGATTTTAACCATTTATGCAATACCTCAAGCCAACTGGCAGGATTAATAGGTTAACAATGCTATATTAATTAATATCATAAAATTGCTTTGAAGGAGGGAAGAGCTAATTAACTATGAAGCATTAATACTCCAACCAAGAGAAAACCCAAGGGAAAAAGTCTACAGTGTAATTAAGAGAGAATACATTTTTCTTCATGCCCTACTGTCTCCCCATTGTCACAGTCACTAATGACTTTCACTTGGCTTTCTGAAAGGTTTTCTGCTCTCTGTCAACCTATGCCATGCAGAAAAATGCCCAGAAGTAATTTTTATTATTTTTTCTTTCTCGACCTTTTTTCCTGGCAATAGCCTTGATGCAAGCTACAAACTTTCCTCTTCCCTTTCCTGCTGTGAAATACTCGTGAAGCAGCTTCTTCCTTGCATGGGAACAGCCGTGCTGCTTAAGATCCTGTCTCCAGCCGTCAGTAACACAGGCACGGCAGGAGAACGGGGCATGCCGCAGCAACCCTTTCCATGCTATACTTTCCCTTCCTACTGTACATCCCACATTTTTCCTGTGAATGTCAGATGACTCACTGATTTATTACAGGCTTTTTTTTTTTAATCTCGTTGGCAGTCAATTTGCTTCAAACTACACTGTATTTTATTCGTTTGCCGTTCTCTAGTAACAATCCTTAAGAAACAAACAAACAAAATGACAAATTATAGACAATTAAGGGGGGGGGGGGGAGTTAACAAATATTTGCTTGCTTCTATAAAATTCCAGCTGTGCTGAGATGGGGTTTGAAACGAAAGCTTACTGCCCTGCTTTTCCTGTTTGGACTTCAACCACCTGCGCAGCAAACATTTGTGAAAGTGCCCCTGAGTGAGGAGATGGGGAAGGACACAAGGAGAAATGTCAAAATAAACATGACATAAAGTGAAAATAGCTACCTTCTCACTGTAAAAATATCTCCATGCTGGAGTTTGGGCTGAGTTAACTGATGGCATCCTGGAAACAAATGTTTATAGACATCTAAACCAGGGTTTACAAACATGCAATAGCAGCTTCAGTGAACTAGCCATCAACAACTAAAACCTTTGTCCAGATGAAAATGCTTTAACTACATCAGTACAATTGAAAGAGTAGAACAAACAAACTAATAAAAACCAACTGTAATACTGAAGCATTTCCACAACATATAGTTTATTCCTTGGTAAGAAGTATTTTCATGCATCTGCAGCAGTGATTATGCCTAATTAGGCAGTTTAAGGGGATAAAAAAGAAAATAATCACTTAAATTTATTTTTAAAAAGCCCAGAACTCCAACCTACACAGTCCTTAGAAGTTAAAATGTGTCTTCCAGCTTTACTTTCTTAGTGGAAAGCAGTTAGTGCAAACCTGAGTCAGGAGGTGCAGGTCTGAGTCCAGCACAGAAAATACAGCTGTGTGGTATCACTGCGTCGTTAAAGAGTCTGTCCATCACAGGACAGGTTAAATCAAACTCCCTGATCTCTGGATGAATAATAAAGTTTTTCCTGAGAAAACATCTCGCTGAGCAAATGTAGTAGAGTCTTGCCTGGACATGTTTTCTATAGGTGGGAATTGACAATATGTGGATGAGGGTGTGGAATGGCCCTTCTTGACAAAGTCTCTCTATATTAATCACTACATGTCTTGTACACGTCAAAAAGTGTTGATGGAATAGGTTTAGATGTCCTTTTGGGTTAGAAGAAAACCTGTGTCATATAGGCAAGACTAACATTAGTTTTCATGTCGGTGGTTGTCTGGTATGATGCAATGGAAAATTGCTAATATAATTCTGATGCACTGTCAGCTCCCGTGAACGTTATCTGCAGGCAGGAGAGTGTCAAAGAAATAGAGCATCTTCCGAGGTCTGGCCACAGACACCTTCCTGGGACAGGAGGAGGGGAAGGCTGAGATCACCTCTGTGAGATGGTTTTGACTTTGAACGCTTTGTGTCTTTTTTTTATTTACCTAGCGTTGAATTTCCTTTAACACCTTCTAGTAGTCTGTTTAATCCACATTGGCCAAATTCAGCTGTTGGCCTATCTCTATAGGCAGTACACCATAATCCCTGTCACTGGGCTAACACTTCATGTGGTGAAAGGTTCCTGGCATGTCTTCTGAGAAGCTCCGACACCTTTATTATTTGTCTCACGCTTTGAAATCTGGCAGGAAGAAAGCGATCAGCACAGAAAAGTACCTCATTTTTCTTCTATGAATTTCTCTTCAGGTATTGCCACAAGAGAAATGGTTGAAAACTTACTATTTCCTGACTCCTGGAGGAACTGCTGAAAGAAAAAATATTGGCAGCACATCAAAATTGTAGCTGATTACAAATATTCTGAAGAGAGGGATTCGTGCACCACCAACGCAGCTGTGGGAACTGAGACGGCACTGGCAGTGCTTGGAAACTGCCAGAGCAGATGGAGCAGCAGGTTGGGGAAAGAAGGGCGAGTCCAAGTTTCTCCAGCTATCACCTGGTGGTGTTCCCTGCCTGAAAGACACGCAAGATCCTCCAAGCTATTTTCTCCCTCATCCTCTCCCCACATTATCCCCTGCCATGTCCCATGGGTGACCTGGGATAGGGTTCTCCTGATATACTGGACAGGCTGCAGGCTCTTCTGCCTGATACTAGATCTTATCCCTTTTTAGGGAATCTTTCCTATTCTGTGGGTCAAAAAACCCCAAACCACCTCCAGTCCAGCCCCAAGCTTCTCACGCGTTTTACTCTGGGTTGACTGGTTGTTGCCTGAGGAGACAGCATTGCAATCTGGCACTTAACCACTTATCCTGGCCGTCAGCCCAACTGGCAGGTCTTCCATAGGAGTTTGGGACTGGTGCCAGCTTTCCTCAGCAGGGTCAGGGAAGCAGAAGTAGCCTCGTTTGTTGGAGTAACTGAAGGTGGGGCTGAAGGTCCCCTACGCTGGGCTGAACAAGTGCCTGAGCAAGATAAGGAGTATCCATGGCTCGCTGGGATGTTTGCACCTTCCATCTGGAGCTGCCTTGACACACAGCTCACAAGGTATCTGCTCACTGATGGGAGGAAGGTAGCTCTTGGAAATACCTTTGCAGTGTAAATCCTCAAGGCAGCAGGCTCAAAAACCAAACCTTTGGCAAATCCTTTTGTGATATTTCCTTAACATGCTGTTGTTGTGTTGGTGTACAATTGCCAGTAAATTAATTTACTGGAGTCCTTGCAAAATGGAAGTACAAAATCAGTAGAAATCCATTCAAAGCAAAGCAAACCAGTGGGACAGCAGAGTTCCTCTGGACCTTTGGTGGTGGAAACAAAGCAGAGACGGCACTCAGCCACGAGCAGTACAAAAACCATTGCTCGCTTTTTCTTCACCACCCACCTCCTGGGCTTCTCCAGCTTGTCAAGTTTAGTGAATTTGCGTAGTGAACAGGTATGCCTGAAGCATGTTAATTTAAACACTCCAACCAGGAAATACTTATGCAAAAACTTCTTGCAATATTCACCCAATTCTAGGTCTGCTTTTCTATGTTCACTACAAGGGAAGAAAAACAGGTAGAAAAACATATGTTGTGTGTAAAGTTCAATACAGTTTTTAAAATGTGAGGTTTGAGCCTAAGGAAGCAAGTGACTACTTCTGCTTCACTTACATTTTCGCAGGATCTGCATGATTCAGGTTCGAGTGTATGGCCAAAAAATAATGCAGACTTGTGAGCCAAAGGTAATATCCCTGACTTACTGGCACAAAGCACTTTTACCCTGCAGATACTCTACATTGCTTCATCATTTGGCTCTTTATTTTCAGCAGCTTCCAAAAATGATAAAATGT